>Ga0209181_10012732_pt1 | contig 10600 bp, 8 predicted proteins | sample MAT05_FD_187208 | JGI IMG/M metagenome (GOLD analysis project Ga0209181, IMG submission 187208) | Freshwater microbial communities from Lake Fryxell liftoff mats and glacier meltwater in Antarctica - MAT-05 (SPAdes) (version 2) | ecosystem: Environmental > Aquatic > Freshwater > Ice > Liftoff...
AACCTTCAGGGCGATTAATATTACCACCAACTGCATAAGGAGGTTGACCAAAGGCGATCGAAGCTTGGCTACCAGGAATAAATAGGTTTTTGAAGGTTACAGAAGTCAACCAACTTAGAATATCGGCTGTACCAGAACCAACCACAGCACGAGCTGCCGCATAACTCACTCTGCCATTAAGGCTAAGGTTTTGGTTAAGGTCAAAGTTGGTTTGGAACCCAAATCTGTCACTAGATGCACCAGATTGGAATAACGCACCATTACCACTGCTAGCTGGGTTGCTAGCTAGGGTTGTACCATTACTATTAGTAAGGTTTAAACCACCTGGATCGAAACCACGTTGATATACAAAGCTCAAAGCAAGAGGTTTAATTGGAGTATATACAACTTGAGCACTTATTGAATACCCACCACCGAATAATCCTGAATCACTACCTGGAGCAGTTCCATCAGGGTTACTAGCATTATTTGCTAAGTAAGCAAGGTTAGCAGCAAACTGATCATTAAATTTGAATCTAACTGCTGCACCAGCTCCTTCTTGTCCACGGAAAACTAATGGATCACGACGAGCAAACCTAGAAAGTGAGCCTCTTTCACTACTAACTAAATCAGGATTAACTACATCCAGAACATCTTCAATATTTAACTTGGTACCAGCGATTACGTTAATTTCTTTGGTAACTGGGAAGCGATAAAATAATCTATCTAGCTCAAAGGTATTTCCTGTGTTTTCATCAAAGGCTAAGCGAGTTAGATTTGATCTACTATTGTTTTGAACATTACCAGCTTGTAAGCGAATTAAGAGTAAGTCCTTGCCTGAAAAACTGGTGTTGAAGTTTAAGCGTACACGGCTAGAAAATGTAACGTTTTCTCTTTGATCAGAGATTGGATTATCGCTAAAAGAGCCAGCACCAGCCAAAATTACACTAGCAGTTAGCTTTGTGGTTGTCGAAAACTGTTGAGCTTCGAGGGTTGCAGTCTTGGCTTCGAGGGCAGTGACGCGACCTTTGAGAGCAGCTAGTTCAGCAGCAAATTCTTCTTGGAGTTTTTGTAAAGTGGCTAGGTCTTCTTTCCCGACTTTATCAGCTAGACCTTCAGAGATTAGTTCGTTAATTTTGTCTAAGCAAGCATTTAAGCCAGCAGCAAATTCGTAACGACTAGTAGCGCGGTTGCCACGGAAAGTACCATTGGGGTAACCTGCAATACAACCATATCTTTCTACTAAAGATTGCAATGCGGTAAATGCCCAGTCAGTTGGTTGAACATCGCTAAACTGAGATACGGATGTGACTTGAGCTACACCTTTGGAAGGAGAGGCTAAAGCATCACGATTCATTTGTTGAATTACTTCTTTAGCAGTTTCGGGGTTGGCAGATACGCCAGAAACTCCGATTACTGATGTTGTAGCGATCGCTGCTACTAAAAATCCTAATTTTGACTTAGACATTTGAAAATCCTCACGTTTCGTTTAGGTTTAATAATGATAACTCTGCTATATAAATCGAAGATCTAAGAACATCTGATCTTGTTTCGCAAAGTTCATAATGAACACATCACTATCTTACATTCAGAATAATGAAATTTAACCCAATTTAGGTAAAGAACAGGTTAAATTTTTCTAAAATATCGGTATTACTTGTTACACATTTTTTATTTAACTTTTGAAGGTTTTACAGTGCATTATCATCACCTATCTATTAAGACCTCTGATATTTTCAAAGCGATCGCCTTCTATGAAGCATTAGGTTTTGTTATTGAAACTCGATTTACCACAGGTATTACCCTTGCTTGCTGGATGACAGGCGCAAATACCCGCTTAGAACTGATGCAAGTACCTGAACCTCAAGTCACAGTTAATGGATTTGAAGCGGAAAATTATGTGGGCTACTACCACCTATCGTTTCAGGTGGAAAATTTGGAAATATATTTACAGGAATTGGTAGCTCAACTAGGCAAGCTGAAATTACTACTTCCGCCTCGAACTCAAGAAATCGGCGATCGCATTTACTCAGTTGCTTTTATTGCCGATCCCGATGGCTTGCCTATTGAATTAATATCCCCGCATTAAAACTATTTACCCATGCCCAATTGCTGAGCCTTTTGATAAACTTTACCCTCGGTTAATAAGGATGGCGCAATTACCACTTCTACCTGTTGCATTTCCTGGATAGTACTGGCACCTAGAGTCCCCATACTGGTTTTAAGCGCACCTAATAAATTATGAGTACCGTCATCTAGCCCCGCAGGCCCTCTTAAAATTTGAGCGATGCTACCAGTTGTCCCGACTTTAATCCGAGTTCCCCTTGGTAAAACTGGACTTGGAGTTGCCATACCCCAATGAAAACCTCTTCCTGGAGCTTCTGCTGCCCGTGCCAAAGGTGAACCGATCATAACTCCATCTGCACCGCAGGCGATCGCTTTACAAATATCACCACCAGTAATTAAGCCACCGTCGGCAATGATGGGAATATATTTTCCAGTTTGAATATAAAAATCATTCCGCGCAGCAGCGCAATCTGCTACAGCCGTGGCTTGGGGAATACCAACACCTAAAACGCCCCTAGAAGTGCAAGCTGCTCCAGGTCCAATTCCTACTAAAATTGCTGCGGCTCCAGTCTGTAAAAGCTCAAGGGTGACTTCGTAGGTCACACAGTTTCCTAAAATCACGGGAATTGGCATTTTGGCACAAAACTCAGCAAGGTTTAAAGATGAGTAGCCTTCGGGAGCCAAGTGGGTTGTGGAGACAACTGTAGATTGGACAAAAAACAAGTCACATCCTGCTTGAGCAGCTAAAAATCCATATTTTTCAGCATTGATTGGTGTGCTACTGGCGGCAGCGATCGCTCCTCTAGCTTTAATTTCTTTAATGCGCCGTTCTATCAGTTCAAGCTTTACAGGTTCAGCGTAAATCTTTTGCATTAGGCTTACAAATTCGTCTTTACCTACAGAGGCAATTTTGTCGAGAATCGGTGTTGTATCCTCATATCTTGTTTGAATTCCATCTAGGTTAATAACACCTAAGGCTCCCAACTCAGACAGTAGCACTGCCATATTGACATCAACAACACCATCCATCGCACTGGCAATTATGGGAATTTCTCGATGGATATTACCTATACTCCAATGGGTGTCAGCAAGGCTAGGATCGAGAGTCTTACCACCAGGGACTAGGGCGATTTCATCAATGCCGTATGCTCTTCTTGCTGATTTTCCTCGTCCAATTTGAATATTCACTAAATTTTGCTCCCGATCTTTTTAGACAGCCTAACAGAGTCTAAGAATTGTTGTAAAGGTATTCAATAATACTAAAAAATTTACCCGAAATATGAATTTAAAAAGATTATCAAATTTGTATGGGTAAAGGCTAGATTTTTTGAGGATTCCAATTTCCTTGAAGTCTGCCCCAAGAAACTTCAGAACCCTGAATTTACTTGATTAATCCTTTGATTAAAAAACTAATCTTCTAGCAAGCTTCTTAACATCCAAGCAGATTTTTCATGTACCTGCATTCTTTGCGTTAATAAATCCGCTGTTGGTTCATCGCTGGCTTTATCAACAACGGCAAAAATGGAACGGGCAGTGCGAACTACAGATTCCTGCCCTTCCACTAATAACCGAATCATCTCTTGAGCTTTTGGGACTCCAGTAGTTTCGGGAATTGAAGTTAACTTAGCGTAGTCTGAGTAGGTGCCAGGCGCGGGAAATCCTAGAGATCTTATACGTTCGGCGATCGCATCTACGGCTAGAGCTAATTCTGTGTACTGCCCTTCAAACATGAGATGTAATGTCTGAAACATTGGTCCTGTCACATTCCAATGAAAGTTATGGGTTTTGAGATAAAGGGTATAAGTATCTGCTAAAAGTCGAGATAGTCCTGCAACTATTGCTTCGCGATCTTTAGCATCAATACCTAAATTAATTTCCTTAGTCGCTGCTGACATGTTAATTTTCCTTGAAATATTTACTCTTACAATTCATTGAGGCTAGACATAATCTTAAATTACTTCTGCCTAACTAGCACTAACTATATAGGTATAACTAAATCACGCTGATTAGGCTTAAACTATCTAAAAATTTAATAATTTCTTGATAAATTACATCGATAATAAATTTCTTATAAGACTTAAAAAGGTTTTGACATGGTATTTAATTGGTTTCGGAGAAAATTTGATGATGGTCAGGACAAGGAAGATTTAGCTTCTGCCGAGAATTTAGCGGAAAAGTTAGAGGAAATCGATCAACCTATTCCTTCGGAACCCACTGCCCCTACTCAGGATTTACTGAATTGGGCAAAAACTGCATACGCCAACATTCAAGCAAGAGAGGATGTTCCGCCATTACAGATAGAAAAGACAGAAATCATTCTAGAAAATACATCTGAGCCGATTACGGACGAAGTTGTTTCCTTAGAATTAACAGATTTAAAAATTGCTGAAGTTGGATTATCTGATGTTGATACTAACTTGGCAGTTAAATCTACTGAAAATGTCATTAATAGTGTTGACGAATCAGTTGATAAAGCTCTTGAGGATATTCCTGAGACACCAGAGCAAGAGGTTTTATTAGCAACTGAGGCATTACCATTTTGGGCAGTGAGCGATCGCCAAGCTCGAATTGCGGAATTAAATGCTAATGCCATATTGGAGCCAGTTCAGCCTGAGATTCTGAATTCAGAGCAGATTAAGGAGGCAGAATTAAGTATAGAGCAGGAGTTTTTAGATGAAGGATTTTTATGGTCATCGGAAATCTTAGCGAACCAAGGTCGTCGTCCTCAAGATATCTCTGTAGAAGAAATTGCATGGTTAAAGCGCTTACGTCAAGGCTTAGATAAAACTAGACTGAGTTTAGTCAATCAGCTTAAATCTTTAGTCGGCAAGGGTCCGCTTAATGCTGAGGCTGTTGATGAAATTGAAGCTTTATTGTTACAAGCGGATGTGGGGGTAAAAGCAACAGATGCCATCATTCAAAAACTTCAAGTCAAAATTCGTGACGAAGTATTGCCACCCGATCAAGCGATCGCTTTTTTAAAAGAACTGCTTAGAGAAATGCTAGAGCAGCCATTCAAAAATAATAAAACTCCCCAGAGATTAGCCCCTGAAAAAAATCAGCTAAATGTATGGTTAATTACTGGGGTCAATGGTGCAGGTAAAACCACAACTATCGGCAAATTAGCACGGTTGGCAAAAAACTCAGGGTATAGTACCTTGATTGCTGCTGCCGATACATTTAGAGCTGCGGCGGTGCAACAAGTCCAAGTTTGGGGCGATCGCTCAGGGGTGGAAGTAATCGCTAATATTGGTAAAAATACCGATCCTGCTGCTGTAGTATTTGATGCCATTGCTTCTGCTCAATCTCGTGGGACTGAACTGCTACTGGTGGATACCGCAGGCAGATTGCAAAATAAGCAAAACCTAATGGATGAACTCAGTAAGATTCGGCGAATTGTTGATAAAAAAGCTACAGGTGCCAAAATTGAGTCTTTATTAGTCTTGGATTCAACTCTGGGGCAAAATGGCTTAAAACAAGCAGAGGTTTTTTCTAAATCCGCAGGCATTAGTGGTGTAATCTTGACTAAACTTGATGGCACCGCCAAAGGGGGAGTAGCGATCGCTGTCGTCCAGCAACTTGGGCTTCCCATTCGATTTATTGGCGCGGGCGAAGGGATTGATGATTTACGCCCATTTTCTAGTTATGAGTTTATTGAAGCACTTTTGAGTAACTAAAATATTGAAAAACTAGAGATTTTGCCCCGATGAAATTATGCAGTAAATTAATCTAAACATGGCTTTTATACCTTCACTTCGTAAGACTTCTGACCCCCTAATCCCACCCAAAGCGTCCAAGGTGGAAATGGGGCAATTGGAAGCTGAAGCAAGACCAGAGCCAGATAAGATTCAAGAATTGCTAGGATTTTTAGGATTTGGGTTAAGGAGTTTTAGTAATCTTAATCAATTTCTAGAACTAATTCCCTTATTTGCCAGTCGGATTAGTGATGCCGATGGTTCCCTATTAATTATATTTAAATCCGATGGTCATGTGAGTCTAGAATCCTTGCAGTGTAATGATCATAGCTCTACTCATATTAAAACTCAACAACTGCGTCGCCGCTTAGAGCAGGAAATTCAACTACTTTCAGGCTCGATCACAGTTTTAGATCGAGTCATTCACCATGCTTTAGGATCAGTAGTTAAACTTTTTCATACTCAAGTTTTGATTAAGAATGCTGCCGTAGGTCGGTTATATATTTTTAGCTACGATCAAAATTATATTTGGAACACTAATAAACAAAAATTATTGCGCTTAGTTGCCGATCAAGCTGCTGTGGCAATTGAAAATAATGCCTTAGCTTCAGAATTACTAAAAAAAGAACGCCAAGATCGAGAGTTAGAGATTGGGGCTGAGATCCAAAGACAATTGCTACCAAGGAACTGCCCCCATATTCAAGGTCTGCAATTGGCAGCAAAATGCATAACCGCTAGCCGAGTTGGGGGGGATTATTATGATTTTATTCCTATTCAAAAGGGTGAACGTTGGAGTATTGTCGTTGGTGATGTGATGGGAAAGGGAGTACCTGCGGGTCTGATTATGACCATGACCCGAGGAATGCTGCGGGCAGAGGTGTTAAACGGGCATAGTCCAGGCGTGATTTTAGAGCATCTTAATCAAATTATGTTTGATGATCTAGAGAAATCCCATAGATTTGTGACGATGTTTTACTCAGAATATGATCCTAAAAAACAAGTCTTGTCTTTTAGTAATGCTGCCCATTTACCCGCTTTAATTTGGCGATCGCAGAGTTCGACTATTCATTCCCTTGATACTTTAGGAGCAATTATTGGGCTAGAGGCTGGTTCTAAATATGACGAAGGCAGTATTCAGCTTTACGCGGGGGATGTGGTACTTTACTACACTGACGGTTTTACAGAAGCAGCTAATACTAAAGGCGATCGCTTTGACGAAGAAAATCTGAGATTTTACTTAAACCAAGCCTGTGTCAATATGCCCCAAGCCCAAACTTTGGCAAGAGATAACTATCCACAATTTATCCTTGATTACATTTTTGAGAAATTACGAAACTTCATTGGCAAAGATCCAATTTATAGTGATGACATGACTCTGATAGTTTTACAGGTTCAAAATTAGAAAATTAGGGTATATATATTAAAACCCTCGTATTAACAGAAAAAATTATGATGATTGCCTTTGGATTAGATGCAGCTAATAGCCTGTTCGCCTCTTTTGATCTTAGCTCCCTAGATTTTAGTTCTCTGAACTTAAGTGATCTAAATTTAGACTGGCAGCCCCTCGCCCAACAGTTCCAACAGGATGTTACAAAAGATTTAGCAGGTGGTTGGAATAATTTTGTGAAAAGTGGTCAAATTTGGGCTTTACTTATAGGCTTGACTCTAGGGTACCTATTCAAGAGTATTACATCTTTTTAATATTTTGAATCTATCCTACAAGAATTCCCTCGATAAGTCGGGGGATTTTTACTAAGATTCTTTATATTAAATACTTGATTATCCAAGGTACTAAAAAATGCCCTGATGATATAAAGGCTAATTTTTCTGATAGCGTAGAACTAATTAAAAATGGCGGGGAGTGGATTTGAACCACTGACCTTCGGGTTATGAGCCCGACGAGCTACCAGACTGCTCTACCCCGCGACGCTTTCCTACTATAGCAGAGATAATTGAAACCTAGTTAAAAAGTTAAAAAGTTTTTTAATTAGCCTTGAGCAAATTCTGCAATCGGTCTAAGGTGCGTTGATTTTGATCTGGAGTACCAATGGTTAAGCGCAGTCCGCCTCCAGTTTGGCGAATTAAAGTACCCTGAGATTTTAGGCTGATCAGAATTTCTTGATCTTGATTTGTGCGAATATACAGAAAGTTAGCGTCACTTTGCCATACCTCAATACCCAGATTTTGGATTTCCCCATATAGGCGATCGCGTTCTAATTTAATCTCTGGAATATTTACTAAAAGTTCTTGATAGTGTGTGATTGCTAGCTCTGCTGCTATATAGGAAATTGTGGGCAGATTATAGGGCAAACGAATTTTTTCGAGGGCGGTAGCAAGTTCTAGATTAGCGATCGCATAACCCACCCGATAGGCAGCTAAACGAAAGGCTTTGGAGAATGTGCGGAGGATCAGCCAATTAGGGTGTTGGGGTAATTCAGGGACTAAGGTTTGCCCCGAAAATTCAAAGTAAGCCTCGTCAATCACTACAAGGATATTTTCAGGCAGCGATCGCACCCAAGCTAATTCTTCAGAATTTAATAAATTACCTGTCGGCGAATTAGGGTGAACTAAACAAACTGCCTTGATTGTGCCTAAAGCGATCGCTTTGTTTGCCGCCTCTAAATCTATCCGAAAATTCTGCACAAGTCGGGGAACTCGAACCACAGGAATTCCTAGTCCTTGCGCTAAAATTCCATACATCGAAAAAGTCGGTTCGGCTACTAAAATCCTGCCATTTTCAGATTTAGAATTTAAACAGGTGGCAATTAAAAGCGATCGGATTAACTCATCGGAACCATTACCCAAAGAAATTTGCTCAGGCTCAACTCCTGTATATTCTGCCAATCGTTTTTTTAAGCTTAAATATTCCCCATCGGGATAGCGGTTAGCCAAAATTTCTGTCTGGGCGATCGCTCCTAATTTTTGCTTGAACCAATCAGGTAAATCTATGGCAACTTCATTGGCATCTAGTTTATCTATAGGATGATCTAGATTTATAGGCTCTTCGGCTTTGTAGGGAGATAATTCAGCTAAATCAGAACGAATCAATGCAGACATTAGACTTTTACACTTAAGACTTCATAGCTTAGTCTAAAGGATGATCACCAATTCCTGATACAGTAAATCAACTCTAAATTTCCGACTTGCCATGTCATTTAAACGCTCCAGTGGAATTCTGCTCCATCCTACTTCTTTCCCTAGCCGTTTTGGTATTGGCGATTTAGGAGGATCTGCCTACAGATTTATCGACTTTCTGGAGCGGAGTGGACAAAAGCTATGGCAGGTTCTACCGTTGGGACCCACGGGTTATGGTAATTCTCCCTATATGTGTTTTAGTGCGATCGCTGGTAATCCTATGCTCATCAGTCCCGATTTACTCCTAGAGCAAGGACTATTGACTGAATCAGATTTTGCCTCTTTACCTAACTTTGCCCATAATTTTAGTGATTTTGATCGGGTAATTCCGTACAAAACAGAGATTTTTCAACTTGCCTACAGTCGATTTAAAGATACTAAAAACCAAGATTTTAGCGAATTTTGTGCAACCCAAAGTCTCTGGCTCAATGATTTTGCCCTATTTATGGCAATCCTCGAAACCTATGATTTTCAACCTTGGCACACTTGGGATAGTGCGATCGCCCAACGGGAACCAAAGGCATTAGGACAACATACTGAAACTTTGAAAGAGCAAATTGGGTTCCATAAATTTCTGCAGTTTCAGTTTTTCTCTCAATGGTCAAAATTACGCAGTTATGCCAATGCAAAAGAGGTTTTAATTATTGGTGATATTCCCATCTATGTGGCACATAATAGTGCTGATGTTTGGGCAAATCCGCAAATTTTTGAGCTTCATCCCGAAACCTTTGAACCTGCTCTGATGGCAGGTGTACCCCCCGACTATTTTAGTGAAACTGGTCAATTATGGGGAAATCCCGTCTATAACTGGGAAACATTAAAAGAAGATAATTTTGGCTGGTGGATCGGTCGATTTAAGTTTATGTTGCAGTACGTGGATATTATCCGTATTGATCATTTTCGGGGCTTTGAAGCCTTTTGGCAGATCCCAGCAGGAGCAGAAACTGCCATGCATGGAAATTGGCAACTAGCCCCGGGCAAAGAACTGTTTACGACCTTAAAAGAGATTCTAGGTAACTTACCAATTTTGGCTGAAGATTTAGGGGTGATTACGCCCGAAGTAGAAGCTTTACGAGATAATTTTGAGTTCCCAGGCATGAGAATTTTGCTATTTGCCTTTGGTGGTGACTCTAGTAATATTTACCTACCCCATCACTACGTCAAAAATAGCATGGTTTATACTGGCACCCACGATAACGATACGGCAGTAGGTTGGTGGAAACGGGCGCATGAGGGAGAGAAAGCCCTATTAGCAAAATATGTGGGAGTAGATGAGGTAAAAGAGGTGCATTGGCTATTAATTCGGATGGCATTGGCTTCGGTCTCCGATTTAGCCGTTATTCCTCTCCAAGATATTTTTGGTTTAGATAATACAGCTCGGATGAATATGCCGGGGACTGCAACAGGAAACTGGGCTTGGCGATATGCTTCTGAGGACTTACTGACTGATGCACTGAGCGATCGCCTAGGGTATTTAACCCATTTATACAGTCGATAGAAATGAGCTAGGATTTTAAATTAGTTTATTAGAAAAATATATGAGCGATTCTAAAAGTAGAAATATTTGGAATAAACTAAATAATTGGATGTTAGTTCGTTTTTTACTTTTATTTGCTTGTGGATGGGTAATTGTTCAGCTTTTGGATTATTTTCAAACAGTAATTGTCGTTTTCTCATTTGCGGCAGTCTTAGCTTTCTTACTTCATTTTCCAGTAGACTTTCTT
>Ga0209181_10012746_pt1 | contig 10591 bp, 4 predicted proteins | sample MAT05_FD_187208 | JGI IMG/M metagenome (GOLD analysis project Ga0209181, IMG submission 187208) | Freshwater microbial communities from Lake Fryxell liftoff mats and glacier meltwater in Antarctica - MAT-05 (SPAdes) (version 2) | ecosystem: Environmental > Aquatic > Freshwater > Ice > Liftoff...
AGTATTCTTGAAACTTTCACTCATTATAAGTTCCCTAATCTTTTCCAAAATTTCATGCGTTTTTTTTTCATAACATCCTCTCTTTCTCTTTCAGAAGTAATTTTAAGGATTGTTTGATACCATGATTATTTTTACTAGTCAAATCATAATTTATAAATCATTTTTATTTAAAGGTTTAGATCTTATTTTGACGGCATTGGATATTAGCCCGTAGTTCCTATCGTCCTTGCAAGCTTTGACTCTTCTCTATATGGGCTAATATCAGTTGCCCTCTCAAGCCCCTAATTATAAATAAGCATGTCAAACTCAATAAATAAAAAGAGGGGATCAGCAAATGAGATAATGATATTTTTGGACCCCAATGAAGCAAACCAAAAAAGCTTGGAAAGGTCGGCATCCTACTTCAGGTAATCTTTAAGGAATATGCCGGTATAAGACTCTTTGCAGTCTAAAATTTCATCGGGTGTACCTTTAAAGACGATATTTCCACCTTTGTTACCAGCTTCTGGGCCTAAATCAATCAAGTAATCAGCGTTTTTAATGATGTCCATGTTGTGCTCGATAATAATCATGGTATTACCTTTATCGACAAGTTTATGCAAGACACTTAGCAATTTGGCAATATCATCGCTATGAAGGCCTGTTGTTGGCTCATCTAGTAAATAGAGGGTTTTCCCCGATGATCTTTTGGCAAGCTCACGAGACAATTTAATGCGTTGTGCTTCTCCACCAGATAACGATGCTGTTTCCTGCCCGATTTTAAGGTAACCTAAGCCAACTGCAATTAATGTATCGAGAATACGGACAATACGAGGATGGTCTTGGAAAGCTAATTTAACATCATCAACAGTAGTATCGAGCCACTCACCAAAACTTTTTCCGGCATATTTAATTTCCAAACTCACAGGGTTTAGTCGCATACCATTGCAATCTTCACATAAAACCTTAACTTCTGGTAAAAATAGCATTTCAATTCGGCGGTATCCAAGGCCAAAGCATGATGTGCACATCCCGCGTCTATGGTTATAGCTAAAATGTTTTCCTTGCAGTCCCTTCACTTTGGCTTGAGGGAGAGAAATAAAAAAATCACGCATACGAGTTAAAAGATCAGTATAAGTCCCGACATCTGACCTTACAGTTTGTCCTATTGGGTTTTGATCAATTGAAATAATTTTTTCAAAATAATCAATTCCGCCTACTGTAGCCCCATTTAAAGTAATTTTCGACCCTTTAAATAAACCTTTTTTAACAGCAGGGAGCAATATATGGTTGATAAGAGTTGATTTTCCTGATCCTGATACTCCTGTGACACAAGTTAAAGCACTGATAGGAATTTCACAGCTAATGTTTTTTAAGTTATTTAACGAAGCATTTTCAATACTGATCTGACCCTTTTCAAAAATAGTTCTTTTCGGTTGAGTCGGTATCGAAATTTTGCCTGAAAGGTAAGCGCCTGTTAACGAATTTTTATTGCGTTTAATTTCTTTAAGAGTACCCCTTGCCGTGATATGACCGCCAAAAGAGCCCGATTTTGGACCAAAATCCAAGATATAATCAGCTGTAGCAATTGTTAGTGGGTCATGCTCTACTAAAATGAGCGTATTACCAAGATCCTTTAATTGCTTTAATGCAATGTTCAGCCTTTTATTGTCTCTTGGGTGTAGACCAATTGTTGGCTCATCCAACACATAGAGGACACCTGTTAATCCACTTCCAAGTTGTTTTGCAAGCCTAATTCTTTGCGCTTCACCACCGCTTAAAGTCGGAGCTCGTCTTTCAAGCTGGATATATTGAAGACCAACCTCGCATAAGAAGCTAAGGCGCCTTTTTAGTTGTGTATGTACTTCTTCAAGAAGTTTAATGTCTTGCGCCTCTAATTTTAAGCGCTTAATAAAAGAATAGGATTGATCAAGAGGCAATTTACAAAAATCAGCAATAGATAACCCATCTATTGTCACATTCCTAGCAAGAGGGTTTAACCTTGTGCCCTTACAAGAAATACATTCGTGCTCATCGAGCATCGGGATAATCATTTGTTTAATAAATGTGTGGGTCGCTTTTCCGGCTTTTGAAAATACTTCATTAATCCCACTCCAGCGAAATTCAAGTCCGGATGGGCTTTTAACAAAATGATCTTCAGCTGTACCGTTCATCAAAATTTGTAGTTTATCGGTTTTTAATAGATTTAACGGGGTAAAAGGATCAATTCTTTCTTGTTCAAGAAACAAATTAAGCAATTGCTTATTTCTTGAGCTAAAATCGCTTTTCCAGAGTGTTTTAACTAAAGAGATAATCGACTGACTCATGATCTCATCTTTTTGGACTAAGTTTGCTCCATACTGAAATCCAAGCCCCAAACAATCCATACACATACCTTTAGAGTCATTGAAAGCAAAGGTATGCGGTGTCACTTCAGCGTATGATTTGCCCGTACTTTCAACTGAAAAAGCCAAGTTAAAAAAGACATCTTCAGTTTCACGAGCGATAACAAGTTTTCCTTGAGAAAATTTACTTGCATTTTCAACAGCCTCAAAAAGGCGAGTTTCTATTGTCGAATTAATTTTTAACCGGTCGACAATTAAAAAGAGCTCATTTTTTCGTTTTCGATCAAAGGAAAAAGATTCTATTGGCTGGTCTAAATCAAAAAACTGCCCATTAAGCCGCACTCTCACAAATCCTTGCGCCCGTAGCCTTAAAATCACATCTTCAAACTTTTCATTTTTCCGAATCTCAATTGCTGCAAGCACTTGTATTTTTTCACCTTCCGGATACGTTAAAATACGCTTGACTACGTGCTCTTTTGAAATGGCTTTAATGATTTCTCCTGTTTCTGGACAATGGGCTATCCCAATTCTTGCAAAAAGAACACGAAGATAGTCATAAATTTCTGTCATGGTCCCGATTGTACTTCGTGGGTTTCCGGCATGTGATTTTTGCTCGATTGCAACAGCTGGTGACAAGCCACTCACACTTGAGACTTTAGGTTTTGGCATCTGCTTTACAAATTGCCTTGCATAAGGTGACAACGATTCGATGTAGCGTCTTTGACCCTCTGCATAAATGGTTTCAAAAGCAAGGGATGTTTTACCGGATCCAGATGGGCCCGTACAGACGGTAATTTTGCCTCGTGGGATAGAAACATCTAAATTTTTGAGATTATTTTGCTCAGCGCCAGTCACTGTTATTTCTTGTATTTCTCTAACTTCTGCTGATTTTTTAATCGTTTCATTGGTTACTTTATTTTTTTCTGCAACTTTTACTTTAGCTTCTAGGTCATGATGTAATGATATAGACAAATAATGGCCTGTTGGGGTATCCATCTTGGCAATAGTTTCAGGCTTTCCTGTTGCAACAACATCTCCACCTTGTGCGCCACCATCAGGGCCTATATCAATAATCCAATCAGCTGTTTTAATAACGTCCATGTTATGTTCGATGACAATAACAGTATTACCACGGTCGACAAGCTCATGCAACACAATAAGCAAATGACTGATATCATGAAAGTGCAGCCCTGTTGTTGGCTCATCAAGAATGTAGACAGTTTTACCAGTTGATGGCCTGACAAGCTCTTTTGCAAGCTTCACGCGCTGCGCTTCACCGCCTGAAAGCGTCGTAGAAAATTGTCCAAGCTTGATATAATCAAGCCCAACTTTTTTAAGAGTATCGAGTTTATGTTTGATAGAGGGAATATTTTCAAAAAACTCCAAGGCTTCATGTACTTCCATCTCTAAAATGTCGTAGATGTTTTTACCTTTATAAAACACAGAAAGTGTTTCAGGGTCAAATCGTTTTGTTTGGCATAACGGGCAGTCTGCAAAAGCATCTTCCATAAAGTCCATGTCGATTTTAATCATCCCCATTCCTTCACACTCAGGGCATGATCCTTCCTTCACGTTAAAACTAAATCTTCCAGGTTTATAACCCCTTGCTTTTGCTTCTGGCAATTGACTAAAAAGATCTCGGATCTCATCAAATAATTTGATGTAGGTAGAAGGGTTTGATCTTGGATTTCTGCCGATAGGGGATTGATCAATGGCAATGACTTTATCAATAAATTCAAGCCCTGTAATTTCTTGATGCTCTCCAACAACATGCTCACCCTTATGCAAGAAGTTAGAAAGAGCAGGGTAAAGAATATCTGTTACAAGCGATGATTTACCGGAGCCTGAAACTCCTGTTACTGCTGAAAAAAGACCAACCGGAAATTTCACTGAAACGTTTTTTAAATTATGGTGCGTTGCTCCCTTAATCTGTAAAAAATCCTTTGAGGGTTTACGCCTTTTTTTCGGGATAGGAATTGTTAGAGCTCCTGATAAGTAACGCCCTGTAAAAGAAACCTTACTTTTAAGAAGATCAGAGACAGTGCCATTTACAACTATCTCACCACCACGGCTACCAGGTCCAGGGCCCACATCGACAACGCGATCAGCCTCCCAGATAGTCTCTTCATCATGTTCTACCACAATGACAGTGTTTCCCATGTCGCGAAGATATTTTAATGTTTTGATCAGTTTTTTGTTATCTCTTGGGTGCAAGCCAATTGAAGGTTCATCCAAAATGTAGGTAATTCCGACAAGACCGCAACCAATTTGTGAGGCTAGACGCACGCGTTGAGCCTCACCACCTGATAATGTAGGGGCTGTTCTATCAAGTGTTAGATAATGAAGACCAACCTCCATCAAAAATTCTAGTCTTTGGATAATCTCTTTTAAGAGCTCATCTGCAATCAATTTTTCATTTTTTGTAAGCTTTAATTTTTTAAAGAAATCAAGAATTTCAGCTATTGTCAAGGATGTAAGCTCAGCAATGCGAATATTTCCAAGGCGAGCTGCTGCCGGATAGGGTTTTATCTTTTGTCCGTTGCAAGATGGGCAAATTTGCTCGGTCATCAATTTTTTTATTTTATTGCGGTAGGCATCACTTTTTGCTTCTGCAAATCTTGAGTGTGCTTCATAAAGTACCCCTCTCCATTGAATATGATCAACCCAAGTGGCACCTGTTTCAGGATGTATGAAATTCATACGTGTCCACTTTTTTTCAATCCCGTGCAAAAACACTTTTTTTGCTTTTGTGCTTAATTTCTTCCACGGGGTTTTGATACTAAAGTCATAGATGTCTGCCAAGTTGTCATAGATATTTCCAAATCTGACTGTCTGGTAAGAGCTTGCAATGGAACAGCAATCTTCAGATATGCTTAAATTTTCATCGAGGATCAATTTTAAATTAAATTCAGTTGCAACACCAAGACCCATGCAATTTGGACACATACCAACAGGGCTATTAAAAGAAAAATCCTGAGGTTCTAAAGATGAGTAATAAAGACCTGACTTCTTTGAATAAGCATGCATGGAGAAAAGTGTTTCTTCCATGTTTTCAGAGTCTAATACACTACAAACCCCATCGCCCATAAGAAGAGCGCTTAAAAGAGATTCCGAAATCCTTGAAAAGTTTTCAGGAGTGACAACTAACCGATCGATCACAATATCCACATCATGTGCAGCTTTACCATCAAGGGTGATTTCATCATTAAGATTAATGATTTTACCATCAACACGTGCCCGCATAAACCCTTTTCTTAAAAGATCTTGGAAGTCTTCTTTAAATTCAGCCTTTTTAGCTTTTGCGTAGGGAGCTAAAATAATCAATTTTTTGTTCAACATCGTGTGCTGAACAGTCATAATAATTTTTTCACGGCTTTCAGGACGTACGGGCTCATCGCTGACAGGGCAGTGCGGAATGCCAACTCTTGCATAGAGCACGCGAAGGTAATCATAAATTTCTGTCATGGTGCCGACAGTTGATCTTGGGTTTTTTCCGGCTGTTTTTTGTTCGATGGAAATAGTAGGTGAAATTCCTGAAGCATGTTCGAGGTTTGGTTTACTCATTTCCCCCAATTGTCTTCTTGCAAAAGTTGAGAGCGATTCAACGTATCGTCTTTGGCCCTCGACATATAAAGTATCAAATGCAAGGGATGATTTGCCAGAGCCTGAAACGCCTGTAAAAACAATCAGCTCGTTTGTGTCTAATGTTAAATCTACAGATTTAAGATTGTGGACATTAACTTTTTTTAAAATTATTTGACGATTATTCACGTTAATAGTAAACCATAGTTAAATGAGGTAAATATGCTAAAGAAACCATTGTATAGATTATTGATCTTAAGTGCAAATCTCTTTTTAATAAGTTTTTTTTACGAAAGGCAAGAACTGCTATTTTCAGATATTAGCGGGACAAAAGAGTTTATTGCTGGTATTTCGCTTGATTCGATTAAAATTCATGGTCTACAAGAGATGTACTTTACTCTTAAGGATAAACCAGATCAACAATCTCAATTTCATGAGGAATTTGAGACTTTTCATGATATCAATTTTGATTAAGGTAAAGCTTTTATGAAAACTAATTAGGGTTGATTTAACCAACACTGCGTCTCTTTTATACACGGAGTGTAACAAGCTCCGGGCTATAAAAAATTATGTTAAACTCAAGGAATAAAAAAAGATTTTTTCTTATGGAACTAAATACAAGATTTAACATCGTAAAAAGAGACGTATTCTTGGTTAAATCAACAGCCCCGGATAAATTGCTCGATGATAATCAATTATTATTATTCGAATAGTCCAAGTTGTAAGAATTAATTCTAGATAATAGACTTTCATTTAAATGAGTGCTGCGGTTTTTCATTTATACCTTTTTTCTTAAAATAATTAATTTAGCAACATTTTTATTATAAATTTATTTAAAATTAAAGATTTTTATTGTAAAACTATAAAATTATGTTAAATAATTATTAGTATTATAATATTTAAATATTTGTTTTGTGTAACCATTTAGTAGAAATATCGTGTCCAGAATTGAATAAAATTGTCAAATCTGGCAATTAGAAATTATTTATTAGTCATAACTTTTATTAAGGGATAAAATCCAATTGCAATGCGTTGCAATCCGATTTTAAAATTAGCCGAACCATTCACAATTTGGAAAATCATATGAGAACTGATCATGTTCCTCGTCTTTTAGCAGATCCAAGTTAAAACAGTATTCTTTTAAACTAGGTAACGCTATTGCAAGGGCTACAAGTTGCTTATAGGTAATGCTAAAATCAGAAATGTGGAGTTTAGTTATATTAGGGAAACTCTCTTGAATTATTTCAAAACTTATCGTATTAATTCCGGTCTCGGAAAGCATAAGATGTTTTAAATTAATATGGTTTTTTAAAGCATTTATTATATCGTTGCCATTTACATTAGTATAGCCAAAATTTACCTTTGTCAAACAAGAGTTATTTTTTATAAACTTTATTGCGGCCTGATTTGAGAGATTAGTTTCCGCAAAACAAATATTTTTTAATTGATGAAGATTCTTTGCAAGTGCAATTGATCCTTGGTTTGCTACCTCAACATAACGAAAATCAATATTTGTTAATTTAGGGCAATTCTTGCCAAGTGCTACTAAACTTAAATCTGCTGTTGCAGATGCGTAAGAAAGATCAATTTTGGTTAAGTGTTTGCAATGGGTTGCAATATAATTTATCCCTTCATCTGTTATTGCACGACTTGCAAGCTTAAATAGTGATAAATTAGGATTAGACTGTGCAATAATTTTTAACCCCTCGTCCGTTATATTAGTATTAAAAAGATCAATCATTTTTAAATTAGAAAACCCTTTTACAAGGGGTATTATATCTGCGTCTGTTGCATGAGTACAAGAAAGATTGATCATCGTTGTATCAGGCGAAATAATCTTTGCAAGGTTTTGAAAATCTTCAGAAGTAAAATTTTTTACATCTGACAGATTAATTTTTGTAAGGTTATTGGTTTCTATGAATTTAATTGCATGAGATGCGGTTTTTAATCCAAGTTTTCGTAGTGAAATAAACTGATCTTGAATCCAGTTGTTTTTAGAAGTATGCGCAATTTCATTAAAAAATTTAGATACGTAACTTAAAGCATTAAACCCAGTTTGAGATTTTCCCCAAAATATTTTTCGAGAGGGAGGTAGATAAGAGAGAACATGCCATATAGGGTCTGTACCAAAGAAGTAAGTATTTAGGTGACAGCTGATATCATCTGCAAATGGTTTTAAAAATGTATTTTTAATGATGTTAGAGAATAAAGCGTATGTTTGCCTTTCATGTCCTGAGTGAACGTCGATAATATTCATATCTTTTGCAATGTCGCCGCATAAAATTAAAGCTTCATGAGGATAGTTGTTCGAGAAGCCCTTATTGTACGATTCAATTCTAGATAATAAACTTTCATTTAAATGGGTGATGGCACGTATCATTTTTATCTTTTTTTTATTAAATTAATAATTATTTTAAACAATATTGTAAAATTATTTAAAAATCAAGTGTTTTGTTTAAAAGTTTTTTATTAAATTTAATAGTATATACAAATATATTTATTAAGTAGTATTATAGGAGTATAATATTTGTATTTTATTAGAATTAAATCACTCTTTTTTTGGAGCTTTATATGAATAATGGAATTAATACGAATAATGATGGGCAAGTAAGGAATCTTGGTGATTTTTTTGAAAATGCTGGAAAGGGTAGTGGAACACAAAAAAAGGCCGATGTAAAGTCTGATGTTCTTGGAAAAACCGCCTTAGTAAAAGAACCTTCTACAAAAAAAACGCCGATTGTTAAGGTTTCAAAAGAGGCTAAGCCCAAAGAAAAAAAAACAGCTTCAGGTTCAGATAAAACTTTAGAAAATTTTAATAAGAACGCAGAAATGATCTTAAAGCTCGTTTCGTCAGGGAAGAACCGTACACTTGAAACCCCGCGATCTGGACTACCTGATAGAGATCTTCCCTCTATCCCAAAATCAGGTGCACCTACAAGACCTCTCCCGTCCACGCCAAAACAACAAGGAATCAGTGAAACCTTGGCTAAAATTACAGAGCATAAAACTGCATTACCTTCATTACAAGATACAAAAAAACATATGTCTCTTGAAAAAGAAAAAATAACTGAAGAATATAAAAAAAATACCGAAGAAAGAGTAAATTCATCTGCTGATAAACGAGTCTTGGATCTTTTCCATGAGGAATTTAATAAGCTAAATACCTTCATGAGTAAAGAGATTAATAATTTGGACGCAAAATTAGAGGATTATTCGGAAGAAAAATTAAGCAATTTAGAGTTAGATCTGCAAAAAACAATTCATAGTGATTATCTACCTGAAAAAACTTCCGGGAAGGAAGAATCTAAAAAGGTTTCTTCAACTCAAGATTTCGATAAAGAATTAAAAAAAGTGCAATTAGATTCTAAAAAAGAAATGGTCGGAAACTTAAGAGATATACAAGATGCTTGCATGGAAGAAGCAACTGGCACTAGTGGTCGATATCTGCAAATGAAGGATAAGGCGATTACGCAAATAGGTTTTGAATTAGGTAGAGTTAGATCCGAGATAAGTAAGCTTGATACAGTAAAAGAAATTAAAAGAGACAGATCTGAAAAGACAATTCAAAAAGAAATTGATGAAGCCTCTGACGAAATCAAGTCTAAAGAGTTATCAATAGAAGATTTTTAACCGGAACTAAAATTTACCAAAGATTTAATTTCTGAAATAAAAGAGACAATAGCTGATTGTACAAGCGAATTAAAATATGAAAAAGATGGCCTAGCAAGAGCTGGTTTGAGGGAAGATATTAGCGATGCAAAAGATGAATTAGAACAATTAAAAGAAATAGAAAGTGATATAGGCGATTATGAATCAGAGATCGCTGCATTAAAAGAAAAGATCATGGCTTTGCAAGCTGAAAAAAAAGAATTATAAAGTTAAATAAAAGCTTTAAAATTTTTTATCTTAACACAAAATTAATATTTCCTTCATTTGATTTTAATTATATTTGGTGTATAATAGAATTTTAAATTAATTAAAATATCTAACATAAAGTTATATTAATAAAAACAGGGAAGTTTTTTACATGGAACCATTAAGCTTAAGTAATTTTCAGAGTCAGCAGTCTAAACCTCTATCTAACGTTAATAAAACAGTATTACAGAAGCATCTAATTGAAAAATGTGGACCCGCATTTAAAAATGCTACTTTAAAAACGTCAGATAATGGAGGCATTTTAAGTAAAATTTTTTCTTGGTTGCCGTCAGCCAAATCAACAGGACAGTTAGCCGGATATGCGATAGCACAAACGCACGGCGCTGAAATTAGCAATGGTATGATTTGCATGGTTGCCGATTTTATTTTTCCAAAAAATGAAATCAAACAAAAGACTTACAGTGAGGCAATTTTTAATACATTTTTTAGTGTTGCCAAGCCAACTCTTGCTGAAACTGCTAAAATTATGGTAACGCCATCGATTTTGCCCTACGTAACAATGGCATGCCAGGGAGTCGGGGGATTAGCTCTCCCTGCAGCTGTTAGTTTAACAATGTTAATTGTTAATAGAATTTTAAGCGATCCAAATTCAAAATTTACACCTGATACACTACCACCGCTAAATGAGCTTATTACAATTAAAGATGGCAAGTATTTTGATGCCAATGGTAATCAGCTAATGGAGCAGGATTTACTAGATATTCGCGTAGCCGTCAATCGCTACGATCTTGTTTGTAAATTACTTGCAG
>Ga0209181_10012748_pt1 | contig 10590 bp, 10 predicted proteins | sample MAT05_FD_187208 | JGI IMG/M metagenome (GOLD analysis project Ga0209181, IMG submission 187208) | Freshwater microbial communities from Lake Fryxell liftoff mats and glacier meltwater in Antarctica - MAT-05 (SPAdes) (version 2) | ecosystem: Environmental > Aquatic > Freshwater > Ice > Liftoff...
TATTGAGGTGGCAAAAATCCGTTGCAAATAATGATGGAAGCAATTCAATTCGGCAGCAAGAAAATTGATTTCAGTTTGGAATATTCAAACCGAAAATCATTGGGCATAACCGTCACACCAGAATTAAGTGTTTTGGTTAAAGCGCCCATTGACACCTCAATGGAAAAAGTGAAAGAGAAGTTGCGGAAAAAAGCACCTTGGATAATCCGACAACAAAGCTTCTTTCTTTCTTTTCATCCGAAAACACCTGCACGTAAATTTATTGGAGGCGAAACACATTTGTATTTAGGCAGACAATATCGTTTGCAAATTGGTCCTGGAGAACTTGAATCAGTTAAACTGAAAGGAAAGTTTATTGAAGTAACAACCAACGAAAAATCAAGTGCAAAGCAATTAGTGAAAGAATGGTATTTACAAAATGCAAAAACAAAATTTCATTCCATTGCAAAACCATTGATAGAAAAATTTAGAAAGTACAAAGTTGAACCAAGTTCAATTGTCTTTCGTGATATGCCTACACGGTGGGGAAGCTGCACACCTAAAGGAAAAGTTATTTTAAATCCCGAATTGATTAAGGCACCGAAAGGTTGTATTGAGTATGTAATTATACACGAACTTTGTCATTTAATACATCACGACCACACACAAAAATTCATCGACCTTCAAACGAGAGAAATGAGAGATTGGGAGAAGTGGAAAGATAAACTTGAAAAATTGCTGGCTTAGCCGACGTACTAAGTGAAATACACTTTAATCCTTTCGTCGTTTCGCAATTTGCACCTTGCTTGTTGTAAAAAACAAGTTAACCCATCATTTAAACCCGTTGCAACCAATCCCCTACCCCCCCAAAACCTACATCTTCCCCCCAAAAACCACCCCTTGCCAAACCAGGTAACCATACACCCAACCAACGACCACGCCCTAACCATCCAGTTAGGGGATACCATAAACCTCATCACCCATCAAAAAGTACTATCCCTTTTCCAATACCTGCAACAACACCCCTTCGCCGGACTAATAGACATCATCCCCGCCTATAACACCCTAACCGTAGTCTACGATCCAATAATCATCAAGCACTTAAACAGCGAACTACAAACCGCCGCCCATTGGGTAGAAACGCACATAAAATCCATTCTACCAAACTTCAGCCAGCAGGCGGCAGCAGCTGCCCGCCAACTAAAAGTGCCCGTCTGCTACCACCCCTCGCTGGCGCCTGATATTGAAGCCCTCGCCCAACAACACAACCTAACCATACGTGAAGTCATCCACCTCCACACCACCACCACGTATAATGTGTACATGCTCGGCTTCCTACCCGGCTTTCCTTACATGGCCAGTGTGCACGAACGTTTAGCCACCCCCCGCAAACCATCGCCACGCAAAAATGTACCTGCTGGTAGCGTGGGCATTGCCGGCAACCAAACAGGTATCTATCCCTTTGCCTCACCCGGCGGCTGGCAAATCATCGGTCAAACACCGCTCACCATTTTTGATGCCGCCAAACAAGACCCGGCCTTTTTTCAACCCGGCGATAGCGTACAGTTTTATGCCATCACTATTGATGAGTTTCACCAAACCCGTCAGCCATGAGCATCCGTATTATCAAAGCCGGACTGGCCGATGCCTTTTACGATAAGGGCAGGTACGGTTACCAGCACCTCGGCATCAACCCCGGTGGCGCTATGCATGTGGCGGCCCTGCAAACCGCCAATGCGCTGGTGTGTAACCCGCCCAACGAAGCAGTGTTGGAAATGCATTTCCCCGCTGCCAACATCCTATTCAACCAACCAGCTTTAATTGCCCTGACCGGCGCCGATTTTACCGCCACTATCAACCAACAACCCATCCCCATCAACACCCCAATAGCCGTTGGCAAGGGGGTGGAACTAAAATGTACCAAACCGCTGTCCGGTGCCAGAACCTACCTATCCGTTAGTGGCGGTTTTGCCCTAACACCCTGGCTCAATAGCTGTAGCACCAACCTCGTTTGCCATGCAGGAGGCTTTAATGGCAGAACTCTGCAAACCGGCGACGTCGTCAACTTCAAATCACCCATCAACCTGTCACCTATCCTCACCCAAAAACCCTTTCGCATCTTACCCTTCCGCGCCAGCGTGCACCAGCTACACCATTACCAAAACATCCACATTTTACCCGGCAACCATTACCCTTCCCTAACCCAACAAAGCCAGCAAAATCTCCTTTCCCAAACTTTTACTATCGCGGCCAATAGTAATCGCATGGGCTACCGCCTGCATGGCACGCAGTTGTCGTTGCAGCATCCCACCAACATAATTTCCTCGGCCGTTACCAAAGGCACCATACAGCTATTGCCCAGCGGACAGCTCATCATACTTATGGCCGATCACCAAACCACCGGCGGCTACCCGGTAGTGGGCCATGTGCCATCGGCCTTCGCCGATACGTTGGCCCAATGCCGGCCAACACAGTCCATACAGTTTGCATTAACCGATTTCGCCTCCGCCGAAGCCGCCCTCATCAGCCGCCACCTTCATTTGCTGCAACTGCAAAATGCCTGTACCTTTCGCATCAAACCTTTTTTAACTAATGCAAACGGTCGATCTTAATTGCGACATGGGCGAAGGCATGAACAACGATGCCCAGCTCATGCCCTTCCTGTCGTCGGCCAACATAGCCTGTGGTGCCCATGCCGGCAACGAAACCATTATGCGGCAAACCATTGCACTTGCCATGCAGCACGGCGTAGCCATTGGAGCCCACCCCGGCTTTGCCGATAAACCCAACTTTGGCCGCATAAAACTTAACCTCACCACCAACCAGGTCTACCAACTGGTATTTGACCAGGTAGAGTTATTGCGTCAACTATGCATAGAAGCAAAGGTGTCGCCACACCACGTTAAACCACATGGCGCTTTGTACAACATGGCCGCCCGAAACGCCGATATATCCAAGGCCATCGCCCGTGCCGTGGCCGACATCGATCCGCGGTTGGTGCTGTACGGCCTTAGCGGCAGCCACTCAATTACCCAGGGCAAAGCCCTTGGCCTGCGCACCGCCAGCGAAGTTTTTGCCGACCGCACCTATCAAAACAACGGAGGCCTTACACCCCGCTCACAGCCCAATGCACTTATTACCAGTCAGCAACAATTGCTGCAACAGGTGTTGCAAATGGTGCAGCAAAAAACGGTCACTAGCGTTAACAACCAAACCATTACCATAAAGGCCGACACCATTTGCCTGCACGGCGATGGCGACCATCCGGTGGAATTTGCCACCGCCATTTACCAACAACTGCAGCAGCACAACATACATGTCAAAACCATCTAACACCGGCTGGCGAAGTGCCGGGTTGGGCGCTGCCTTCCTTATGGCTACCAGCGCCATTGGTCCCGGCTTTCTTACGCAAACCACCGTGTTTACCCAGCAACTGCTCAGCAGTTTTGGCTTTGTAATACTCGTTACCATCCTGCTGGATATTGGTGCCCAACTCAACATTTGGCGCATATTGGTAGTAACCGAAAAAAGAGCGCAAGACCTAAGCAACCAACTACTGCCCGGCCTCGGTTACCTGCTCGCCATCTTAATTGTATTGGGAGGCCTCGCTTTTAATATTGGCAACATCGGCGGTGCCGGTCTCGGTCTCAACGTAGTCACCGGCATTAACCCCACCACCGGTGCCATCATTAGTTGTGTAATGTCACTGGCCATTTTTTGGGTAAAAGAAGCTGGCAAAGCCATCGACATCGTCACAAAAGTTTTAGGGTTAATGATAATCGTCCTCACCCTGTACGTGGCCATAAGTTCGCACCCGCCCATTATGGATGCACTACAACATTCCATCTTCCCAACCACCATAAGTCCAATGGCCATTGTAACCATTGTGGGTGGCACGGTTGGCGGCTACATCAGTTTTGCCGGTGCCCACCGCTTGCTCGATGCCGGGGTAACCGGCCCCGAAGCCATTCCACAAGTCACCAAAAGTTCCGTTACCGGTATACTCATTACCGCTTTTATGCGCATGGCCCTGTTCATTGCCGCGCTGGGCGTAATCACCAGCGGCGCCATCATCAACCCTGCCAATCCACCCGCCTCCGTATTCAGCGCCGCCGCCGGCCAAATCGGTTATCGTTTTTTTGGCGTGGTCATGTGGTGCGCCAGCATCACCTCCGTCATCGGGTCGGCCTACACCTCCGTCTCCTTCCTCCGCAGCTTCCACCCGTGGCTCGAAAAGCACCACCGCAGCCTCATCTCCGCCTTCATTATATTCAGTACCGTAGTGCTTGCACTCATTGGCAAGCCTGTAAAAATATTAGTAGCCGTTGGCGCCCTCAACGGCCTCATATTGCCCATTGCACTCACCGTTATGCTCCTCGCCATCCGCAACAAACGCCTCGTACCCACCTACCGCCACCCCCGTTGGATGACCGCCGCCGGCTGGCTCGTAGTAGCCATCATGGCGTGGCTCGGTATCTCGGCAATTGTGCAAATGGTGGTTAAATGAGGGTTTTTTTTGGGACAGAGTTTAGTAACTCCGTTTAAGCATCGTTGCGTCGCATTACGTTCATCGGCAACGCAGAGGTTGAGCAGTAATACGTAAACATCTTAAGAATACATCCGCCAAATACATTGGCACTTTACGTTGGGTCATCGGCCCAACACGTTGATAACTCCTATTAAGCATCGTTGCCCGTCCCAATGGCCCAGCCGGGCGGACGTAGCACAGCGTATAGTTGTATATTTCTATTCATCTTTTATCATGGCAGGTAATTTAAAACCGACATAACAATAGTTGATATTCAATAATGAGGTAATAGATAACTTATAACTTTGAAACAGGTTGTCGATTGTTGCAACCAAATAAACAGGACCATTATGGAACAATTGATATTAAAAATAAAGCAACCACAAAAGCTGCCATTTATAAAAGAAATGCTTACTGCTTTTGATGATGACGTTGAAATACAGGCACCCGTTAAAAAAAAGAAACCCGCTTCCAAACAACATCCTGTACTAAAAGGCCTGTAGCAGGCACTAGCAGAAGTAGAGCTTATAAAACAAGGTAAACTTAAGGCAACACCGCTAAAAGAATTTTTAGATGAGCTATAAAATTGAGGCAATTCCCAATTTTAAAAACGAAGCCAAACGGCTGGTAAAAAGTTCCGTTCATTAAAACAGGAACTGGCAACGCTTGCTCAAATACTTGGGAACGAACCTAACACCAGCACTCCTCCCGGTAACAATTGTTATAAAATACGCTTATTTAATCAAAGCAAACAAAAAGGAAAAAGTAAAGGTGCAAGGGTACTAACCTATGTATATGTAGAAAAAACGATAGTGTACTTATTTACCATTTACGACAAAAGCGAACATGAAGACATTTCTGATAAAGAATTGAAGGCACTAATTAAAATGGCTAAAGCAATGTAATACACGCTGCCCCGGCATAGATTGCATCACCATAAAAGAGCACCGCGTAGCGCCGAAGTATGTGCATTGAAAAGAATATCAAAGGCTGGGATTGCCGTTTAATGACGATTAGGTGTTGTGGGAAAAGAAAAAGAATAAATTTTTTGGTACTAAGCAGAAGTGGTGCTATTGCGCATCGTTGCGACCAGGGTGTACGGCAACGTCCAGGTAAGGCTTCTATAAATCAAGTATTTGAGGTTTAGTTCGTCATCATGAAACTCGTTTCGGGAACCCAACTAATACTGTCCCACCGACGTTTGCAGAGGATGTTGAAATAAATTCAACATGACGACCAGCCGAACTACATCGCGTCATCTGGTCTACGGCGTCATCCTGAGCTCGTCTCAGGATCCCCTGAACATAGCCCTCCCAACTCCATAGGATAGGATGTTGAAATAAATTCAACATGACGGGCACCCGAACCAAAGTGCTTCACCCGGCCGCCGGCGTCATCCTGAGCTCGTCTCAGGATCCCCTGAACATAGCCCTCCCAACTCCATAGGATAGGATGTTGGAATAAATTCAACATGACGGGTAGCCGAACTACAGGTCTTCATCCGGTGTGATGCGTCATCCTGAGCTCGTAACAGGATTTCGTGAACATAGCCCTTACAACCCCGGGGGGATGTTGAAATAAATTCAACATGACGGGCACCCGAACCAAAGTGCTTCACCCGGCCGCCAGCGTCATCCTGAGCTCGTCTCAAAATCCCCTGAACATAGCCCTTACAACCCCGGGGGGATGTTGAAATAAATTCAACATGACGGGCAGCCGAACCACAGGTCTTCATCCGGTGTGATGCGTCATCGTGAGCTCGTCTCAGGATCCCCTGAACAAAGCCCTCCCAACCCCGGGGGGATGTTGAAATAAATTCAACATGACGGGCAGCCGAACTACATCGCGTCATCTGGTCTACGGCATCATCCTGAGCTCGTCTCAGGATCCCCTGAACAATGCCCTCCCAACCACAGGGGGATGTTGAAATAAATTCAACATGACGGGCAGCCGAACCACAGGTCTTCATCCGGTGTGATGCGTCATCGTGAGCTCGTCTCAGGATCCCCTGAACAAAGCCCTCCCAACCCCAGGGGATGTTGAAATAAATTCAACATGACGGACACCCAAACTACATCGCGTCATCTGGTCTACGGCATCATCCTGAGCTCGTCTCAGGATGACGAGAATATTCACCACCAAACTTTGAGGCGATTTTGAAATAAATTTAGCATGACCGCCCTTTTTTAAGAACCATTTTTAATTAACCGACATCTATAATTTGAAGACATTTCACGTTGTCAGATGTCATTACGGCAAAAAGTCGGCCCTTGTGGGATTATATACATCTACTAAAATACCTGCCTCTATGCATTTACAGCCATGCACTTTGCCGGGCGGTACAAAAAAGCCATCACCTGCCTGCAATTGTTGGGTAGTGCCATCTATCTCCAGTTCAAAAACCCCGCTTTCAACATAGCTAACCTGTACATGTGGGTGATCGTGAAGCGCACCTACGGCTCCTTTTTCGAACTTTACTTTTGCCATCATAATACTATCGTTATGGCCAAATAGTTGCCGTTGTATGCCCGGCGCCACTTTTTGCCATGGTATAGATTGGTTGTGCTGGTAAAATACGTTGCTCATATTTGGGTTAGTTTTATATACCCGTAATGTAATGGGGGTTCCTTATATTTTAATGAAGGCGTGGCAATTAATTTTGGTGGCCTTTTGTAGTAACCAGCTTGCCATGGCTGTTAATGTTAACTGTATTGGTCGCTTTGCAATGGTAAAACTGTGTTTTAATTACCTTGCCGTTAACTATAGTTTTTTTAAAAGATCATCTGATAGTTGGAATTGCGATTAATTGTGTCGGGTAGTGCATAATGTATTGGGCTGATTCTGGAATATAAGGATCAAGGGTTTTTGTAACGAGTAGTGCAGTCTACGTTAGGCCGATTATTGAACATTGAGTATAAGAATGTTTATATCGGGCAATGCAGTTTGTACTACGCTGAATAATGAACAAAATGTACACGAGTGCGACGCAACGGAAGCTTCATGAAAGCGCTATTGCCTGGCCCAAAAAAATATTTCAACTAACGGAGCGTCCATTTTATTTTTTTATTATGAAGAAAAGAATTTTGTTTATTGCCATGCTTGGCTTTTTGTTAAGTACTGTACAAACGCAGGCACAATACTCAAGCGCCTTTAATGCCAGCCATTGGGTTGACAGCGTTTTTAATACGCTTACTCCGCAGGAACGTATAGGCCAGTTAATGATTATTCGTGCGCATAGTAACCTTGGGCAGCAGCATATTGACCAGGTAGTAGACGAGATAAGAAAATATAATGTGGGTGGTTTGTGCTTTTTTCAGGGCGGACCTGTAAGGCAGGCCAACCTTACCAACTACTATCAAAGCATTGCCAAAACGCCGCTAATGATTAGCATTGACGGCGAGTGGGGGCTGGGTATGCGGCTGGATAGTATGATTAATTTTCCGCGGCAACTTTTGATAGGCGCGGTGCCCGATGCACAGCTTGCCTACCAAACCGGCCGTGCCATTGCGCTACAATGTAAACGCATGGGCATTCAGGTAGACTTTGCGCCCGATGTGGACATTAATAATAACCCCGCTAACCCGGTAATAAACGACCGCAGCTTTGGCGAAGACAAATACCGCGTGGCAGTAATGGGCGTTCAGTTTATGAAAGGCATGCAGGATGCCGGGGTTATGGCCTGCGCCAAACACTTTCCCGGTCATGGCGATGTGGCGGTAGATAGCCATTTTGATTTACCGGTGATCAATAAAACCCGCGGCCAGCTGGATAGCTTAGAGTTGTATCCCTTTAGGCAAATGATAAAGGAAGGCGTAGGAATGATTATGGTGGCCCACCTGGCCATACCTGCCATTGATACCACTACCAACCAGCCCACCTCGTTATCGTATAAAAATGTGACCGGATTATTAAAAAACGAGCTTGGTTATAAGGGGCTGGTAGTTACCGATGGGCTTGAAATGAAGGGCGTGACCAAATACTATCCCGGTGGGTTGGCAGGCTCCCAATCGATACTGGCAGGCAACGACATGCTTTGTGTACCCGAAGATGTGCCGGGCGTAATTGCCAGTGTGCTTCAATACATACAGGAGGGAAAATTGAGCCAGAACGATATGGATGGCCGCGTAAAAAAAGTGCTGCTGGCAAAGTATAACCTTGGCCTGCAACAACCCCCTTTTATTGACACTACCAACCTTGCCGCCGACCTAAACCAACATACCGAACAGTTGAACAGGCTACTGGCTGCCAATGCCCTTACCGTGCTTCGCAAAAACAACAGCGAACTGTTGCCAATGGCAAAAACTAAAAAAATTGCCTACCTGGCCGTGGGTTTAGATACCCTTACCACCTTTGGCAAACGACTGCAACAAGACTTTGCTGCCGACCCCTATTTTTTTAATTATAAAAACGACCTGCGTGCAGTGACCATGTTACTAGCCACGCTAAAAGATAAATACGATGCAGTAGTGATTGGTCTGCACAATTACAGCCGGCGGCCGGCCAACAATTTTAATTTGTCGACATCAGCCATTACGCTGGTAAACCAGGTGCAGCAACAAATGCCCACGGTAACCTTTGCATTTGGTAATCCCTACGCAATAAAAAATATACAGCAGGCCACTAACCTTGTAGCTGGTTATGAAGATATTGCTTCGGTACACGAAGCAGCTGCCAACCTTTTGCTGGGCCAACTGGTAGCCAAAGGCAAATTGACCGTTACGGTTAGCGACAGTTTACTTTTTGGCGATGGCAGCCATTACAACAATTATTTTGCGGCAGCAAGCCTTGCCAGTGTTGGGTTAAAAGAAACCCTGGTGGCAAAAATTGATTCCATTGCTACAGATGCCATTCAACAACATGCTACCCCCGGCTGTGTAGTGCTGGTGGCAAAAGATGGAAAAATTGCCTTTGAAAAAAGCTACGGCTATACCAACTACGACAGCCTTGAGGCCACCAACCGCGAAATGATTTACGACCTGGCCTCAGTTACCAAGGTATCGGCCACTACGGTATCGGTAATGAAGCTGTACGAAGAAGGCAAATTAAACCTTGACCAAACAATTGGGCATTACCTGCCTTGGGTAAAGGGTACCAATAAGGCCGGTATTACCTTGCGCAACCTGTTGTTGCACCAAGCCGGGTTAATAGCCTACATTCCGTTTTACCGCGAGGCTGCTGACAAAAGTAAGGTAATGAAGCCCGGCTATTTTATGCCTTCGCCATCGGCCACTTATAACATACCCGTGGCCAATAACCTGTATATGCGCAACGACTTTGCCGACAGCATGTACCAAAAAATACTGGACAGCAAAATGGGCCCCGCCAACAAGTATGTGTACAGCGACAACGATTTTATTTTTTTAGGAAAAGTAGTAGAAGCCATCAGCGGACTACCGCTGGAACAATATGTACACGAAACTTTTTACCTGCCACTGGGCATGATGACCACCACCTTTAGGCCAACCGAACGTTTTGCCCTTAACACCATTGCCCCCACCGAAAACGATACCAACTTTAGGCAGCAACTGTTGCGCGGCACGGTACACGACCCCGGTGCAGCCATGTTTGGCGGGGTGGCTGGTCATGCAGGTTTGTTTAGCAACGCTTACGACCTTGCGCAGTTGTACCAACTATTATTAAATGGCGGCGAGCTAAACGGCGTACGATTGCTACAAAAGAAAACCATTAGTTACTTTACCGCCTACCATAGCAAAAACAGCCGTCGAGGGCTGGGGTTTGACAAACCTGAAAAGGATAACAAAACCCGTAAAGAGCCCTACCCAACCAAAAGCGCCTCGCCGCAAACCTTTGGGCACACCGGTTATACCGGCACCTGTGTGTGGGTAGATCCAAAATATAAACTGGTGTACATTTTCCTCTCCAACCGGGTTACGCCCAACGATCAGCCAAAGCTGCTACGGATGAATGTGCGGTCGAATATTCATGAGGCGATTTATGAGGCGGGGATTAAAAATTAAAAATTAAAAATTAAAAAAAACTACCGCCGTTGGGGTTATGATTATTTTGATGGGTGGCCGGCGAGTATTTGGGATGTTATTGATATGGTAGAGGAAGGGTTGATC
>Ga0209181_10012749_pt1 | contig 10589 bp, 10 predicted proteins | sample MAT05_FD_187208 | JGI IMG/M metagenome (GOLD analysis project Ga0209181, IMG submission 187208) | Freshwater microbial communities from Lake Fryxell liftoff mats and glacier meltwater in Antarctica - MAT-05 (SPAdes) (version 2) | ecosystem: Environmental > Aquatic > Freshwater > Ice > Liftoff...
TGGCAGGAATTATCATTTAAAGCATTGCGAAAAACACCTGGGGACTTTTTACATTAATTCCTTTGTATTTCATCTATAAGCTAATTAGTAATCCTAAAAACACCAGATTGAAGGTCTTAGAAAGATTATTAAAAGAAAGAAATTTGAAGTAACTGATGATAAATGCCGGCCGACCTTCAGTCTTTAAATCAGCAATAATAAAGCCCACCTGATTTAAATCAATATGTTCCACAAATGCCTCAATTACCCGAACCACATTATCCTGCTCTATTACATCCTCCAAACTTGAAAATGCAATTTGATGCCGGTTAGTACTTGCAATAATTTCCATATATTACAAATGTACCTCATCAATTATAATTATTTTGCTATTTTTAAGCGCTTATTAACATTAAACCCAGCAGCGTGTGGGTGTGAAATTGGGATTAGTTTTTTCACACCTGATGGCTATCGGGCCTGCCGTTACAGGTAATTTAAAAAACAATACAATGAATAATAAAATAATTATAACAACACTTGCATCAACTTTTGTATTAATTGTGCTTACTTCGGGTATCATAAGACATGATGTTAGCGAGAAGGAATACTTGAAACTTGCAAATGAAAAACAATTTGACGGAGTTGGACAAGTGTATATAGACACTTCTTCTCGTGGCTCATGTGTACTAATAAATGAAAGATTTCTCTTATCTGCTGCCCACGTGTTCATTGAGAGTGATTATCGACAGGATACTATAATGTATGAAGGACAAAAAATTGTAGCCTTTAATCCTTATAACAATCATTTAGTTGATGTTATAAAAGTTTCAATATTGTTAAAGGGACAAAAATTAAAGGTCAAGCGTATTACACTTCATCCTAATTATTTAGATAAAGATTCAGAAGGTTCTTGCGACCTTGCATTAATTGAATTAGAATCCTCATTTAAAGCGGTTAAACCTGCTATAATAAATAGGAATCTTGATGAAATGAGTTTCAATGTTGTTGGTGTTGGATTTGGCGTATCAGGTATAGCGAATAAACCCGAGACAGTTATGCCATTAGATATAAAAATAGCAGGTCAAAATATTATAGACAGCATTGGGGGTTTTGAATATTTAGGGAACCCAACCTTATTATTTTGCGACTTTGACAATCCAACCGGAAATGACTGCAATAAAATGGGTAGTGCCACACCAAGACCATTAGAGTATATATGTGGTGGTGGTGATAGCGGTGGAGGACTCTTTAGAATAAGGGATAATCGTTGGGAACTGATAGGAATATGTTCGGGTTCTAAAACAGACATTCAACAATTATTAAAAACTGGTTATTACGGACAGATAATGAGTTGGACGAGAGTTGCCGCATTTGAAAAATGGATAACAGAAAACCTCAATTAAACTGCCACTAACAGCACGTCCTATTTAAATCAGTAAACTTCTGCCCAAAAGCAATATTTTAATTTAAACCCGGATTAAGCAATGGAAATACTACCTTATTATTTTTTTTAATAAAATCAAATGTTTCAAGGCAATAACATGCTCTTTTCAAATTGTTTGCTATTCGGGCTAAACCCAAATAAGGTAGTGTAAATTAAACTGTGTTAAGTATGTTTTCACATCGGGTAATGTAATCAAGAGTGAAGTTCTTGGGTTAAAATTGCTTGCTATTCGGGTTAAACCCAACTAAAGCAATAGTTTGATTGATTTACTAATGTCTATTTATTAATTAGGGTGAAAAATTCCGATTAAGCGTGGCAGCTTCATGGTATAAAAATATACCCACATTTTTACAAGCGCCATACAAAGTAATTGCTTTTCCTTATTGTAATTGATTTTTATTAGCAGCAACAAAGGTGTCAAAAGATGTTGGTTCTTGACCTGTAATTTTATTTACCCATTCGGTGGTACTTGGTGTTTTTTGAAATCTTGGAAAATAATGTAACATAATCATCACAAAAATGAGCATGGTTGGCACTTTTTCTTTTCGTTTACGCCAAAAGAATTGTAATAAGTTAGGGGATATAAAATTGATTTTTTTTCCAATGGCTTTGCTCAATTTTTCGGCCATTTGGGAAAATGTCAAGGTTTCAGTGTTGGTTAACTCATAACTTTTATTAATATGGTGTTGAGGTTCGGTTAAAATATTTGCTGTTACATTTCCAACATCTACCAGGTCGATTATTGTGAATTTTGCATGGGCAGCGGGCAAATAAATTATTTGATGCTTTACTAAGTCGTTGCGTAAAGTAGTAGTAAAATTTTGCATAAAATAGGCAGGTCGCAAAAAGGTATACGGTATGTTACTGTTTACGATAAGCTTTTCAATTTTATGATGAGGGATAATTTTACTGTTTTGAACACCTTGAACAGATAAAAAAACAATGTGTTTTACTGAAGATAGCTTTGCTATTTCAATTAGTGGTGCAAAATATTTATTTACATCTGAAATTTGCGGTGGTCGAAGCAAAAACAGCAGGTCCATGTTTTGCAAGGCAGGTGCAAACGTATCAATAAGGGTAAAGTCAAAATTTATAGTCTTTATGTTGAACCTTGCTAGTTGCTCATTGCTAAAATTGGTATCTCTAACACCGGCAAATAGCGCTAATTGGTGGTTAATTTTGTTTAAGGAAGCTATCACTTCCATTCCAACATTACCTGTGGCACCAGTTATTAAAACTTTCATCATATACGTTAGATCGGTGTGTTTTTGCTGCTGGTATTGTTTAGCCTAGTCAAATAAACCTAGCCCTTTAGGAAGTAGGTGTATAAAATTAATTAACGTCAACTAAAATCAAAACTACTAAATAAATGCAAAATGATGTAATAACTTTCAAAAAGGATTTCACAACGGGTTTATAACGCCAAACACTATCGTATGATAGTGTTTGGAGCTTGCAATATAATAATGAATTTGTTGCCTACGGTAACATTTTACTTGTGCTTCGCATTATGTGTTTTGATGAGCAACTATTGTTGCGTAACATTTTAGTGCTTTAATTACTTTTTTTGGCAACTGCTCATTTTTGATTGCTATTTTATAATTGTTGATTAATTAAACCGTTATAACTAGCTTCCATTACTAGTTCATTTATTTTTTCAACTCCAGCTAAACCGTCGTGTAAAAAGGCAATTAAATCAGCATTTAATTTCTCTCTTTCAGTATAGAACAAGCCATGAGGTGCACCTTGGTAAACTATCATCATATTATCAGGTATAAGTTTTGCAGATTCTTTAGCCGTAGGTGTAATGGGAACTGTTTTGTCATCATCGCCATGAATAATTAATGTGGGCACATTTACTTTGTGTAATTCATTTCTAAAATCGGTAGTGGCAAAAGCTTTAGCGCATTCTTGTGTAGCACGGGGAGATGCAAAGGCGCATAACATGCGATAATATTCTAACAAAGGCATGCTTAAAGGTTTGCTTAACATGGTTACACCGAAAAAAGTTTTTCCAAAATCGTCTAAGAATCCAATCCTATCTTTACTCATATTTTCTAACATATCATCAAACTTCGTTTGCGGTACGCCATCAGGATTTGAATCCGTTTTTAGCAGGTATGGTGTCACCGATGAAATTAAAACTACCTTGGAAACACCTTTGCCAGCATGTCGACTAAAATAGCGAACTACTTCACCACCGCCCATTGAAAAACCTATAAGTGTAATGTCGTCCAATTTAAGTTGGTCAATCAGCGCTTTTAAATCATCTGTTAACGTATTGTAGTTATAACCATCCCATGGTTTTGATGATTCTCCAAAACCGCGTCTATCATATGCTATTACCCGATGTCCGCTATTTACTAAGTCGTTGATTTGGTATTCCCACATTTCTTTGCTAAGTGGCCAACCGTGTATAAGAATAATGGGCTTACCTGTGCCGTAATCATTATAGTAAATTCTGAGCGGTTTGCCAGTGGCATCATTACTCGATTCGATATAGTTCATTTTTGAAAATTAAAATGGTTTAATTGAAAATAATTTACTTAGTTGATTAATTTTGCAATTTAAATTATTGCTAATCTATAAAATTGCTATCCACCTATATCAATTACAATATTTGGTAAATCAAAACAAATGGGATATATTACATTTTGATTATTCAATTTAATTATTTGTTTTATCATATTTGATGATGATCAACATGATTTACAATAATTAACATGCTTATTTATAAGCCTTCAATCATACTTTATTTGATGATTAACAAACTGAGGCATGTCTTGAAAACAGTGTTACCATTCTATTGAATAATGATATAACGCGTATTTGTTTCTTAAAATTTCAAATCTGCTTTCGGCAAAATCTTGTCGTGATGGTCTTCATTTTTGAATTTATTATAACCGTCCTCTACTTTTGATTTCCCTTTTTCAACTAAATCTCTGGCATCGCTTTTTGCCTCTCCCAGTTTGTCGTTAGCTGTTTTAATATTTGCAGCAATTATTTCCTTTAAACGGCCACCTAAATCAGCAGCCCTGTTCATAGTATTTTTGCGGGTTGCCGAACCTTTGTCGGGTGCAAATAAGATTCCGAGTGCTGCACCAGCGGCTGCGCCTGCCAATACGCCTAATAAAATTTTTCCTGTACTCATAATATTTTTTATTGGTTTTGTTTTTAATTCGTTTTGTTTCGAAATTGATTCTGATACATCTTGTTTTGCGTCTTCTTGTTTAACCATTTTGTTGTAAACACCCAAAGTGAGTATGGGTGCTACCCATTGGCCTACAAACAAAGCATCATCTTTTTTACCATTTAATTTAAATGCTAACGACAATGCCATTGCGGCTATTGCCGTTGCCAAAAACACATCTGATGGAATTTTTTTTGTTTGTTGTTCGATGGCATTAGTAGTTGCATTTTCGTTTACTGCTGAACCTTCATTTATATTTGTAAGTCCATCTTTTTTTGTTGCTGCGTGTTCCATTTTTTTTATTGATTTAAATTATTAATTTATTATTGTTTCTAATTTCCTGAATTATTTACTGAGCGAAAAGATTAAGTGAAGAAAATCTTACGGGATTTTCTCCCTTTAATCTTAAATCGTTTAATCGTAAACGATTTAGTTTATTGCCGCTGTTTCTCCCATGAGTTGAATCTTGGTTTTTGTTTTGGCTATATTCTTTTTGTTTGTGTGGAACATGTTGATAGCATTTTATATTTTTTAACTACGCTGCTTCTAAGCAGATTTCAATTTTTTTTATCAGATAAATACAGCTGGTGAAGCTAATATTCGTGTCTATTTTTGGTGTTTAAGGAATAATTGGCACGCTTAAAAATAATTAGAACTTCGGAAACATTACACTTGTTGATCCTTTTTACTTCATGGCACTTTTTCTATTTGCAAAATAATTTGTTTGTGATCAAAAATTTGAAAACTTGTTATTGCTGTTTGTTTTACGCAAACGTTTAGTTATCGTTTGACTTCATACCCATCATTTCCATTTTCATCTTCTCCTCCATTTTCTTTGCTTTCATCATGTCGTCTTCAGTAATTATTGAAGAAGGTTTATCAGCATCGGCTGTGTTGCCATTAACAACATCAAATTGTAATTTCTGCATATATGCGGGTTTGCCTCCGTTAATAAATTCTTTAATAGTTGTAGCATAAAAATCTCTAGCTGTTTTATAATCTTTCTTTCCTTTTATAACATCGTTTGCAAGATTGATAGCAAGAAAATTTGCTCCTTCTTTATCACAACGAGCTGAAATTTCACCGTTTGTACGGTTGCAAACTACACTGCCATCAAACATGGCAAGGTCATCATATTTATCGTGAGGTACTTTATAATCAATCCATTGTTGCATTACATCAGTATGTGGCATCGGGAAATCGTGTTGATATTCTTTTGCATATACGACCGTTTTTTTCCACTGTCCAGTTTTTTCCCACATCATCATATCTGCATTTTTTGATGTCGGTTCGCCATATTGTTTTTTCATCATCATAACCGCCATTTTTGACGCCTCTGACCAACCATTCATATCGTCTGCAGGAGGTGAAACACTTATTTCATTTGGCGATGCTGACAGCTTTTGAACTGAAAAATAAGTTGCTATTGAGATTGCACTTACTGCAACAATTACTACTCCGATAATTATTTTACTTTTCATTTTTTTGTTTTATTAATGATTAATTATTTATTATTAACATTTAAGATTTATTTATACAGTTTTTTCACGGCACGCCATTATATCAAAATCACTTGAATACTAATCGCAGCTTAAGCAATGCTATTTGTTCGGGTTTTGCTCCTCCGGTTGTAAATCAGTTATTCATATTTGCATAGCGTTGAAATATTGGTTTAATGGAATGTTTTTTTACTAACCATTTCTAAACACATTACTACGTTAATTACAACCGAATTTGGAGTACGCAACAGTTTTAAGTATTACGTATAGGCCTTTTGTATTTAACTTCAAACGTTAATAGGAAAAAATTCATTACGTTCCCTATATTATGCACTTTACGTTTAACTTTTTGATTTGTTTATATATAAATTAATTTATTTCCTTGTATTCAATTCTTATGGAGCAAAGATGTATTGTTTATAAAGAGCAAGTGTTACATAATTTTACATAAAGTTGACATCATTCACTTATTTTGAAACTGAAATTTAGTTGCTAGTTTTGCAATATTGTTATACCTGAGTGGTTGCAACTGACTAAATAAATTCCGCATAACTGGTATATAGCCTTTGTTGGAGGCGTAGATTCTCTTGCAATTTTTGGGAGCAATAGCCAAACTATTTGGCTGCATGTGGCTAACTAGACTTTAACCCAAAGTAATCGATTGACATTACCAAATCAAGCAAGCTATTGATATAGTTGGATTTAAACTAATTAGCAAGCAACTGGAAAAGAGCATATTATTGGCAGGTAGCATCTGATTTTATTGCAATTTGCAAGATAGTATTACCTACATTGCTTAATCTCGGTTTAAATGCTTAAAAGTTTCAGGATTGTAACCTTAAATGGAAGCAAATACCTGAAACACTTTATAAACCCACGGCGTCGGCCACTCTTCAAAAATGTTGTCACGTTTTGAAAAATGATAAAAACATATTTCATAAGCGCTCAAAACCAACAGGAGGTAGCTATTGGGTGCATTGAAGATGAAATTTGTGCCATTGCATTACATTTAACACAAATTAAGCAAGAGACCTTAGCAAATCAGACAAACTATTGATTGCGTTGCGTTTAATCAGAGTAGCGAACAATTTGAAACGAGCATTTTATTGGATTGCAACCGCTGATTTTATTACAAACTACAAATTGTTACCACTTCCATTGCTTAATCTGGGTTGAATTTTGTAAATGTAAAACTTTTTAAAAATTATCGCTTCAAAGTATAGCAGGTATGTTTTTGGGTGGGCGATAAACGACAACTATCAAGGTAGTAGCGGATTATAAAAGTAAACTATTGGGCTCAATATGTAAAAACAATTGGTAAATTAATAACTATTACCTTTATTATTTATGCTCCAAACAAGATGTTTGGTTACCAACGAGTTTATACTAATATTTATGTTGTCGATAAATCCTGAATTAATTTAATGCGGAGTTGTAAATCTGAAAAATTAGCAGGTTTTACAAAATTTACATCGTACGCGCGCTTGAAAGTAAATAGGTGAATAACGAAGTGTTTTATTTTCAAATTAGAGACTATCAGCTTTGCTTGTTTTATTTATTTTACAACGCTCCAATTCCACCAAAAAATTATTATGTGTTGAAATTATTCAACTCGATTTTGGCTTTAACAAGTTTCGGAACATTACAGTTATACATTTGGCTTTAATCAAGTGTTAACATTCAATTTACTTTACAATTTTATTTGGCATTTTTACTTTTACATCAGAGCCTTTTGCAAGAAAAACAGAAATTGGTTTTATAGTTTGTATAAATGGAACGAAAGATGCCCCATATAACTTTTCAATATCACAGTTCAATCTGTAATCAATTACAGGGTATACTTGCCATCTAGGATGAGCAAGTGAGTATTCCACAGTGGTTGTTTCATTTAGCTTATTGTAGCCGTAGTAGTGCTCAAAAATGAATTCTTCCTCAGAACCAGAGACAATATCTTTTAGTAAGTAATCAGATTTTACCCACATTGAATTCCAATCTTGATTTTTCTTTTTCCAATTGTAAGTTACTTCTAGTTTATTATCGTTTTGAACAATGGCATGAGTCATTTTGGCCGTAGAGTAGTGCTCGTTGTAAAATAAATTTGCGATGCCTGAAACAAGCAAATTTGGCACAATTTCAGATATAAAACCTACACCTCTCTTCCAAACTTTACCATCAAAGTATTTTATATAATAACGCAGATTAACTTCTTCAAAATTTATAAAGCCGGGCCATTTTACGCCCATTACACTTGTATTATTAAACATAAAACCCACTACACTCACAATAGCCTTACCGTTAAACAAATCTAACACTGTATAAGGAGGTAAGTGTGGTTTTAATATGGCCGCATCTACTTCATAATTAAACATTACAAGATATTCCCAACGGGCCGATAAAAATGTCCCCCTTTTCATGTTAATTTATTTTCTGTGATTGAATGCCTGGTTTAGCATATTGAAAACGCGCCAAAAGTTCAGTTGTATAATAGCTATCAATACCATTGCTGCAAAGAGAATTTACTTTTTCAAGATGAATAAATCCATCTTCAGCAATTATCTCTTGTTCAATATGAATGGATATCACTTTGCCAATTACAAGCAGTGTATCATTTAGTTTTATCGGAATTATTTCCTGTAAAGATAGCGCATATTTAACATGACTTTCTTTAACAAAAGGCGCTGCAATATGCTCATGAAACACTGCCGTTAATCCCACTTCTTCAAATTCGCTTATGCCAACATCATACTTTGCACTTGTTTGATGTGCCTGCTGTACAAAAGTTGAGTGAATATGATTAATGGTATAAATACCAGTTGCCTCAATATTTGCTAGCGTATGCGAGGCTTCTGTCACAGGTCGGTTGATAAATCCAATAAGCGGTGGATTAGAACCAATGTGCACAATACTACTGAAAACCGCAAGATTTGGATGACCTACTGAATTTATAGTTCCTAGCAGGCTTACGGACTTATAACCCGTTAGACTGTTAATAAAATTAGCGCGGTAAAAACGTTCCCATGATGCTATTTGTTCGGTGTTAAAAGTTGCCATGCAGGTAAGATAATTCAAATTTGAAACATTACTGATGTAAAATTGTTTATAAATTATGATTGAATCCTTATTGGGTTTCTCCAAACAGGTGTTGAGGCGGCGTTTAGTAATGCAAAAAGGCGGGCATGTGTAATTTGTGCATAAATGGTTTTGGGTTGCTCAGTAACATTTACATCAAAAAATGCACTGTACAGATCCAGTTTGAAGTTTTATGCGGGCCCTCCTTTTGAACAAATCAATGGAATTCACGCTACAGTTTCAACAGAAGGACGAAATGCAATACTTATGTTGATTGCAATTTTATAGCAATAATTAATATCGAATAAATAAATGCAAATAATAAGTTGAAATGACAATAGTAAATAATTTGAGCGATGCAGATATTGACCGCATTATTGAAATGGCTTGGGAAGACCGAACAACTTTTGAAGCCATAGCAATACAATTTGGTTTAAAGCAACAAGATTTAATAAAACTAATGCGTAAAGAATTAAAACATTCAAGTTTTAAACTTTGGCGTGAGCGCATTAAGGGAAGGACCACTAAACATGCAACACAAAGAGGCAATGATGTTAACCGTTTTAAATGTAGCCTTCAACGAAATATTACTCATAATAAAATTAGTAAACGATAAGGTAACAGCCAATCTATTTTCTATTGCGAACAAGAAGCTGTGATACTTTTTCCAATAGTTTATTATAGTATTTTAAATAGAATGAATCATATAAATCCCAAAGCGAACAGCAAGGCAATAAATTTTATTAATGGAGCTATTACTTATTTAAATACCAAAAAACGAATCTAGGTATTCAAAAATAAATTATAATTAATCAATTTACTCAATATAGTTTGGAGACTCACACTTTTTCCAATACTCAACTATTATAGTTACTAAACTTTTTAAATCTTGAAAACTTGCAGGTTTGACAAAAAATCCTTGAATGGATTTTGAGTAAGCGTCAATAACATCTTGTTGTTCGGCGCACGTTGTAAAAAATAAGTAAGGGATTGTTTTTAATCGTATGTCTTCGTTTTCAAGAATTTGTTTTCTCAGTTCTTTGCCATTTAACTTTGGCATATTAATGTCAGAAAAAACTATGAAAGGTTCACTAGGTGTGGAAGTCAAATAGGTAAGTGCTTCTTGTCCATCATTAAAAAAAATGATTTCATTTTTATATGACAGTCCTTTAAATACTGCGCCAAACAATTCTTGGTCATCTTTATCATCTTCAACGATTATAATTGCTCCGTTTTTATTCATTTTATTTTGTTTAAAAGGACAGTTTGTAAATGTAAAATTACAATATTTAATGTAAGTTTTTAATTAGCTGGTTGATTAAGCATTTTGCTTAACCCTAGGTAATGTAATTACTAAGGTAACAAAAAAAACAAGTATTGCAATACCCAACTACCTTTAATGCCTTCA
>Ga0209181_10012753_pt1 | contig 10588 bp, 6 predicted proteins | sample MAT05_FD_187208 | JGI IMG/M metagenome (GOLD analysis project Ga0209181, IMG submission 187208) | Freshwater microbial communities from Lake Fryxell liftoff mats and glacier meltwater in Antarctica - MAT-05 (SPAdes) (version 2) | ecosystem: Environmental > Aquatic > Freshwater > Ice > Liftoff...
GGCGTTGCTCCGTGCTCGGAATCCTCATGGACTCCATGTCCACTGCGGTTCCTGCGCGCGGGGCGCCTAGCCCGCGACTCGCTCGCTTAAGGTTTTTCAAACTGCCCTATGCGCTGTTCGGCGCTGCGGGCTACCAGATTGACGAGCGCTGGCGTGTGGCAGGCGGGTTGCGCTACACCGACGATTCCAAGGAATTTTATGCCGAACGGCTGGTGTCGCCAATCGGCGCGGGTCCGCTGGCGCGTATCGAGGCCTCGCCCTCGGACCAGCAAACCAGCGGCGATTTCAGCTTGAGTTTTAGTGCGAGCGATGCCGTGCAGCTGTATGGACGCTACGCTACGGGCTTCCGTGCGCCGGCGATTCAGGGGCGGCTTTTGTTTGGCGATGTGGTTTCGATTGCCGATTCAGAAACCGTGCGCTCGCTGGAACTCGGAATGAAAGCCGATCTGTGGGATCAGCGCGCGCGCCTTAACGTGAGCGTGTTCGACTATCAAGTGAATGATCTGCAGCTGACGGCGGTCGGCGGCCAGACCAACTTCAATACGCTAATCAACGCCGATCGCGCCAACGGCCGCGGCGTTGAAGTTGAGCTAGAAGCGCTGCTGTCGCAGAACCTGAGCGTGTCCGCGGGCGGCTCCTACAATCGCACCGAACTGGATGATCCGAATCTCGCCGTACAGCCCTGCGGCAGCCCGTGCACAGTCCTCGATCCGGTTGGCCGCACGCCAGGGACGGTATTGATCGACGGCAATCCCCTGCCGCAGTCGCCCAAGTGGACAGCGAACCTAAGCGGCCGCTACGGCGTCGAAATTGGCGCTGGCGAGTGGTACGTGCAAAGCGACTGGGCATATCGCAGCGAAGTCAATTTCTTTTTGTACGAGAGCCGCGAATTCGTCGGCGATCCCCTGCTGCAAGGCGGTCTGCGCCTAGGCTACATCTGGGGCGGCGGTCGCTACGAGGCGGCGTTGCTCGGTCGCAACATCCTCGACGAAATTGAAACCGTCGGCGGCGTCGACTTCAACAATCTGACCGGATTCGTCAACACCCCACGCTATGTCGGCGCCGAATTTACGGTCAGACTTTAAGCGGTCGTAGCCATAGGCGATATCTTGCCAATACGAGATGCAGTCTGCAGGCGGAGTTGCTGGTCAACAAGGGGACAGGCGCCCAAAATCCGACTAAGATGGCACCCACTTTTTAGCGATATGGGTCCCATATGAAGACTACCGTCGAAATACGGGATGACTTGCTAGCGCAGGCGAAACAGCACGCTTTGCGCGAGGGCACGACGCTGCGCGACTTGTTGGAACACGGTTTGCGCTTGGCTCTGGAGGCGCCGCCAGCCCAGCCGGGCGCGCAATTTCATTGGAAGTGCTTCCCCGCGCGCATGCAGCAACTGCGCAGCGAACTTAGCGTCAATCAATTGATCGACTTGATGCGCACCGAGGCGGATGCGCGCGCCATCGGCCTATCGGGCGAAGGCCGATGACCTGATGATCGCTATCGACACCAACATTCTGGTTTACGCCAGCGTCGCGTCGAGCCCAAACCACGCAGCGGCGCTCTGCGCATTGGAGGGGCTGGCATTGAGCGGCAGCGCCTGGGGCGTGCCCTACCCTTGTGCACACGAGTTCCTGACAATCACCACCAACCAGCGCATTTACACCGACCACTTGAGCGCAAGCGAGGCTTTTGAGGTGCTTGAAGTAATGAATAAAAATCGCAATTTCCGCTGGATTGGCCTCGGTCCCCTGCATCTCGATACCTTGAAAACTCTGCTGCTAAGTTCAGGTGTTAGCGGCGGCGCCATCCACGACGCACGCATTGCCGCCTGCTGCATTGATGCGGGTGCCCACGAACTGTGGAGCGCCGATCGAGATTTCTCGCGCTTTCCCGGATTGCGCGTGCGCAATCCACTGGTCGCAAAACGGGACTGAAAAGGTCTGGGGGTTGGGGCGCATTACGTGGCATACGCGGCTGGTCTCGGCCTAGCGCCACAGCGCATCCGTCGTTGCCTTGCGCCTAGCCGGGGAATCTCTCAACGCCGTAAGCATGACTAAAGCGCGCGCTGCGATCGTTTTCGCAGGCGAGCGCGATCTGTACCGCTGCACCTTCGCTATCGGCTCAGGTTTGCGGTTTGCTGGCGCTTTGATGACTGTCCCGGGCTTGGCTGTCCCGGGCTTGGCATGTCCTGGGCTCGGCAACTTTTCCTGGCTTGCGAATAGTCGGCATGCGATTTGTTCGTCTTATTCGCTTCGTCGAGTAGCAGACCGGATCACCGGTCCTCAATGCGGACCACTAGAGGGCCAGCGTGTAAGCTGTCGGTGCTTCTGGGCGCGGCCACTCGGGCAAAACCGGCCGCGACTCATTTCTTTGATTCTGTCGATTCGGGAGGCTGCCAGATGAGCGAACGTGATGACCTGCTCGCTTCCGTCACGAGCGAGATAAGGGCCTATCGAAAACGGGATCTCCCCGAACCGACGCCGGATCACGTCGATCGTTGGCTCCATCAGTTCACGCCCGCTCAGCAGTTGCCGTTCCTGCGTGAGTTTGACCATGTAATCAAGCAGACCTTCATCACTCGAAAGAAGGTGACGGGCTTTCTGCGCCACCTCGTTACCAACCAGAAGCTGGCTGGTGACGATCCCAACGCGTACTGGTCATCGGCAAACTTCTTGAGCATCCAGAAGAACGGGCAGAGCCAGAAGGAGATGCTGAAGCTCTTCTCGAAGTGCCTCAAAGACGAGTGCGGCGTCGACCTGGATGACTGCGGAGAGGACGGCCGCGACTTCATTTACCTCGACGACGTGATGTTCAGCGGCAACCGCGTAGGCAACGATCTCGAGCAGTGGATCGTCAACGACGCACCTCAGTCGGCCACAGTCCACGTCATTGTTGCCGCCCTTCACTCGGGAGGGTCGTACTTGGTCGAAGAGAGGCTCAAGAGCGTCGTCGCACAGTCGGGGAAGAAGATTGCCGTCAAGTGGTGGCACGCCCTCAAGATTGAGAACCGCAGGACATACAAGAACAGTTCGTGAGAACCGCAGGACATACAAGAACAGTTCGGGAGTGCTTTGGCCCACCGCGGTCCCGAACGTGGCCGAAGTTCAAGCCTACATGGCTCTGCCGTCGAAATTTCCCTTCGAACCTCGGCAGCCGAGTGCTGCAGCGATCTCACCGTTCTCCTCGGAAGCGGGGCGCCAAGTCTTGGAGAGCGAGTTTCTCATCGCTGGCGCCAAGATCAGAGCAATGAGCAAGAACCCGAATCCCTCCATACGCCCGCTCGGTTTCAGCCCTTTCGGCGTGGGCTTCGGCTCGATGATCGTCACGTATCGGAACTGTCCGAACAACTGCCCTCTTGCGATGTGGTGGGGTGACCCGGAGGCAACCTCCGGCGCCTTGAACTGGTATCCGCTGCTACCGCGTGAGGGTTACTCCTCCCTGAGGAATATCTTCGATGACCTCACGGCGCTCTAACACCAACCAACCTGTGAACTGCCTCCTGCGGACCTACGTCCGCGGCGAGGTGGTTGTCGTCTACAAAACGAAGGAGGACTTCGGCGGCCTTTCCAATATGGCGTCGGGATATTCCTTGCAAATCAACGGAGTCCGCGTCCTGACGACGGAGGCCCTGTACCAGGCCTGCCGCTTCCCCCACCTAACTGAGGTCCAACGGGAAATCATCGCTCAACACAGCCCGATGACTGCCAAGATGAAGAGCAAGCCGCACCGCAAGTACTCAAGGCCAGATTGGGACGAGGTCCGGTACAAGGTCATGCGTTGGTGCCTCCGCGTGAAGCTCGCGCAGAACTACGAGGAGTTCGGAAGCCTTCTGCTGGCCACGCTCGATCGGCCGATCGTCGAGCAATCACGCAAGGACGACTATTGGGGCGCCAAGTTGGCGGATGAGGCTGGTGACACATTAATTGGTCAGAACGTCCTAGGCAGACTTCTGATGGAGTTACGGGAGAAGCTCAAGGACGATGAAGAAGGCACGCTTAAGGCGGTTCCCCCGCTCAGCATTTCCGACTTCCTGCTTCTCGGAAAGCCAATCGAGACGGTCACAGCAAGAAGCTTTCGCAACGGCGAGAAGCCGCAGCTCGTGCTGTTTTAGACCTAGTCGGGACAATCAACGGTGCTGCTCAAACTGGACTGTCCGGTGTTGCTCGGTCCGGTGTTGCTCGACTGTCCGGTGTTGCTCGCGCCGCAGTCATAGATCAGCTCGATTATCGTAGGAAATTTCTGAAACTGGACTGTCCGGTTCCTCCGCGCCCAAAGGCGAGCGTCGGTTACTGAGTAATCTGGTTCCAAAGTTCTAGCGGAGTTTTTCCTGTTTTTGAATGGGGTGTACGTGACACAAGCTTCCGAGTTGGGGGTAAGCCGAGAGTTAAGTTTTAATGCCCACAGCATGCTTTCGGCATGCCATTTTGGTAGCGCAGGCGATAAAACGGAGAGCCATTGCTACACCCTAGCCCCGCTTAGCAGTTGCTTGGGGCATCTCAAGTCACGTACCACAATAGACTAACAAACTATGACGCTCGCCGGGCCTTGTTGTTGTCACCCGACTCGCTCAATCTCCTTCATTTCAAAACGTTCGTCAAAGCCGGTTTCCAACACTCGTTCGCAAGCTTCTCAAAGCCTTTTTCATCTGGATGGATTTCGTTTTCCCACAGCGCTTCAACCTTAAGAGTGTCGCGTGAATCGATCAGCACCATGTTTGGATTCTGCGAAACGAATTCGCGCAACTCGCGCGCGAATTGATCGATTAGCCATGAGGTAACAACGCGTTGTCCCTTTGCATCAGTCAAACCAACGGCTTCAAAGAATGGTTTAATCCAGGGGCCAGATTTGAATGGACCAAGCTTGAAAGGTTTGCCAGACGGAAAAACATAGTCATAAGTATGGACGAAGACAATTGACGAGGGCGAGCTACCATCTCGCATCTGAACTACTTGTTTCAAATCAGCAATAGCAAAGCGCAATGCGTGTTCAAAACTTTCCAGGCGAATGTAGTCGCGTACCTCTCGTGGTACCACGCCCCAGAGCATCGTTCCAACCGACTGCGGCATATTGGGCGTCTTTACAAACTCTTGAAGCTCGTCGCCAACTACATCGTTGCCACCTGTCGAAAGCAGGATTGCGTCGAATTGATATGCCTCGATTTCATCTCGAATCCGCGGTAACCCGATTTTCCAAGACGCGCTGTCGCGACCGGCCTTACCCTCACTCAGAAATAGCGTTTTTGGAAATAGTTTTGCCAGCTGCTTATTTAGATCCGTTGGATGGGGCACGTACTGAAACCAAGAATCACCAAAACATAACGCGCGTTTGGCATTGGGAAAGTCGCGAACTGCCTTGTCATACTGTGCAAGCTTCAGATTGTTTCTCATTGCGCCACCTCTTTGACTTTTCGGTGTTTAAATATCTCAAAATATTCGCCTTCTCGCTTGCTTTTTTACTTGTGAACTCTAATTTCGATTACAGGCACTGCGGGCAACATGCAGGCTAAGGTCCAAACAACGAATTTACCTATCGCTCAAAGCTGGCTGCAAAAGCCTGCAAGCGTCTACAGGCGCGCTATCCGCATCCACGATCCTGCCCAAAACATTGACGGCTCGATGCCCGGCCGGTGCCCGCAACCAACTTTGATTAAAGTTGGTACCTAGAATTTTTAGCTGGCCCAAATCGCTAAGCGTATCGAACAAGCCAACGCACTCTTGGACATCCACAAAAATCGCATTTTCGTGGATGTCCAGGTCTTCGAGATGGAGATCGATGTTTCATCGCTGCTGCCAGTAACCCCTGCGCGACCCGGTAGACGGCCTCTTTCAGCAGATGCGGGCGTGCGCTACGCGGAGTGGAGCGAACACGCCGTGGACGAGGTAACTTGTATCGGCAATGCCTGCGCGCCGCGCACTGGGGCGGCCGCACTCTACGCAGGCCACCGCGCGGCAAGACAGTTCGATTCGCCCACCACAAATTCTGACGATGTGCCTTTTCGTCTGGAGCTGCGTTTCGGCGCGTGAGCGATCAGCATGCGCCAGCGTAGCTCGCGCCCCTTCGTCTGATTTCGCACCATGTCTTAATGCAGTTCTGCACAGAATCCCGAGTCGAAATGGCTAGCGCGATCCAGCCACGTAGCGTCGATTCAGGTTTATTCCCGGCGCCGACCAAGCGCTAGCTCCGTTACGCTTGAATTACTGGTTTAGCCGTAGGGTCGGATCGCCGAGCAAGTTCGCGCCGATGCCGACATCGTCAAACTGAGCGCCGCTCGAGCGCAGTAGCCGTTGACTGAGCATCATCGCATCGCCCAACCGTTCCTGCGGTAAGTACCGCAGCAGAGTGTTGATCCAGGCCACGTCGCTGGCGACTGCGGCCAGCCCGCTAACGCCCAGAACCGCTGCGGCGCCGCCGTTGTCCTGCAGCATCATGGCGTGGGCGATGGTGCTGTAGTTGGGCTGGACGAAGTACGAGCCGTAGCAGCCCAGGCTCCACAGCACGGTCGGCTTGCCGGTGTTGCCGAAAAAGCCGTTGTAGACATCCTGCGCCGAAAGCAATCCGGAGAAGGTCCAACGGTCCGGTGCGCTATGGCCCAGGTAGGCGGTAAATGCCTGCCCGGAATTCATTGCCGAGGACAATGCCAGGCGCGCAGCCGCCGTGCCGATGCTGCCGCTCGGGTAGTCGTCCAAGCTTAGGCTAGTGGCAGTCCAGTTGAGACCGAACCTCTCGGCGATCGCCGCTAGCTGCTGGTCGAACTGCAGTGGGTCGGCGCGATCAGCCTGGAGCAGCAGACGCCCGCCGTGGTTGGCCTGTGGGTAGCTTAAAGTCTTGGCAATGGCTCGTTCTAACTCCAGCGAACTGCGCACCGGCAGGCGGCCCAGGGCCACATCCATCAAGCCGTCGCCGTTGACGTCGGCCGATACGCTATCGGCTGCGCTATAGCGGACGATGGCGTCGGTCTGCCGGTAGTGGGTCGGCACAAAACTAATCGAGTTGCCGCCGCCATAGTTGCGATAATCGTAGGTATCGCCGCCGACCAGCAGCACGTAGCGCGTGCCCAGCCGGTCATAGGCATCGGCGACGGCGCGCTGCACCGCATTGGGGTCGATCACGCCGTCGCTGTAGCGCCGATAGAGGGACTGCATATCCACTACGCGGACGCTGAAGCCCTCGGCCAGACGGGCGTTTACTAATGGATCCAAGCCGGCGATGAAGCTGGGGTGGGAAATAATCAGCAGCTCGGCTGGCGCACCTGCCAACGGGTCGCCTACCGGTGTCTGCGCGCTGATCGAGCTGGGTGCCCTGCCGCTGGCCGGGGCGATCCAGTAGCGATCATTGGGATGCCGGTTGCTGGCAAAATTGAGCCTGTAGCCACCGCTGGCGGGGCTGGTCTGCACATCGCTCAGGCGCTCAATAATTCCGGCGCGCTCGCGCAGCACCACGACGTCGGCTCGGCTTAGGCCCGTCACTTGGTAGTGATCGCAATTAGCAATCACTGCGCACGTGGCGGCGCTGGTGCCGCTGCCAGTTTCGAAGGAGTCAGTAAAGATAGTCTCGCCCGCAGTGCTAGAAACCGTGTCCGCCGGCAGGCTGAAGTCCAATTGATTGTCACTGGCGCGCAGCTCACGCCGGTAGTCAACTGTAATCGCGTTGAGCTGAATCAGATCTACGTTCAGCCCGGTATCGGCGACCAGCTGCAGGGTGACCGCGTTGCTGCCGCTGGTTAGCAGCCCGTCGGGCAAGTCAGCGTCAATTAGATGGACCCGAATGCCGTCGAAGGACGCGCTGGCAATCTGGGTGCCGTTGACCAGCAGCCGAACGCTATGGTCGGGGCTCTGCGGGTAGTCGATGCCGCCCCAGATCTCAACCGAGATGCGTTCGTTGCTGCTATTGGCAGCGCGCGTTGACAGGGTGAAGTTTTCCGTCGCCGACGCCGTGTTGGCCCCGTTGCGCTGAATCTTTAGCGCATACCAAGGGTCGGCGCCGGCGGCGGTTGCCAGATAGCTGCGATTGGGCTCATGGCGATAGCTGGCGCGAACGCTATCAGTCACTGCGCCGGTTGTGGGCGCGGCACTGATCGCTACCAGTCTGGCGCCGGGCTCGCCTGCGCTCAGTCGATAAGTTGCGCTTCCTGTGTATAAGCTTTGCTTGACCGAATGGCCAAGGAAGGCCAGCTTGGTGCCGGGTCCAAAAGCCCCGTCGTCTGATGCGAGCATTGGAATGGCGCTTGCGCCCTTGCGTAGGTGCAGGTCGGCGACCGAAGCGCCACTCCAGTCCAGTCCCTGCGCGAGCAGGTCCTCAAAGCTGAGTACGTACCAGCCGTCGCTGTCGATCTTCACTTCCGCTTCCAGAACGCTGCCGCTGCGCTGCACGCTGGCGCGCTGCTGCGATCGAAATACACTCTGCTCGGCACTGATCGCCGACCAGTCGATCTCCACTGAGTCAGCTGGTCGGCCGACTTTGATACCGACCGGAAACGGCCCGTAAGCAATGGAATGCCCCTTAATCGTGTGCTCTTCGATCCAGATCTGCCGCTCACCGTGATAGGGCCCTTGGATCAGGTAGCGCTGTGGCTCCATCTGCTCGCCGGTCGCGCCAATCAGATCGTCATTGAGCGTGGTCAGCGGCTGATCGGCATTGCCGGTCAGGACCCGATAGCCCAGCGTTCCCATCTCGGTCAGAGTGCCAAAACGCACGCTTAAGACACCCGCTTCGGCGCTGGCGTCGATGTCGGACAGCGTCACCGGGACGGTTGACGCCAGCACCGAGCCGCTGCAGCGGGCCGCAGCGGGTACCGGCGGAGCCGGGCACAACGGGTCTCCACCGCCGCTTACTCGCGCGGTGTTGTCGCCGGTCAATGCACCCAAACCGATATCAACGTTCAAAAGCAGGGTGGTCGAGGCAGCCGCCAACAAAGTGTTGGTATAGGTGCACACCAATTCGCCCGTGCCATTGCAACTCCAGCCCGGGTCCGACCCGGTGGTGCTGGTCAGGGTGATATCGCTGGCCAAGTTGTCATACAGGAATAGGTTGCCCAGCGTCCGCGCCTGAGTGGCCGTGTTGCTTACCACCACCGTGTAAACCGCGCTGCTGGCGGTGGCTACCGGATTGGGGTTGACGCTCTTGACCACCGACAGCATCGGCGGGGCCGCGGTGCAGATCGCCGCGTCGTTCGTATCCAGAGTCACCGCGCCGGTTCGCGCCAGCAAACGACCGGATACAGCTGCGCCGGTGTTCAGGGTGATGCTGGTTAAAGCCAGAATGCTGCCGGCGAAATTCGTAGTCGTGCCCAGCGTTGCAGAGCTGCCAACCTGCCAGTAGACGTTGCAGTTTAATCCGCCGTTGATAAGTTCCACCGAGGCGTTGCTGGCGCTGGTCAGCGAACTGCCGATCTGAAAAATAAATAGCGCGTCGGCATTGCCCTGAGCGTCGAGAATGAGGTTGCCGGTCAGTTGCGCGGTTGAGGTGAAGCAATACACCCCTGGGCCGAGGACCAGGCCACCCAAATCGATACCGGTCAGTACCGTGTCGCAGGCGCGGCCAGCCAAGTCGTTATATGCGCTGGAGAGATCGCTCTGCGCCTGCATTGCGACGGCATTACCCGGGAGTACCGCTCCGACCACGATACCCGGTGGGAAACCGGTGATCGAACTGGCGGTATTGGGCCAGATTCCCAGGTCGCCGGTGACCACGCTGCTGCCGGTGTTGGTTATCGCAGAGGCGCCTAGAACCGAGAGAGTGTCGGCCACTCCCAAGGCAGGCGCCGTCTGCGCCAAAACTGGTGGGATCACGCAAAACAGTGCAGTCAATCCTAGACCGGCGACTGGAATCAGGCGTTTCCATGGATTCATTACTATTAATCTCTAGAGTCGCACCTGCGCGCATCGCGCGCGCACCTTGAGCCCCCCCAGGCTGCGCCTGAGTCGGTTACCTCGTCTGTACGCAAGCGCACGACGGTAATTCCGCCCGACAACAGCGAGGCAGGGTTGTTTTTGCGACGTCTGTCAAGCACATGCGCTGCGCGATCGGCCCTGTGCTGGGCTTCGTTCATCGCGTGAGCACAAGACGGTTGGCGGTTCAAACCGCAGTCGATCGCGGCCGTCGTTTGCACTAGCTAGATGACCGATGGATGAGCAGACAACCCGCAATTCAGAAAAACCCAGAAAGTGCGTCCCGAAGCCCAGCGCCGCTGACGCGGCGCACCCCTTCAGGCTCTCGAATCCTCGGTCACGATGACCGATGGATGAGCAAACCCCGCGCTCTAAACCCCAAACAAACCAAAACTTCCCCGAAGCCACCGAGGCAGGAGCCGAGCCACCTTCAGGCTCTCGAATCCTCGATCTTAGATGATCGATGGATGAGCAGACAACGCGCTCAAAATTTCTAAAACTAACCAATAACTTCCCCGAAGCCACCGAGGCAGGACCCGATCCACCTTCAGGCTCTCGAATCCTCGGTCTTAGATGACCGATGGATGAGCAGACAACGCGCTCAAAATTTCTAAAACTAACAAATAACTTCCCCGAAGCCACCGAGGCAGGACCCGAGCCACCTTCAGGCTCTCGAATCCTCGGTCTTAGATGACCGA
>Ga0209181_10012754_pt1 | contig 10588 bp, 8 predicted proteins | sample MAT05_FD_187208 | JGI IMG/M metagenome (GOLD analysis project Ga0209181, IMG submission 187208) | Freshwater microbial communities from Lake Fryxell liftoff mats and glacier meltwater in Antarctica - MAT-05 (SPAdes) (version 2) | ecosystem: Environmental > Aquatic > Freshwater > Ice > Liftoff...
TGGCGGGTACCGGGTTGAATAAAGATCAGCAGGAGTATGTAGCAACCATCAATGAATCAGCCAACAATTTAATGGTGATCATCAATGACATATTGGATCTTACTAAAATTGTAGCGGGCAAAATTACACTTGCAAAAACTAACTATGTATTACGCGACCTGGTAAGCAATTGCAATAAGATCAACCAGTTTAGGGCAGATGAAAAAAGAATAAAATTAACCAGCAACATTGATGAAAAAATACCCCCCGTGTTAACAGGCGACCCGGTAAGGTTAAACCAGGTGCTGATTAACCTGGTGGGCAATGCGATTAAGTTTACAGAAGAAGGTGTGGTAAATGTAAATGTAAAACTGCTCGAGGAAAACGAGTTGGCTGTTAAATTGGAATTCGCTATTTCAGACACCGGTATTGGAATAGCCGAAGATAAGGTGGAATCGGTATTTGAGCGATTTATACAGGTATGCGGTGAAAGCACCCGTAAATACGGTGGAACAGGACTGGGCCTTACTATCACTAAACAATTAATCGAACTGCAAGGTGGAACCATACATGTAAAAAGCGCAGTTGGAAAAGGAAGTGTATTTACATTTCAACTTACTATTAAAAAGGGGAAATCCGAAAAACGGGAAGTACAACCTACACCGACAGAACAATCATACTCACTAACCGGTGTAACTGTATTGTTGGCGGAAGATAATGTCATTAATCAAAAAGTGGCCGCTAAAATATTAAGTAAAATCGGTGCATTGGTAGATGTGGCCAAACATGGAAGAGAAGCAATTGAGTTATTAAAAATCAAACAGTACGATATTATCCTGATGGATATTCAGATGCCCGAAATGGATGGCTATGAAGCAACGAAAATTATAAGGGACCAAATGGGTGCAGCAACCGGTAGTATCCCCATCATTGCTATGACCGCCTCGGCTTTAATAACGGACAGGGAAAAATGCATCATGGCGGGCATGAATGACTTTATTGCAAAACCTTTCCAGGCAAAAGAATTGTATGAAAAGATTGCAGCCCAGCTTCCAGTTGGTGTCCGACCCCCGTGTAAAACCATGGCGGTAGAATCAATGCTGGCTTAAAGTTAAACTCCTGCGGGAACAACATTTATAAATCTTAGGTAACCACATTCATTTGGTTAAACCAGCGCCCTCTCAATTTTTAAAACCAGCCGTATATGGCTAAAGCCTGCCCGAAGCACTCCTGATATGATAAGCTTTTGGTTGTACAAAAGCCCTGATGCCCTGGTAAGATAACGTGGCACCAAAACCGGATTGTTTTCGTCCCGACCAGGGTAAACCTGCACTTACCCGATCACAACAATTCCAGTACACGCTGCCAGTATTCATTTCAGTCAGCACAGCTTCAGCACGTTCAAAACTCTTCGAATACACCGCCGCCGTAAGACCGTATGGAGTATCCTGCATTAACCGTATTGCTTCCACATCATCCTTCACTTTTTGTATGCCCACCACCGGGCCGAAAGATTCATCCGTCATCAGATTCATAGAATGGGTAACATTCACCAGCACAGTGGGTTCAAAATAATAGCCCTTACCAGCAGGAATCTTTCCGCCATTCAATACAGTTGCGCCAAGGTTGACCGCATCTTTCACCTGGCTTAATAAAAATGCAGGTTGCTCCTTCCTGCTCAACGGGCCAATATCCGTTTTCTTATCCAAGGGGTCACCCATCACCAGTTTACCGCATTGCTCCGCATAAGCGGAAACAAATGCATCGTACACATTTTCATGCACATAAATTCTTTCTACGGCACAACAGCTTTGCCCATTGTTGTACACCACACCTTCCAATGCATCCCCAGCCGCCTTTTCAATATTTTCAATGTCATCCATTATATACATGGGGTCTTTACCCCCGAGTTCTAACTGGCAGGGCACCATTTTTCCGGCAACCTTTTCTGCTATGTATTTGCCCGTTTTATAACTGCCCGTAAAAAAATAACCGTTCAATGGTAATTGCAGTAACATTTCACCCACCGCTCCACCGCCCATGGCTATTTGAAAACAATCTGCAGGTACGCCTGCTTTCCACAAAAGATCCTGTATATGCAGCCCCGTTAATGTGGCGTATTCAGATGGTTTATAGAACACCGCATTCCCACCAATGAGTGCAGGAATAAAAACGTTTACGCCTACCAGGTATGGATAATTCCACGCAGATATATTTGCTATTACACCCAACGGTTCGTACACAATTTTTTCCCTGGTAGCACCTTCAGTAGTGATCCATTCTTCCGCAAGGTATTTAGCGGCATTTTCTATAAAAAAATGAATACGCCCCCTTGCACCATTCAATTCATTGAAAGATTGTTGCAAAGGCTTCCCCATTTCACTGGTTAGCGTATGAGCCAGTTCATCCATGTGTTCCTCCAGCAGATCATAAAATTTTTGTATCACGGCTATCCTTTCTTCCACAGATTCCTTTGCCCATGCAGGTTGGCCGCTAACAAGCAATGCAAATTTTTCATTGATCGTTTGCTGGTTATCTTCCGCTATTTCTTTGATGATTGTTTCCGTTGCCGGGTTAATGATTTGCATGTTTTATTATTTTTTAATTGTCCTTCTTTTTCAATTATTATTATCATTGTTATCGATTCACAATTCACCGTCCGATAGCTATCGGATCACCATTCACCATTGACCATTCACGATCCACCATCCGATATCTATCGGATCACGTTTTTTTTTATCTCTTCTACAAACCGGTCCCTGATATTTTTGGTTAACGGTGATTGATCCAACTGCAATTTATACATCCTTTCAGGGTGCCACTGGATTGCAATGAAAAAAGGTTTCCCAGTTTTGTCGGCCCATTCCAGGCCTTCAATCATTCCATCATCGGAGGTACAGTTTACAATTAAACCCTTACCAATTCGGTCGATTGACTGGTGATGGGCGCTGTTGACTACCGAACGTTTTATGCCGGATATTTGATCCAATAAACTATTCGCTACAATGTTTATTCCATGCGCTTTATCATTGTGCTCATATTGATGGATGGCATTGGCGGTGATCCCATTATCCTGCTTTAAAGTACCTCCCAGGATACAGTTTACCAATTGCATCCCTCTGCAAACACCCAACAGCGGGAGGTTGTTTTGCTGGCTGATGCGATATACTTCCATTTCAAATTCGTCCCTTAGTTCATGGTATTTACCGGGGTTGTTGGGATAGTCAGTTTTATTGCTTTGGTAGTATTTTGGATGCATATCTATCCCGCCGGACAGCACGATACCATCCAGGTGAGCGACCGTTTCCATCACGGTACGTCCTGGTGATAAAGTAGTGATCGTCAGGGCATCATTTCCTTTTAACCATTTTACATAATTACTATGCTTCTCATCCGTGCCGGTGTAGGTTACCCCAATTTTAATTACCCGTTGCATCATTACAAAGCTGCTGTGTATAATTGTTTAAAATCATTTCTTGTTACCGGTTTCGGATTATTGGGGTGGCAAAAATCCGCCAACGCCAGGTCGGAAAGCGTTTCTATATGATTGGCTGTTACCCCGATATCGCTGAGCTTTACGGGCAGGCCTACCCGCTGATTCAATTCAAACAAATGATTTACCACCGCCTCACCGGTTGTAGCAGGCAATTCCATGGCAAGTGCCATTCTTTTAAATTCCGTTTCCATGCCTGGTGCATTAAACCGCATGCCGTAAGGCAGGTTTACCGCATTGGCCAAACCGTGATGTGTATCGAGCAGGGAGGATAACGGGTGTGCCAGTGAATGTACCACACCAAGCCCTTTTTGAAACGCCACTGCCCCCATCAGCGAAGCGATCATCATCTTACTTCTTGATTCCAGGCCGGGCTTGTTTACGGCATTTTCAATGGTTTGGTTTATGAGGTAAATTCCCTCCAGCCCGATGCCACCCGCCAGCGGATGAAAATTTTTAGAGATAAAGGCTTCCATATTATGTGTCAACGCATCCATCCCGGTTGCAGCGGTGATAAACGGAGGCAATTCCATGGTAAGCAGGGGATCTGCAAAAACGATTTTCGCCATCAGTTTAGGAGCAAACAAAATCCTTTTCCGATGCGTATCATCTTCCGAAATAATGGCGCTTCTTCCTACTTCACTGCCAGTGCCGCTGGTAGTTGGCACCGTAATAAAATAAGGCACTTCTTCTGTTACATACTGGTCACCTCCAATCAAATCATCATAATCAAACAGATCACGATGATGGTTAATGCGGAGTACGATGGCCCTTGCCACATCCATTGCAGCACCGCCACCAATGCCAATGATACAATCCCGATTTGTTTGATGATATGCTTCTCCTCCCTTCAGCACATCACTCTTCACCGGATTTTTATGTATATCCGAAAACACTTCTATCGAAATGGCTTTTGCTGCAAGGCTTTCTTTTATTGTTTTAAAAAAATCCAGTCCGCTCACCATCGGGTCGGTTACCAGCAAAGGTCTGTTTAATCCATTGGTCAATAAATGATCAGGCAGTTCCATTACAGCACCTGCACCGAATCGAATGGTGGTTGGGAAATTAAATTGCCTTACTATATTAAAATCAGTCATTCATTTTACTTTTTAAGATGTTCGGGATTATGATTCATAATTATGCTATTGCGCAGGAATTTCAGTTCTTTTATTAAGATTGGATGGTAATACTTATAGTTGATTGCAGCTTGAATACTTTTAGAGGCGGAATACTATTATGTAGCTATTAAAATTTCTAATCCCTTCTTAATTTATTTTCTTATTTTTTTAGCTTCCTTCTGTAATCGCTTATCCTCAGATTTCACTTTTCTTTCAATTTTTTTGAGATCTTCCTCCGGTGGTAAATTTTCAGGTTGAATACCACTTTTAATTAACAATTTCCTTACGTCTTTATTGTTTTAAACATGTTCGCCCATGATAGTAAATTCGGTTTTTAGATCATCTTTACGAATATTTACATTGGTCAATTCGTTTGCAAAGTCTTTCGCTTTTATTATGATTGTTGGTAAAAAGTCTGCCAGGGGCCTGCTTTCAGGAATGCTAAGTCTTTCTTTCATGTTTGATGTTATATTACCTTCAAATAAAGCCTGGTCGCCTTTACTTCTTATCCTGGCAAAACCCATGTGATCAATTCCCTTTTGAAAAATGAGCCTGGACAATTCTTTCTCCGAAATGGTTAAATTTACCCTTGCCTGTACCCTTTCCCATTCTTTTAACCGTTGCTCAAGCAGTTCCTGTTTTCTGGTTTGAAAAGCAAAATAGCTCATCGCAAATGCAATCTCATCTTTACGGGGATCCCCATTTTGAGCCACCAGGTAACAGGCATATCTTGTAAGCATAATATCTTCAATTTCTCTCTGCGCACCTGAGCCAACACCTACCATTTTGTTGAAGTCAACAAAATGGTCTGCATCTGTCTGTCCCGCATTGCTACAGGCTATTTTTGCTTTATCAATTATTTGCAAAAAACTTGTCCACTCCGCATAGCCAAGCAGTTCCTGAAGGTCTCTTGCAAACCAATTCTCCACACCATCTGCCTCATTAACGGCCAGTTCAAACCTACTTTGAAGTTTTAAAATAATTTCTTTTTTCATTTTATTTTGGGTTATTCAAAGACAATATAAAGAAAAGTATTTGATTAGAAAACCAGGCTTAAATCAGGTTGTTAGCCGTAATATCTATTACGATAAAAAAGTGCCTATAAAAAAGTAATCACAACACCAAAATCTAAAATAAATATTTATCAACGCTCCTTAAAATAACAACGTTTTATTTCACTCCACCGCAATGTCATTTAGTTAAGCAAGCTATTTGAATTGCACCGCTCCTTTAGGGCGGTGATAAATGATATTATTCTCTTTCTGGCTTTAGCCAAATTATTCTTTCGGCTAAAGCCGAACTTTTTTATCGCACAATTTAATCCTCGTCCGCCACGGCGGACGGGGCAATTCAAATCCTTAGTCAAACGACATTTCCCTCCACCGGGGATTAGTGTATACTCCTTTTTTCGTAGGGCGTTGCGCTATGCTGTGTTATTACTCCCCTTCATGGGTGAATTTTACTTGCACCCTGCAATTGGACTGTGATGCGTTCACACATGAAATAAATAAACTGGCATTTCATTTCTTTCAATCAGCCATTTAACTGAAGGGCTAAGCGACAACTTTAGTATTTAGGCCTTTAGGAAAGTCATAAAGCAAACTCTATCAGAGCTACCTCTTTGTAGTAAAGATAATACTGTACCTGCGTGCCGTAGGTACGCCCCACTTGTCCAGGGCTGCTCCTACGGAACAAATGCTTTTAATGCTTTATGCTATAAAGCCTTAACTCCTGCTTAGTTTGATAAGCGACCCGTTGGCTTTGAAATGTGCCCGTGAAAATTAAGTTGACGCCTATACCCTGCTGAAGCAGCGTAATATTCCAACGATGGATGCTGCCCATCGAAAAACTAAATAATCTCCAAATACCGCTTCAACTCCCAATCGGTCACCACTTTTGAAAACTGCCTCCATTCCCATTCCCTCGTGGCGGTAAAATGCTCCACGAAGGCAGCACCAAATAATTCTTTCGCAATTGCAGACTCCTTCATCGCCTGGGTGGCCTCCCATAAATTTTCGGGTAAGGTTCCGTTCTTCTTATCGGCATAGCCGTTGCCTGCAGTGGCGGGGGTCTTTAATTTTAGTTTATTACTGATGCCATACATGCCTGCGGCAAGAGAGGCTGCCATGGCGAGGTAAGGATTGCTGTCTGAACCAACCACCCTCGTTTCCAGCCGGGTGGAACTGCTGCCTCCGGGCAAAGCACGCAATGCCGTAGTGCGGTTATCAATTCCCCAGGTAAGTGTGGTGGGTGCCCAGGCTCCCTCTACCAGGCGCTTATAACTGTTAACTGTAGGCGCAAACATAGGCAGGATATATGGCAGGCAGGCCAGTTGCCCGGCCATATAACTTTCCATTAAGTCACTGATACCCGACTCCTTTTTTTTATCGTAAAAAAGGTTTTGTTTTCCGTCTTTATTCCAAAGGCTTTGGTGAACATGGCCGCTGCAGCCGGGCAAATTTTCGCTGAACTTTGCCATAAAAGTGGCTATGATGCCATGGCGTTGGGCAATTTGTTTTACGCCCGATTTAAAAAGCACTGCCCTGTCGGCTGCTTCCAGTATGGTGGAATATGTGATCGCAGCTTCATACACTCCTGGCCCGGTTTCGGTATGCAGCCCTTCCAGCGGAACACCAAACTTTTTGAGCAGGTCGAAGAGGTCATTAAAGTACTCATTTTTTTCTGATGCCCGCTGCATCGAATATCCAAACATACCATTCGTTATTGGCTTTACATCCCGGAATTTTCCGGCATATAATTCGGCTGTATTATCCACCATGTTGAACCATTCAAACTCTTGTGAGAATAAGGGTGTGTATCCTTTAACGGTTGCCTGCCTTATGATTTGTTTTAATAAACTTCGGGGACATACCGGAAGATCATCGCCTTTGGCATCCCGAAAATCGGCGAGAAAGAAAGGGGTATCATTGTCCCATGGAATTTGCCGGAATGTATTGAGGTCAATCACTGCTGTTGCATCCGGATAACCGGAATGCCAGCCCGTATATTGACTATTGTCGTAGGCGATATCCCCTGCATCCCATCCAAACACTACATTGCAAAAGCCAAAACCCTTTTCCAAAATAGAAACAAATTTTTCATAACTGATCATTTTACCGCGGAGTATGCCATCAAGGTCTGTAATGGCTAATTTTACTTTATCCGTATTTTGTTCCGCTAACTGCTTCAGTATTTTATTGGTTAATAACTGTTGGCTGTTCATTTAATTTTCGTTTTACAATAAAATGAAACCAAATATAAGCAAGTGCCAGAATAGCAAAGAAAATCAACGCTAATTTAATATTCAACGTAATCATGGCCACCATCGATACGATTGCAATCGCCAGGGCTATCAACGGGAAAAAAGGATAGAACGGAACCTTGAACGGACGGACCATGGCAGGTTCCTTTTTTCTCAACACCAGCACGGCAATCATGGCAAAAATATATAACAGGATAGCGCCAAACACAGCGATGGTAATGATATCACCTGTTTTGCCTGTAAATAATGCGATGATACCAATCAGCATATTCAACACCAGTGCGTTGGCAGGTGTTTTACATGTTGGATGGATATTGCCAAAAAATACGGGTATACAACCAGTTTTGCCAAATTCATAAGTGGCACGGCTGGCAGCCAGTATCAATCCATGGAAAGATGCCACCAGCCCCATTAAACCGATGGTGATGAGCAAATGATACAACCAACCGCTGTTGCCCGTTATCTGCGACAGCGCCAATGGCAGCGGCGAATCGGAAGCTTCAGCGCCCGGTGTAGGGTACACTACTTTTTCCCAACCGCCAACGCCAACGGAGGATATAAAAACCAATACACATAAAATAATCAGCGTGAGCAACGCAGAGCCAAATCCTTTCAATACGTTGCGTTGCGGGTTTACCGTTTCTTCGGCCACATTGGCCACCCCTTCCAAACCAAGAAAAAACCAGATAGCGAAGGGTGTAGCGGCCCAAACGCCCTTCCATCCAAAAGGGAAGGCGTTATGAGTAAGATTGGCCCAATGGAAATGGGGCAATGTGATGCCACTGAATAACAATAGTTCAAACACAGCAAGGCCGGTAATCAGCAATTCAAAAGTAGCGGCGGCTTTAACGCCATATATGTTTAAAGCAGTAAAAATAAAATAGGCGCAAATGGCGATAGCTGTGACGGAAAACTGTGGAAAGAAAATATGAAAGTAGGCTCCGATGGCCGCAGCAATGGCGGGCGGCGCAAACACAAACTCAATAATCTGCGCCATGCCGGCTATAAACCCCATATCCCTGCCCATGGCCCTGGTAGCGTAGTCGAAAACACCGCCTGCCTTTGGTATGGCACAGGCTAATTCCGTATAAGAAAAGGTAAAAGTAATATAGAGGATGATGATAAAAAAAGTGGCAATGGCAAGACCAAGGGTACCACCTGCCGGCAGGCCAAGGTTCCAGCCAAAATACATTCCCGATATTACATAGCCAACGCCAAGCCCCCAAAGCATTAACGGGCCAAGGGTTCTTTTTAATTGGGAGGCGTGGGCCGGTTGTGCTGTATTGGTTTTATCATTCATTGATTGCTGTATGATTGCTAAAGTTAATGATCAGGGGCAATACAATAAAATCTGTGAATTTTTCGCCGTTGTTGGTGTTCGTGCAGTTGGCTTTGAAGCCTGGCTATCACCAACAACACTTGCCGGGCTCTCGCCGTTGTTGGTGTTCGTGCAGTTGGCTTTGAAGCCTGGCTTTCACCAAGAACACTTGCGGGTGTACAATTCTATTGCCAGCGCTTTTCTGGTTGTTGGTGGCGGCTTCGCTGCCTGCCATCTCCACGAACACCAACAACGGCGGTCAGTGGGCTTCGGGCTTTCGCCGTTGGTGGTGTTCGTGCAGTTGGCTTTGAAGCCTGGCTTTCACCAACAACACTTGCGGGTGTGCGCCGTTGTTGGTGTTCGTGCAGTTGGCCTTGAGGCCGGGCTTTCACCAACAACACTTGCCGGGTGTACAATTCTATTGCCAGCGCTTTTCTGGTTGTTGGTGGCGGCTTCGCTGCCTGCCATCTTCACGAACACCAACAACGGCGGTCAGTGGGCTTCGGGCTCTCGCCATTGTTGGTGTTCGTGCAGTTGGGTTTGAAGCCGGGCTATCACCAACAACCCTTGCGGGTGTACAATTCTATTGCCAGCGCTTTTCTGGTTGTTGGTAGCGGCTCCGCTGCCTGCCATCCCCACGAACACCAACAACGGCGGTCAGTGGGCTGCGGACTTTCGCCGTTGTTGGTGTTCGTGCAGTTGGCCTTGAGGCCGGGCTTTCACCAACAACACTTGCGGGATGTACAATTCTATTGCCAGCGCTTTTCTGGTTGTTGGTGGCGGCTTCGCTGCCTGCCATCTCCACGAACACCAACAACGGCGGTCAGTGGGCTGCGGACTTTCGCCGTTGTTGGTGTTCGTGCAGTTGGCCTTGAGGCCGGGCTTTCACCAACAACACTTGCGGGATGGACGCCGTTGTTGGTGTTCGTGCAGTTGGCCTTGAAGCCGGGCTTTCACCGACAACACTTGCGGGTGTACAATTCTATTGCCAGCGCTTTTCTGGTTGTTGGTGGCGGCTCCGCTGCCTGCCATCTCCACGAACACCAACAACGGCGGTCAGTGGGCTTCGGGCTCTCGCCATTGTTGGTGTTCGTGCAGTTGGCATTGAGGCCGGGCTTTCACCAACAACACTTGCCGGGTGTACAATTCTATTGCCAGCGCTTTTCTGGTTGTTGGTGTCGGCTCCGCTGCCTGCCATCCCCACGAACACCAACAACGGCGGTCAGTGGGCTTCGGGCTTTCGCCGTTGGTGGTGTTCGTGCAGTTGGCTTTGAGGCCGGGCTTTCACCAACAACCCTTGCGGGTGTACGCCGTTGTTGGTGTTCGTGCAGTTGGCTTTGAAGCCGGGCTTTCACCAACAACACTTGCTGGTGTACAATTCTATTGCCAGCGCTTTTCTGGTTGTTGGTGGCGGCTCC
>Ga0209181_10012755_pt1 | contig 10587 bp, 8 predicted proteins | sample MAT05_FD_187208 | JGI IMG/M metagenome (GOLD analysis project Ga0209181, IMG submission 187208) | Freshwater microbial communities from Lake Fryxell liftoff mats and glacier meltwater in Antarctica - MAT-05 (SPAdes) (version 2) | ecosystem: Environmental > Aquatic > Freshwater > Ice > Liftoff...
CGAGCGCGTCGGAGTTCCATCAACTGACAGAATCCACAACACTGCAGCGCCGCGCCCTCGAACTTCTATCAACCCATGCGTAGCCAGACACTGCATTTTCTTTTCAAGAATTCATGACGACTTTTCAGTAAAAAACACTGGGTTCCGCTGCGGATCCTTATTTGAATGGCGGTTCAAGTTCGGGTTAGGCGGGCGGAAGATTAGGAACTACCAGGCCGAACAACCGGACGCTAGCGCGTGGCGGCTGATTTTATTAGCCGCAGGGCGTTAGCCCGTAACCAGAAATCTGCCGTTCGCCTCAGCGTCGAACGGCCTCATCGGCACAGCAACACCTGGCGGCACCGAAACGCCATGTCAGTCCCTCTCCAATCCAGTAATTATCGCTGATCGTGACATCGGTTGTGGCAAACGTGTCGGATGCACCGAATGCGTAGCCGGCAAACACATCGAAGTCGATGCCTGGCATGAGCACGTCCTGCACTCCAAGACCGATCGTGACGCGGTTTTGCGTAATTGCGGCGAATTGTCCCTGGATGTATCGCATCCCGGGAATACCTTCCGGCAGGACAATACCGCCGACCGAAGTGGCCCCGGCACTCTTCCAGCAGGAGAACGTGCGAGCGGATCGAAGTGAACCCGTTCGGGGCCTGCCCGAACGGGTGAATCGATTATTGGCAGGCAGATGTATTCGTCATCTGCCTGATGGCAACATTATTCTTCCGACCCCGCTTCGTCAGCAGCGGCCTCGTCGCCACCCCCGAGCGAGAACAGTGGGCCGGCACCGGCACCCATTCCACCCTTGAGTTCTTCGCGTGGTTTGGCCACTGAAGCACTGGCTGAGCCGTCTTCGTTCGTGGTTGCGGCTTCGGTCTCTTTCGGTTCCGTTTTGCGGCTCAGGCCGATCTTCCGTTCGCCTGTGTCGACACGCAGAATGCGGACTTCCAGATCCTGACCGACCTGTACCATGTTTTCCGGATGATCGACTTTATGGTCGGCCAGTTCGGAAACGTGGAGCAGTCCTTCAAGATCGTCTTCCAGCTGCACGAAGACACCAAAGTTGGTGATCTTTGTGACCTTGCCGGTGACAGTCTTGCCAGGAGCATACTTTTCGGGAATCCGTGTTTCCCACGGATCTTCGCCAAGCTGCTTCAGACCAAGTGCGATTCGGCGGCGATCTTCATCGACAGTCAGAATCTGACATTCGATCGGGTCACCCTTCTTCAGGATTTCATTGGCATGTGACACCTTGCGTGTCCACGACATGTCGCTGATATGCAGCAGTCCATCGACGCCTTCCTGCAGCTCAACAAACGCACCGTAGTTCGTCAGATTGCGAACTGTACCTTTGACCATTGATCCTGGCGGGTACTTGGCAGTGACTTCGTCCCACGGATTGGGCTGAGTCTGCTTCATGCCCAGTGAGATTTCCTGCTTGTCTTCGTTGATGCCCAGCACCATGACTTCAACTTTGTCGCCGATCGCCACCAGTTCGCTGGGGTGATTCACGCGACGTGTCCAGGACATTTCGCTGATGTGAACCAGACCTTCGATGCCGTCTTCCAGCTTCACGAAAGCACCGTACGACAGCACGTTGACGACTTCGCCGTGGATCCGTGATCCCACTGGGTATTTCGTACCAATGTTTGCCCAGGGGCTGGCAGACTTCTGCTTCAGGCCCAGAGCGATCTTTTCTTTGTCGTAATCGATATTCAGAACCATCACTTCGACTTCATCGTCGATCTTGACCATTTCGGTCGGATGGCTGATGCGACCCCAGCTCATATCAGTGATATGCAGCAGGCCGTCGATACCGCCCAGATCCACGAACGCACCAAAGTCGGCGATGTTCTTGACGGTGCCCTTTCGAAGCTGGCCGATCTCCAGATTGGAGAGCAGCGTCTTCTTCATCTTTTCGCGTTCTTCTTCGATCAGACGACGGCGTGACACAACGATGTTGCGTCGCGCTTCGTCGATCTTCAGAATCATACATTCGATTTCCTGACCGATGTATTCCGCGATGTCGTTAGGACGGCGAATATCCACCTGGCTTGCGGGCAGGAACACGTTGACGCCAATATTGATCAGCAGGCCGCCCTTGATCTTGCGGATGACCTGGCCTTTGACAACATCGCCCTCGTTGTGAGTGCTGATGATTTTTTCCCACTCGCGGACGCGATCCGCCTTGCGCTTGGAAAGCACAATCAGACCAATGGAGTCTTCAAACTCTTCGAGCAGGACTTCGATTCTCTGGCCGATTTCCGGGGGAGGCTCATTTTCGTCCCATTCGTCACGCTGGACGACGCCTTCACTCTTGAAGCCGATGTCAACGACAACTTCCTCGTTATCGACACGAACAATGGTCCCGTGCAGGATATCATTCAGAGCATACGTCTGTGCTTCTGATTCGTAAAAGACGCTTTCGTCATCTGCAAAATCCGGGAACGACGCGGACATCACCGCATCCAGTTCGCTGTCCTCGACACCATACTCCCGCAAGAGATTACGATCGACCATATTGAGTACTTCCATCCACCACGGGACATCCGTCAGGTAAACCCGGCAGACAATTCCGACTTAGAGACACGCGAGAGACTGTCGCAACACATGTGCGACACCAAGAGCCTTCTCGACGGGGAACCGAGCACAATACTCGATCCGGCCTCAGAAGTCCAGTCGAGCGACAGGCGGTCGCCAGAGCCTGGAAACGCTCTAACCTGTTTGTGAATCGCACCTTAGTGGCCTCGCTCGAGATTGTTCGAACCCAGTTCTGGATCATCGCAAGATACTGGCCTGAATTGCGCAGAGAGTAGGCCGGACCAAGGCGCCCGGTGTGCCGGATCAGCGTAAACCCGCGATCTGCATGATGACATTTTTTCGGCAGGACCTGTGTTCGACCGGCGGTCGCCGTTCCGGATTCTGCCGGGTTTGCTCCGTCCGGCCTACTGTGCCGTGCGCAATGCGGGCTAAACAGGAACGAAAAAGAGACCTTGGAAATACCAAGGCCTCTGATCGGCGTTGCACGGAAAATCCTGAACCAACTATTCGGTAGGAGCAGCAAATTTCTTTGCGCCTGCTTCTGCTTGTGCTGCCGGCGGGGTTCCCTCCATTTTCGCATCAGCTTGATCGACACTGCCTTCACAACCAGAAAACCAGCAACACATCAGGCTCAACAATAGTAAACCACAACAACTTCTTCTCATCAATTCCTCCAGGGAAAAAGGAGACTCTTAGATTCAGGGTCACCAAAAATGCCAACTTTAGGCGAGCGGCAGATTAGGAACTACCAAGCCGAACAACCGAACGCTAGCGCGTGGCGGCTGATTTCATTAGCCGCAGGCGCTAGCCCCGGTTTTCGACGGTAACCAGAAATCTGCCGCTCGCCTTATACTACGCGCGGTCCAGAATGAGGCCGTAAATCCTCGTTTAACCCGTGGCCGCAGGCCAGGCCGTCGGGTAGCCAGGACCAAAAAGCCTGGCCTGTGGCCACGGGTTAAACAATTCAAATCTGGATCATCGGAGTTTGGAATGGCAAGGCATCATTTCAAGCCGCGCGGAGTATAAGTCTTACACCCACCCACCGCCAACGGATTTCGCCGGGAGCGGCGACGCAGAAAACAATTCTGTAACTGCCGTGTTTCAAACACCACTAGAAAGCATTTCCAGGAACCTCTCCGCCGTCGCGGGTAGAAAGTCCCCGGAGTAGCTTGCTATCGGCGCTGTAGGACACGAACTGAACTGAGCCATCCACCATCCCAAAATGAGCACCGGCGGCATGGCGACTCCAGAAATGGAACAGATCAGCATAATTGCTGCTCTTGCCAATTTGAAAGTAGCTGGGCGCGGTATTGATGCCGTTCACCCGCTCTTCCATCCCGACAACTACGTCACCGACGCCGAAGCCACCGCCATCTCCACCCCAACCAGCCATGCTCCATCCATATTCTTTATCGTCCGGCGCAGGGTGCTCACCCATCATAATCGTGTTCGACGTACCGTCGGTTACGTCTCGAAACGATGTCTTGGAGTTCACAAACAGCATTCCGTCCTGGCCCTTATCGTTGATGAAATTACCACCGCGCGGATCGGGAAACGAGCCCGTTGGAATACCCTTCCAAGTGTGAGTACCGACACATCCCATGTAACTGCTGAGAGCGGCGACGTTTGCTGTTCCAGGTTCCTGCCAGCCGGTTCCCGTGTTTGGATCACTCGGGCACAGATAAATCGGCAGCGACGTGGAAACCAAATTCTTACCGTTCGGCATCATGAGCCACCATGGCCATGCCCCGCCTCTGAGCTTCGGATCCACCATTTGGTAAATGTTGGCTTGTTCGACGTAAGGCAGGATGAAAAACATCCAACTGTAGCATGGCGCCTCATTGGGATAACTGGAGAACGTTCCACTGGCGTTTTGCTGATACCCGCCGGGCGGATTGTTATACTCGGTCGGTGCGGTCGTCATATTGACCCACCAGTTTCTCCCGATATTCGTGCCTGGCGGGAAACGATTCTGCACATCATGGTGGTTGTGCAGCGCCAAGATCACGTTCTTGAGATTGTTCTTGCACTGGGTGCGGCGAGCCGCTTCTCGAGCCTGCTGCACAGCAGGCAGTAGCAGAGCGATAAGGATTGCGATGATCGCAATCACTACCAGCAACTCAATCAGCGTGAATGCACGCCGAGCGCTTGTGCTGGCTTTTCCAGAAAATCTTTTCATCAAAATTCCCTCCAAGAGCAAAAAAAAACACGGAAAATTCGACAATCGGAAACTATTCACACAAATAAATCGAATCCAATTGCGAACAAGACACTTTAAGCAAGTGGATTCACGCTGGTGTGGCTGCTGACTTCCGTTAAAAGTCAACAGGTATCAACGGTTCCATAACGTTGCAATGCATAGATTGCATTGCCATCAAAGTTGCCCCAGCAAATCTGGGGCCAGTTGCTGCGGCAAATCCGTCGCCAACAGTTTTGGCCTGCGAAAAACCGCTTTTTTTCGGTTTTTCGCAGTCTACGCATCCTTTAAAAGATTCTCAAAAACCGATGCTCCGAGTAGCTGCCAAGATCAGAACGTCTTAACGCGACTCTTTTTTGGGCACAAATGCAATGAAAAGACGATTCCTAAATTCGGAAGGCTTCTGAAGAATTTCCTGAGAGAACTTGAAAAGTGGATGACCGCGTTAATTTTATGTGAATGCCGAAATGATGATTTCATCGTTCTCGAATTCGGTTGTCAAGCAGGAAAGCTGCTAAAAGCTGAAATAAGCGTCGGCATTTCTTTGGAGCTCCGGATCCGCCAAGAACTCTTTTCGGGTCGGAGAAGCCCGGAAATGCACTAATGCTGTGCCGGTTTGCTGCGTGGCCACAGCTGAGTCCACGATGCTCCGAGCGTCCGATCAACTTGCCCATCGCACCTCCGGTGCAATTGGCTGTGCAAGATCAGTAACGGATAGAGTCCCAAGTGACCCGCTGCAGAGTCCCCGAGAATGCGTTGGCAGCTACGTCGGAAACCTGTCAACGCGACTTCCAGCCGAGCCTGGCGGCGAAGCTGAACGCAATGAGCAATGCGTGAATGCGGCAATCCAGTGAGAGCGGCGCAACTGAGCCGCTTCACAACTTCGAATTGTCACTTTTCTCGGGTCAGGCATCGTGCGGCTTTTTATAGTCGCCTTTCGCTCCGCGAAAGCAGCGTATTCGCAACTTTCGCGGAGCGAAAGGCGACACTTATTTTCCGCTCGATGCTCATAGTGCATACATGAAGATTGCCGTGATCAATGCCGCAGCGGAGGTGTCCTGAAGAGCGATCTGAGAAAACGAATGACGAACTCCGTCAACCCGTCTACAATCCCGCAATGTCTGACAATATCCTGGTTATGATTGGGATCCTGACCGCATGAATTCAACAAATCGCCCGACCAATCTTGCCGAACTGAAGGCCAGCGGCTGGAAGTCGCGGAATGTGAAAGAAGAGATCCGGTCGAATTTCCAGACAATGCTGGCCAGCGGCTCCGAACTTTTCCCAGGGATTGTCGGCTACGAAAACACGGTGATTCCAGAAATCAGTCTCGCACTCCTCGCGGGCCACGACATTCTGTTTCTGGGCGAAAAGGGCCAGGGCAAAAGTCGCATGATGCGCTCGCTGCCGCGATTCCTGGATGAAGTGATTCCGTATCTGGACCTGCCCGGGTGTCCGGTTCATGAAGATCCGTACAAGCCCATTACTTCCGAGGGCAAACGCTGCATCGCGGAGCTGCCGCCGGAACAGATTCCCATTCGCTGGTGGCCTCGGAAAGAACGCTACGCAGAACGGCTGGCGCCGGGGACGAAGTTCGCCGACATCATCGGTGAAATCGATCCTGCGAAGCTCGCGGGCGGAACCAGTATGTCAGCCGAAGACGCCTTGCATTTCGGGCTCATTCCCCGCATGCATCGTGGTCTGTTCGCGATGAATGAACTGCCGGAACTGGACGAACTTGTTCAAGTCGGTCTGTTCAACATTCTGGAAGAACGCGATGTGCAGATTCGTGGCTATCCAGTGCAGTTTGATCTGGACGTGATGATTCTGTTTTCCGCGAATCCGGCCACTTACAATCGCAGCGGCAAAGTCATTCCGCAGCTCAAGGACCGCATCGGCAGCCTGATTCAGACGCATTATCCGTCCGAGCGCGAAACGGGCATTCAGATCATGGAACAGGAATGTGAGCTGTCTCTTGAGGGCGACTTCCCGATCATCGTGCCGTTTTTCATGAAACAGATCATCGAAGAAGTCAGCCGTGCGGCCCGTAAGAGCCGCTACATCGATCAGCATTCCGGGGTCAGCACGCGATTCAGTATCGCCAATTATCAAACCATGATCGCCAGCGCGCGACGTCGCGGTTGTGTGCTGAATGAGAAACCGGCCGTGCCGCGGATCAGCGATCTGGGACACTTGTATTCCTCATCACTCGGCAAGCTGGAAGTGGACATGATGAGCAGTCATCAGATGACGGAGCGCCAGGTACTGGATGCTGTCATTGCCGAAGCCATCAAGGCGATCTTCGAAGAGTACGTGGAACAACACGGACTGGAATCGATCGCGCAGATCTTCGCCAAGGGTGTCAAAATCGAAGTCGGCGATATGCTGCCGAGCACGCACTATGAAACACTGCTCAAGCGAGTGCCGCCGATCTGGGATAAGGCGTTTGAAGTGAACGCAGCAGACAACGCGGCTGTGCGTGCGTCGTGTGTGGAGTTCATCCTTGCCGGCCTGTACGCCACCGACCGCATCAGCCGCGCCCAGCGTCACGGTGTTGTGACGTATGAGGTTGGCTGAGGCTGGCTGAGGCTGGACACATTTTTTCAACGCGATTTTGTCCGTTTGCTCGTGAATCAGGGACGGTCTCCTGGTGCGTGGTCAAACCTTAGAACGTAGGTTGGACATTCTTGTCCGACCGTGATTCGACGGGCAGGAATGCCCATCCTACCCCAGAATTCAGGCTTGACGACGCACTAGCTGATCATCAGATCCCGGATCGGATTTCCGGGGCAGATCACAAAAGGGCGGCCTTCGATGTCGGTGAGTTCCAGATTAGGCGGAACTCCCATAAGATCGTAAACGGTGGCCGCCAGATCAATGGGATTGACCGGGTTCAACGCCGGATAGGCCGCATGCTGATCGCTCGCGCCATAGACTTGGCCGCCTCGAATGCCTCCACCGGCCATCACCGATGTAAAACAGTTTGGCCAGTGATCTCGTCCGTCCCTTCCCGCCCCGGCATCGCTGTTGCGCTGACCGATCTTTGGAGTGCGACCGAATTCTCCGGTCCAGATGACTAAAGTTTCGTCCAGCAGACCTCGTTGATCAAGATCATCCAGAAGTGCCGAAAACGCGCGGTCCGCAACCGGCATCAGCCTATCCCGGAGATCAATGAAATTTCGACTGTGCGTGTCCCAATAGACACTCACATTCTTGATACCGTCACTTGGCCAATACACGGTCACAAGCGGGACGCCGCGCTCGACCAGTCGTCGTGCCTGGAGGACGGATTGTCCGTGTGGGTTTCGTCCGTACCAGTCACGTACCGCATCAGGTTCCTGAGTCAGATCAAAGGCAGATCGACCAACCGCTGAAGCCAGCAGATCGAACGCCTGTGAATAATTTCGCTGCATGTTTCGTGTGGAGTCGAGTTGCTGAAGTCGCGTTGCCGTGACTTCAAGAGAGCTCAACAGCGAACGACGACGGTTCATGCGCATTTCAGGAACTTCGTCCAGCGGCTCAATCTCGCCGACGCGGTAATCCGCACGGGACGGATCTGCATCAATCGTCAGCGGATCCCACGTCGGGCCAAGCCATCCGGCGAACTGCCCGTGACTCTCTTCGACAAACCGCGGAACATCGTTTTCCAGCTTTGGTCGCATCGAAACGAACGGCGGCAGCGGATCCCGACCTCGCCCGAGTTTCGCCAGAACGGCTCCGAAATTCGGCCAGTCCTTTCGCAGGTCATTGGACGGAAGCGGTGGCTTTCCGGTCAGCAAGTAATGAGTGGCCGCGGTGTGATCCACATTCGTATGAGTCATCGATCGGATAATGGCCAGTTGCTGAGTCCGCTGAGCGAGCAGCGGGAAATGCTCACAGATCTGAATGCCGGGCACCTGAGTATCAATCGGTCGGAATTCGCCCCGCACTTCATCCGGAGCGTCGGGCTTCAGATCCCATGTGTCCTGATGAGCCGGCCCGCCCCACATAAACAGCATTATACAGGCTTTCGCCTTCCGCACGGGAGAACTCAAACCCCGATCGGCTGCCAGCGTCTGAGCCCTCAGTAATTCAGGCAGCGTCAGCCCCAGCAGTCCGACCGACCCCGCTCTCAGCACATCTCGGCGACCAGGGTTTTGCGGTTTCTGCGATCGTCGGCGATGTCGTCTTGATTGGTCTGGCATGGGACGTTCACGAAGTCAGCAGCAAATAGTTTTCACTTTTGCCATACTAACTCAGATCCGAGTCGATGCAAGTTGACCTGTGTCGCACGGCTCGCCGCTTCGCCGAAGCCTATGCATTCAAATAGCTTGGGACACAACGTTTTACGCCGGCTCAGGAATCAGAACCAACGCCATTCATGTTTCGCCACGTTACTGCGTCAGAAATGCATCGAGTGCCACGGCGAGTGTCTGGTGGAGCACTTTGCGTTATAGCACAAGAGTTACTTCAGTCAGTCTGAAGAACTCCGCGAGACTCAAATCGAATAATCTCCTCTTTGAGTTGATTGATGAGCTGCCTCAAGGAACGAAGCTCGATTTCTCGAGTGTGTGCCGTTCCGGATGGGTCGAGACGAGCGGCTTGGTAATTTTCTTCGAGCAAGCGGAGTTTCGCACGAGTCGGTTCCAACTCGGAAAGTGAAATCAGGCTCATAACAACACCTCGATCATGCCTTTGGGAATTGAATGACGGTCGGTCGCGAAGAAGGTTTCGACAAGCATATCAAACCGAGCTTGTCGCACCAGTTGGATCTCGATGAACGGGAGCCCCGCCAGGAGTTCCTGTTCCGCAATGGTATCTTGCGGGAAGTCAGCATTCATGAGCAAGACGCAATCGACATCGTTGGGCCCCCGAGCACCGGTCGTGAAGCTGCCGTTCACAACCAGGCGACTCACACCGGCTCGCCGAGCCGCGTCCACCAACCACCGGAGCGATTCCATTTGGTCTCGTCGTAGCGCTGTCTGTTTGCCAAACCGCGATTCGATCTCGTCCAGAGCTGCCGAATGGAGCCCTGGCGGCAAATACCCATGATCGTCCAAGGGCGGGATCATTCCTTGTCCTCCGTCGGCGACGGGCCTAGCAGTTCGTCGAGGTGCGGCGAAATCGGTTCGCAGTTCGAACTCTGGATCGGTCAGCATAAGATTACAAAAGGCCACAGGAATCTCAACACCGTCGCCGAGTGCGGCTGCTGGTGGCGGGGAATTCGACGTTCGAGGAACTCGAGCCCCTGCCGCTCGGCGTTGTCGGCCTACGGTTTCTGCGACTCCAGTTTCTCCATGATCTCGCTGATCTCCAACACACGGCGCTGGTAGTCCGGGTCGCGGTGGATTTCGTGTGTCGGAACGGTGCTGTGCGGGATGGGGATCTGGTGCTTCAGGCGGCCTGGACCGCGGCTGAAGATGAAAACCCGGTCGCCGAGATATACGGCTTCTTCAATCGAATGCGTCACAAAAAAGACGGTTGCTTCGACATCATTCCAAAGCTTCATCAGCAGATCCTGCATCTGCTGCCGTGTATGCGGGTCCAGCGCGCCGAAAGGTTCGTCCATCAGGATAATTCTGGGATGCAGAATCAGCGTGCGGGCGATCGCGACGCGTTGACGCATTCCACCGGATAACTCGTGTGGAAACTTGCCGGCATCGGACTGCACATTCAGCCCGACCCGCTGAATCCACTCCCGCGCCTTTTCATGCCGTGTGGCTCGATCGACGCCACGGCATTCCAGACCAAAGGCGACATTGTCGAGCACCGTGCGGTTGTCGAAGCTCGTATAATCCTGAAACACCATCCCTCGATCAGGACCAGGTCCCATGACAGGCTTGCCGCTCACCAGCACAGAACCGCTCGTAGGCGGA
>Ga0209181_10012759_pt1 | contig 10585 bp, 10 predicted proteins | sample MAT05_FD_187208 | JGI IMG/M metagenome (GOLD analysis project Ga0209181, IMG submission 187208) | Freshwater microbial communities from Lake Fryxell liftoff mats and glacier meltwater in Antarctica - MAT-05 (SPAdes) (version 2) | ecosystem: Environmental > Aquatic > Freshwater > Ice > Liftoff...
CCGGGCCGCCGTTCAGGAAGTCGTCGCCGGCGTCGCCGAGCAGGGCGTCGGGGCCGCCGAGGCCGTTGATCTGGTCGTTGCCGGCGCCGCCGTCAATCTGGTTGGCGGAGTTGTTCCCGGTGAGGATGTCCGCCTTCGAACCGCCGGTCAGATCCTCGAGGTCTGCTCCCGCAAGATCATTCTCGCCGGGGCGTCCATCGTCGGCGACTCCGTCCAGATCGATGGTAAGAGGCAGTTCGCTCCCGTACATAAGCCGATCGGTGCCGGCTCCCCCCAGATAGCTGTCGCCGCCGCCGCCGCTCTCGTCTCCGCCGCCGTCGGCAATCAGGTCGTCCCCTGGGCCGCCGTCGGCCGTGTCGCTGCCGTCGGAGCCGTTCAACCGGTCCGCTCCTCCGCCTCCAGAGAGGTTGTCGTTGCCGTCGTCCCCGCGCAGATCATCGTTACCACCCCCGGCGGCGATCGTGTCATCGCCGTCGCCGGTCGAATAGAAGGCCCCGGAGGGGCCGCCGGTGAGCGTGTCGTTGCCAGAACCCGTCGAGAAGCTCTGGAACTGACCGTTGACGTTGTCGCCCTCCGCCGCTCCGCCATCGTCGGCCAGGTCGTTTTCACTGACGCTGACGTCGACCGACCGGCTTTCGTACGAGATTGAGTTGAAGCCGGTCCCGCCGATCAGCACGTCGGCGCCGTTTGGTGCAATCCCTTCGGTGATCGAGTCCGGACCGGCACCGCCATCTACCTGGTCGGCGCCGTCGTCGCCTCGCAGGTTGTCGCGACCGGCGCCGCCTTTTAGGGAATCGTTGCCCCCGGCCCCGATCAGGGAGTCCCCCATACTGCCACCGGTCACGTTGTCATTGCCGGTCCCGCCGAAGGATGCGTCATCTCCATAAAGCCTGTTCCTGATGTTGACCCCGCCGCTGATCGTGTCGTTTCCGGCCTGGCCCTCGATGGTCGCGCCGTCGGTGAAATCACCCCCCAGGCCGATGACCGAATCGGCGATCGACGCCTGGTCATCCAGATTGCCCAGACGCAAGTCCATTTCCTTCACACCAGTCGGGGCGCACTTGACCTGATTTGGGTTGACCGCGGAGCAGCCGGCCCCAGGAGTGATCGGAGCGCCTGAATCGGTGAGTAAGTAATCGGTGCCGTTGAAGGAGGCGGTCAGGTTATTGGTCTCACCCACGAGCGCGAAAAAGAATAGATTCGGGCCACTGACCGAGGCGTTCGAAGCTCCACTCAGTGCCGGCGCGGCGAGCAGCGCGGCGGCGACCGCGATCCCGGCGAGCAGCGCTCTTGATTTCGACCGGCTGCTCATCGGCTCAGCACCAGCTTCGGCACCGTTGTCGTGACCTTGGCCCCGGTGGCATCGGTGAATACCGTCCTGGTCCTGAGGTTGAGCTTCTTCGAGCGGGCCTTCCGGCCGGCCCCGGTCAGCTTGAGCGTGACCTTCGAGGTCTTGCCGGACTTCACCGTGCCGGCACCGGTGGCGAGGGTCTTCCTGCCTTTGCTCGCGGTGAGCTTCACCTTGCAGTCGATGCCTTCGGCGGCCGGGCAGCTCACCGTGAGCTTCGCCCGGCCCTTCTTCAGTCTGGCGGTCCTGCTTTTGAGCAAGGCTCCGGTCGAGGACCTGTCGCAGGCCACCGAGAAGTCGTCGAGCTGATCGGCGAGGAGGATGTCTGACGCGGAGCCGCAGCTTGCTTCGTCGGGGCTCCGGTCGCGGGTCCGGAGGCGGTCGACGCCGCCGGCGCCGTCGAGGGAGTCGATGCCCGGGCCGCCGTTCAGGAAGTCGTCGCCGGCGTCGCCGAGCAGGGCGTCGGGGCCGCCGAGGCCGTTGATCCGGTCGTTGCCGGCGCCGCCGTCAATCTGGTTGGCGGAGTTGTTTCCGGTGAGGATGTCGTCGGCGCCGATGTCCTGTCCATCTTCGCCTTGATCGGACACGGCAACGATCAGATTCTCGACGTCGGCTCCGGCGTTGTCGAGCGGGGTTTCTTCGAGCGGCACGGCCGGGCCGTCGTCGGCAACCCCGTCGAGGTCGATCCTCACGGCCCGGCCGAGGAGGTCACCGATCTCGGTGATCGTGTCGGTGCCCGCCTCTCCGGAATAGGCGTCGGCACCGTCGTCGAAGAACTCACCGAAGAACACGTCGTCGCCTTCGCCGCCGACCAGCTGGTCGCCTCCACCGCCGCCAATAATCGTGTCCGGACCGTCACCCCCGCTGATTGTGTCGGCACCCTGGTCGGCGAAGAGGAAGTCCTGGCCAGGCCCACCGTCGAGCGCGTCATCGCCTGTGCCCGAAGAAAGAGAGTTCGGCTCGGGGCCGCCGGTCAGAGTGTCGTCTCCTTCTCCGCTGTCGATTTCCTCGATCCCGATAAGATTGTCGTTCTCGCCCGGTTCACCATCGTCGGCTAAACCGTTGAGATTGATGTTCAGCGGCCCGGTCCGCTGGCGCAGGTCGATCGAATCATCGAGACCGGAACCGCCATCCAGAACGTCGCCAGGATCAGGGTCTATGCCACCGAAGAAGCGGTCGCTTCCCGGACCGGCGTCCACTGTGTCGGCGCCCGGACCATCGAAGACGATGTCAGCGCCGGCCCCGCCGACGATCGTGTCGTTGCCTTCATCAGCCCGGATGTCGTCATCGGCTTCATCGCCGGTGATCAAGTCGTTGCCTTCGCGGCCGAGCAGGAACCCTCCGACCGTACCCGCGGCGGTGATCGTGTCGTTGCCGGGGCCGCCGTCAATGAATACTTCTTCGACCGGCGACCCGATTGAGGCATCGTAGGAGCCGGTGTCGTTCAGGTCACCGAGGGAGATGTTGATATCGCGTATGCCCGTCGCCGGGCAGGTGGCAACGGCGGCAGAGAGGTTGGCACAAGGGGCCGCAGCGGCGATCGCGACCGCGCCCGACTCGGTGAAGACGTAGTTGCCACCGCTTCGGGTGGCCGTAAGTCGATTCGTCTCACCGACCGGGGCGGCGTTGTAGGTGACCTGGCCGGAAGAACTCGTGAGGGTCGCGGAGGCAGCGGTCGCCGGGAGGATCAGACAAGCAGCGCCGAGGCCAACCAGCCAGAGCGGACACCGGCGAACCGAACGCTTGACCCCTGCCCCGCGTAAACGCATGTCCCATTCTTAGCACGTCGGGCTCGCGCCGTCCACCGGTCGGCCGGCGGCGGGGGCCAGATGTAAGTGACCTGACCCCCGGAGGGGCCGCTCAAGTCAGGCAAGGTCCGTTCGACCCCGCTTTCAGACCAGGCGGCAGCAGCACTGGAAGCACTGAGTCGCCGAGAGCATTGGACCGGTGACGACGACCTCGTGTTCGTCTCACCAACCGGAACCCACATCGAGGAGAGCGCCCTACGCCGCCGCTTCTACAGGGCACTTGAAGCTGCTGCTCTACCGCACATGAGAATCCATGACCTTCGTCACACCTTCGGCACCCTCGGGGTCCAGGTCATGCCGCTGACCGACGCCAAGGCCTACATGGGCCACAGGGACATCCGGACGACGATGATTTACGTTCATAACGTTCCCCGTCATGACGTCGCCGACAAGCTCACTGAATCGCTCAAGGGATCGAACGAGGATCCAACTCGACGCACGCTCGACGCACGGATCAGTCCTCTCGGGAAAGGCTCGGCATCAAAGTCCAGCCACAGAGCTAAAAAAAGTGCCGGTAGCAGGACTCGAACCTGCGACACGCGGATTACGATCGCAGGAAGTGAGTTCGGGCTGGTGCGTGCTGGTCCGGGAAATTCCCGCAAAAGGGCCGAAAAGGGATGATTCCGGCCCGCCCGAGTTCGGGCTAGATCCGTGGCTCGTGTTGACACCTGTGGCTTGAATCGGGTGGTGTCAGTCGGACTGGGGCGGTGCCTGCACCAGGCAGCTGACCGCGTGGTGATCCGACATTTTCTCTGGGGGGAATATCAACGGCTCAGAGGTGGTCAGCGCCGCGCTGACCGCGATCTTGTCGATCATCTCCTCGTCGGTTGCCACCTTCAGACCGGCATCCGCCAAGGCGTCTTTCCAGGCTTTGCGGACTTTGTGGCTGCCGTAGGGCTTGGGTTGATCCCGCTGGTTGATGTCACCGGCGACGATCATCGGCAGGCTGCCCGTCCCGGGCTCTTCACTTTCCCGATGAAGTAGTTCTCTGAGCGAGATCAGGTAGCGCAGGTGGTCTTCCCAGACCTTGCGATTCTGGTTTCCGCCGCTCACGTGCGCGTTTGACCAAGGCACACAGACCGCGTGTACCCGTATCTGCCCGGCCGGGGTCTCTATGGTCGCGCAAACATGGCGACCACCGGGGTCGGAGATCTCACTGGAGACGTCCGTGATCGGCCATCGTGACCAGAGCACTACCTTGCGCCGGTCCAGCTCGGTCTCGTAGCCCCAATCAGGGCCACCCTTGGCGACATAGCCTCCGGAGGGAATCAGTCCATCAGTAGTTTCCGTGAGAACCAGGATGTCAGCGGCGATTTCGGCGATTCGGTCTTGCGACTGGTCGAAGTGCCGGGACCGGCTAGAGGCCCAATCGACATTCCAGGTCGCTACTCGGATCGGGGACATCAGGCGACCCTAGACTAGGGGAAGATCAAGATGTCGTGGAAAGTGGGGGAGATCCAATCAGTCGGCCGGCAAGATTTGGCGGGCATTCCAAACGAGATAGCTATCGGAACGCACGCAATAGATCTCAAACGCTCCGTCACCGGCGGGACCCAGGTATCCACGGCACTTGAATCGTCGAGCCCGGCAGTTGGTCACGAAGCTGCATCTATTCCTAACGACCTTCCGTTGCCATTGTTTGGCGACTCTACGTGCCAGACCGCATCCTCTGTTACCTCTGATGGCGCGAACCGTGATGGTGTCGCTCGCTCCGTGCGCTGCCCGCAGATTGCCGCATCCTCTGGCTTCAGCTTGCTGAGATCCAGCCAAGAGGAAGAGGGCCGCGATTCCGAGGGCTATGACGACAGGTAGTGGTCGCGTGAGACGCAGCGTTGAAGTTGGTTCGTTCATCGCGGCTCAGCCGCATCCCATGATTGGTACGCGCCTACCCCAGCTCGACCAGCCCTGGCCAGGGACGTTCATCCGACCCTTAAAGCGGGTGAAGACCTTACGGCCGCAAACTACCCGGGGCCGACTGAGACGTACCCGATTGGGCCTCCAACCCACCCCACGCATAAAGCCCTTTCCCTTGCCGAGCGCTGAGCGGTGTCCCCAGTGGGTCCAGCGGACGCTTCTTGTCGGAATCAGAGCCCAACTCGTGAGCGAATCAAGGTCAGCATTGGCGTCAATGAAGTCGCAGTTAGCTGGACGTGCTCTCACGAATAGGCGCTCGGACCGGTACTTCATGCAAAGCACCTTGGGTTTTTCTGTCCGCAAACTCGTCGATGGCCCGTCAGGATTCGTTGCTCCCGCCGACACAGAACCAGCAACGATTGCGGCGATCAGGACTGCCGCGAAAACTCCCACCTTCTTCACTCCGACCTCCAGTACGTGGCTTCGAACGTCGGACGAGTGTAAAGCAACATCGGCCGGGACAATGCTCTTTGGCCCGTGATCGATCCGCGTGACGCAATTGCTTGGGATCACCAAATCCGGTAGTTGCGCTTCATCAATCGGAAGCCATGTTTCCCGTTCGAGCACTCGATGCCACCACGAATTGCTCGGCACCTGACGCCCCGCTTGTTCCATCGGTCGCCAGGACGGAGCCGTACCGGCCGGTCGGTTGTCGGAGCCAGCGTGCCACCCGAGTCACCGAGATGGACCCTGCCATCGCGGCGCATCCGTTGGGTTGCGTATATCAACTCCCCGAAATAGACCGCTTTTCGCCAGTGGTTCCCCGAAACTGCGGGGCTGCCGGGTAATCGGTCCGTTGACCGCCTCGGGTCACGAACCGTCGCGAGGGCTACTCTCCGGTGCGGACCGGGGGGTTGTTGTAGAGCGTCAGGGCCATTCGCCTGATCATGACCGGCTCTTCGGGGAAGTTGCGCTGGGCGAGGGCGTGGCACAGCCTGTATCGCCCGCGTTCGTTGTCGGTGACCACTGCTATCGGAAACTGCTCGTCGCCGATCTCCGGAAGGTCCGCGGGGTCAATGCTGTCCGGCAGCGGCTCGTTACGGAAATCGTGGGCAGGAAGAGGCACGGTCGAATCCTACCCCTCACGTAGGCCCGGGACGTAGGGTAAGTAGACGGCCAGTCCGTGTTCGGAGGTCGCCCAGCAAGGGTCAGGAAGCCATGTCTAGTGCCAAGACCTCGCATTCCCGTCAGTCAAAACCAGCACACAGCTGCACCCCGGGGTCGCAAATGGTGCGCTGGGAGCCGTTTCACTGCGGTTATCAGTAGGGGGCCGCCGTAAGGCGCGGCCGTTCGTGGGTATTTGCTGCCCATCGATAGCGCTGCGTAAAATGGTCTGTCATATCATGAGCGGTTGAGGGGTTCGGCCCTGTGACACCGCAGCAACCACCAGAGGGATTACACCCCGAGGAACGGTGCTACCGCCGAATTCGATGGAGGCTGAAATGCGCAGTGAAGTGACGCTCAGGTGGCGACTTGCGGTTCGTCAAGGGAAGGTAGGCCCGCTATGCGAACTCTGTCGACGGGTGACGACTGCTGGTGGCCGATGCTGCGTAACTGAGGCGAGCCGCTTTAGTTTTGCGCGAGACCGGGCATCTCGTATATGTAGTGAAGCATCCATTCAGTGAAGCGAAGGGTCTCTCGGGCGCGCTCATGGTCGATGTCAGGTATATCGTGATGTGCTTCGTTTCCGATGTCCTTAATCCGCTCGATCCACTCCCGGCCATGCGGCGGTATGTAGTGATTCGTTTCGAACCAGTCCACGTACTCGACAAAGCGCAAGTTCCCATCGGCACCTCTATCTACTGCGACGTTCATCAGGACTTTGCGACAGGCCATCACGGAGGCTGTTGGAGCCCCGGCGGCAAGCGACTTGCGTGCCTCACCAAAAAGTTGCTCGACGTTTGGTGGAAGGTGTTCGAGATCGGCGCCGTCAACATGGGCTGGCACCTGAGACCCATCGTTGGCGAAGTGGGTCTGCCCCGGCTTTGGTTGACACCTGACCTGTGAGGATTCGCCCTCACTGGAAGGATGTCTGTCATGCCCAAGCCGTATCCGAAGGAGTTCCGAGACGATGTCGTTGCCGTGGCCCGTACGGGCCACGCTCCGATCAACCAGATCGCAAAGGACTTCGGGATCTCCGAAGCCTGCCTGCACAACTGGTTGAAAAAAGCCGAGGTCGAAGATGGTATGCGCCCCGGCTTGACCGATGCCGAGCGGGCCGAGCTTCGTGAGGTGAAGAAGCGCAACCGCCTGCTGGAGCAGGAAAACGAGGTTCTACGCCGCGCAGCGGCGTACCTGTCCCAGGCGAATCTGCCGGGAAACTGATCTACCCGCTCGTCCGTGAGATGGCTGCGGCCGGCGCCCCTTTATGGGTGCCGGTCGCGGTGGCGTGCCGGGTCCTGGGTTTCTCAACCCAGGGGTATTACAAATGGCTCAAAGAGCCGGTCAGCAGGCGGGACCGGGGTGACGCGAGCGTGATCAACAGGCTGGTGGATATCCATGAGGATGACCCCACACTCGGCTACCGGTTCCTCACCGATGAACTCGAAGAAGTCGGAATCACCTGTTCGGAGAACCGGGTTCACCGGCTCTGCCAGATCGGTGGCATTCAGGCCTGTCATGCCAAGAAGAAGGCCAAGTCCGGCAAGCCGGGCCCGCCGGTCCACGACGATCTGCTTGCCACCATCGACGAAGTCGGCCGGATCCGGCATCACTTCACCGCGACGGCTCCAAACCAGGTCTGGCTGACCGACATCACCGAACACCGAACCCGGGAAGGAAAGCTCTACCTCTGCGCGGTCAAGGACGTGTTCTCAAACCGGATCATCGGCCACTCGATCGACATCCGCATGAAGTCGTCTCTGGCGGCCTCAGCGATCCGAAACGCGATCGCTCTGCGCTCGCCGGACGGGACGATCTGCCATTCCGACCGCGGCAGCCAGTTTCGCTCCCGCAAGGTCTCCCGGCTGCTCAGAGCCCACGGCCTCCAGGGTTCGATGGGCCGGGTCGGCTCCGCCGGAGACAACGCCGCGATGGAGTCCTTCTACAGCCTGCTTCAAAAGAACGTTCTGAGCACCCGCCGCTGGGACACCAGGGAAGAGCTCCGCCACGCGATCGTCTACTGGATCGAGGCCAAATACAACCGCCGGCGCCGCCAACGGGGACTTGGCAAGCTCACCCCGGTCGAGTTTGAGATGATCAATCAGCCCGCAATTGCGGGCTGAAGAACACTAAACCCCGAGTGTCAACCTAACTCGGGGCAGACCCATCTCAGCATTACGGAGCACTGAGTCCGGCCGGGTGAGAGCGTAGTCGTCGCCGTATTCCATAACGCAGTCGGTCTCATCGATTAGGTCGAATTCATCGAAGAGAAGCGAACAAGCCGTTTTGCCATCTCTTTCGGCCGCCGCGAAGTAGTAATTCTCCACCGTTTTCTCAATCTTGACCTCATCGGATTCAGGAAAACCAAGTCCTAGGGTGTTTAGTAGAACCGCGACTAGACCAACGAACACCAGGACCAAGATCGCCAGGGCTATCCAGAACCCCGGACTGGTTGATCCGAGTTGCGAACCCGTTTTAGTCTGCTCTGGAACTGGCTTTTGTTGCTCGCCGAACCAGTAGTGTCGAAAAAAGCCCACCCTCTTTCCTTCCTACGAGAACGACCCACCGGATGACGCGGCCGTCCTAGAGATATCTCGCGAAGGCACGGCCGCGAATCTCACCAGACGTTCTTGGACGTCAACACTCCTTCATCGAAACATAGCTGGTAGCTGTCCAAGAATTCGCCGCCTTCTTGGTTGTAATAGATGCAGCTTGAGTTGGCGGGTTCCTCATCGAGGAATGACTCTGACTGGAAGGTCTGTCGGTCCTCAGGCTGTTTGCCTGTGCTCACGATGACCTCTCGTTGCGTCATACCTATTTCGAGTGCGTCGTATTGGGCTTTGGAGATGGCGCTCCGCTCCTGCTCCTCGTTCAGCTCGTTTACTGCGTTGTCCACGCCCGCGACGATGAGAGCACAGGTGCCGATTAGCAAGACCAGACCGACGATAGAAATGCCCGCGAAGATTTTGAGCCCGGTGCGTTTGTTGTATCCCTTTCCACAACTTGGACATTTCTTGCTCGTTGTCTGTGCTGCTGCACCGCAATGCGGACAGACCTTGTTAGGGGCAGTGATGCCCGACGCCGCTGGCGCTGAAGTTGCGGTGGCCTTCTGACTGGCTCCAACCCGCTCAGTCCAGCTGCTGCCATCCCACCATCGCCAGTCACTGTCGCCTGACGGGTCGGGTTTCCAACCTTCGGTTACATCTCCCGGCGGCGGCGCCCCCTCATGGTCCGTCACAGTGAAACTCCTTTCGCGCTGATCGACTGGAACGCCCAGACTATCCGAAATTCAGCGACTCACGCCGGGGTATTGCCTCTTCCGTTGCCACTCTGGCTTTTAGGCCGCCGGCTGCCGACCCCCAGAACTGCGGAAACCGGCCCGCAGAACGGTTCCCGCTGGGCTGTTGCCACTTACGTTGCCACCCCCCTGATTTCGGGGCGGCACAGTCGCCGTATTTGGCTCTGTAGATAGTGCCGGGAGCAGGACTCGAACCTGCGACACGCGGATTATGATTCCGCTGCTCTAACCAGCTGAGCTACCCCGGCGGGGACGGGCAGTCTATTCAATGGTCGCGGGGCCGGGGCTTACCGCGCGGCGCTCATCCCGGGCCGGCGCACGCGGTTTTCGAACTGGTTTGTGAAAGAGGACGGGGGCCGTACACTCGGACGGGTGAGCATCGAGTATCCAGCACACAGGGAAGCGGATGTGGCGCTCCGCGACGGCTCGACCGTCCACATACGACCAGTTCGCGAGGGCGACCAGCCGGGCCTGGCCGGGTTCTTCGCTTCGCTCAGCTCCGAGTCGCGGGCATTCCGCTTCTTCACTGCTGCAGCCAGCACCGAACGCGCGGCGGAGGCGGCCGCCGACGTCGATTATGTCTCCCGTTACGGCCTGGTCGCGACCCGCGGGGACGAGGGCCGGCTGATCGGCCACGGCACCTACATAAAGTCCGGCCCGGACCGGGCCGAGGTCGCCTTCGCGATTGCCGACGAGATGCGGAGCCTCGGCGTCGGCACCATCCTGCTGGCCCATCTGGCCGAGGTCGCGACCGAGCACGGCGTCGAACTGTTCGAGGCCGAGGTCCTGGTCGAAAACGGCCGCATGGCCGAGGTCTTTCGCGAAAGCGGGTTCACGGCCGAGATGACAGCCGTGCCCGGCGCGATCCACATCGAACTGCCGACTTCGTTCTCGGCCGGGGCGGTCGAGCAGTTCGACCAGCGGGACCGGCTGGCCGCGTCGGCGGCGGTGCGCCGTTTCCTCGAGCCCGAATCGGTGGCGGTCATCGGTGCCTCGCGCCGCCGTGGCACGGTCAGCGGTGAGATCTTCCACAACGTTCTCGAGGCCGGCTTCGGCGGGGTGGTCTACCCGGTCAACCCGTCGGCGGACGTGGTCCAGTCGGTCAGGGCGTACCCG
>Ga0209181_10012762_pt1 | contig 10582 bp, 11 predicted proteins | sample MAT05_FD_187208 | JGI IMG/M metagenome (GOLD analysis project Ga0209181, IMG submission 187208) | Freshwater microbial communities from Lake Fryxell liftoff mats and glacier meltwater in Antarctica - MAT-05 (SPAdes) (version 2) | ecosystem: Environmental > Aquatic > Freshwater > Ice > Liftoff...
GAGGCCGGGGGGGCGGGCGGCGCGGCCGGTCCACAGGATCCCGACCCCGGCCGCCACCACGCCGGCCGACACGGCGGCGTCGGCGACCGTGTGCAGGAACGCCCCCCGGACGTTGAGGTCGTGCCGCCGCCCGGCCATCAGCATCAGGGCCGTGGCCCCGTTGACGGCCACGCCCGCCGCCACCACCCCGATCATCGTCGACCCGCCGACCGCCGCCGGGTCGCCGAGGCGGCGGGCCGCCTCCCACACGATCCCGCCGACGGCGACGAGCAGGAGCACGGCGTTGGCGAGGGCGGCCAGGATGGTCGTCCAGCAACTTCGCGGCCTCGTGGACCGGGGTCGCGTCGGGCAGCGTCACGACAACACCCGCGTGAAGTCCGGGTCGCGGATCGGTCTGCCGCCCCGGTTCTGCTCCTTCAGGATACCCCTCCTTCACGTCGTCACCGGGCCGGCGGCTCGCGTTCGCCGTCACCGAATCCCCCGTCCGCGACCCGGCCGGGTCATTTCTTCCGGCCGAGGCCGAACTGGTCCCCGGCGGCAACCGGAATCCCGTCCTCGAAGTGGATCTCGACCATCTTCTCGCTGTGCACCGGGCCGCCCTTCTCGTCGGCGAGCGTCGCCACGACCTTCTTCGTCGCCGTGTCGATCACCTCGCCAGTGGACGGGTAGGCGTACTTGCCGTCCCGACTGAAGGTGATCCAGCCCGGTTGCTCGCGGAGCTTCACGCCCGCGGCGTACTTCGGCGGCATCGCGGTCGCGTCGAACACATGGACCCGCTCGTTGAACGCGTCCACGACCCAGACCTCCGTCTCGTCCGGCGTCAGCCCGACCCCTACTTCTTCCCGCTGCCGCACGGGCACGGGGCGTTCCGGGACAGCTTCTCGCGGGCCATACGTGTCCTCCCCCTGCGACCGCCGGCCTCGGTGGCCGCCGCATGGAATCCGGGCCGTTCCAACTGCTCACGGCTGGAACCACGGGTCGTTGCGGATCGACGCCAGACATTCGTCGAGCGTCCGCCCGGCGAACAGTTGGTGCCACTTCCCGGTGTGCCGCATGTAGGCCGAATTGAACGGGCCCATCGCCGCGTGTTCCAGCCGGGCGAAGTTCACCTCGAACGTCGGCGAGATGGCGTTCGGACCCGGACACGCATGCGTGGCGACGAGGTAGTAGTACCGGCCGTGCCACTTCGTCGAGAGCCCGATCACGGAATTGAACTGCGGATCCTTCGGCGGCGACGCGACGTACTTCGCCTTCAGGGCCGTCGCGATCAACGCGTTCGCCTTCCGTTCGACCTCCCCCTTGAGGGCGTCGGAGACCTTCGCTCTGAGGTCTTTATCCGGCGAGTACGCCCACGTCCGCAGTGGCTTCCGCGACTTGTCCAAGGTTGGCACCCGCCTCAAGAGCGACCGGAGCGGGCTCGTTGCCCGTTCCGGAAATGGTATCCTGATCGTGACGACGGCACCACATCTGCCATCATCACGCACCGGTCAATTGCCGTCCGGCAGTCGGGCGGGGTCGGGGGACTCCATGACCTGGGGCAAGGCACAGATCGACGAGGTCCTGACCGCACGCGAGGCGTTCGAGAAGCTGACCCTCGACGACCTCCGCCCTCTGGCGGGACTGGTGGCCGCCGACCCGCCGAAACGGAAGACCGAACTGGTCCCGCTCCTGGCCGGCGTGATGGCCGACGCGGGCCGGGTCCGCGACCTGTACGGCCGGCTCGACCCGGTGGCACAGAATGCCGTCCGGGTGGCAGCGTTCGACCATGCCGGGCGGCTCGACCGTAACAAATTCCGGGCGTGGTTCGGCGAAATCCCGAGGTTCAACGACGCCGACCCGATCCGCGAGTCGCGGTCGTACGGCTACGCGGACCAGCGGAAGATCAAGCCCACCCTCCTGCGGCTCTTCTTCCCCCGGTTCGACGTTCTGCCGACCGACACCCGCGAAATCCTCCGCAGGTTCGTCCCGCAGCCCGAGCCGTTCGCCGTCCCGACCCGCGACACCCCTCCCGAGACCCACACGCTCCACGAGCACGCCTGGCACGACCGGAACCGCGAGTCGTCGGAGTGGGAGGAACCGGTCCGCGTGCGGGAGACGGCCGTCGCCGCCGGGGCCGACGTCCGGACCGTGCTGCGGCTGATCGAGGCTGGCAAGTTCCGAGTGACGGACAAGAAACTCGTCCCCACGGAGGTCGCCCGCCAGGCCGTCGCGGGGGTACTCACCGGTGGGGACTTCTACGCCCCCGATGACGCCGACGAGTCGAAGTGGGACCCGTCCTTCGATGTCGGCATTCGGACGTTCGCCTGGCCGGTGCTGGTGCAGGCCGGCGGGCTGGCCGAGAAGAGCGGGGACGCCCTCAAACTCACGGCGGCCGGTAAGCGGGCGGTGACCGCCCCGCCGCCGGACGTACTCCGCAAACTCTGGGTGGCGTGGCTGAAGACGCGGGCGTACGACGAGTTCGCCCGGGTCGAAGCGATCAAGGGCCAGGGGCGGGCCCGGATGAGTGCCGCCGCCGGGCGACGGGCCGTGCTCGTCGAGGGGCTGGCCGCGTGCCCCGTCGGGCGGTGGGTCGCGGTCGACGACTTCTTCCGCCTCCTGAGGGCGACCGGGCGGTCGTTCCCCGTCGCCCACGCCGTCGACGAACTGTACATCGCCGAGCACAACTACGGGAACCTCGGCTACACCGACGAGCACGCCTGGGAACAGATCCAGGGCCGGTTCGCTCTGGCCTTCCTCTTCGAGTACGCCGCCACACTCGGGGTCATCGACGTGGCGTACGTCCCGCCGCAGGGCGTGCGGTACGACTTCCGGGGCCGGTGGGGCACCGACGATTACTCCTGCCTGTCTCGGTACGACGGGTTGCTTGACTTGCGAGTGAACCCCCTCGGGGCGTGGCTCCTGGGCGTGGCCGACGAGTACCACCCCGCGGCCCCGACCCGGGTGGACGTGCTGCGGGTGCTGGCGAACCACGATGTGGTCGCCGCCCGCGACCTGCCCGCCTCCGACCGGCTCGTCCTAGGGCGGTTCGCGGACCCCGCTTCCGAAGGGGTGTGGAAGCTGTCGGCAACGAAGGTTCTCGGGGTGATCGAGCAGGGCGGGAGCGTCGACGAACTGGAGCAGTTCCTGGCGTCCCGGACGACCGGGGAGTTGCCGGGAACGGTCGCCACGTTCCTCGCCGACCTGCGGGCGAAGGGCGGGCGGCTGACCGACGCGGGTGCGGCCCGGCTGATCGCGTGTGCCGACGAGCACGTGGCGGCCGAACTTGCCGCCGACCGGCAGTTAAAAGGGAAGTGCCTGCGGGCCGGGGACCGGTTCGTGGTGGTCCGCGAGGCCGACCTCGACGCCGTGCGAAAAGTGGTCCGCAAGCTCGGGTACGTGTGGCCGGTTCCCGGCGACTGACACCGGATCCGCGTTCGGGGCGATCAGTGCCAGAAGCAGCCCATCGGGTCCTCGGCCAGGTAGGTCAACGCCTGGTCGAGCGGCAGGACCATCGGGCCGAAGTCGCCGATGTCGTCCCACCGGTCGCGGTGGCTCCACCACTTCACCTCGACCGCGTCTCCGGCTCCCGTCGGACGGAACCGGGCCACCGGCCGGCCGGACGACTCGTGGAACATGGAGTACCCGCCGCCGACCTTGCGGACGACCACCCCGCCGCCCTTGTCTGCGACGAAGGCTTCGATCCGGTCCAGGAGTGGGTCGGCAGGCTTCTTCATGGTCGCAGCCGGGCCGCGTTGGCGAGGCGAGGGAAGGGGCCGTGCCAGTGGAATCCGGACCCGGAGGCGTCAGTACCACCGCACGTCGAGTTCGGTGGGAGTCCGTATGTGGGGTCGCCGCTCGCGTCGGTCACCTCTTCGGTGTCGGCAGCCCGTCGGCCGCGACCAGTTCCTTCGGGAGGAGGAGCGTGTCGGGCGACGCGGCGAGGACGTTCGGGACGGTGAAGAACCACAGGTGGCCGTGGGCGTGCGGGGCGAACGACCACACCCGGCCGTCGGCCCCGGGCGGCACGGGGATCGTCACCACCTCGTCGCTCGCGGTCACCTCCGCAACGACCTTGCCGTCCGGGCCGAGTACCTTGTGCGGGCCGCCGCTCCAGAAGTACTGCACCCGCTTCGTGCCCTTCGGGACGTAGAAGACCGTCTCCTGCAAGGGGCCGAGGTGGAGGAGGCGACGCCCGCGGTTCGACAGCAACACCGCCGGGCGGCCCGCCTCGACCGAGATGCCCCACCCGGCCGCGGAGTCGTTGCACTCGAAGACGTAAGTGCCCGCCGCCGGCACCTTCATCGTCACCTGGTGGGGTTCGCCGTCGAGCGTCAGTAAACCCCCCGCGGCCACCTTGCCCGAGGCGTCTTTCAGCGTGTAGCGGGCGGCCGGGCGGTCCCGGTACCACGCGATGACGCCGGGCGTGATCGTCACTTCGAGCGGTTCGCCCTTGAGGCTGTGCAGGGCGTACTCCGCCGGCCGCTGGAACTGCTGTTTGATCCCGACGGGCTTCGCGGCCGGGAACGCGACCGGGACGAGATCGGCGGAGAACGTCAACTGCTCGACAGGAGTCGGGCGGAAGTAGTCGAGGCCGTCGCGGAACCCGGCGTCGGTCTCCTCGCGGGTCACGACGCGATCGACCGCCCACGGCTTCGGCGACTTGTCGCCCGACGCCCACGTCGGCTCGCCGAACTCCTTCGCCGCCTGCGACGCCCAGGTACTCCGCATCGCCGCCCAGTGCGTCATGTACGCGTACCGCGTACGGTAGGCGTGTGTCAGGGCCGCGACCGTGAGTTCCTTCCGCTTCTCCTTGTCCTTCTCGTGGTCGAGCCGCCAGCGGAGGTGGACGTACCGCAGGAAGTGCTTGATCGAGTCGATGCGGGCCAGCACGTCCGGGCGGTCCCTCGCCAGCGTCGCGGCCTCGTCCACGTCGCGGAACGCCTCGCCGACCAGCCCCCGGCTGACGAGCGGCTCGGCTTCCGGGGCGAGCCGCTCGTAGTACCGCTTCATCGCCGGGGCCGCCGGGCCGAACGCCTGCTCGTAGAAATCGGCGAGGATCGCGGCCACGTCCGCGTCGGGGTTCCACAGGAGCTTGTTGGCGACGTAGTACCCGCGGCCGTGCGGCCCCCAATTGGCTCCGCTCTCGGCGTCCACGCTCGTCGCCCCGGCCGTCACGTACCGCCGGACCATGGCCTGCGTGCGGGTCAAGTTCGCCCCGTTGCCGCCGGGCAGCCGGTCGAAGTCCCACAGCCAGACCGAGAAGTACTCGTAGAAGCCGAGGTTCTTGCAGACCTTCGGCCACAGGGCGAGTAACTCGTCGTGCGTGTACCGGCCGCGGGTGAACCCGGCGGTGAGTTGCACGTACACGTTCGGTTCGAGGGCGAAGCCCGGCGGCTCGCTGTGTTCGCTGTACGCCAGCACGCCGACCATCTTGCCGGGGTACTTCGCCCGCACGTCCTTCGCCACGTCGTTGGCGAGGCCGAACACGCGGTCCGAGACGCTGCCGAGTTTCTTGCAATGCTCGCACTCGCACTGCCCGCCGCCGTCGGAACACTCCATCGACACCATCTCGGCGTCCGGGTTCTTCGCCAGCCACCCGAGGGCGTGTTCGGACGCCAGCTTCCTCACGGCCGGGTTGCTGACGCACAGCTGCTCGCCCTTTCGGTCGCCCTTCACTTGGGCAAGGTACTCGGGGTGCTGCTCGAAGAGCGGCTTGTTCGCCGCGATGATCGCCTGCCAGGCGTGCCCGGCGACGACGCGGAAGGAACTCGCCATCCTGTTGTGGCGGGCCCACGCCTCGTAGTCGCCGCGGGAACTCCCCTTCGCGGGGTGCCCGCCGTCGCTGAAGAAGCCGTAGCCGTACCAGACGCGTCGGGCGAGGATTCGCGGCCGGTCGGTCTCCTCGACCGCCGCCGAGAGGGTCCGCCGGGCGGGGACGACTTCCCACTCCTTCGCCGGGAAGAGCCACCGGCAGCCGAGCGATTCGAGGAAGCGGAAGGCGGCGTGCGACGCCCCGAGGTCGGTCGCCCCGATCAGCCGCACCCGCGTCGGTTCGGTGCGGACGGCGAACGCCTCGCGGCCGTCGAACGTGTCGCGGGTTGCCAGGACTTTGGCGAGGGCCGGGTCCGGGAACTCGGCGAGCGTGCCGAGGACGATCCCCGCCGTGCCGTCGCCGGCGACGACCTCGAACTTCGCCCCGGCGATCCGCCCGAGGTAGCCCGCCAGTTCGGCGGCGACCTGTCTGGTCCCCGCCGACGCCTTCTCCGACACGACGACCGGGACCAGAGCCTTCCCGTCCGCCGCGAGCGGCAACTCGGCCGGCGTCGCCGCGGCCGGACCGGCGACGAACAGACCCGCGAACAGGGCGAGCAGACGGGGACGGGCCATCGGGCAACTCCGGCAAGCGGGAGGTGGAAACTCGCGGCGGTTCTCAGGCGGTCTTGTAGCGGTAGGCCCAGACGGTCGTGCCGTCGATCACGACCAGTGCGTTCATCGCCGGGTCGAGGTACGCCAGCCGCTTGTTCCCCGTCGGCATCGGGTCGCCCGCCGGGGCGAGCTTCGTCCACGCCGTCGTGTCCGGGTCGTAGGCCCAGAGCGTGTTCGTCTGGAACTGCACGAGGAGGCCGTGGCCGCTCGCGGGGTCGTGGGACATCACCGACCGGGCGTCGTGGCCGTAAGGCGACTTGCCGTCGGCCTTGTCGCCCGCGAGTACCTTCCTCCACGCGTTCGCCTTCGGGTCGTAGTGGAACGTGTCGTGGTGCCGCTGCACGATCACCCGCTTGCGGCCGGGGTCGTAGTAGCCGATCTGTTCCGGCTCGGGCGACGATGTCTCGAACGCCTTCCCGCCCCCGTTGGCCTTCAGATCCTTCCAGATGTCCTTGTCGAAGTCGTGCAGCCAGGTGCCGTGCATCTGCCAGTTGTTCGCGTGCCACACGCTCCCGCCCAACTCGGGGATGTACTCCAGCATCCCGCCGAACACGCCGACCGGGTACGGCTTCGGGGCCTTGAACGGCCGCCACGTCTTCCCCGCGGGGAAGAACGCCCACAAGGGCGGCCCTGGGTAAAGAGCGGCCGCGTCGCCGCCGAGATCTTTCACCGCCTTCTTCTGGTCCGTGACCCAGGTGTTCATGAACAGCAGGGCCTTCTTCCGCGGGTCGTAGGTCAGCCCCCACCAGGTGTGGGCGACGACCGCCGGCCCGCCCCGCTTCGTGACCAGGACGCCGTCCCTGAACTCGACGTCGGACGTGTCCGTGCCGAGGTCGCCGTACCCGCGGGGGTTGTCCGGGGCGTAGAGCATCGCCCAGGTGAGCGACGGCAGGTCGAACTCCCACACGTCGTTGAGCCGGTGCGGGACGCCGTGGTTGGCCCCGCAGAACAACGCCCGCCTGCGGTCCGGTGCCCAGCACATCTTGATGGTGAAGTCGCGGCCCTTCGGCCCGGTCCTGTGCAGGTCGTACTTGCGGGCCGTGTCGTTGAACTCCCCGACCACGTCCGCCTTGCCGAGCAGAACGCCGTGGCCGGGCTTGAGTGCCGCGAGCGTCTCGGCCACGGCGGACTTCGGGTCGAGTTTCGGCACCAGCCCGTCGGCGGCGGCCGCGACGGAGGGGTGTAGGTCGAGAGCCGTGGCGACGGCCAGGGAGCCGGCCTTGAGAAACGTGCGGCGTCCGACGGACGCGGGGGTCGTGTCACTCATGCCGACGCTCGCTGTTGAAGGATGGCGGCCGGGAACGATGCGGACGATTGTACACGACCGCTCTGGCTCGACGGCCCAGAACCCGTTCCCGGCCGGAGAGAATCCTCGACGGGCGTTGCGGCGAAGTTCCGGGTGCGAGTCCGGGCCGGAAGACGCCGGAAGCGACCGCCGCGGAGCCACGATCCTGCCGACGTTCTCACCCCACAAGTCCACCGCGTTTTGGAGTCCGCCGTGTCTCGCATCTCCCTCGCGTTGATCCTGCTGCTTCCCGCCGCACGCCCGGCCCCCGCCGCGGACCCGCCCGTCGCCCGGCTCGCCTTCGGCTCCTGTGCGAAGCAGGACAAGCCGCAGCCGATCTGGGACGCGGTCGTCGGGACGAAGCCCCAGCACTTCGTCTTCCTCGGCGACAACATCTACGCCGACACCGAGGACATGGAGGTGATGAGGGCCAAGTACGTCCTGCTCGGCAAGCAACCGGGGGGTACGTCAAGCTGAAGGCCACCTGCCCGGTCCACGCGACCTGGGACGACCACGACTACGGCGGCAACGACGCCGGGGCCGAGTACCCCATGAAAAAGGCCTCGCAGCAGGTGTTCCTCGACTTCTTCGAGGTGCCCAAGGCCGACCCGCGGCGGTCCCGCGAGGGCGTCTACTCGGCCCGGGTGTTCGGCCCACCCGGCAAGCGGGTGCAACTGATTCTGCTCGACGCCCGTTACTTCCGCAGCCCGCTGAAGACGGGGTTCCAGCCGGGCGAGCCGGGCGAGGGCTCCCGCGGCAAGTACGCCCCGAACGCGGACAAGGACGCCACCGTCCTCGGCGAGGCCGAGTGGGCGTGGCTGGCCGAGCAACTGAGGGTGCCGGCCGAACCGCGGCTGATCGGCTCCGGCGTGCAGGTCGTCCCCGACGAGCACGGGCCCGAGATGTGGGGCAACTTCCCGCGGGAGCGGACGCGGCTGTTCCGGCTCATCAAGGATACCGGGGCCGACGGGGTCGTGTTCCTGACGGGCGACCGACACCTGGCCTCATCTCGAAGCTCCCGGCCGACCACCCGGACGGCGTCGGCTACCCGCTGTTCGACGTGTGCAGCAGCAGCCTGAACACGCCGAGCGGGAACGTCACCCGGACCAAGGTGCGGTTCGCCAACGAGGTGAACGCGTACCGCGTCGGGCTGACGTACTTCGACGTCAACTTCGGCACGGTGCTCGTCGACTGGGAACCCGCCGACCCGGTCGTCCGCCTCCAGGTCCGCGAGGAGTCGGGCGACGTGATCCTCCAGCAGCGGCTGACCTTGAGCCGGCTGCGGGCGAAGGCGATGCCGTGACGCCGGCCGGTACGGGACCGCGGCGAGGCCGCGAACCGGAGAACGCACGAAGGCCAAGACGAGGGAACCGGTCCGGGTCTACCAGTTGAAGATCACCCCGCGGGACATCAAGCCCCCGGTCTGGCGGCGGGTCCAGGTGAAGGACGGCTCGCTCGGGAAGTTGCACGACGTCTTCCAGGTCGCCGTCGGGTGGACCGACTCACACCTGCACGCCTTCGAGGTCGGCGGCGTGCGGTACGGCCGACCGGACCCGACGGACGACCTGAAGTTCGAGAACGAGGACCGGACGAAGTTGAGCCGGGTCGTGGCCGCGGGGCCCAAGCAATTCACCTACACCTACGACTTCGGGGACGGCTGGGATCATATCGTTCTGGTGGAGAAGATACTCGCCCCCGAGGCCGGCGTCCGCTACCCGCGGTGTGTGGCGGGAAAGCGGGCTTGCCCGCCCGAGGACTGCGGCGGGCCGTGGGGCTACCCCGACTTCCTGGCGGCCGTCCAAAATCCTTCGCACCCCGACCACGCCAGCATGGTGGAGTGGGTCGGCGGGCCGTTCGACCCCGAACAATTCGTGATCGAGAACGTCAATAAGGCCGCTTCGAGCGGGCCGCTCATATCCGGCGAGACTCTCAGGCACTATCGACGGGGAGGGAGCCCACGTCTCGAATCCCGGTTCGATTCTTCGTACGGGGAGCAACGGCCGGCGATCCGTTACGTCCCGTGTGGCAGGCTCCCCTTCACGTCCGGCAGCCCGGCCAGGAAGATCGCGTCGGGTTGGTGGTGGTGGTACGCCTCAAAAATGAACTCGCTCCACGACTCGTCCGGCTTCCGGGACCGGGCCGCCCGCCCGAACTTCATGAACTGGTGCAGGGCCTTTCGCGGGTCGCTCGTCCCGATCAGCGACTTGTTCAGGTAGGCCGTCCAGTCGGCCTCGCCGACGGGTGTGGCTGCCGTCTTCGATCCGCAGTTGGCGGCCGGGGCTTCGGCAGAGTCCGCCGTCGGGCTCCGCCTGCTCGCTCTCGGATGACCCACCCGCTACCGCGTCCGAGACGACGAACCGGGTCGGGTGGGGGCCCTTCAAGTCGGCCTTGATCTCCGCCACCACCCGCCGCAGCGACTCGACGACGAGGACTTCCGTCCCCGCGAGTTGCTCGATCCAGGCGGCCTCGGCGGCCCTCGTCAGGTCGCCGGCCTTGGCCCACAGCCCCGGGTTGCGATCGAGGAAGGCCCGGAGCCCGGCCAGGGCCTTTTGGTCGCCGCCGTTCGCCTGCTTGACGGTCCACTCCAGGGCCGCCACCCAGTCCGCCGCCGGGCGGCCGACTTCGGTCCCGGCCGGCTGCGGATTCGATCTCGACCCCGGGGCCGGCGTCGTCGTCGGCTTCCCGCCCTGGGTGGGCTGTCGCGTCCTGGTCGTCATGTCGCCTCCTTACGCTTCCGCCAGCATCCGTGGTGCTCGTAGAACCCGTTGACCAACAACTCCGCGGCCGTCAACAAATTGACCAGGCGGCGGGCCGCCGCGACGGCCCGGTCGGCCGCGGCCAGCCGGCAGCAGTCGGCCCGGAAAACCGCCCGCCGGGCCGCCTCGGCCGCCC
>Ga0209181_10012764_pt1 | contig 10581 bp, 14 predicted proteins | sample MAT05_FD_187208 | JGI IMG/M metagenome (GOLD analysis project Ga0209181, IMG submission 187208) | Freshwater microbial communities from Lake Fryxell liftoff mats and glacier meltwater in Antarctica - MAT-05 (SPAdes) (version 2) | ecosystem: Environmental > Aquatic > Freshwater > Ice > Liftoff...
GAGGTTGTATTGCACCGGCTGGGCATAAACCAATTGTATATCCCGATTCGATAGTGCAGCCATGATGACACCCATCATCGCCAGCTTCGTGTTCAGGCACGCAATGACCGTGTTCTCGGACCCCACGACGCACTCAAGAACGCTTTGTCGAGTAAGAATAGGATCACGCGATGAAAATTTGAAATGCGAGATCGACAGGTCTGAATAGTAGTTGACCAGCCGTTCGTTCATCTCCCCAACTACCGGTGCGAATTCCGGGCGAATACTCTCTTCTGGGTCAATCTGTCCAATCGTCAGCCGATTCGGTTGCAGTGTGTCAATAATTCCATGCGCTCGTTCGATCTCAAACCCAGGAAGCAGAATCAAATGAGTGTCTGCGACTAAACTAACCCGCCCACGAAAGCCCAGGATCGAGCGAATGCCAACAATGCCGCGCGTAAGCCATCCGTGATGTTCCTTATCTTTCGGGCTCTCCCCGTAGCCGCTGGCCTCGTTGTAAAGGCAGTGAATCCTGCTGCCCGAGGGCAGCAAATGCTGCAAGGTCACAATCAACATGGCAAGCGCCTCCCGCGTGAAGCATGTAATATCAATAACGACATTTGCTGGTGCCCGTCCGACAAGATGTGCCGAAACAGCCTGTCGCATGGCATCCAGCGATTTCAGCGGTGCATCACTGTCTAGCGCCACTTCGATCAAACCGCTCACTTCCCTTTTGGCGCAATCTAATGCATCCGAATTGTAGCTGTGGTTTGCGTTGTGAAAGCCCATAAAGCGAACCGGCGCTTTCGCAATGCTGGTTCGGACCATCGGGCTGCGCGCCTCATAGCTGATCGAGAAGAGAAACCAGTCAGCCTTGCCTGTTAGCCATTGAGGGAGATTGCCGAGCTGGACGGTTTCCATACTCACGGAATTATGAATTCCATTTGCGCCGCGTTGTCGCCGACAGTCTCACGTAGGCGGTGATTCTGATTCTCCAGGGCCCTTCGCAAGGAACCGGATGTCACGAACAGATAGCCTGCGAAACTTGTGGGATCGAGTTTGAAGTGAGGTGCAAGCCTTCTGCTCAAAACGTAGCGTGGCACCCGCCCGGCACCGCGCTTTGCACCCAGCGTCGCTCGATAAAAGAAGCCCTCCCTTGTTCCCAAATCCAAAATTCGCTGCACGACATCGTCAGGGCGGTCACTGAGCGCGATTGAAAAGACGCGTCGCTCCGTTAGATTCTCATCCACTAGGCGCTCAAAGAAGCTGTTTCCCATTACATCGATCAGGTTCAGCAACTTCGCGTAGTCCTCGGATTTCGCGCCATCCTCCCGGCTAAGGCTCACCAATTCCTTCTCCAAAAAGTCGTTCGAGAAGCCTTTAATGATGTCATCCTGAACGCCCTGATCGATTTTAACGACAGGCTTGCCCGGCATGGAGGTTCGCTGCTTGGCATACATCATTGAGGCAGGCTCCAGAAAGTAGCGCACCACACCTGATGAAATATGAGCCAATTGTTCGAACCCGGCGTAAGAATACGTCGATCGGTTGCCTTCCAATCTCCGAATCAACTCGGGGCGTGTGTAGCGGGTAACATCATCACGCTTGCGGTTTCCTACGCCTTCTCCCGCTTCCCACTTCTTTTTGATTTCATCCGCAATTTGCGAAAGCGCCTTTGCCTGGTCAGTATCCTCGGGAAAGAAGTCCCGCGGAGCGGTGTCGATCCCGGCCAATTTGAGGCGGAGTTGCACGATCTTCTCAATCCGATCCATGTAGCGGTCCCGCTGAGTCGTGTAGAGAACACTGACATCGACCTCGTTGTAGTCATGCGGACTTTGAATCCGCTTTCCTCCAAAGGTCTGCTTCGTCTTATATCCCATCTGGTCGGAGAGCTTCAGGCACACGCCGTGCGTTGTGCGCGTCGCGATCCAACTATTGATTACTTCCGTCTGCGGTCTGTTTAGATTGTCAGCATCATCTACGAGCAAATAGATTGGCTTCGCCGGAAAGAATGGAAGCTGTCTCAGGGATTCGAGAAGTGGGAAAAGGAACCCATGATAACTAAGAAGTGGCCCATCGTATTGCCCCAGCTTCTCCGGGTTCATGGCCAGATTTCTCAACAGATTATCGGCCTGACTCCAATAGACGTGATCCAGATGTAGCGCCAGATTGCGGAACATTTCCGCGGCGTTCGCCCACGTTTCGCTTAAAACCTGTTCAGCCTTGGCGTCCTCGACTCCACAGTATGCGAGTCGGCGAGCAAAGTTTTCCTTCGCCCAGTTCTTAAGTAGCTCTTTAGCATCGGTGTGTTCTACGTTCCGTGTGGCGTTTTCCAGTTCTTGGAAAGCGGCGACCGCGATGTAAATACACAGCAGATGTTCGTTGAACACATAGCGGCCAGGATGCTGTTCTAAGCGCTCCATGTCTGTCGCTGTAATGCGTGTGCTCTTGATCGGAACGTAGATGCCGAGGAATGGCAACTCTTTCAATGCAATGTTATGCCTTAGCATGAGGCAATCTGGGCGCATCATCCGAAACATCATGCTTTTCCCGGAACCTCTTGGGCCGACAATAAAACTATGTGATGGGCTTTCGACCTGTGGAAATTCGGAAAAAATATCCACGAAAAGATTCTGCGCATCCTGCGCGCTAATCTTTTCCGGTGTTTGCACCCAAAACGGATTGTCGTTGTCGTCCGTCATGGCTTCACCGGTTCACAGGTATTGCACTTGTCAGAAAATACGTTCGCAAGTTGGTTCCCGTCTGGCTCCGTCTTCAACTCTGGAGCAAGTGTCGCAAGTGTTTCGTAATCGTTGTTTGGGTATCCGATTTCACCAAGTCTGTAGGAGATAGACTTGACGGGGCTGAAATCGTGCGGTTCGCAGAACGCATCAATCACGACATTGATGCGCTCCAATCTACAAGCCAGATCCCGCATAAAGCGAGAGCAGTAAGTCATTTCCTGATATGCCTTGAGAGTTCGTTGATAGATGTAATCCAGAAGAAAAACCGGCTTTCCATCAAACAAGAAGGTTTCCATACCTTCCTCTTTGCTAATCTTGAATGTGAGGGAAATCTCTTGATTCGGCTGGTCGATGTGAACCGATGCCAAAGCGGACGCATAACGATGATAAATGAAGCAGCCCTCGGGAAGCATGTCGGGGGATGCTAATCCAAATTGGCTCGCCCGGGAGCTGTCTTCAGCCAGCTCGTCCGCCAACCTCAGAATTGCAGCAATGAGCCGCGGCCTATATCGAACATCCCCGTTGTTGAGGACTGCTCCGAGTCTTGAAATGGTATCCTTATCGCCTTGAATCTTTCCGCCGTGGCATGTCGCGATGGCGGCAATAACTCCTAGCTCGAAGCGATCAAGCTCTCCGAGGACGGGGACATCCTTCATCACCTTCCCAATCCGCTTTTCATGCTCTTCACGCCCATACATATTTCCGACGTCATGAAAGTGGATAGCCATCAGCAGTAGGAATACTTCGTAGGGATCAAGGCCGCCAGATACGGTATCAGAACCATCGGACGTCCACTGGCTTTTGGGCAGTAGATGTTGGCTGCGACGCATGACCATCTCTATGTGGGAGGGGCCGTGATCAGTGAGGAATGAATCTCCGTCAGAAACGGCGGCTCGTGTTTCAACGCTTGGGTGAACATGAGTGTTGAGATAATCATGCGTTTTCCGAAAAATGTCGGCGTAGTTGGTTTTGCCCCCGCCGGGAAAGCGCGAGTGCCCCCATCCGTCATAGCCTTCGAGGAACCACTTAGTGAGTTTGTTTTCTTTGAGAAAGTCAGCCATGGAAACCACCTTACGAATGCGCGATCAGTTGGGAAAATACAGCCTTTGCTAAAAGGGGAGGGACAGCATTGCTGACCTGTTGTTGGCGGAAGCCGATGCTTCCTGCAAAGCGATAGGAGTCTGGGAATGATTGAATTCTTGCAGCCTCGCGGACGGATAGTCCGCGGTGTTGATCGGGGTGAATCAGCATATTCTTCCGGTAGTTCGCAATCACGACGGATGGCTTGTCCCAGCACAAGCGCCGATAGATCCCCGTGTGGCGGCTTCGGTCGTCCACCAAGTTGGTGTAGTTTTTCATCAGCCGAGCCGGGATGTCAGTCCAGTTTCCCCCCGGGGGGATGTGCCGATACCGTTTCTGGACAAGGGCATTGTTGGCCGTAACCAAATGCCCAGTTGATGACCGTAATCCACCGCGCCGCTCGCGTGCGTAACGCGATACCCCGCCGGAGCGATACCCAAGTTCGTCCACATTTGCGCCGATCGAGAGAATCGGAAGATCGCCGATTGCTTCGCGCACTGATAATGCGCCGTCCTGTATCGGTAGCGGTTTTTCTGGAATTTTGCCGTCGCGACGGCCAATGAAAAAGAGGCGGTATCGTTTTTGCGGGACACCGTATTCCGCCGCACAGAGGGTCCACAGCGCTGAGGCGTAACCAAGCGCCGCGAATTGTTCAAAGATAAGCGATTCAAAATTCCCTTGGGCGGTTTCGCGAAGTCCTTTGACGTTTTCCAAAACGATCCAATCCGGCTTGGAATTCGAGGCAACCTTGAAGAACTCCTGGAAAAGCCAGTTCTTCGGGTTCTCAAGTGTGCGCGTCCGCTGGTTCGAAGTGGAAAAGCCTTGGCAGGGTGGCCCGCCAAAAAGGATCAACTTCACCCCGCGTATGCGGGGAATGTCCGTCACCGACCGGATATCGTTCTCAATGAGGCATGTTTCGCCGTGATTGAGGCGATAAGTTGCTGCCGCCGCGTAGTGATTTTCCACAGCATGCGTGATCGTGACACCGGCAAGCTGCGCGCCAAGAGACAGGCCGCCAGCGCCTGCGAAAAGGTCAATTCCTTGGAAAGTAATGGGTGACACAAAACGTGAAAAAGGGGCGGATAATACCTGATGGTGCGACGGCGGCAAGAGCCGAGACGCAACTCTGCCTTCTTAGCCGCATGCTACGGTGCTCTACTTTGGCGGAGGCTGTGGAGCAGAAGTCGCGGGCTTTTTCTCCCGCTGCGGGGCGCGCTCAATGTGGCTGGCGCTGTCCCAGGCGCGGAGTTTGTCGGCGTTGCGGGCGTATTTGTTGCGGACGATGGCGTCGAGGTAGTTCACCTCTTTCATGCCGGCTTTGATGAGGCGGCCGATGGCGGCGGTGCTTTCCACGCCTTCGCCGTCGTCGCTCTCGGTGGCGTCTTTCGCAGCGTCGATGGCTTTGCGGTCGTCGGCGAGGTCGGTGACGAAATCGGCGGGGAGTTCATGGGCGACGAAGCGGGCGGTGAGCGCGGTCTTGGCGGCTTTCTCGGCGGCGCTGTCGCCGGGCTGTTCCTGGAATTGCAGGAGGAAGGCGTCGGCGGTGGTGAGGAGCGAGACTTGGCTGGCGGTTTTTGGCGGGCGGAAATTGTCGGAGAAACCGGGCTCGTCCTGCGCGAAGGCGCTGGCGGTGCGGGTGATGTTTTGCAGGTCGAGCCGGAGGGCGTCGAAGCGGACTTCGAGTGCCGTGGACCCGCCGCCCTGCTGCTTCGCTTTCTCGATGTCGAGGTCTTTGATGATTTAGGCAACGTTGCCGAAGCGTTTCTTGCCCTCGCCGCCTGCGGCGAAGTCTGCGGTGTTGTCGGTGCGGGAGGTTTGCACACGGCCAAACATGTCGTAGCGGCGGGTTTCGCGATCGTTCATAAAATAGAGGTTTGGAGTGGCTGGGTTACGGGGATTGCGGGTGGACTGCCCGGCGACCGTGTCCACCCCGGCAGCGATTGCCAAGGGCGAAATCAAGCGGTTTTCGAAGAAATCGCGCGATATATTGCAAGTACCTCTGCTAAAGCCTGTTTGCGCACGGTCAAGGGTGCGACTGACACGCCCGAAGGCCCGATTCACACACTCCCAGTCGCGCCTGACACGCATCTCTGGCGACGCCCGCACACGCGCAGGCGCGGTGCGCAGAGTCCCAGCCGAAGCACGCACCTTCACACGCTCGCCATGCACGCGGCGAGGCGAAGCGCGCACGCGCCCGCCTGCCGCTCGCGCTGGCACCGGCTAGCGTGGCACGCGCGCGGGATGGCCGCGCATTCACCCCGGCGACGCTGCACGCACGGAAGCCCGCGCTGCACACGGGCCAGATGCGCCGCACACGGGACGCAATGAACGCCGCACGCCCCCTTGCTCACGCTGCATCCGCCTTCGCCGACGCTGCACGCAGCAGTTTGGAGCGCGCAGCGATCTCGCTCCCAAACGGGAGCTTCCAAGCCCGCGTGTGCGGCAAGATGGACGGCATGAAACGCACCAGGAAACCCGTTCAAGTCACCCTGCAAATCAACGCGCGCACTTTCGCCGAGTTCACGCAAGCCAATCGCAAGGTCAAACGCTGGACGGGGGCAGCGCCCGGCGTGGAGAAGCTCATGTCCTTCATGCTCCGCGCGGAGAACGATGCGGAAGACATCGCCGTCATCTATTGCTTCAAGGCGCTGCGGCAACCGCTGGAGGTGATCGACGGGTATGGTAAACGTCAGCCCCGGCCTAGGTGAGCTCTACATTGTGGATTCATTCATGACCGTGGTCGTGGGCGGCGTCGGAAACATCTTCGGCACCGTCTTCAGTTCGCTCGGAATCGGCATGCTGGATCAGGGCCTCCAGCAAATCCTCGGCAATCCCGTGCTCGGGAAAAATCCTCGTGCTCGGCGGAATCATCCTCTTCCTGCAATGGTGGCCAGTGGGCGCGTGGAGGAACTGACCGATGCAGTGGTGCAGGCGCATCTGACCGTTTGATGAAACTCCAACCCGCGACACACGAAGCCCGGCAGCCGCAGAGAACGATGAATCAATTTGCGATTCTCTATTTTCATCCGCACTCCGCTCCGCTCTAAAGTCTCCGCATGAAGAACCTCATCGCCATCCTCGTCCTGACCACTGCCGCCGCCCATGCCCATCCTGGCCACCCTGGCCATGAGATCGGTGACATAGGTTGGGGCAGCCATCCGCTCCTGGGACTGTCATTCGTCTGCCTGCTCGCTGCCGCGCTGTTCATTTCACGCCGCACCCCGCGGCTCATCATCGGCGCCAGCGCGGCGGTCGTCGCGGTGACGCTCGCCCTCGTGGGCTAGCCGATGCACCTTGCCCCGCGCGAAACAGAGAAATTGCCCATCGTGGTGGCCGCCGATCTCGCGCGGCTCCGGCAGGCGAGGGGACTCAAGCTCAACTACCCCGAGGCCGTCGCCATCATCACCTGCGAGATCATGGAAGGCGCGCGCGACGGACGCTCAGTCAGCGAACTGATGAGCCATGGCACCACGATTTTGAAACGCTCCGACGTCATGGAAGGCATCCCCGAGATGGTCCACGACGTTCAGGTCGAGGCGACCTTTCCCGACGGCACGAAGCTTGTGACCGTCCATCACCCGATTCGCTGAATGATTCCCGGAGAAATCATCACACCCGATGGCGCGGCCGACCTGCCTGCAAATCACGTCTTTGCAACGCGCACCATCCGCGTGGCGAACACCGGCGACCGGCCGCGTCGGCGAAGTCATCACGCGCACGTGGCAGACGGCGCACAAGATGAAGGTGCAGTTCGGCACCCTGGCCTCGCCCGTCCCGAAGCACGCGGCTGCCGATAATTTCCGCGCACTGCGCTACGTCGCGGGGTACACGATCAATCCCGCGCTCGCCCACGGCATCGCCCACGAGGTCGGCAGCATCGAGCCTGGCAAGCTTGGGGACTTCGTCGTCTGGAAGCGCGCGTTGTTCGGTGTGAAACCCGAGGTCGTGCTGAAGGGCGGCCTCATCGCGATGGCAAACATGGGCGACCCGAACGCCAGCATCCCGGCGCCGCAGCCGACCTTCTACCGTCCGCAATTCGCGGCGCATGGCCGGGCGAAATTTTCCACGGGCGTCACATTCGTCAGCTCCGCGGCGCTGCAAAGCGGCTCGCTCGGCGCGCTGAATCTGGGCAAGCGCCTCGTCGCCGTGAAAGGCACGCGCACGGTGACGAAGAAAGACCTCGCCTGGAACGACGCCACTCCGCACATCGAAGTGGACCCCGAGACCCACACGGTGAAAGCCGATGGACGCATCCTCGCCTGCCAGCCCGCGAAGGTGCTGCCGATGGCGCAGCGGTATTTCCTGTTTTGAGGGACGATGCAGATCGTCCACGGCCCGTTGGCGGATACTCCGGCGCTCACGCGGATCCCACTGTGCGTCGAGCGGCTCACACTTGCCAAACGCCGCTGGCGCTCGGCGGCGGCGGACGGTGCGGAGTTTGGCTTCGAACTCACGGCACCGCTTGCCGATGGCGCGGCGTTCTTTGCCAGCGAGAGCGCCGTTTACTGCATCGCGCAAAAGCCCGAGCCGGTGCTGGAGATTGCGCTCATTCCCAAGCCTGCGCCGGTCGCGCGACTCGGATGGACGATCGGCAACCTCCATTTCCCCATCCAGGTCACGGACGAGGTGATCCGCGTCCCCGACGATCCCGCGCTGCGCCAGTTGTTCGAGCGGCAGAAGATTCCGTTCAATGCGAGCGAGCGTGTTTTCGCGCCCTTCGCCAGAAGCCACAGCCATGAAGCCGGGTGAACTGAATCTCTCATGGCTGCCAGCGCTTCTTCAGACGAGCGACGCGCTCTTCCCCACCCGGGCCTTATGCGCACTCGCTCGGGTTCGCCTGCGCAGACGCGTCCGGGCGCACGGTGCTGGGACGCCAGTCATTCTCGGCACCATTCCACATCAGCAAGCCGCACCACGATGCGGGCTGGATGATTGTGAATCTCGCCAGCACTTCGCCGGGGGTTCTCTCCGGGGACCGTCTGGAGGTGAAGGTCGATGTGGCTCCCGATGCGCGTATGCTGCTCACCATGCCGAGTGCGAGCCGCATTCACACGATGACCGCGGGTCATGCGGAACTGCGGCAGGTGTTCCACGTCTCTGCCGGCGGCATGCTCGACTACTGGCCCGAGTATCTCATCCCGCAGGCCCGGTCTCGCTATCGGCAGCGCAACATGCTGCACGTCGAACCCCGCGGCACGTTGCTGTGGACGGAATCACTGGCACCGGGACGCACAGCCTCCGGTGAAATCTTCGCCTTCAGCGAACTTCGCATCGCCACCGATCTTCACGTCGGCGAAGCGCACGTCGCGCGCGAACGCTATTCAATGACCAAGGGCGACGCCACGCAGCGCGCCCTGCTGCGCCAGTTTCCGACGCCGTACTACGCCAGCATCCTGTGCGTCAGCCCCCGGCTGGCATCCGCCGGGGATGCACTGTCCCGCCTCGGTGCGTTGCACGATGGCGACCATGTGTGGACAGGCGCGAGTCGCCTGACCGAATCCGCGCGGGTGGTGAAAGTCATCGCTGCCGGCAGTCCCGAGTTGCGGCAAACGATCGCGGCGATTCGCGCCGAGCTGTATTCGGTCCTGAATGTTGGCCAGCCCGCGATCCGCCGCACCACCGGGGAGAGTCGGCTGCACCTGCGGGTGGAAGAGCCGATGCGAAACGCTGCAGTCCCAGGAGGCGTCATTGGCCTCTCCGTTGCCGCGGGTTCTACGGGCGGGTGACCTTCAGCCGGATGAAGCGACCCTGCGCCGCCGCGGACACCGGCGTGTTATCCCGAGCTTGGAGCGTCGTCAGCGTGTCTTGTTCGACCGTGGTACCGGCGGTGTTCCGGGTGGACGGGTCTCCCAACTCGCCGGTGACTTCGATTGCGAGAGTCACATCGATGGCGGCGGGGTTCTTTGCCACGGTCATCCTCAGGCAGCCGCTGGGATCGACGGCTGTCAGGAATGAGGTGCTCGGCGAAGAGGCAACCTGTGGATTCAGCCCGAGGCCGTACTTGAGCAGGTTTGCCATGCCGTCGCCCGTTGGGTTGGCATCGTCGGCGGCGTCCCCCGTGTTGGTCGCGCCCGGGCCGAAGTATTGCTGCCGCCAGTGATCCGCCGTGTCGGTGACGAGGCCGGAGAGATTGATGCGATGCAGGTTTGGTGTTCCGGCGGCGGCGGTGGCGATGCCCGGGTTGAAGCTGTCGTTACCGGTGAACGTGAGCGGCGCGTTGAAGAGTCCGGTGTTGATGGCTGAGAGCGTGATGTCGAAGGACGCGGACTGGCCGTTGCCGAGCGTTGTCGGAATGGCGGGGCTCGAATAGCCCGCTGGAACGGACAGATTGCCGAGCGTCAGCGATCCTGTGGTGAATGCGCTCGCCTGAGTGTTCGTGATCGTGACCGTCGCCGCAACGGGCGTGCTGAATGGCGTGGAGCCAAAGGTGAGCGTGCCGCCTTCGACGACCGGCGCGCCGGAGACCGTGACGCTGATTTCCGGCTCGATGAGTTCGAAGGTGCCGGCATCGGCCTTTGCATGGCGGGGTGCGCCGCGCTGGTCGGTGGGGGTGGTGGAAGCGATGCCGTTGCGCTGGGCCGGCGATCTGCGCGTGAGGGCGTGAGTCCCGGTGGTGCCGCCATTCAGCGCGAGCGCGGGCGAGATGGTCGCTGATCATCCCGGCAGACTTTCCCGATGGCGTCATCAGCATGCGCGCTCCGGGCCGGCGATAGGCGGAGCCGCGGACCTTCATCACGGTTGAGTTTCACCGGGCGGCCAACCGCCATGGCGGTGGTGA
>Ga0209181_10012768_pt1 | contig 10578 bp, 12 predicted proteins | sample MAT05_FD_187208 | JGI IMG/M metagenome (GOLD analysis project Ga0209181, IMG submission 187208) | Freshwater microbial communities from Lake Fryxell liftoff mats and glacier meltwater in Antarctica - MAT-05 (SPAdes) (version 2) | ecosystem: Environmental > Aquatic > Freshwater > Ice > Liftoff...
CACGCGGCACGCGGGGTTGATGAGGCGCACGCGGTCAGCGAGCACGGCGACCTTGGGCCGACCGATCTCGCCGTCGAGCGCGGGAAGCTGGCGGTTCACGTTGGTCACGCAGACATCGTCGAGGTCGACCATCGTGAGCGCGCCGATGCCAGAACGCGCGAGCGCTTCCACGAGCCACGAGCCGACGCCTCCGACGCCGATCACACAGACGTGTGAGGCGCGCAGGCGCTCGAGCCCGGCCCGGCCATACAGCCGGGCGATGCCGCCGAAACGCTGGAAGTAATTCTGATCGTCCACGCTACTGACCGCTCACGTAGGCCTCGAGCGCTTCGCGCGTGATGGTGTGCCGCGCTCCGCAGCGCGGGCAACTGATCCGCACCACCGGTTCCTCGCCGAATAGCCCTTCGGGATCGGAGCGCATGACGGATGCGAGCACGGCAAACATCCGCGACTGCGTGCAACCGCATTCCCAGCGATAGCGGCGCGTTTCGAGCAGGCTGAGTTGCTCGGCCTCGTCGAGCGCGAGGATCGTCGAATCGTCCAGCGCCCGGAGCCATTCGAGGTCGCACTGGGGCTGCGCGGAAACGAATACGAAATCCTCCGGCCCGTGCTGAAAATACCGGCCCAGGCGCTGCTCGCTCTGCGCGTAATATTGCTCCACCGCACCAAAGATATCGCCGCCCACAAATTCCACGGCACTCCGCCGCGGTTCACCGCGCTCGCGCACGACATCGGAGATAAAAAGCTGGGGCGCATCGGCTTTCACATTCTCGGTGAAAAGCTGGCCGACGATTGCGCCGCGGCGATTGTCGGCGGTCGCGAAGAGGTTCAGCAGCGGGTCTTGAAAGTGGACTGTCCACGCGATGGATTCGTTCCACGGACGGCTTGCGGCGTGGAGCGTGAGCGCGGCCAGCGCCTCCTTGAGCAGCCCGTCGTGCGCGGGCTCGTGCTGGTAGCCGTGCTGGCCCTGATGGAGGTAGTAGTCCACGTAGAGTTCGCCGAAATCCGCGCGGGTCACGAGGGCATTGCGACCGCGGACGAAGTAGCTGCGCACTTCGAGTCCGGTGTCGTTTTGGGATGCTTCGGGATCGTTCACACGGCGACAATGGCGCGCCTCGTTGCAAAGCGCATCAATTTCCCGCAGCCCGATACGGCAGGTCTTTGGTGGCGGAGTTTGGCGGAGATGGAGTAAGGGTGTTCCGTGAAGTTTGAGACCTACCTGCTCCTCGCCGTGCTGCTTTTCGGCGTTTGGAAGACCCACCGCACCGTCCGGCGCACTCAGAGCCCGGAGGAACGGTTCTTTGCCATCCGGGCGTCGGCCTTCACCTGGGTGGTGGGCCTCGGACTGCTCACGGCCTTCATTTTTCTGCCAGGGCGGGCGCGCATCCTCATCCTCCTGCCGGCCTTTCTCATCGTCGTGAGTCTCATGAAATTCTGGCAAAATGCCCGCTTGCGGCTCCGTCGCGAGCGGGAGGAAAAGCTGAATCTCGACCGGATGAAGCGGGTGAACTGAAACTGGATTTTGAACAATCCGCCACCCAGCCTACTCTTACCGCCATGACCAAGACCGCCCTGCTTCCCCTCCTGCTCGCCCCTTTTCTCGCTCTGACCCTCCCTGCGAATGCCGCCGACCCGGCGCCGGCAACCGATAAAGAGAAAACGAAAGAACCCGCCAAAATGACGAAAGAAGATCTCCGCAACAAACTGACCCCCATGCAATACAAGGTGGCCTGCGAGGGCGGGACCGAACCACCTTTCCGCAATGCCTACTGGGACAACAAGGAGCCCGGCCTGTATGTGGACGTGATCAGCGGCGAGCCGCTTTTTGCCTCGGTGCATAAGTTCGACTCCGGTACCGGCTGGCCGAGTTTCACCCAGACCCTGAAAAAGAACGCGATCAAAGAAGTAAAGGACGCCAGCCTCGGCATGGTGCGCGTGGAAGTCCGCTCGACCAAGGCGGACGCCCACCTCGGCCACGTCTTCAACGACGGCCCCGCGGAAGCGGGCGGCCTGCGCTACTGCATCAACTCGGCTTCGCTGCGCTTCGTCCCGGTCGCCAAGCTGAAGGAGTCCGGCTACGGCGAATACGCCGCGCTTTTCGACCCAAAGGCCGAGGCGCCGAAGAAATAACTGATGACGCTCGGGCACACCATTTGCGGATTGAGCTGTCATGCGTGACCGTTTCCACATGAAAATCCGACGCTGGCTCGGTTTGCTTTGTTTGGCCGCATTGGCCGGGCAAGCCTCGGCCGCGGAGTGGGCGCTGCACCGCATCGAGGGGCGCGAATACGTGACGCTCGACGAGATCGCGGCTTTCTACGGCCTCCCGAAACCGCCCGCGGTCGAGCTCAATGGCCAGCCGCTGCCCTCCGTCGCCGCCGTCCCGGATCCCGCTGTCACCACCATCTCCAAGGCGGATGAGCCATCACCCATCGCCAGCACCGACCCGGTGCCCGGCATCGCCGCCGCCAAGACGATCACGCTCCACTCCGAAAGTATGCAACTCGATGTTACCGTCGGGCTGCGCGAAGTGCAGATCAATGGAGTCAAGCAGTGGCTCGCTTTCCCGGTGCTCGCTCAGGAGGGCCGGGTGCTCGTCTCGCGGCTCGACTTGAGCAAGATCATCGAACCGCGCTTGCGCCCGGAGCTGATCCCGGGCGTCCAGCGCTTCACCACCGTGGTCCTCGATCCGGGACACGGAGGGCACGATCGCGGTGCGATCTCGAAGTTTGGGTTTGAGAAAGACTTCGCGCTCGATGTCGCGCTGCGGGCGCGCAAGCTCCTCGAGCAGCAAGGTTACAAAGTCGTGATGACCCGCTCGACGGACGTCTTCATCCCGCTCGAACGCCGCCCCGCCGTCGCCAACAACATCGCCGGTTCGATCTTCGTCAGCATCCACTTCAACTCCTCGAACTCCAACGCCGACGCCCGCGGCTTCGAGATCTTCTCCATGGCCCCGCGCGGCGCTCCGGCTACGAACGACTCCGTCCCGCGCGAGCGCGATCTGCGCGAAGAACCCGGCAACGCCATGGACCTCCCGAGCAGCGCACTCGCGGGTAGCGTCTTCCATGCTCTGCTTGGCCACGTGCCGATGGTCGATCGCGGGATCAAACACGCCCGCTTCGCCGTGCTCCGCCACAGCACCGTGCCCGCCGTCCTCGTCGAATGCGGCTTCGTCAGCAACAAGGCGGAAAGCACGCTGATCAGTTCCGCCGCGTGGCGGGCGCACGTCGCTGAGGCGATCGTCGATGGGGTGGAGAATTATCGGACGCTCGCGGAAAAGAAGAGCCGTCCGAAGGTCATCGCGGACTACCGCAAGGCCGCGACGAACAACGTCAATCTCCGGGATTCGGGGAATCCCTAAATCGACCCGTCCGGCGGACACGGGCGCTGCTAACCCTCGGCAATTGCCGTGCGCGTGCGCCGCTTTCTTCGTTCATAATTCTTCTCAAATTCCGCTATGCCCTGCTTTACTCCCTCCCCCATGTCATCCGCCCGTCCCCTCCTCGCCTCCATTTTGTCCCTCGTCCTGCTGGCCGAATCGACCCTGGCGGACACCGTCTTCCTCAAGACCGGGGAGAAACTCGAAGGTAAAATCATCAAGGAAACCCCCGAGGAACTGACAGTCGCGGTGAAGGTTTCGGCCAGCATCATCGACGAACGCGTCATCAAGCGCGGCGAGGTCGATCGCGTCGAGAAAGTGGCGCCCGACACCATCGCCTACCAATCGATCGCCACGATCCAGACCGGCGCCAATTCCATGGCGGCTTCGCAGTACGACTCGCGGCTGATGGCGCTCGACGGCTTCCTCAAGCAGTATCCGAACAGCACTTACGGCACCGACGTGAAGAAGGCGCTCGACGAATTCGTCGCGGAGAAAAAGCGCGTCGTAGCCGGTGAGGTGAAACTGCGGGGCCAGTGGCTGAGCAAGGCCGAGGTCGAAAAGGAAAAGGTGCAGATCGGCGGCATGCTGGCCTACGAGCACATGAAGGCCCAGAGCGCGGCCAACGACGGCATCGGCGCACTCAATACCTTCGGCGTGATCGAAAAATCCTACGCTGGCTCGATCACCTTCCCCGAGAGTGTCGATCTCGCCCGGCAGATCGTCGCTTCGCTCAAGCCCGCCATCGAGAAATCAGTCCCCAATCAAAAAGCCTTCGACGCCGAGAAAAAGCTCGGCTTCGCCAGTGCCAGTCCCACGGACCGTGTGGAAATGATGGCCGCCTACAAACGCGAGCAGGAGCAGGCCGAGTCTGCCGTGAAAGCCGCCGCCGACGCCAAACAATGGCCACCCTTCATCGCCTCGAGCGAAAAGAGCCTCGCTGCGCTGCTGTCCAAAACCGCCAGCGAAGCCTCGCGCCTCGCCGCGTTGCCGGTGGACAAGATGAAGCAGTCCGTCCAAGCCACGAACCTCGCCAAGCAGAAGATCGCCGCCGGCGAATACGACGCCGCTACCACCGCCCTCAAGGAAGCCACTTCGCTCTGGTCGGCGAACGACTTGGCCACACGCCTCACCAAAGAAGTGATCGAACTCCAAAAGGCCAACCCGCCAAGCAATCCCGCGACCGCTCCGGCGACGCCTGAACCCAAAGGCGACGCCCCGAAATCCGCAACCCCAAAGCCCTCAGCGGCAGCCAGGGAAAGTGCCGCTCCGGTCGCCGCTGCCAAAGAGGAGAAGAAGCCCTTCTATCTCACGCTGCCCGGCGCGATCGGGATCGTCGTCGGCATCGCGGGAATCCTCGCCGGCCTGAATGTGTTCAAGAAAATCCAGGCCCGCAAAAGCGCCGCCGAATAACCCCGCATGAGCCGCCAAGCCCACATCGACCGCCGCACCAACGAGACCAAGATCCAGCTCGATCTCCAGATCGACGGCAAGGGCACGAGCCAGATCGCGACGAAGATCCCCTTCTTCGATCACATGCTCACGCTCTTCGCGCGGCACAGCCTCACCGATCTCACGATCGCCGCCGATGGCGACATCGAGGTGGACTTTCACCACACCGTCGAAGACACCGGCATCGCCCTCGGCCAGGCCTTTGCCAAAGCGCTCGGTGACAAGCGCGGCATCCGTCGTTACGGCCACGCCTATCTGCCGATGGATGAGACGCTCGCCCGCGTCGTCGTCGATTTCAGCGGCCGCCCCTTTCTGCACTACCGCGCGCCTGAAGGCGTCGCCTCCATTGGCGAATTTTCCTTCACTCTGCTCGAGGAATTCCTGCGCGCCTTCAGCATCCACGCCGCCGCCAACGTCCACGTCGAAATCCTCTACGGACGCGACGCCCATCACATGTGCGAAGCCGTCTTCAAAGGCCTCGCCAAGGCCGTGGATCACGCCTGCCAGCTCGATCCGCGCGTGGAAGGCATCCCGAGCACCAAGGGAACGCTGTAGGGAAAAATCCTGAATTCAGAATTCAACATTCAGCATTCATCATTTCCCAATCATGCTCGCCCTCATCGACTACGGCTCCGGCAATATCCACAGCGTCATCAACGCGCTGCGGCATGAAGGTGCCGACGTCGAGCTGATCAGCGATCCCGCGCGGCTCGCCGAGGCCGAGGGCATCGTCCTCCCGGGCGTCGGCGCGTTTGGCGATTGCGTGCGCGGGCTCCAATCGCGCGGCCTGTGGGACCCCCTCGCCGCTTGGCTCGCCGCCGACAAACCCTTCCTCGGCATCTGCGTCGGCTACCAGATGCTCTTCGAGGAAAGCGAGGAATCGCCCGGCGTGCGCGGCTTCGGCTTCTTCGGCGGGAAAGTGAAGCGCTTCACCACGCCCGGCCTCAAAGTCCCGCAGATCGGCTGGAACCAGCTCGACCTCACGCCACACCCGCTCTGGCGCGGACTCCCCGCGCAGCCGCACGTCTATTTCGTCCACTCCTTTTTCCCCGACGCCACCGCACCGGCGGTCGTCACCGCACGCTCGACTTATGGTGAAACCTTCGCCGCCGCCGCCGCGCGTGGCCGCGTCTCCGGCGTGCAGTTTCACCCAGAGAAAAGTCAGGCCGTCGGCCTCGGCATCCTGCGCAACTTCATCGCCAGCGTCCCAGTCAGCGCATAAGGCGCGGGAGCCTATTCTCCCTGATTACACCGGATTTCTGGCCTTGCCGGGCTGGCGGATTCGTGGAAAGTCGCGACCCTTTCCCAACCCCAATCCCCTTCCCATCCGTGCTCCTTTTTCCCGCCATCGATCTCCTCTCCGGCGAAGTCGTCCGACTCCGCCAGGGCAAAGCCGAACTCAAGACCGTTTACTCCAAAGACCCGGCTGCCTTTGCGCAGCGCTGGGAGGCGGAGGGCGGCGATTGGCTGCACGTGGTCGATCTCGATGCGGCCTTTACCGGTGAGCAGCGGAACATCGAATCCGTGCGGGCGATCTGCGCGGCGGTGAAATTTCCCGTGGAACTCGGCGGCGGCATCCGCACGCGGGAAGCGGCGGAGCGGGCGCTGGAGGCGGGCGTTTCGCGGGTCATCGTCGGCACACGCGCGGCGGAATCGCTGGCCTTCGTCACGGAACTCGCGACCGCTTTCGGCAGCGAACGCGTGGCCGTGGGCATCGATGCGAAGAACGGGCTGGTCTCGGTGAAAGGCTGGACCGAGGAATCGAAGCTGACCGCGCTCGACCTCGCGAAGCGCGCCGAGGAAGCAGGCGCGGGCACGATCATCTATACCGACATCGCGACCGATGGCATGATGCAGGGTCCGAATTTCGCCGAGACCGAAAACGTGCTGCGCGCGCTGCAGTGCCAGCTCATCGCCAGCGGCGGCGTGAGCCGCGCGGCGGATGTGCACCGCCTCGCGCAGATGACCGGACTTTACGGGTGCATCATCGGCAAGGCGCTCTACGATGGCGCCGTGAACCTGCGCGAACTCGCCACCGAACTCGCCCAAGCCAAAGTCTCCTAACAGCCCCGCCTCACCCTTCCCATGAAAGTCCTCTTCCTCGATTGTTTCTCCGGCATCAGCGGCGACATGACCGTCGGCGCCCTCGTCGATCTCGGCGTCAAACCTTCCACGCTCGAGTGGGAACTCTCGAAGCTCGAGATCGGCGACTTCCACATGCACTTCGATCGGCAGAAGCGGCAGAATGTGGAAGGCGTGAAGTTTGGCATCCATGAAGGCTCGACGCACACCCACGCGCAGGACGAGCCGCACGATCACAGCCACTGCGATCATGATCACGACCACGAGCATCACGACGAGAAGGAACCCGCTCACAGCCACGAGCACAAGCACGGCGAAGCCCACGAACACGAGCATACTCATGCGCATGAACATTCTCACGAGCACGGCGAGCACACGCACGAGCACGGCCACACGCACGACCACGATCATGGCTGCGAAGTCCACCCGCATCATCACCACGAGCACGGCCGCAGCCATCGCCAGATCCGCGAGCTGATCGAGCACAGCGAACTCTCGCCCTTCGTGAAGAAGCACGCGCTCTCCATCTTCCAGCGCATCGCCGTCGCCGAGGGAAAGATTCACGGCCAACCGCCGGAAGACGTGGAGTTTCACGAAGTCGGCGCGCTCGATTCCATCGCGGACATCATCTCCGCGTGCGTCGGCATCGAGTCGCTCGGCGTCGAGAAGGTCTTCGTCTCCACGCTGCACGACGGGCACGGCACGGTCGAATGTGCGCACGGCACCTTCCCCGTGCCGACGCCCGCGACGCTGGAAATTTTGCAGGGCATTCCCGTCGGCCAGATCGACGAACCGCACGAACTCATCACGCCCACCGGCGCGGCGATCGTCGCGGAATTCGGTGCGTCCTTCGGCCCGATGCCGCGGATTAAGTCGGAGAAGATCGGCTACGGCCTCGGCGCGCGCGATCTCGCTTCCCGCCCGAACGTGCTTCGCGCCGTGCTCGGCACTCTCGTCGAGGATTAAGACCATGCCGGGCGGCTACGACACCGACACAGTCACCCGGCTCGAAACGAATCTCGACGATTCGTCGCCCGAGATCCTCGGCGCGACCATGGACCGGCTTCTCGATGCCGGCGCGCTCGATGTGTGGTTTACACCGATCCACATGAAGAAGAACCGCCCCGGCACAATGCTCTCGGTGCTCAGCGAAACGGCGAAGGTGGAAATCCTCGCCGAGATCATCTTCCGCGAAACCAGCGCCTTCGGCCTGCGCACGGAGCAGGTCGTGCGGCTCAAGCTGGAGCGGCGCTTCGAGCAGGTAGCCACGGAGTTTGGCGAGGTCACAGTCAAGCTCGGGCTGAAGGGAGGAAGCGTGGTGCAGGCCGCACCGGAGTTTGAGTCGTGCCGCGCAGTCAGCGAAAAATCCGGCCAGCCGCTGCGTGCCATTTACGAAGCGGCAACGCGCGCCTTCCAGAATCGCCCGGCCTAGAGCGAGTCATGCCTTTTTGACGCCGGAGACGTCACGGAAATTAGCCGGTGCTGAAGCGTAGCGAAAACCACCGGAACCAGCATTCACAAAGGTTTCCGCCCCGAATGGGGCGGCGGAAAACGCCGCAGCGCGGAACATTCCAGCGCCCCTCCAGGGCGCCTTCGCATGGGGGATTCTTCCGGTGGTTCCCGCTCGCTGCGCTCGCTTCACCACTGGCTAATTTCCTGTATCCCTCCGGGACATCCAGCCACCATCCCCCTATAGCTGAAGCCGCCAAATGATAACAGGCTCTACACGCCGAGGCGCTTCTTCGCCTCGGCAATCTGCGCATCGGTCGGCGCCAGTCGCACCGCTTCGCGCAAGTGGGCGCGGGCTTCTTCCATGCGGCCCTTGTTTTCCAGCGCGAGCGCGAGGTGATAGTGCGAGCCGGCGGAGTTGGGCAGTTCGCTGAGGATCTGCTCGAAGTGCGCAATCGCCTTGTCCGTCTCGCCGCCGGATTGCAGCGCGACTCCTAGCTTGTAGCGCGCGCCAAAATCCGCCGCGTCATACTTCAATGCCATGCGGAGCGCCTCGATGGCCTCCTTCGGCTTTTCGATCTGCAAGAGCGCCGCGCCGAACTCCCGCCAGATCATCGATTGCTGCGGCTGCAGACGGAGCGACATCTGGAAGTGCTGAATCGCCGCCACGGGGTCGCCATCGCGCAGGCGATGCAGGCCCGCGTTGGCGTAAGCGCAGGCGTTATTTTTCGTCACCGCGATGGTGCGCTCAAAGAGCGTGGTGCCGTCCATCCAGTAGGTGACCTGCCGATCGGCAGCGTTTCGGTCGTGACCACCGCGTGTTCGCGCGGCGCGTGCATCGTGAGCCAGCACGAGCCGATGGAGAGCAGAAAGAGCGGGACCTTTTCGAGCGTGAGCCTCAGCCATGAAGTCGTGCGGTGCCGCTGAAGCGGCCAGAAATCGAGGAGCAGCAGCGTGCAGGGAAGGCTCACAGCCATCGGCTTGGCGAGCAGCGCGCAGACGGTGAGCGCGAAAGTCGCGAGATACCAGCCGAGGCGCGGCTTTTCCGCGTAGCGGGCGTACGCGGCAAGCGCGGCGATCCAGAAGAAGATGTTGAGCACGTTCTTGCGCTCGGCGATCCACGCGACGGATTCGACATTGATCGGATGCAGGCCGAACAACGCCGCGACGAACGCGCCCGCCCACAGGCTCCCCGTCATCCGGCGCAGCGTGAAGAACAGCAGCACCGTGCTGGCGACGTGCCACGCGAGATTCACCGCATGCATGGCGCCGGGATTGAGGCCGAAGATGCTGATGTCGGCTATCAGCGAGATCCACGTCAGCGGAATCCACAGGCTCGCGTGAAACTTCGTGAAGGCATCGCTCGCGCTCTGCCAACTCAGCCCACCCTTCACGAGCGGATTTTCGAAGACGTGGCTGTTGTCGTCGAAGTCGATGAAGTCCGCGCGGACGATCATCGCGTAAGCGGAAACCACTGCGGCGATCAGGCCGAGCACAACATAGAAGATCACCCGCCGCTCGGAGAATCGCGGAGCGTTGTTGGAGGAAATTGTCGCGCCTTCAGGCATGGGCAATGAACCGCGCTTTCATTGCACGCCGCGTACCAGCGCCGTCACTGCCGAACGACCTGCCCGACCGGCTCGCTGCCTTCCGGACAAAGCGCCAGCCGGCCATTTTGCACAGCGACATGTTCCACTTGCGGCAGCGGCTCACCGAGGAATCGCTCGCCATGGGTCGCAAAGCGCACCACATCACCGCTGGAAAGCACGCGCAGCCGACCGGAGCCGACGGGTGCGAGTCCCGGGTGCCGCTCACGCCACGCCCGGAATCGCTCGGCCACTTGCGCTGCAGGATTCAGCACGCGGACATCCGGAGGCGTGAGTTCGTCAAAGGCGCGTTCGAGCAGCGGGTAGTGCGTGCAACCAAGTACCAGCGTATCGATGCCGTCGAACTTCTCGACGTAACGCTGCACCGCGAGCCGCGCGATCTCCGTTGTCTCCCAGCCTTCCTCCACGATCGGCGCGAGCAGCGGCGCGGCGACTTCACTCACCTTCACCTCAGGATTCAGCTTGCGCACTTCCGTGCGAAAAGTGTGCGAAGCCACGGTGCGCGCGGTTCCGACGAAACCGATGTGCCCGCGCGTCTGTGCCACGGCCACTTCGGCGGCCGGGATAGTCACGCCGAGGATGCGGCGTTCCGCCGAGCCGTAACGA
>Ga0209181_10012771_pt1 | contig 10576 bp, 7 predicted proteins | sample MAT05_FD_187208 | JGI IMG/M metagenome (GOLD analysis project Ga0209181, IMG submission 187208) | Freshwater microbial communities from Lake Fryxell liftoff mats and glacier meltwater in Antarctica - MAT-05 (SPAdes) (version 2) | ecosystem: Environmental > Aquatic > Freshwater > Ice > Liftoff...
CTGGTGTCGTGCTGCCGCGAGTTGGCATCGAATGAGCAGCGCTGCCGCTCACCCGTCCGCCCGTCGTCGGTTGCGATTTTGGTTCGACCGCCTCATGTCGCGCGGTGCCGGCCCTCTGATTGCGCTCCTTGCGGTGGTCACGATCGGCCTCATTCTGTTCTGCGTGATCATCGTGATCGTCGGCGGCATCAAGAATGGCAACAGCCCCGAAGATCAGAACCTCAGCTTCATCGAGGCTGGATGGTCGTCGCTGATGCGCACACTCGACCCGGGAACGATGGGTGGTGACACGGGTTGGGGCCTTCGTGGCGTCAGTCTGATGGCGACCCTCGGCGGCCTGTTCATCGTCAGTGCGCTGATCGGTGTCATCACGACCGGCCTCGATGGTCGTCTGGAGTCGCTGCGTCGTGGTCGCGGTGCGGTGGAACTGTCCGGCCACACACTGATTCTCGGTTGGTCGTCGGGCGTCTCGGCGATCGTGTCCGAACTTGCCGAGGCCAACAGCAACCAGAAGCGATCCGCAGTGGTGATCTTGGCCGACGTCCCCAAGGAGGAGATGGACGCGGTACTGGAGACCGTTGCCAAGATCAACAAGCGAATGATCACCATCACGCGTACCGGTGACACGGCGAGTGCTGAAAACTTGCGCACCGTGGGGGTCGAGCGGGCGAAGTCGGTGGTCGTGGTGTCCAGCTCGCAGTCGGCTGATGCGGACCCGGACGCGGTGCGCACCACACTCGCCGTTCTCAACGCCACCGAGTACGCCGGCAACGTGGTGGTCGAGCTGAAGCGACGCACGCTGTCCGACAGTTTGCGCACGGTGTCGAACGGCAGAGCCTTGGCGGTCACCGGGCCCGAGATCATCGCCCAGGTCACCGCTGAGGTGTGCCGCTATCACGGCATGAGCGCCGTGTATCAGGAGCTGTTCGATTTCGACGGCGACGAAATCTACTTCCATGAGGCTCCCACGCTCGTCGGCGCTTCGTTCGGTGATGTCGTGCAGTCGTTCGAGACGTCATCGATTCTCGGTCTTCGTCGTGCCGACGGCCTCATCCATCTGGCCCCGCCGATCGACACGATCTTGGCCGCTGGCGACATGCTGATCGCGGTCAGCGAAGACGATGACACCGTCGTCATCGCCGCCGGTTGCCAGCCGGTACCGATCACGAGCGTGCCGTGGGTCGAGGTCACCGAACCGACCTCGATCCTCTTACTCGGCTGGAACCCACTTGCGCTGCCATTGCTGGCCCAGCTCGATCGCCGCCTGCCGGCCGGCTCGCAGATCGTGGTGTGCGCCCCCACGCCCCCGGCCAGTTCGCTGCAACTACAGCGTTGCCAGCTGACGGTGATGGAGGGCGACGTGCAGGACTACGACCTCCTTGCGCGTCTCACGCATGAGCGTGCATACAACAACATCGCGATCCTGTGTGGTCGCATGCGGAGTGTTGCCGACGACGACAGTCGCAACCTTCTGACACTGCTGAGCCTTCGTCAGATTGTCGGTGCTGACGATTGCCCCTCCAAAGATGCGCTGATCGTCACCGAGTTGCGAGACTCGGCCGATGTCGAGATTGCCGGGGGCACGGCCACCGACAACTTCATCGTCAGCGACCGTCTGGTGGCATTGCTGATGTCGCAGCTGTCGGAGAACCACGAGCTGATGAACGTCTTCGACGCGCTGTTCGATGCCGAGCAAGTCGACCTGTCCGTCGTCCCGTTGGCGCGATTGGGCATCACCGAGGCCTGCACCGTACGCGATGTAGTGGTGGCGGGGCTCGCTCGCGAAATGGTGGTGCTGGGCACGGTCATCAGTGGCGAGGTGAAGGTCAATGCGGCGAAGTCGCAGACCATCACCAACGCAGCGGCTGCCGCTGCCATCGTCATGCGCGACCCGGTGAAATAGCGCTGGCACGGCAACTTCCAACCGCGTCCTCACCACTATTGCTTACGCAGTGGTGGTACAGTCACGCAGCGTGAGAGCGGTTGACGCTTTGGAGACGCCAGCGGCCATCATCGGTCAAGCGCGGGTGCGCGCCAGGGTCGTCGGCGTGTCGCTGGTGATGGGCATTTTGTGTCTCGTCGGGTCGTTCGCCTCGGCCCCGGGCGGGATCGTTGCCTATGTAGTGGCGCTGTGCGTCGCCGCGCTGGTGATACTGCTCGTTGCCAAGGAGCACCCATCTCAGGGCCGCCCGTGGACGCTCATTGGCAGCGGAGTGGCCATTTGGGCGCTCGGTGGGTTCCTGCTGGCTTTGCGCGACGACGTTGGTGTGCACGCGATCTCCACCCTGGTGGTGTCGCTGTGCTACACGCTGGGGTATCTGCCGCTGTTGCTCGGGCTGGCTGAGCTGTGCGACCCCCACCTGAGGGTGCGGCGGGCGACCACATCGATCGATGCCGTGTTGCTGTTCCTCGCGCTGTACGCCGTGCTGTGGCTGATTGTTGTCGAGCAGGTGTCCGACGATGGTTCGTTGTCGAGGGTCGATCGAGCGTTCAGCGCGCTGTACCCAGCGGGCGACCTGGTGGCGGTGATGCTGGCTGTGCGACTGGTGTGCAGCCGCGTGGCACGCCGCTGTGTCGGTGCACTACTGCTGACCGGAGCACTGTTGGCCGCCGCTGCAGATGTCGCGTTGCTCGCGCTGTACCTCGATGACCCGAACGCGCAGTATCCGATCACCGACCTCCTCTACCTGGCGGGCTTGAGTGGGTTCGCGTTGGCCGCAGTGTGGAGCTTGCTACCAGCGCCGCCACCGGTGCCCAGCGGGGCCGCGTCGTCGCGTCGGTTGGCGTACCTCGCTGCGGTCTCGTCGGTCGTCCCTCCGCTCGTGCTCCTTTTCATCGTGTTGTTCACCGACCGCGAGATTGCTGTCGGCCCGGTCGCAGCCTGGGTGCTCGTTGCCATTGGTGCCGGCGTCGCGAGGCAGATGGCTGGGGTCAAGGAGCAGGAACGTGCACATCAGCAATCGCTGTGGTTGGCGTCGCACGACCCCACGACGGACATGTTCTACCGCACGGCATTCCTTCACGAGCTGTCGGATGGCGGCGTACGCGATCGCAGCGGCACGGTGCTCATCGTCGAGGTGGCCGGGCTGCACGACCTACGCGACGCGCACGGCCACGAGGTAGTCGAGTTCATCATGGGAACTGTTGCTCGCCGCCTGCGCGCAGAGGTGAGCAACGACGCGGTGTTCGCCAGGCTGGCCCACGACCAGGTGGCATGTTTCGTCCACTCGACCGGCTCGGCCCGCGGTCGCGAGACGGCCCTTGCGTTGCAGCGCGCCCTCGCCCACGGTGTCGAGTGGGACGGTATGCAGCTAGCGATTCCGGCGATCGTGGGTATCGCCCAAGCTGACGGCGCAGTGATCGACGGCCCGGCCGGGGTACGCCGCGCCCTCGAAGCCCTACGGCGCAGCCGAGCTCAAGGCGTGGGCTACATAGCCGTCGATGCCGACCTGACTGGCTCGGCCACCACAATGCCAGAAGCCGAGCCCAGCCTGGTCAGGCCGTGAACAGACCGTTCAGACCTTGATCGAGTAGGTGGTGAAGGCTTTGTCCGCGAAGGTCTGCTTCTGCTTGTCCCACAGCGGCCAGAGGAAGCCCAGGTAGCACACGACACCGTCGAGCCAGTGGCCCACGGTGAATCGGAAGAACGCCTTGCCGGCGCCGATGTTGCCACCAGTCGTCGCGTCGACGATGCGCACGCCGACGGCCTTGTGGCCCCAGGCCTGTCCGGTACTGGCAACCATTCGCGAATACATCACGAAGTAGGCGACAATGCCGACGATGCCCAAGACGGCGATGATCGCCCAGCCAGCACCCGTGGGCACTTTGCACAGGCTGACCTCATCGTTGATCGTGCACACCTCGATCTTCTTGGGAACAACGAAGAACGAAATGATTGCGGGCAGATAGAAGAGCACCATCACGAGCCCGTTGATGAGATAGCCACCCACTCGCGTTCCCCAGCTGGCGAACTGTGGCGTCTGCTGCAGCTGCTGGTACGGCTGGTAGCCAGGCGGGGGCGTGCCGCCGAAGTTCGACGGGGGCGGGGGCGGTGGCATGGAGCTCATGGCCAGCGACAGTAGCAAGGCCAACGGGGCTGACCGAACACACCTGCTAGCGGAAGGGCCGGTCGCGGCGAGCGGGCATTGGCTTGGACCACCAGCGACTACTGAATCGCCATGTCGGAGTGCGCAATGGATTCTGCGAGCCGGCGGCGACGACGGGTCGCGGCCACAGCGCATCCAGCGCGGCGACGATGGCTGCCGTCTCCTCGGCCGTTGGCGCAGGCGAGATCTCGGTGCTCACAGCGGCACGTTGCCGTGCTTGCGTCGCGGCAGCTCTTCGCGCTTGGTGCGCAACATACGCAACCCCGCAACGATCTTCTGGCGGGTCTCGGCAGGGTCGATGACGTCGTCGATGTAGCCGCGCTCGGCCGCGTTGTACGGGTTGGCGTACTTCTCCGTGTACTCGGCCACCAGCTCGGCGCGGCGGGCCACCGGGTCTGCGGCCTGCTGCAGTTCACGCTTGTAGACGATCTCGACGGCACCCTGCGGGCCCATCACGGCCAGCTCGGCAGTGGGCCATGCGTACGCAAGATCGGCGCCGATGGACTTGCTGTTCATGACCACATAGGCGCCGCCGTACGCCTTACGGGTGATGATCTGAATTCGCGGCACGGTGGCCTCGCAGTACGCGTAGAGCAGCTTGGCACCGTGGCGAATGATGCCGCCGTACTCCTGGTCGACACCGGGAAGGAAGCCGGGCACGTCGACGAAGGTGAGCAGTGGAATGTTGAACGCATCGCAGGTACGCACGAAGCGCGCAGCCTTCTCCGACGACTCGATGTCGAGCACGCCGGCCAACATCAAGGGCTGGTTGCCGACGATGCCAACGGGGTGACCATCGACGCGACTGAAGCCGCACACGATGCTGCGCGCCCAGTGCGGGAAGTACTCGAAGAACTCGCCGTCGTCGACGACCTCCTTGATGACCTTCTTCATGTCGTAGGGCTGGTTCGGCGAAGGCGGAAGGATCGTGCGCAGCATTTCGCACAGCCGGTCCGGGTCGTCGCCGGTGTCGACAGACGGCGGCTCTTCCAGGTTGTTGCTGGGCAGGAAGCTCATCAGGAAACGCACGTCTTCCAGGCACGCCCGCTCGTCGGGGCTGACGAACGTAGCGACGCCGCTCTTGCTGGCGTGGCTCATCGCGCCGCCGAGTTCTTCGAGGGTGACGTCCTCACCAGTGACGGTCTTGACCACGTCGGGGCCGGTGATGAACATGTGGCTGGTCTCGCGCACCATGAAGATGAAGTCGGTCATCGCCGGGCTGTACACCGCGCCACCGGCGCACGGGCCGAGGATCACGGAGATCTGCGGGATGACGCCGCTGGCCTGCACGTTGCGATGGAAGATGCCGCCGTAGCTGGCCAGGCTGACCACACCCTCCTGGATGCGGGCGCCGGCCCCGTCGTTGAGCCCGATGACCGGTGCGCCAACCTTCAGTGCGAGGTCCATCATCTTGTGGATCTTCTCGGCGAAGACCTCACCGAGGGCACCGCCGAAGACGGTGAAGTCCTGGCTGAAGATGAACACCTTGCGGCCGTCGATGGTGCCCCAACCGGTGATCACGCCGTCGGTGTAGGGCCGTTCGTCGAGACCGCTGGACTGTGCCCGGTGGCGGGCCAACATGTCGAGTTCCTGGAAGCTGCCCGGGTCCAGCAACACGTCGATGCGCTCGCGAGCGAGCATCTTGCCCTTCTCGTGCTGCCGCTCGACCGATCGTGGCGAGCCGGCGTTGAGCGCCTGCTCTCGTCGATCGTGCAGGTCGCGGAGCTTGTCGGCCATCGGGTCGGCAGCGTTTTGATCAAGGGTCACGTCGAGAAACTCTAATGGGAGAGGCCCGGCCCGGTCACACGCGACTGCCAGGTCCGGGACTACTCAGCGGCGCTGCTGGCGCTGCTCATGCCGAAATGAGTAGGCGGGTGCTCATTCGCCCGGACACGCTGAGGCGGATGCTGCACCCATGACATCAACACGCATCACCCCCACCCGTCTCGGCTTCGCAGCCGGCGCAGCACTCCTGACCACATTCGCAATCGGCGCTCCCGCATTTGCCGTCAACGAGTTCCCCCCGAAGGCAACGCTCACCGCTACGTCCGGTTGCGAAGGCGACACGTTCCACTTGCACACCACGATGTCGAACCCAGCCGGGCTCAGTATTGCTCGCTTCGTACTGACCGCGAATGACTCCTCCTCCGCCTACAGCGGCGTCAACGTCGACATTGCCCCCAACGACACGCGCGTCGACGACTGGAAGTTCGCCGAAGGCCAGCCCGGTTCCGTGCGCATCACGAGCACCGACAATGTGCCAGCCATCGATTACTTGTTCGAGGTCACTCCCGACTGCGTGCCCGAGGTCATCACCACGATTCCGGCGACAACCATCCCGGCCACGACGATCCCGGCCACGACCGTGGCGGCCCCGACCACGACCGTCGCTGCGCAGTTCGTGCCGTCTGCACTACCTCAGACCGGTTCGTCCAGCCCGATCACGGCCGCATTCGCTTTCGGTCTGCTCGGGGTCGGCATCCTGCTGCGGCGTGTCACTCGTCGGGTCAGCTGACCAGAACAGGCGTGCGCTGTCCGGTGGTCCATACTGGCAACCATCGATCAGCGCACGCCATCCACTTCGCCATCGGGGCATCCGTTCTCGCCGTGGCCATGTGTCGGCCGTGCTTCGCTCATTTCTCAGGTGGTGACGAAGTTGGCTGGTGGCCGCGCTGCGCGGCCAACAGCGGTATTGCTGCGCGCCCCGTTGGGCGGGGGGAAGTCCCGGGTGCTCGACGATGTGGCAAACGCCGCCGGCTCGAAGGGGCAGGCGGTGCATCGCGTGTTCACCACGTCGGCTTCTGTGTCGGTGCCCTTCGGGGCAGTGGCGTACCTGCTGCCGCCTGGCGCGCGCGAAGCGTCTGACCCCGTCGGTCTGACGGGGGCGCTGCGCGACGTGCTCGTCGCACGCGACGGGCGTCGTGCCCTGATCGCCATTGACGACGCAACCTCTCTCGATCTTGCTACGGCTGGTGTACTGGCTTCCCTGTTTGGCTCGCGCGAGCTCGACATCGTTGCCGCGGCTCGTTCCGACGCAGCGCTCCCGGGGCCACTGCTCGACGTCCTTCACGGCGATCGGTCATTGCTCATCGACCTGCCGGCGCTGTCCGAAGACGACATCGATTCACTTCTGCATTCGTATCTGGGCGGCCCGATGGACGGGGCCGTCCTCGTCTCGCTGCGCGATCGCAGTATGGGCAACCCACTGTTCTTACGAGAGCTGGTTCGAAGCGCGCTGGACGCTGGAAACCTGGCGCGGGTGGATGGCGTATGGCGGTTGCGTGGCGAACTGTCGGGTTCGTTTCGGCTTCGCGAGGTCATCGAGAGCCGGCTGAACGTCGAGCCCGAAGTGCGCGTCGTGCTCGAACTTCTCGCCCTCTGCGATGTCGCAGACGTGCAAGAACTCGAGGGACTCATCGGCTTGGAAGCATTGGCGGGCCTCGAGTCGCGTGGGTTGATCGAGATCATGGTTCGGTCCAACCGTGAGTGCGCTGCGCTGCGCCATGTGCTGCACGGCGAGGCGATTCGGATGGCGATGCCCTCGCTGCGTGCGCGTGTGGTCCTGCGCAACCACATCCAGTGGATCGACGAGCACACACCCTTCACGGGCAGCGATGCGTTGCAGCGCGCGATCTGGCGCCTTGATTCGGGTCTCCCCGCCGACCTCGACAGCCTGTTGCGCGGAGCACAACTCGCGGCATCACTGCAGGACTCGGTCAGCGCGCTGCGCCTTGCTCGACCGCTCTTCGAGGAAAGCCCCAGTGCAGAGGTCGGCTCGCTCATCGCAGACGCGCTGTACCGCACCGGGCGATGGAGCGAAGCATTCGAGGTGCTCGATCTCGCGAGCGTGTTGCCCGCGGCCTCCACTGTTCGGGTCGAGCTGGCCGTGATTCGGGCCACCATCATGTTGTGGGGTCTGGGCGATCCGGTGGGGGCCCTGCGGACGATGGAAGTGATGCGCGCGGATCCTGCGATGGAGCCCGCCGATCTCGATCGGTTGAGCGCTGAGTACGCCGCGATTCTCGTCAACGCCGGTCGGCCCGCCGAAGCGCGCGCCGAGTTGGAGAACGCCGCCGGAGCGGGCGGCCAACACACCCAACTCAGCACCGTCGTCTCGTACGTCCAGACGCTTGCAATGGCGGGCGACACCAATCGTGCCCTGGCCGCGATGGACCGCGCCGATGCCATGATGTTGGACCTGGGCGGCGTTGTCGGCCCGGTCAACGGTGCGTTCCTGGTTGCGCGCGTGGTCGCGCACATCGAGGGCGGCGACCTTGCACTGGCCGTGCAGCTGGCCGACGAGGGTTACGAGCAATCCGTCAACGCTTCGCGGCCGCTCAATCAGTTCTGGATCTCGCTGCTGCTCGGCCGCGCGCATCTGTGCCGCGGCGCGGTGGCGACGTCATTGGCGTGGTTCAGCGGGGCCAGGGCCCTTGGCTTGCACTTGGGGTTGTCCGGTCCGGTCCGTAGAGCACTGGTCGGCTGCGCCATCACCAATGCGTTGGCGGGCAACCCGGTGGCGGCGGCCGAGTCATGGGCGGAGATCGACCGGATGACTCCCTTCGGGTTCATGGCTCCGGAACGAGCGCTCGCCGACGCATGGGTGGCGGTCGCCAATGGCAATCTCACTGAGGCAAGGGCAGTGTTGATCGCTGGCGCCGCCGATGCGATGGACACGGGTCACGTCACGAGTGCAGTGTGGATGCTGCACGACGTTGCGCGCCTAGGTGGTGCGAGGGACGTTGTCGAGAAAATTTCACAGTGTGCCGAGGGCACAGAATCCGCGTTTGTCAGCGCGCGAGCGGCTCATGTACGAGCAATCGTTGCGGACGACATGGATCAGATGGTTGCCGCTTCCGTGCAGTTCGAGTCGCTCGGCGCCAACCTTCTCGCCAGCGAAGCATGTGTGGCCGCAGCGGAGATCGCTCGCGCGGCCGGAGTGCAACGGGTGGCCACAGGCATGACGCAGCGCGCCGAACGCCTGGTTGGCCTCTGCGAGGGTGCGGTGAGCCCCGGCTTGATCGCAGCCACTGACACGGTCGAGCCGTTGACCGAGCGTGAACGCGAGGTGGCCTTCATGGCATCGAGCGGAATGACGAGTCGCGAGATTGCCGAACAACTGGTGGTCTCGCTGCGCACGGTGAGCAACCACTTGCAACACGTGTACGACAAGCTCGGCGTGCGCAGCAGAACGGAGCTGCGCCACGCATTGGGCGGCCCGTCTTGATCGCCCCGCCGATTGCGCCGATGCTGGCGAAGCTTGCCGACAAGATTCCGGCCGGCGAGGGTTGGCTGTACGAGCCGAAGTGGGACGGCTTTCGCTGCATCGTGTTCCGCGATGGCGACACCGTCGAGCTGGCCAGTCGTAACGAGCGCCCGTTCACGCGCTACTTCCCTGAACTGCTGGCGCCGCTGCTGGCAGAGCTGCCGCAGCAGTGCGTGGTCGACGGCGAGATCGTGCTGCCGGCTGCCGACGATGGAGGCTTGAACTTCGATGCGTTGCTGCAGCGGATCCACCCAGCGGAGTCGCGTGTGCGCCGCCTGGCGGCCGAAACGCCGGCCTCGTTCGTTGCGTTCGATCTGCTCGCACTCGGCGATCGCAACCTGATGAACGAGGCATTGGGCGTTCGTCACGCATTGCTCGTCGAGGCGCTCGCGAAGGTGAAGGCCCCGATCTATCTGTGCCCTTCCACCAACGACGCACAGGTCGCGCAGCGATGGTTCACCGAGTTCGAGGGTGCGGGGCTGGACGGCGTCATCGCGAAGCGCGTCACTGACCCCTACACGCCGGACAAGCGCACGCTGGTGAAGGTGAAGCACCGTCGCACCGCCGACTGTGTGGTGGCGGGTTATCGCGTGCACAAGGACGGCAAGGGAGTCGGCTCGCTGCTGCTGGGCCTGTTCGATGGTGAGGGCAAGCTGCACCATGTCGGCGTCGCGGCCTCGTTCACGGCGAAGCGCCGCACGGAGTTGTTGGCCGAGCTCGAGCCATTGACGCACGACGCCATCGCCGCACACCCGTGGCGCGAATGGGCGGAGTGGCAGCAGGCGGCAACCGACCCCGGCCAGCGCCTGCCCGGTGCCGGCAGTCGGTGGAATGCAGGCAAGGACCTGACCTGGGTGCCGCTCCGCATAGAGTTGGTCGCGGAGGTCACGTTCGGCCAGTTGCAGGAGGGCCGCTTCCGTCACGGCTCGCAGTTCCTCCGCTGGCGCACCGACCGCGAGCCAGCGTCGTGCACCTACGATCAGCTAGAAGTTGCCGCCCCAGTCCCCTTCGCAAGGGTCGTCAGCGGCACCTGAGCTGTCGCCCTGCTCGGTCGCCCGGCTCGGTCGCCCGGCCCGCTCGTCCAGAAGCTGGCACCCTTCTCCGCCCATGGGCGGGTACACACGCCAGTTTCGTCACCTTTACTCGCCCTTGGGCGGCGGAGGGTGCCAAACTTCGGCGGTGCGCAGCCGACCGGCCCGCGCCT
>Ga0209181_10012773_pt1 | contig 10575 bp, 11 predicted proteins | sample MAT05_FD_187208 | JGI IMG/M metagenome (GOLD analysis project Ga0209181, IMG submission 187208) | Freshwater microbial communities from Lake Fryxell liftoff mats and glacier meltwater in Antarctica - MAT-05 (SPAdes) (version 2) | ecosystem: Environmental > Aquatic > Freshwater > Ice > Liftoff...
TCGTAGTCCAGAATTATTGACAAGACTGAATTATGTAATTTACTGCATATTTAAGATTAAAGGTCAGCACAAATTTGTTGGCATTGTTTCCACGAAATAAAAGCACACGATATACATTACATAATTTTACTTGGAGACTCATAGTTTCAATGGCATTTGGAAATCATGTCAGTCCATCAACGTAGGTAATCAAGACATCTTTGACTACACGATTGCGGATTTTGGTGAATACTGATAGCCAGAATTTTGCTCACTCATTGGATGATATCCGCATAACCAACCATGAATGTACTCTAAAAATCTTAACAGCCTAATTGAAGGCTTAACAGGCTGTGAACGGATTACCAGAACGCCAATTCCTCTTGCCTATAGCATTTATTTAAAACGTCTAATTTTAATCTATTGTCTCAGCTTAACATTTAACTTTGGGCAAGATCTCGGATTTTCTACAGCTATATTTGTTGGACTTGTCAGCTTTCTTTTATTGGGAGTAGAAGAAATTGCCAATGAGATTGAAATGCCTTTTGGTAAAGATCCCAATGATTTACCTTTAGATCAAATCTGTGAAAATATTATGCAAAATAGTGAAATAGTCATAGCTTTTACTCCAGATTTTTCTTCATTTCAGAGTAAATAATTTGGGTCGAACATATCTAAAAATTGAGTGGATCAATTACATAAAATAAAAAACAAATCCACAATATATCTTGTTTGGATATATTGTAGACATTTAATATTACTTTAATGGATTTGGTTGAGCAAAAAGGTTTATCGCATACCCACCACCATTTCTAATTCCTCCTTTTCTTCAGGGGGCTTTAAGCTTGGAAACAGAAAGTGATTCTCTTCAACATATTGTGCGCCAAATAAGCCCTTTTCCGCCCAGAAGTATCGATCTGTAGTATGCTCATTACGCCTTACCAGCAATAATGCAGGTGGCAATATTCCTGATGAGTGGATAAATTTACGAGCCGCTGTCACGGGCTTGTCTTCACCACTATCTATATTAAACTGAGGAATATGCTCCAGAATTTTTCGCCCTTCTTGGCGACGTCTGCTTTTGCGCTTGCGTCTTCTTGCCAACTTCATTACCTCCTATTACAACTCTTGTATGTGATTAGGATTACAAAACCGATAGCATTATACAGAATATTTTCCTAAAAATTCAAACTTTCTTTACAAATGTTAGTTTGCTTACACAATTTGGTTGATATGCCCAAACTAATACTTAGATTAGCCTAGTTTCATAGATATTGCTCTAAATAAAATATGCCTATCCAAATATCTATAACAAGTTTGTTTGTTTTTTCGGTTCTGATGGGACTCTAATTCTAATCGAGCCAGTTTCAGGCAGTGGAGTATATTGTCCACCCACAATATTTTTACTGACGCGGAGTCTTTGGCTATTTATGGATATACCATTTTCACGAACTAAGACTACAGAAATCCAGCGATCGCCTTCAGAATATGGAGCTTGCCCGATTTTGAATATTCCCCCTGACTTTAAGGCTTCTAAGTCAATGGTGGCTTCTTTAATATAATTAGTCGGATTAACTTTTTCTTCAACTACACCACCTAATAATAAGCTGGCACCTAAAGGTTCTGTGACGATCGCATCTAAGGCAAACTGCCTACCTATCCCAATTATTTCAGGAAGTCTTAGTTCTACGGTTGGAGGTTTTGCCCCAGAAGTCAGAGAGCTTTTTTCTGACAAAATTTCTTGTCGGACAATTTGCCAAGTTTCGCCTTTATTTTGATATACCTGCACTGAATTTATATTGGCAATTAACTGAAATTTAGATTCTCCTTGTCCTTGGACTCCCTTAATCTGAGTCTTAGTTTCGACTCTATAGGTATCACCCTTAGGTTCAACTTTGATGATTTCTGTTTGGTACTGTATATCCTTATACCTTTGCCAAAGTACTTCCAAGGACTCTTGGAGCTTTTTCTTGGTTAGCCCATCGCCGTGGGTAAAGTCTTCAGGAAAGAATTTCATAACTGCGGCTAAATCTCGCTTGCTAGCAGCACTATCGAAGAGGGCGATCGCATTGACTAAGCCTTGGGGAGCTGAGTTTGGGGTAACTGCAGCAGCAGAGACGGAGTTAACTAAGGTACTGGCGATCGCTCCTACGGCGGCGGCAACTAAGATTTTGATCTGTTTATGCATCTATAATTTTGGGGCTATGCTTTTTGGCTTAATTTAGTGCGGATGTCATATAGATTAACGCACAAATCTATTTTAGGACATCAAAAGAGCCGCAAATAATAATCAACTATGTAGTCAACCTTAAAGACTTGTGTTCTTATAAATTTAAGTGCGAATATCTAGAGGCAGTCTTACTAAAATGGTTTGCCATGAAATTAGAACAGATCCATTCAATATTTTTAGACGAAGCAAGTATTCCTCCTGAATATCAACTTAATGATCCCATTTGCCAAAGGCAGTATTTGATTAATGGCGAACTTCGCTATTGGGAAGGGGCATTACAAGAATCTCGATCGCCTATTTATGTTAAAACCAGCAACGGGCTAACGTCAAAGCTCATTGGTGAATTTCCACTTTTAACTGCAACTGAATCTTTACAAGCCTTAGATGCCGCAGTTGCAGCCTACAACTCAGGTAGAGGCGTATGGCCAACGATGACAGTTGCCCAAAGAATTGAGCATATTCAAGAATTCACCTATCGGATGCGTGACAAAAGAACAGAAATTGTCAATCTGTTAATGTGGGAAATTGGCAAATCCTACCAAGATTCAGCTAAAGAATTTGATCGGACTATAGATTATATTGGAGCAACTATAGATGCGCTTAAAGACTTAGATCGAGTCTCATCACGATTTGTAATTGAAGAGGGAATTATTGGACAAATTAGGCGATCGCCCCTTGGTGTTGCTCTATGTATGGGGCCTTGCAACTATCCTCTAAATGAAACTTTTAGCATTTTTATTCCCGCTTTAATCATGGGAAACACAGTTGTATTTAAACCACCTAGACCAGGAGTAATGCTCTACTATCCTTTGTTAGAGGCTTTTCGAGATTGTTTTCCGCCAGGGGTGGTGAATACAGTGTATGGACAGGGTAGTGTGATTATTCCACCCCTTATGCCCACAGGCAAGATTGATATTTTAGGATTTATTGGCTCAAGTCGAGCTGCTAATAATCTAAAGAAGCAGCACCCTCGTTTACATCGTCTCCGTTGTGCGCTGGGACTAGAAGCTAAAAACCCTGGAATTGTTTTGGCAGATGCAGATCTAGAGCTAGCAGTGAAGGAATGCATTTTAGGGACTCTTTCCTATAACGGTCAACGCTGCACGGCTTTGAAAATTCTGTTTGTCCATCGAGATATTGTGGATGTATTTTTAGAAAAATTTACGGAGGCGGTGAAAAATCTCAAATGTGGGATGCCTTGGGAAAAAGGAGTTACGATCACCCCCTTACCAGAGGGCAGAGCTAAGTATTTTACCGAACTAGTTGAAGACGCAAAATCCTTAGGAGCTGAGGTAATTAATGAGGATGGGGGTACGGTTAATGAAACCTTCTTTTATCCTGCGGTTCTCTATCCTGCCAATCAGAATATGAAAATCTATACTGAAGAGCAGTTTGGTCCAGTTATTCCGATCATTCCCTTTGATGACTTAGAAACTCCCATTCAATATATTGTCAACTCTGACTATGGGCAACAGGTTAGTATTTTTGGGACTGATGCGGATTTGATTGCTAGCTTGGTTGATCCTCTGGTTAATCAGGTATGTCGAGTCAATATCAATAGCCAATGTCAACGGGGACCAGATAGCTTTCCTTTTAATGGCAGAAAAGACTCAGCCGAAGGAACTCTCTCTGTTAGTGATGCACTTCGAGCTTTCTCAATTCGGACAATTGTGGCAGCAAAAGATATCACTTCTAATAAGGAAATGATTTCTAAGATTGTGAGAGAGCATAAGTCTAACTTCCTCTCTACTAATTTTATTATGTAATTTTAGATTGTTAGGGATGGAGAAGATCTCTACCCCTAAGTTTCGATAAAAGCTCTGACTTTGATTACTTTATCAATTCTACTTAAGTAAACCTCTGTAAAACTTTAGTGGTGGCATGGGCTGTGGTTTCCCAGCTAAATTGCTTTGCCCTTGCTAATCCTAAATTTCTAAGTTGAGACCGTAAACTAGGTGACTCTCCTATTGTTTGCATAGCATCAGCGATCGCCCTAATATTATATGGATCAATTAAAATTCCTGCATCTCCCGCCACTTCTGGTAAAGAAGATATATTTGAAGTAATAACAGGTGTACCACAAGCCATCGCCTCTAAAACTGGTAACCCAAATCCTTCCCACAGACTAGGAAAAACTAAAGCGATCGCCCCTCGGATCATTTCTGGTAATTGCTCATAGGTTACATAATCTAAAAATTTAACCAAATTTGATATACCTAATTCCTTTACTTGAGCTTGTAAATCTGGGGTAAAACGGCGATCGCTAGAACCAGCTATCCACAATTCATAATCTTGATAATTTTTTAAGCTGGCAAAAGCTGTAATTAGACGATGGAGATTTTTATGGCGATCGTGGCGACCCACATATAAAAAGTAGGGAATTTTGGGGACACTTTCCTCCTCTTGTTCATAAACCTCCTCTCGTTCATAAAAATGTAGGCGATCGTACGCCAAGAGAATAGGAGTAATTTTGGCGGATGAAATATTGTAGGAAATACTAATATCCCTTGCTGTTGCTTCTGAATTGCAAATGATATGCTGCGCTTGATTTAGTACCAAGGGCACCCAAGCGCGATGGTAATGAGTTAAAGAAGATGACCAACGGGGAAAGCGTAAAGGAATAGTGTCATGGATCGTAATTACATAGCGACATTTCGTGAAAACAGGTGCCTCAGCTACGGGTGAGAATACAAGATTAGAGTTAAGCTGCTGATAAATGCTGGGTAGTTGCCACTGAGTCCAAGCTAATCTCTGCAAATGCCCCTTTGTCCCTTGGAGAGGAGTCATAGTATCGGGAATAGGATAATTTTTTACGAATGCAGGAAAAGATGGTGAAAATGATTTTACAGCTGATGGAGATATGAGTAAGGTAGAATCAAGCGATCGCCCCAAATACCTACAGAGATTTTTAGCATAAACACTAATGCCAGTTGGCTTTGGTGATAAAAAAGATAGGTTTATAAGCAAAGATTTATCTTTATTACGGAACTGTGCCATTAGGAAAAAAATAGCTTTTTGAGCAAGGTCTTTCAAACCCTCGTTAATTATGGCTTAGGATATACCAAAACAAACTAAATGATTAACAACTAAGCCCTGTGAGTATTACTGAATTAGTCAAGATTTCCATTATTCTATTGCTCATTGCTACTGCAGTTGCTATTATTTCACGGCAGTTACGAATACCATACGTCACGGGTTTAGTATTAGCAGGCTTACCAGTCACGGAGTTACTATCTCGGCGCATTGGTTTAGATCCTGCTTTAGTTTTGAATCTTTTTCTGCCAATTCTCATCTTTGAAGCTGGGATTAATACAGATGTTAGTCGCCTTCGCAGCACATTCAAACCAATTGCCCTCTTAGCTGGACCTGGGGCTATACTTTCCAGTGGAATTATTGCTGTTCTCTTAAAATTTGGACTAGGACTAGATTGGATTCCTGCTTTATTTGTCGGGGTAATTCTAGCAAATACCGACACGGTTTCCATGATTGCTGTTTTTAAGGAAATACCTGTTCCACCTCGATTGTCAAGTATTGTGGAAGGAGAGACTCTATTTAATGATGCGGCAGCCTTAGTCGCATTTAACCTGATTTTTCAAGTATATTCTACAGGCTCACTCACATTTGCAGAAGGAATCCAACAACTACTTTTTATATCCATAGGTGGTGTTCTGGTCGGCGGCATCCTAGGCTACTTAAGCATTCCTGTATTTACCCGTTTGGATGATCCCCTTGGTAGTTTATTATTCACAGTTGCCCTTGCCCTTGGCACTTTTCAGGTTGGGCAATTATTTGGTGTATCAGGGGCTGTCGCTGTTGTAGTTGCGGGCTTAATTTTTGGCAACCTTGGGCTTTCAGCTAATACGTTAGCATCAACTCGCATTACCCTATCAAATTTCTGGGAATATGCCAGTTTTACGGTTAATACCTTTATTTTTCTCCTAATTGGGTTAGAAATTAATCTAGGAACTCTCTGGATGACTTTACCCGCTATTCTATTTGCAATTTTTGCCTATCAAATTGGACGAATTATGACCGTCTATCCTCTACTTGCGGCAGTTCGGTGGATTGATCGAGCAATTCCTATACGTTGGCAACATTTACTTTTTTTCGGTAATATCAAAGGCTCTCTCTCTATGGCTTTGGCATTAAGCTTACCGATTACCTTACCTGGACGAGATATTCTCATTACCATAGTTTTTGGTAGCGTACTGGTGTCATTGGTGGGGCAAGGATTAAGCTTATCTTGGTTGGTAAAACGCCTAAATTTATCCAAGGTTTCCACAGAGCAGTATCAGGTGGAAGAATTACAAGCACAACTCATGACAGGTAAAGCAGCACAGGATGAGTTAGATAGTCTACTGAAATCAGGGGTATTACCAAAGTCTGTCTATGAAGAAATGCGTTCTAGTTATCAAGTCCGTGTTGCCACCGCCGAAAAGATTCTTCGAGATTTTTATAATCATCGTCCTAATCAATTTTCAGATAAGGCTAGTAGTATAAATAAACTTGATGCGATCCGTCGGCGTTTACTATTGGCAGAAAAAGGCGCACTTAATGAAGCATTCCGAAAGCGGATTCTTTCTGAAGAAATTGTGAGAGGACGAATCCAAGTTATTGATAAACAGTTATTGCAACTTGAAGATGCTTGATTGATTCACTAGAATCTATGCACAACCCTCCATGAAGTCAATAACTTGATGTATACTATCAGGCTTAGTCACAATTAGGACAGTTGAATTAGGTTCAAGGACTGTACTCCCATTCGGAATCATTAAGTCATCTTTAGGATGGGGTTGATAGCCAATAATTAAAGTGCCTTTGGGAAATCTGAAATCTTGAGCAATTTCAGCAACGCTACGCCCAACTACATAGCAATTATTTGGAATCAAAAGTTTTAGTACTTCAATCTGCCCTTGTTCAAAATGCATCATTGATTCTACTTCGGGAAACTCTATAGCATTCACCATAGTTTTAACTCCAATATCAACTGTACTAACGATATGGTTGGCTCCAGCTATGCGTAGTGGTTCCGTAAAATCCCTGTGGCGCATTCTACTCAAAATATGAGGAACACCATAGTGTTTAGCCAGAGTTACCATTGCTAAGTTTAAGGCATCACTCCTCAAAACTGCCGCCATTGAATCTGCTTTACGAATCCCAGCTTCCAATAATACTTCTGTATTTACAGCACTACCCTCAAAAGCCATTGCCCCAAATTGTTCACGGGCATAACGACAAGCCACTGGATCAATATCAATTACGCCAACAGTATGACCTAGTTCTATAAGTTCTTGAGCCAAGGAAAGCCCCACGGAGCCTGCTCCACCAACTAGTATGTACATATTTATCTGATTTTCAAAAACTTGCCACTTGTGGTTACAGTCTAGCAAAATGATTAATAGTTAACATAATTTACGATAGGAGGCGAGAGGAATACCTGTACGTTTTTTATATCTATACAATCTTTGAAGGTGGAAACTTTCCCAGAAATCAGCTCATAGCACATCATGATCAAACTTGCTACAGATAGAGAGAGCAAAGAGATCGAAACCATTACTGAGCTATACCCTATGACCTTTTCGTGGAGGACTTGAAGGAAAAGTGTTGTAAATCCTATGATCATTAATTTTAATGTTGAAACTTATATTTGCGTTTGCCAAAAACTCTCACTATCACTACCAAGGGAGTGGGTATATTTGCAGTTGGCATTCGCTCTGGTTATTTAATTGGTGAGACGGCTCAAATCTATGCAGGTGCCGGGTATTGTCGCTGACTCAGATATTGCTTCAGAGTTAGGCGAAACCGCAATCAAGTTTGAAGCGTTACTTAGGGCGTTAGGAAGCTTCCACTTATAAAATAACTATGCGTTTCCAAATTACAAGTAAAAGTGTTTTTTATCACCAAGTTCTATTCCTTTTAATCACCGATGACTTTCTTTTACTGCCGCATAATAAACACATCAACTAAATCAATTAAATCCTTTGAGCCAAAAAATATGAAATTCTTAACTCGTTCTTTTTCTATTCTTCTTCTTCTTTCTTCCTCAACTCTAGTTCCTAACTATGTCCATGCTCAGACTCCTAGAAATGAACTTCCTCGCCTTTCAACTCCGCAGCCAAAACCCACTAATCCTCTAGAAATCAAGAATCCCACCACTGAAGATAAGCAAGGGAAAACTGCAACTTGCAAAGGTAGTTTACGGGATTGTCAAAAATTTATTAGTGCCTGTGAAGCAGGATATGGAGGAGTAACCGCTGGGGATGCTGATAAGCTTAATATTCCTCAGAAATGGACTTGTACACTGCCTTAGGCTTTGTTCAATCTTCAAATATCTTAAGAGACTATGAAATCAAAAACACAAACAGCGATCGCTGAAAAAAGAATGATATTTCATGGTCTCAGTTGGCAAGCCTATAAGCAAATTTATAATGCCCTAGTACAAGGCGGCTGAAGTCTAGACACTCGTTTTAGTTTACCAGAATAGACTTTTAGAGTAACCTTAGTTTAGCCCTGTTGTAGTAGGCTCTAGCAGTTGAGCTATATTAACATACGATAATAGCACTTTGGAAATTCTCATGCCCTGCGGATTTTACTAAACTGAATAATATGGATGACCTTAACTATATCCATATTTTTTAATAAACCAAGATTTTATAAATTGAGTCAAGATACAATAGCAAGTGAGAATTAAAGCTAGCCAAAGAAAATAAACAGATGGCAAAGGAACAAACCCTAAACTAGAAGCAAGCGGTGAAAATGGCAGATACATGCCAATAGCCATGATTGTCGCCGTAATTATCAGCATTGAAGCGGAAGCCCAGCTTTGCAGAAAAGGAATCTTAGCAGTACGAATCACATGAACAATTAGGGTTTGAGTCATCAAGCTTTCTACAAACCAACCAGTTTGGAACAAGGCTTGATTATCTATAGAATTCGCACCAAACACAAACCACATCAGAGCAAAGGTGCAATAGTCGAAAATAGAGCTAATTAGCCCAATAAAAACCATAAATCGCTGGATATTATCAATCTTCCATTTTTTGCGGCTTAATCAGATCTTCTTTGTCAACATGATCGAAGGGAATGCCTAATCGCAAACTTGAGAAGATGATTGTTGAGGTGATTATGCAACTTTACTCACCCGTAACAAACCTGATATTGGACAGGTAATTGAGTTAAAAATAGAAGACTGGTCCGCTATCTATCTCTAAGGAATTAAGGAATTGTTCTTTTAGAAAGCGATCACTGATCGCTTCTAATAAAGGATTCAGTCCCCAAACTAATTCAACGATAAATAGACCTAACCAAGTAAAACTCAACACCAGCATCGGTATTTCTAACCAATCTTGCCATTGTTGAAGCATTTTGCTGCGTTCTTGATTCAAGGTCGGTTCTATGGATGAATTTCTCATGGGAGATGAGAGCGATGGCAATTGACCATGGCGCGTAATTGAGCAATTTCTGTAGCCATATCTAGCACGATCGCCGCTCCAACTAAGTTCAGACCTAAGTCCTGTCGTAACCTTTGAATCTGAGCAATGCGAGCAATCTGCCGACTATGGAGCATCACCCCGATCGCTTCAATTATTCCCAACTCTACATAAACCTGCACAACCGTAATCGAAGTTTCCGTAATAGATGCTGCATACTCTAAGGTATAAAGTTGGTCACCTTCAAGGGAAACTACTTTTTGGGAAAGGCTGCTGGACATACTAGTTGATAAGTTGCTTAAAGGTTGGTCGGTCATAGTTTATTCTCCTCTATCTGAGCGCGTGGGTTAAAGCTGGCATTCGCTTGGATTTTTTCGTAACATTCTTGTTCAATCTCACTAAGGTCTTGGGGCGTGGCAATCTGAAGTTTGGCAAACAAATCACCTCGACCTCCCTTTGGCAATGTCCAGCCTTTGCCCCGAAGTCGGAGGGATTGTCCAGATTTTATGCCCTTCGGAACTTTCATAGATACGCTACCATCGGGAGTCGGCACATTAATTTCTGCCCCTAGAACTGCTTCATCAGGGCGAATAGGAATGTCGCAGACAAGATTTTCACCTTCAAACCGAAAGAAGGAATGGGGTAAAAGTTCAATAGTTAAATATAAATCGCCACGTTGTTGAGAGAATGGACTGGGATGACCTTTACCTTTGATTCTAATGCGAATCCCTGTGGTTGCGCCTGCTGGAATGCGGACATTAATGGTTTCGCCATCAAGGAGAAGATGCTTCAGGACTCCATGAAATGCTTCAGAAAATGTGAGGGCGATCGCAGCTTCAGTATCAGGGGCAGGAGCTTGAGAACGATATCCAGTAGAAGAAGATCTTTGCCGACCTAATAGATCATTAATAAAGGAATCAAAGTCTCCATATTGGT
>Ga0209181_10012780_pt1 | contig 10572 bp, 10 predicted proteins | sample MAT05_FD_187208 | JGI IMG/M metagenome (GOLD analysis project Ga0209181, IMG submission 187208) | Freshwater microbial communities from Lake Fryxell liftoff mats and glacier meltwater in Antarctica - MAT-05 (SPAdes) (version 2) | ecosystem: Environmental > Aquatic > Freshwater > Ice > Liftoff...
CGAGCAGGTGTTGGAAATCATGAAGTCGATGCACAATTCCGCGCGCCAAGCAGGAAGGCTCCGCGCTCTGCGGGCACGAGCGGCCATGGAGGTCGGGCAATACGAACTGGCGGAGACGCTGCTCGGCGGCAACTTGGTCGTGCCTGATCTGCGCGAGGGTGAACTGATCCTCGGGGAGACTTGGTGGGAGCTACAGGCGCGCAAGGAAGCTCGCGCCTCGGGGTGTGCCGTCACAGACGAGATCCGAGCTCGCGTGCGAGAGATCGCGCCCCCGCCGCATTTGGATTTCCGCCAGGCCGATTAGGAAGTCTATGAATTCCCGAGAGCGAATTTTAGTTTGCGGGGCATTCCGAGGGTCTACGGGAAAGCCTTTCTATTTGCAATAAAAAATCGCTTTGCACACGCTCGGGAATCTGGGATTTTGATGCCACGCATGAGTGCCACATTACTAGTTCTCGCCACCGGGATGGGCAGCCGTTATGGCGGACTTTACAAAATCCCTTTACGGAAAGGCGCGCGATGAGCAACGATTCATCAATTTCTAAAATTGCCCGGGGGTTTTCGATTTACGGATCGTATCTGGAGAGCCGTCTCTATGGCAGCGGTCACATCAACGACACGTTCGTTGCGGCGTTCAGTCAGGCTGGAACACGCGTGCGGTATATTTTTCAGCGCATCAATCAACGGGTCTTCAAGGACCCGGCGGCTCTGATGGAGAACATCCAGCGGGTGACTGACGAAGCGCTGCGGCAGTTACTTCTTGCGAAGGTGCCTGACATTTCCCGGCGTTCACTCCGTGTGATTCCGGCGAGAGATGAACAACCATTTTACCGCGATAAGGAGGGGAGTTTCTGGCGTTGCTATCCGTTTATCGAAGGGGCAAAGACCTACGACATCATTCAGAATGAGCGGCAGGCGTATGAGGCGGCTCGTGCGTTTGGGGAATTCCAGCATTTGGTGGCCGGGCTAAAAGGGCCACGTCTCCACGAAACGATTCCTAACTTTCACAATACCCGCTGCCGGTTTGATCGACTAAAAGAAATCGTTGAGGCAGATCCCAAAGGGAGACTCGCCGGAGTCATCCCTGAGTGGGAGTTTATCCAGCGGCGCGAATCTCTCGTTGACGTCCTGCTCGGCCTGCAAGCGAAGGGGCAAATCCCTGAGCGGATTACCCACAACGACACCAAACTCAACAACGTTATGATTGATGACACGACGGAAACCGGCGTCTGCGTGATCGACCTGGACACGGTGATGCCAGGACTGGCGCTCTATGATTTCGGCGACATGGTGAGAACGGCCACGAGTCCGGCAGCGGAGGATGAAATCGACCTCTCCAAAGTTTGTATGCAAATGCCGATGTTTGAGGCTTTGGTGCGGGGCTACTTGTCGAGTGCAGGAACGTTTTTGAACGAGACCGAGAAGGTGCACTTGGCATTTTCCGGCAAATTGATTGCTCTTGAAATCGGCATCCGCTTTCTCACCGATCATCTCGAAGGGGATGTCTATTTCAAAATCAAGCGCCCGAATCACAACCTCGACCGCTGCCGCACGCAATTGGCTCTTGTGAAAAGCATCGAAGATCAGGAGACTGCGATGTGCTGCTTCGTCGAAAAGCTATGAAAATCCTTGTCACTGGCGGAAGCGGATTCATTGGCAGCCACGTGGTTGAGCACTATCAGGACAAAGCCGACGTGGTGGTGCTTGACGACCTGCGCACGGGCCACCGAAGGAATCTTGACGGTTTAGATTGCCAGTTCGTTGATGGCTCCATTGCGGACATGGCGCTACTGGACAGCCTCATGACTGGAGTGGACTACGTTTTCCATCTCGCCGCGCTGGTCAGTGTTCCTGAGTCGATGTCGCTGCCACAGGAAGCGGTCCGATTAAACGTCACCGGACTTCTGAATGTTTTAGAATCCTCGCGCCGGCATGGGGTAAAAAAACTGTGTTTCGCAAGTTCCGCAGCTGTTTATGGGGAAAATCCCATGCAACCCAAAGTGGAGACTATGACACCTGATCCGAGAAGTCCCTATGCGATTACGAAACTTGATGGCGAGTATTACTGCGGACTTTATCAGCGGGAGGGCTGGCTTTCCACCGCCTGCCTTCGATTTTTCAATGTGTTTGGACCGCGTCAGGATCCGAACAGCGCGTATGCGGCAGCGGTTCCCATCTTTCTGGATCGGGCACGGAAAAATGAGCCAATCACGGTCTATGGCGACGGCGGCCAAACAAGGGATTTTATTTTTGTGAAGGACATCGTTGGCGCCCTGTCATTTGCCGCTCAAAAGCCCGAGGTGAGCGGCGTCTTTAATGCCGGATACGGCAGGGCGATGACGATTTTGGAACTTGTGGAGGAAATCCTGCGGCTCACCGGCTCAAAGTCGAAAGTTGTTTTTGAGCCGGTTCGTTCCGGTGATATCCGACATTCCACCGCCAACGCCTCCAAGCTGCTCGCAGCCGGATGGGTGCCACGATTTGATGTGCCCGGTGGATTACATCATTTGATCTAACACGGGCGCATCTCTGATGTGCAAACAGGGAGAACATTCGTTTCGCCTGTTTGGAGACTGGCTATTGTCTGCGGAGTCTCAACTCCCCGCGGGCGGGACGCCCCCTGACCTTCAATCGCCGATTGCACATTTCGGGCGCCCATCCCAATTCGTTTGCCGTGTATCCGGCTTGCTTGACGGACGGAAGCGGGTATCATATTCGCATTCATGAAGCTTTTTTTCCGGTTTTCGGTGTTTCTTACCCTGACATTTCCTCTTTATGCTCAGGAAGAGCCGCTACCGGTTGCCGACAACGATCCCGTGATGACCTTGTGGAAGGTGGTGACTTCAGGAGGGGCCGTGATGATTCCTTTGGCTGCGCTTTCCGTCATCGCCGTGGCGTTGATCATTATCTACTTTTTTACTCTCAGCCGAAGGAGCGTGGTCACTTCGCGCTACATGCAAACCGCAGATGCCCTGCTTCGCAAAAACGACTACCTCGGTCTGCTTGCCATTTCGAATCGTCATAATGAAGCGGTCGCCCGCGTTCTTCAAAGATCCCTGGATTTTTTGACCAAAAACCCCAAAGCGACCTATGCGGAGGTCCGGGAAATTGCGCAAACCGAGGGCGTTCGCCAAGCCAGCGCGATGAACCGTCAGATCAGCTATTTGGCAGATATTGGTTCAATCGCTCCTATGTTGGGGTTGTTGGGGACGGTGTTGGGCATGATCAAATCCTTCAGTGTGGTTGCGAATGATATGGCTGCCACTCGTCCGATGATGCTGGCAGATGGTGTGGCGCAGGCCTTGGTGACCACAGCCGCCGGCTTGGTGATCGGGATCCCGGCCATGGCAGCTTATGCGTTTTTCCGGGGGAGAGTGCAAAGCCTTGTCTCTGAATTGGAAACCGCAACCACCCAGCTCCTTGCGCAGGTTGGAGCCAACTTTCCCAACGGCAGATAACCGTGAACTTCCGCGCCCATCTCCAATCCGAACCCGGCGGCATCGCCATCGCTCCCATGGTCGATGTGGTGTTTTTGTTGTTGATCTTCTTTTTGGTGACATGGAACTTTGCGCGGTATGAGACCGAGTTAGATGTCAAAGTCCCAACCGCCCGCGAAGGCAAAGAATCCCGGCGCTCAGTGGGCGAAGTCATTCTGAACGTCAAACGCGATGGCTCAATCGTCATGAACCGAAGATCGCTTAGCCCGGAAGACTTAAGAGAGGCTCTCACAAAAATTGCCCAGCTCTATCCCGACCAAGCCGTGGTTTTGCGGGGTGATCAGGAAGTGAACTACAAATATGTGGTGGATGTCCTTGATGTCTGCCGTGCGGCCAACATTTGGAATGTGGCTTTTGCAACAAGCAAACCCGAATAGCATGAGATTTTTTGCGGTCACCCTGGCGCTGACAGCCACCGCGAGCGTCTCCCTCGCCCAAGACTCGGGAGCTCCGGAACCAGAAATCCGGCGGGCCATTCCCGTACCCTCCGCAGCGCCAAGCCTTTCCGCACCCCAAGAGTTCGACAACCCCGCATGGTTGGAACGTGTGGTCCCCCGTCAACCGGAAGGAACCATCGAGGTGCGCCCGGCACTTCCCGCGAGTCAAGAACCACAGCAACAAAGTCCCCCGGTTCCAGAGAAGCCCCAGCAAGTCATTCCGCGTGCGGAGCCAGTGGAAGATCCCAATGCGATCCGCCTGACACCACAGGGGGGCGTAAGAGACGAGGCCGCAGAACAACTCGAAAAAGCGAACAGCATCTACACACGGAAGATGTATGACTTTGCTGCCATGGAATATGAAACATTCTTGAAAAACTTTCCGGGTGCCACCGGGAGAGAAGCAGCTTTTTTTCGCTTGGGTGAGAGTTATCGGGCCCTTGGTGAGGAAAAAAATGCGAGAGAAGCCTTCTCCCGCCTGACATCGGAATTCCGTGAGGGGGAATTTTTTGGTGCCGGGGCCTATCGGTTGGGGGAGATCCTTTTTGCCGATTCATTATATGAGCCAGCCCTCCAACAATTTCAGGCAGCGATGCAACATGCTGGCAGCGACGAAGTCCGGCTCTCCGCAAAATATCAAGCCGCGCGGTGTATGGACCGGCTGGGACGAACTGCGGAGGCCGCTGCGCTTTTTCGCGAAGTGGCCGGGGTGGAGAGCAACAATCCCTACCGCGATTATGCGAAGTTAGCGCTGGCTGGCTCGCTCGCGGCTTCTGGAAACAAGAAAGAGGCCCTTGCCGGTTATGAGTCCCTTGCCAGCAGCCAAACCCTGCAAGCCCTGCGTGCGGAAGCGGCCGTTAAAGCGGGAGCCCTGGCTTCCGAGCTGGGAGACAAAACGAAGGCGGCTGATTATTTTGATTCTGTGCTTGCGATGAAGGAGGGCGGTCAGTGGCGGGCCGTCGCCATGTTGGGGGCTCTTCGTTTGTATGCCTCCACGGGGAACCACAAAAAACTCACCTCCATTTCGGAAGAGGAACTCGGGCTGTTGGCAGGGGAATACCGGGCCGAGGCCATGGCCATGATTGCCGCCGCCCACCGCGAATCGGGGAGCACGCCCAAGGCTTTGGAATACTACAATCGGCTTGCCAAGGAGTTCCCGAAGAGCGCCTCGGCAAGACGCGCAAGGTTTAGCCGGATCGTCGCGATGCACGAACTCAACGATCAAAAAACCCGCGCCGAACTCCAGGCTTTCCTGTCAGATACCGAGGACCCCAACGAGAAAGACCGGGGAAGCCTTCTGTTAGCCGAGTTGCTTTTTCAGGAAGGAAATTTTGCAGAGGCTGCCAAATCTTATGAGGCCGTGCTAAACTCCGGGCTCTCTCCGGAATTTCGTAAACAGGCACACTACAAGAAAGCATGGTGCCTTGCGAACACGGGGGATCATGCCGATGCTGTTCTCGCTTTTACCGCGTTCATCGACCAGTATCCGGACTCAGAATTTGTGGCACCTGCCCTGGCCCAACGCGGCTTCGCACGTCAGCAACTCAAAGAGTTTCAACCCGCCATCGCAGATTTTGAAAAGGTGATCGCCGACTATCCCAAAGCGGCCGAGAGAGAGCTCTCCATCCAACAGCGGGCACTCATTCTGGGCCAACTCGAAGACTATCCAGCAATGAAAATCGCCTTCCTCCAATTGCTCAAAGAATATCCGCAAACCAAGGAAGCCGCTCAAGCCGAGTATTGGATTGGCTGGGCGGACTTCGAGCAAAAAGACTATGCGGAGGCCCTCGCCCACTTAAATCGGGCCAGAGAATTGGACCCCACCGCCTTTGGAGATCGTGCCGGCCTCAGAATTGCCCTCTGCTATTATTACACAGAAAATCGCGCCGCCCTTCAAGCCGAGGTCTCCAAGCTCAGGCCGGAGATTGTGCCCGTTGATGTTCACCGCTGGTTGGGACTTCGGAGCGCTCAGGAAAGCGATTTTGCATCGGCTGAAAAATCTTTGGACATCGTGGCAAAAAGTGGTTCGGCTGACCTCGAATCCCTCATCGTTCTTGCGGAATCACAAAATGCCCTCGGCAAGAACAAAGAGGCTATCAAGTCGGTTAAAATCTATCTCGAGAAAACCAAGGAACCCTCCGCCCAATCCCGCGGCCTGCTTGCCATCGCCGAGGCAAACCGGGGATTGGAGGAATATGACGCAGCTTTGGAATCAGTGAACGAGGCGTTGCGCTTGCAGCCGGAGGGTCGCTTGAATGCCGCCGGGCGCATGACCGTCGGCGAAATCGAATTCTCCCGGCGTGACTATGACGCCGCAGCCCGCGCCTTTATGACTGTCGCTCTTTTATACGAGGATCCCGTCATCACCCCTCGCGCCCTTTACCGCGGAGCGGAGAGCTACCGCCGCGCCAACAATGACACCGAAGCCGAGAAGGCCACCGCGGAACTCCAGCGCCGGTTCCCGGATTTTCCTAAGAAGGATGCCACCATTTCCCAAAGACAATGACCAGACTCCAAGCGTTAGCTTTTTTTATCTTCCTGGCCCTTCCAGCCATGGCCGCAGATCCACCCCTCAAGGAACTTCCCCTCACCGCAGTGAAAGCGTCCATGCAAATCCCCGAGGGCTGGAATGTGAAAGAAGACAATGAGGAGGGCGTCATTGTTTATCAGATTTCGCGTGAGCAGGTCACAGAAAGCGGTGGCATCTCCTCTGTGGGGTTGACCCTGAGCGTGACACCCGACGTGCCTGGCCGTGCGCAAATGTCCCCCAGCAAATATGCTGCGGAGCTTCTGGCCTTCTCCGTCGAGGATGGGGGCGTCATCACAGAATCCCAATCTGCACCTTTCCACACGCTAAGGACAGAATACGCCGTGGAGGGCGAGGCCGGTCACCTGCGCATTGTGGATGTGGCCATAGCCAATGATGCCACCGGAACCCTTTATTTCTTCGCCTGGCAGGCCCCCGACATCGAAGCCAAGGCCCTCTCGGAACTTCGCGAAAAAGTGATCGCCTCGCTTACGTTTGATCCGTCATTGTGAGGAGAGCCAAAACACTACGGAGTCGCGCGGGAACCATAGATCCGGAACACACCATCTTTGTCCCGGTAGAAACCGCGTTGGATCACCTCGTCGGAGTCGCGGTCCCGGCGTGATGCCAATCCCAGATCGGCTTTTGTCCACTCGCGGGTTTTGACCCGTCCGTCCCGGTCCAAGACCTCATCGACAGGCAGCGTCAAAGCATCATATGCCGCATCACTAAGCCTGACAGATTCCAAAGTTTTCGCATTGTATAGCGAGACCCACCAGGCCCCGAACGCATCTCCGGCTGTGGTCGGTGTCACCTCCGCAACAAAGTCCCCGGCTTTTGCGATACCCTCTTGCAGGCCTACGGAATAAAGCGCTGCAATTTCAGCTCGGGTAGTCAGGAAACCAGCAAAGTAGGCCCGTAGCATCGTCTGGAGCTTTTTGTTGTCGGCTTGCCGCCCATAAATCCCCATTTCCATTCCAGCCGGATTCTCAGGGTCTCCATAAATGTTAAATTCCAAGTGATCATTAATACGAAAAGACTTATAAGGCACGTTCCTGAAGACCCCGACATCCACTTTCACCGCGGGAATTTCCACAAAGGATTTGATGTTATCGTGGGTGCGCAGGTCGTTAACGATGACGCGCCACGATGGCAAATCGTCCTTTTCGAGCATGTTGGTAAATTCCTTACCGTCATCGGCCACATCATTAATACGGACGATCTCGCTCTTAGAATAAGCGATCTCTGATTGACGTTCTTGCAAGATGACCTTGCTGGCAGAGTTTTTTACAATCAGGCCCCGCACGGTCCGCCCATCCTTAAGAACCAAGGAGTCTGGAGCTTGAAAGGAATCGTCGGCGGCGCGGACATTCAGAGACCAAGCCACGGCAATGGCAACAATCGGGAGAATAAACGTGGACTTCATGGTTGCCGAATTGTAGGCCGCGGGTTACAGAAGTTCAATCGATCCCTGATCTTATGAAGCATTTTTTCTGTTTGATTCCGCTCGTTTTTGCCCTCAGTTCCTGCGTGATGCCGCCCAAGGCTTACGAGAAGCCGGCCGCTGGCAAGACGGTAAAGACGGGCAAATTCTGGTGGGGCACCTCGACTTCGAGTTACCAGAATGAGGATCGGGGTGTTGCTCCCGATTCGCCCTATTATTTTCAAACAGACTGGGATGAGTTTGCGAAGGAGGGCCGCATTCCCCCCCGGGGAGATGAGGTCACGTTTTCATGGAGCCGATTTGATAAAGATCTGGCCACTCTCAAAAAGCTGGGAGTCAACCATTACCGATTTGGCATTGAGTGGGCGAGGGTCGAACCCCAAAGGGGCGTCTATAACGAAGCGGCAATTCGTCAGTATGTTGAGATGGCCCGCAAACTCAAAGCCAATGGCATCGAACCCATCGTCACGCTCTGGCACTTCTCGTTTCCTGATTGGCTTTATGACAGCAACAAAAAGGCCCAGTCCAATTTTCTGCACCCGGATGTTGAGCCGGCTTGGCGGGGTTTCGTGGCGCGGATGAGTTCGGCACTGGCCCCCTATGTTCGTAGCTACGTGCCCCAAAATGAACCCAATGGCGACCTGTATATTAGTTACTTTGGCGGGCATTGGCCTCCCGGTTTGCTGCTCACACCGGGAGCCCTGAAAAAAGCCAATCAAGTCGCGATTCGCATGTTTCGGGATGCGGCGGACATTGTCCGGTCCCATCGCAAAGATGCCCTCATCATCGGTATTTACTCGATTCCCAACTGGCGGCGAAACCACCTGCAAGACCCCACCGGGTTTGTTTACAATATGATGCAACGGCAAAACTGGGACCACCTCGACGCCGTCGCTGATACGATGGACCTGATCGGCGTAAATTATTACTACTCCCAAGACGCCTCCGCGAGCCGTTTCATTGTCCGCCCCCAAGGCGAACTCACATCGAACTTTACTCAGAATGGCTGGGAAATCGATGCGGAGGGGTTTCATAGCGCGCTGATGACCGTTCACAAGCGCTACGAAAAACCGATTGTCGTTTCAGAAAATGGCATTGGCACGCAGAGCGAAAACAAAAAGATTCGCTACTTCCGTGAGCACATCAATCAACTCCGCCGTGCGATGAATGATGGAGCCGACATCCGCGGCTATTTCCCATGGACGCTGATCGATAATTACGAGTGGGCCGAGGGATACGCCGCGAATTTTGGCCTCACACGCCTGTCCGCCGACAAACGCTCGCTGATCCTCGAACCCTCAGGCCAATGGTTCAAAAAGTTCATTGCCGCCAATCCGGAGCCTTAAAAAGTCCCTGGAGCTGTTGATCCGAAATTCCCACCCGCAGAGACGGGTTGAATCTATCCAGCCGTGGCTGACCCGGAAAACCTCCGGGCTATTCTGTCGCGTTGGTGGGTTCGCGGAAGACGTCCCCGATGCTTTGACCCGCTTCTTTTAGCGCGTTGCCAATGCCGTGAATGGCATTGGTGGCATCATGAACCGTCTTGGCAATTTTGGCGGCGGCATAATCGGCACGGAGCGTGGATTCCTGGGAGCGAAAGTTGGCGGCCTCGGTGGTTTTGCCTTTGGTCTCAAGCTCGGCGATCTGGCGGTTGAGTTTTGCGAAGGATTGTTCGACGACCATCTGGGTTTGGTCATTGGGGGTTGCTCGAAATTGGGAGATTTCCTTACTGAGCGAGTTGACCGTGTTTTGCGGGTTTTCGCAGCCCACAAGGGCGAGCGCGGCGAGGGTGAGAAGGAGGATTTTTTTCATATGAGGAAGAAGGAGTCTGCGGCAATTGGGCGACCTGCCTTGTGGGCAGATAATCACTGCCAAAGGGAGATTGAGTTCATGGACCAGAGCAGACTAAATTCCGGGTGTGATGGCAAATCCAAATAATGCGTCCGAGATGCCCGGTGCAACTTACCTCTCAGACTCTCCCGAAGAAACGTGGAGACTTGGCACCGTCATCGCAAAAACCCTTCATAAAAATTCTGTCGTGGCCTTGGTAGGAGATCTGGGTGCGGGGAAAACTGAGTTCACCAAAGGCCTTGTGGCGGGGCTTGGATGCGACGGGCCGGTCACAAGTCCGACTTTTGCCATTGCGCACGAATACGCAGGGGCCCTGTTTCCGGTCTTTCATTTTGACTTTTACCGAATGGAAGACGTCGAGGAATTTGAGACCTGTGGCTTTGAGGAATGTGTGGGGAGCGGAGTGGTGATTGCCGAGTGGGCAGATAAGTTCGCCGAGTTGCTCCCCTCGCAGACCTTGTGGATTCACATTGGTGCAGAAATGGGGACTTATGGCAGGGAAACCCGGAAGATTTCGCTAAAGCACCCATGATACTTGCCATCGATTCCAGTGGTGAGAAGGGGTCAGCCGCTCTCGTTGACGAAGGACGAATAGTCCGGGAAATTTCCTTCGCCGGGGGGCGGGCAAGGGGAGGAGGGGCGGCCTTTGCCATCGAAGACTTGGCAGCGTGCGGGGAATCCATTGAATCCGTGGTGGTGGGTCTTGGGCCTGGCAGTTATAATGGCATTCGCTCGGCTGTTGCGGCAGCGTGGGGCTTTTCCATGGCGCGAGGTGCCGGTCTCACAGGAATCTCCTCTCTTTTGGGGATCGCCGCG
>Ga0209181_10012783_pt1 | contig 10571 bp, 5 predicted proteins | sample MAT05_FD_187208 | JGI IMG/M metagenome (GOLD analysis project Ga0209181, IMG submission 187208) | Freshwater microbial communities from Lake Fryxell liftoff mats and glacier meltwater in Antarctica - MAT-05 (SPAdes) (version 2) | ecosystem: Environmental > Aquatic > Freshwater > Ice > Liftoff...
CTCTGCTTTTTCTTTTTCCAAGGATTCGCACAAAACCCTGCCATTCAACGCGTTGACCCGACCAACTGGTGGGTGGGCATGAAAAACCCTGAACTGCAATTGCTGGTCTACGGCAAAAACCTCAAAGGTTCAGACTTGAAAATCAACTACCCAGGCGTGACCGTCCACCAAGTGTACGAGGTGGAAAACGCCAACTACCTGTTCGTGGATTTGTACATTGCCCCGGAAACAAAGGCAGGTAAATTCGAGATCGAATTGAGCAAAACTATGCCCGTGCAACGGGGCAAAAAAACGGTAAACGAAACCGTAAAAACCATCCATACCTACGAACTCCGTACCCGCGACAAACATCCGCAAGAGATCAATTCCACGGATTTTGTCTACCTGCTTTTGCCCGACCGTTTCTCCAACGGCGACCCTTCCAACGACAAATTTGCCGACATGGCCGACCCGGAATCCGACCGTGCCAACCCGTATTTGCGACACGGCGGTGATTTGTTGGGCATCCAAAACCACCTCGATTATTTCACGGAATTGGGCGTGACCACGCTCTGGCTCAACCCGGTGATCGAAAACAACCAGCCTCAAACCAACGAAGGAGGTGCCATGCGCTCAGCATACCACGGCTATGGTTTTACCGATCACTATGCCATTGACCGGCGACTGGGTGGCAACGCGGCCTACAAAAACTTGATTGATGCCGCGCACGCCAAGGGCTTGAAAATCATTCAAGATGCCGTGTACAACCATGCGGGCATCAACCATTGGATCCTGCGTGATTTGCCAATGAAAAACTGGCTGAACCAGTGGGATGCCTACACCAATACCTCCTATCGCGATGAAGCGGTATTTGATCTGGAACACGGCAGCCAGAGCGACTTTAAAGTCCACCAGAACGGTTGGTTCGTGCCGTTTTTACCCGATTTGAACCAACACAATGGATTCGTAGCCAACTATTTAATCCAGCATGCACTCTGGACGGTAGAATATTTTGGCATTGATGGCTGGCGCGTGGATACTTACCAATACAATGACTTGGAGTTTATGAACCGCTGCAACAACGCCTTGTATGCGGAGTATCCGAACATGTACATCACGGCAGAAAACGCGGTGAATACAGCGCTCAGTCAGGCGTTTTTTGTGCGAAACAACCTATACCTGCCCTTCAAAAGCACTTGCAATTCGCCCAACGATTTTGTGTTTTACAATGCCATCAATGCGGCATTGAACGAAAAATTCGACTGGGGACGCGGGTTCAACCAGCTCTGCACCATGCTGGCGCAAGACATCGTGTACGAAGACCCGAATTTGAACTTGACTTTCTTGGACAATCACGACCAAAACCGATTTTTTTCGGTCATTGGTGAGGATATGCAGAAATACAAACAAGGCGTGACGTTCTTGCTGACGGCGCGCGGTGTGCCGCAATTGTACTACGGCACGGAGGTGTTGATGAAAAACTTTAAAAACCCTTCAGACGCCGAGGTTCGCCGTGATTTTCCGGGTGGTTTTTCGGGCGACGCAGAAAACAAATTCCTGCCCTCTGGCAGAACGGCGCAAGAAAACGATGCCTTTAATTTCACCAAAAAACTGGCGCAATACCGCAAATCTTGTTCTGCCCTGCAAACCGGGAAACTCACCCAATACATCCCGAAAGACGGCATTTATGTATATTTTAGGCAGGACGAAGCAAAAACCGTTCTGGTCATTATGAGTCAGAACGACAAAGCGCAAACCTTGCCCACCCAGCGTTTTGCGGAAAACATGAGGGGATTCACACGCGGTAAAAACATTTTGGACGACAGCAAAATCGCTGACCTTAGCCAAATTGCAGTGCCGGCTATGTCGGTTCAGGTAATTGAGCTTCAACGGTAGGGATATTCAAACACAATAGGCACAAAGTGCACATAGCGGATTGATTTTCAAAACTATGTGCTCTATATGCCTATTGTGTTTTACACATACTTACCCCATTAACAAACTAATCTTGTTTTTCACGTTCCCAAAAACGGTGTTGCGCAATGGCAGCAATAAACGATTTTGGGCTACCATCCACCAAAACTCCGTTGGTTTTAGCTCCTTCTTTATTGCCTGGCGATTTCATACCGGCATTCGTAGCATTTAACAATTTTGCCCCTGCACCATCCGCAGCGATTGCTTTACAGTGTTTGTAGGCTTCATTGATGAAAAGAATCGCATCTGGCTCTGCTTGTAAGGCATTTGCGCTTTGCTGTCCGTCGGGAACATACACTGCATCAAATAGCACAGAAGCGGCAGTCAGAAAACTTTGGTCTGCTTTTACCTGCTTACCATTGGCTGAAGCGATGTGGCCTAAGTGCGGCGCAATGATTTGGGCTTTTGCCCCGGCTGCTTCCAGTGCTTGTTTCATCGCATGAAGGGAGCCCTCGTCCACGCCATCTGCGGCAAGGATGGCGATTTGTCGGGTCTTTATATTGTCTTTGACGGTGTTGGCCATGCTGAGCGCTTTAGACTGTTTCAAGGAGGAAACAACTGCGGTGGGTTGAAACTTTTTGGGATCGCCGTCAGCGGGTATGCTTTGATTCATGGGTTGTTCGGGCGACTTGGGCACTTCCATTCCCAGACCTTTCGCCACTTTAGCAGCCAAGCCTGTGTCTATTTGAGTCAACATGCCAACAATCCGAACTCGGATAGCCTCCGTTTCAAGTTTGCCCAACTCAAACCGCAATGCGTTCACGATATGGTTCTTTTCAAACGCGCTCTGGCTGTTGTAGAACAAGGTTGCCTGACTGAAATGGTCAAAAAAGCTCTGGCTTCGGGCGCGCACTTTCCGCGCGTCAATTCGTTCATTGTAGGAAACAAAACCACCCTCTGTTGCCTTGGCCTGAAAAGGACAGCCATTGCCTGTGGTGTTCGGATGGTAACTTGATTGGCCTGCGTTGATGGTTTGCCTCATGTGCCCGTCCCGCTGGTTGTTGTGTACCTGGGCGATTGGGCGGTTGATGGGTATCTCATGAAAATTAGGACCTCCCAATCTGCTCAATTGTGTATCAGTATAGGAAAACAAACGACCCTGCAACAAGGGATCATTGCTGAAATCAATTCCAGAAACTATATGTCCGGGATGGAAAGCGACCTGTTCGGTTTCTGCAAAGAAATTGTCGGGGTTGCGGTTCAGGGTCATTTTGCCAATTATTTGGACCGGAACCAGTTCTTCGGGAATGAGCTTGGTGGGGTCAAGCAGGTCAAACTCAAACTTGTGCTCGTCTTTTTCTGCTACGATTTGTACCCCAAAATTCCATTCCGGGAAATTGCCGCTTTCTATGGCCTCCCACAAATCCCTGCGATGAAAATCGGAATCCTTGCCCGAAATCTTTTGCGCTTCGTCCCAGACTACAGAGTGTACGCCCAGCACAGGTTTCCAGTGAAACTTGACAAAAACGGATTCATTATTTTCATTGACCAAACGGAAGGTATGTACCCCAAAACCTTCCATCATTCGCAAGCTTCGGGGAATGGCCCGATCGCTCATGGCCCACATAATCATGTGCATACTTTCGGGCATGAGGGAAATAAAATCCCAAAAAGTATCGTGGGCCGAGCCGGCTTGAGGCATTTCGTGGTGGGGTTCGGGTTTGACAGCGTGTATTAAGTCTGGAAATTTGACGGCGTCCTGAATAAAGAATACGGGCATATTGTTGCCCACTAAATCATAATTGCCTTCTTCGGTATAAAACTTAACGGAGAAGCCCCGAACGTCCCGGGCCAAATCGGTGGAGCCACGTGAGCCTGCTACCGTGCTGAACCTTACAAACACGGGGGTTCGAGCACCTGGTGTCTGTAAAAATTTTGCCTTGGTATATTTTGACATGGACTCGTGCAGCTCGAAATACCCGTGCGCTGCGCTGCCTCTGGCATGCACAATGCGCTCAGGGATTCTTTCATGGTCAAAGTGGGTGATTTTTTCGCGAAGTTGGAAGTCTTCGAGCAAGGTGGCCCCTCTTTCCCCTGCTTTTAAAGAGTTTTGGTCATCATTGATACGCAGGCCATGATTGGTCGTTAAAAACTGACCATCGCCATGTTCCGTGTTTTTTGCAAGATCTTGTATCTTAGCGTTGTCAGGCTCTTTTGAATTTGAAAGTTTATGCTTTGCCATATTGAGGTAAGTTAAAGCTCATATTAAAAATGTAGGCACAAAGGGCACATATCGGATTGATTTTCAAATCTATGTGCCCTATGTGCCGCGTTCCTTAAGTCCAAAATGTGGTGTTCAACCGCTTATATCCTAAGCAGCCTCCATAGCTTCTATATTGATGAACGCTTCAGCGATTTCCGTAAGATGCACATCTGCTCCCACCTCTTCGCTCAATGTTTTTTGCAGTAGTTCAGCCGCCTTATCTTCACCCAAAGTCTTGGCAAAAGAGAAGAGTGTACCATACGTTGCAATTTCGTAGTGCTCTACCTTTTGTGCCGCCAAAATGATTCCCGCATCCCGCACCACTCCTTTTTCGGTGCTTTTCATGATTTCTTCTGCTTCTTTGATCAGGCCAGCCATGGCTTCGCATTTTTTAGCCTCCGCCTTTTCTTTGATCAGCGAAAAAACTTCTTCCAAACGTTTTACTTGTTCTTTGGTCTCCTCAAGATGCCCGGTAAGCGCTGCAACGAGTTCTTCCGAAGTTGCATTTTTCACCATTTCGGGGATTGCTTTGGTGAGCGCGTTTTCTGCCCAATAAATATCTTTCAACTCATTTACAAACAGCGCACGCAATCCATGTGCTATGTCTGCTTTTGTTTTTGCTGGGTGGCCATTGCTTTGATTGTGCGCGCCTGATAGCGTGTTTTGCATAAAATCTCTATTTTCCATGGTGCTCTACTTTTATTTGTGAAATTATCTTCACGGTACAAAGGTGGGCGCATTGCCATTCCGCAGTGTTACACAATTTGAGCAAAATATTACAGAATTCATGCTTTTTTTGAGTAGCCACAACTGGCAGCCCTCATGGCCTCGTGTCTTTGAGGCTTGGCTTATTTTCAGGTGTTGATTAAAAAATCGCGTTGCCATTTGTTTATTTCGGGCATTTCCCGCAGTATTGTGTTTGTGAGTGTTTCGATGCTCATGGGCAAAAATTGGTTAATATTTCGCCCAAAAACCTGAAATTTTGCCATTTTGAATAACATTGCTTCCCCATTCATCGCAAACTATAAAATGCTGCGTCGTAATTTCTTCCTAAACACTGGTTTGGCTGCACTGGCTGCCGGGCTTCCCAAATTTAATACCATGGCACAAGCTTCCGGTCTTTCCAAGCCACGTTTGATCAAACCCGTTAGATTGCGCGAGGGCGCGACCGTAGCGCTCATCGCACCAAGCAGTCCGCCCTCAGCGGAAAAATTGGCGAAGGGCATCGCCAACCTGACTCAGTTCGGCTTCAAAATCCTGGAAGGAAAAAGTCTGCGCGCCCAAAATGGCTACTTGGCGGGCACCGATGCAGAGCGTTTGGCTGACTTGCACTGGGCATTCCAAAACCCCGAAATTGAAGCCGTGTGGTGTATCCGGGGAGGTTATGGAGCGGGGCGATTGTTGCCGGACCTTGATTTTGATCTCATACGCCGCAACCCAAAACCACTCATCGGTTACAGCGACGTGACGGCTTTGCATATCGCCATTCATCAACGCACGGGTCTGGTGACTTTCCATGGGCCGGTGGCGGCTTCAGATTATCCAGAAGATACATGGTCGCAATTTCGCGCTATGCTGATGCTACCAGTTGTGCCCTATGAAATCGCCGCCCCAACGGAAGGCATTGAATTTGAACCACCTGAATATCATCCTTTTGTGATCTCGCCCGGTCAAGCCACTGGAGCACTTACGGGAGGCAATTTAGCCCTGTTATCTTCTTTGGCAGGCACTGCATTTGCACCTATTTTCAAGAAAAAAATTGTGTTTATAGAAGACGTGGGCGAGCAGCCTTACCGCTTGGATCGGATGTTGACGCAATTGTTACAAGCTACGGATTTGGCGCAGGCTGCCGGGATCGCGCTGGGGGTTTTTAACGATTGCCAGCCCAAGCCAGGCAGTCCGTCACTTTCGCTGCAAGATGCGCTTCGCGACCGTTTAGGCGGGCTGGGCATTCCCGTCGTGTATGGTATCCCATTCGGTCATGTGGATCACCAGGCGACCTTCGCGTATGGGATTTCGGCGAAACTGGATGCGGACAGGATGGTGTTGACGATTTTGGAGGCGGCGGTGGGGTAGGTTTCGCGCAGAGGGGTTTGGCGCAGAGGGGTTTGGCGCAGAGGGGTTTGGCGCAGATGTTTCACGCAGATGCTACGCAGATTTCATCCGAGATTCTGTGTAGCATCTGCGTGAACCCATCTGCGTGAAACATCTGCGTAGCATCTGCGTGAAACATCTGCGTGAAACATCTGCGTAGCATCTGCGTGAAACATCTGCGTAGCATCTGCGTGAACCCCTCCGCGTAACATCTGCGTGAACCCATCTGCGTAGCATCTGCGTGAAACATCTGCGTAACATCTGCGTGAAACATCTGCGTGAACCCCTCTACGTAGCATCTGCGTGAAACAAACCCATTACCACACCTGCCCCGGATACGTCCGTTGTATATGCTGCATTTCCGCGAGCATAAAGCCCAGATGTTCCGAGTGTTTCCCTTGTTTCCCACCGCTTTGCATCCAAGTATTGGTCGGTAGGGTAAGCGTGGCCTCTTGGAGTATTTCCGTCACTTTTTTATCCCACAAGGTCTTGATTTTCAGCAGGTCGGGGGCGACACCTTGCCCGGCCATGTCGAGATCAAGCGCATCTGGTGTGGTGAGTTCTCCTGCGAACGGCCAAAGCGTATCCACCGCTACCTGCATTTTTTGTTTGCTCAAATCCGTGCCGTCGCCTAGGCGTACCACCCATTCCGAAGAAAACCGCAAGTGATAGGTGGCTTCTTTCAGGGCTTTTTCTGCAATGTCGGCCAAGCGCTGGTCTGTACTTTGGCGGAGTGCCTGAAGTTGGTAGAAATTGAACACATCAAAGAAAAACTGCCGGACCATGGTGTGGGCAAAATCGCCATTTGGGCGTTCGACCAGAAGGCAGTTGAGAAATTGAGGCGCGTCGCGGAAGTAGGCAAGATCGTCCTCAGAACGACCTTTACCTTCGATTTCGCCCGCGTAAGTCAGGTACATGCGGGTTTGCCCCAACAAGTCGAGGGCGATGTTGGTCAGCGCGATATCTTGTTCCAATACAGGGCCGTGGCCACACCATTCGCCGAGGCGCTGGGAAAGGACGAGGGTATTGTCGCCAAGGCGGAGTAAATATTCTAGCATAGTTTTGTCAAGAAAAGGCGAGCAAAAGTACACGCTCTTGCTGGTAAAAAAACCTGCTTTACATTTGGGTCGAATAAGTAGTGGATCGAAATGAGCAAATAGACCCATAGGGCAAATAGAACTATGATTTTCAACAATTAGCTGCGCTCTTTGTCTATATGTTTTATGAAAACTAATGTTTGTTCCTCTGATCTGAAGCATATAATCCAGCGCCCAGCGCCTAAGCTACAAGGTCCAAAATCGTTTGCAACACTATGAAAATCAAGGAAAAAGAATCCATCGGTTACCTGAAATACGAGCTCAAAACCTTCGAAAAGCTTCCGGTCAAAATCTGGAACGAACCGCTGGAGGCCTCGCGTCACGTGGCCCGCAGTATCGCGCTGGCCATCCATCAAAAGCAACAGGACGGCGAACAAATCGTGTTGGGACTTGCCACTGGAAGCACGCCGATCAAAGTGTACGAAGAATTGGTGTGGTTGCACAAAGAGGAAGGATTGAGTTTCCAAAACGTCGTCACCTTCAATCTTGACGAGTATTACCCCATGGCCAAAGAGGCTCGGCAGAGCTACTGGCGCTTCATGCATGAGTACTTTTTCGATCACGTTGACATCCTTCCCGAAAACATCCATATCCCTGACGGCACCTTGCCGATGGAAGATGTAGCAGCCTATTGTGAACGCTACGAAAAAGGGATTGACCTGGCTGGTGGCATTGATATTCAAATACTTGGAATTGGACGCACCGGACATATTGGATTCAACGAACCGGGCGCCTGGGAGACTTCTCCTACCCGGATGGTGCGCCTAGACCACCTCACACGTCACGATGCTGTCAAGGATTTTCAAAGCGAAGACGATGTTCCTTACCGCGCCATCACGATGGGCGTGGGCAGTATTTTCAAAGCGCGTACCGTGTACTTGCTTGCTTTCGGGCAACACAAAGCACATATCATTCAGCAGGCCATCGAAGGAGAAATTACCCATTCAGTTCCCGCTTCTTTTTTGCAAAAACACCCCAATACAAAGGTCATTCTGGATAAAGGCGCCGCAGAAGAATTGACCAAAATGAAATCGCCCTGGCTGGCGGGTATTTGCAATTGGACGGACGACTTGATCTGCAAGGCGGTGGTTTGGCTCGCCCAAAAAACGGGAAAAGCGATCCTGAAACTCACGGACGAAGACTATAACGAACACGGTCTCAGCGAACTGCTCATCGAAGAAGCCAATTCTTACGAACTCAACATTCGCATTTTCAACCGTTTGCAACGCACCATTACAGGTTGGCCAGGCGGCAAACCCAATGCCGACGATTCCCACCGACCCGAACGCGCCAATCCTGCCAAAAAACGCGTCATCCTCTTCAGTCCGCACCCCGACGACGACGTGATTTCGATGGGGGGTACTTTCCAAAGGCTCGTGGATCAAGGTCACGAAGTTCATGTAGCCTACCAGACTTCGGGTAACATTGCCGTACACAATTTCGACGCACTTCGTTACGCCGAATTTATGCTCGAATTTGACGAGACCCAAAAAATATTGACCGAAGACAATCGTCAACTTTATCAAAAAGTCATTCAGTTTCTTAACTCAAAAGGCGCTGCCGAACTTGACATTCCTGAAGTCCGAAGTATCAAAGCCCTTATCCGGCGTGGGGAAGCCAGAGGTGGTGCGCGGTTTACCGGCTTGACTGATGATCGGATCCACTTTCTCGATATGCCCTTTTATGAGACGGGTGCACGACGCAAAATGCCCCTCAGCGAGGTTGATATACAAATCATTAAGGACTTGATGGAGCGTATTAAACCCCATCAGGTGTACGCGGCAGGCGATTTGGCTGATCCGCACGGTACCCACCGTATTTGTTTGGATGCGATTTTTGAGTCGTTTCGTCAATTGAAAAGTCGCGAATGGATGAAGGATTGTTGGCTCTGGCTGTACCGGGGTGCCTGGCACGAATGGGCGGTACATGAAATCGAAATGGCGGTGCCCATGAGTCCGCAGCAACTCCGCAAAAAACGTCAGGCGATTTTCATGCACCAAAGCCAAAAAGACCGTCCTCCCTTTCCGGGCGACGACAGCCGTGAATTCTGGCAACGCGCCGAGGATCGAAATCGCGAAACGGCTCAGATGTACCGAAATCTCGGCCTGGCGGAGTATGAGGCGATGGAGGCGTTTGTTAGGTGGAAATCGTAAATCGTAAAATTATGCACTTCTTCACCCGCCTAACCCAATGGGAATACCACCCTTGGTGGCTGGCCAACATCCCCGTTTATGGCTTTTGGCTCTGGTTTGCGGCGCGGGCGCGGCATTTGATTTTTTTTTCCAATGTAAATCCCGCCATTCCACTAGGAGGTGCGATGGGCGAATCCAAATGGGATATATTGAAATTATTGCCGCAAGAGATAGTGCCCAAAACCATTCAGGTAGCGGCCGGGGAGGATTTTAAGAAAGTTCTGGCGGACCTTGAACAAGTCGGAATGGGTTTCCCGCTCATTGCAAAACCCGACGTGGGAGAGCGTGGTTTTTTGGTCAAAAAGGTTGAAAATCAAGAAGTTTTGCGCGAATACCTTGCGCGGTGGCCAGTGAAATTCATCCTACAGGAGTTCCTTACGCTGCCCATAGAGGCCTCGGTGTTGTACCACGTTTTTCCGGGCAAGGGCGGGACATTTGGCCTCAGCTCCGTTTGTATCAAGGAATTTCTCTCCGTGCGTGGTGACGGTCGTTCCAGCATCCGTCAATTGATGTTGCAAAACGCACGCTCGGCTTTTCAAGTCCCACGTTTTGATCGAGAGTTCCCAGAGGTTTTGGAAAAAATCCCCGCTGCTGGAGAAACCAGTTTGCTCGAACCCATTGGCAACCACTCGCGCGGCACCAAGTTTTTGAACGGAAACCACCTGATCACACCCGAAATGCTCGCGGCATTTGAACCCATTTGCCGGCAAATCCCCGGAGTGCAATATGCCCGTTTCGATTTGAAATGCGCGTCTTTGGAAGATCTTCAACGAGGCGAGTTCAAGGTCATGGAACTCAATGGAATACTGGGAGAACCGGCTCACGTTTATGATCCGGCACACGGGATGTTCCGAGCATATCGAGACCTTTGGTGGCACTGGCGATTGCTTTTTCGCTTGCACCTGGCGCAACGAAAACAAGGCATTCTGCCTACTTCCCTGGGAGAGGGATTGCGCTTTGCGCGCGGATATTTTCGGTATAAAAAAGCCTTTAAGAAGACCTCGCAGGTTTTTGAAGCCTACCAGGTCTCGA
>Ga0209181_10012785_pt1 | contig 10568 bp, 7 predicted proteins | sample MAT05_FD_187208 | JGI IMG/M metagenome (GOLD analysis project Ga0209181, IMG submission 187208) | Freshwater microbial communities from Lake Fryxell liftoff mats and glacier meltwater in Antarctica - MAT-05 (SPAdes) (version 2) | ecosystem: Environmental > Aquatic > Freshwater > Ice > Liftoff...
CGTAAAATTTCTCCGTAGTTGCACTCCACCCCTTTAGTTGCCGGGGTTCAAAGATCATCTTGCAATCGCTGAAACGTAGCTTCAAATCTTCATGAGAATTAACAAGGAAGGTGAGTTTTTCTTCGAGCGTTCCCTCAAGTCCGTTAAAGAACTCAGGGAAACCTACAAAGCCAAGAGAGGTGTTTCCATTGCTGAAAGGGATACACCACACCCAAGTGGTTTTATTAAAAACATAGACGGTAATACGATTGGGCTCCTGCGCCACCTCATTGCGATGCTTATCTTCATAATGGGTAAAGATGGCCTCACGTGTGGGCAACTGACTGTCTTTCTCAAGACCAAATAATTTCGGGATGACGCGACCGTACCCGCTTCCATCGACAATAAAACGGGCATGAATATCTTCCGTTGTTCCATCAAGATATTTTACCGTTGTGATAGACGATTCATCATCATTCAGTTTCACGTCGATCACTTCTGTTTCATAACATACTTCAATTCCTGCTTTCTCGCATTCATCTGCCAACACCTTATCAAAATCGGCGCGTGGCACCTGCCATGTCCAATCGTATTTTCCTGAATGCTTCTCATTGAAATTAAAATCGCAGATATCCTTATTATCAAGAACAAATTTTGCACCGAATTTTTCCTGAAATCCCTGTGCCTTCACGGCATCTAGGAAACCCGCCTCTTCAAGGGCCTCCATACAACGTGGCAAGAGGCTTTCGCCAATCACAAAACGCGGAAAATTCAGTTTCTCCACGATCGTTACATTATAGCCGGCCTTTTTAATGATGGCTGCGGCAATGGTCCCTGAAGGTCCTGCCCCGATCACTAATACATCTGTTTGCTTCATCCTGATTATTTGAGGCACAAATCTATAACAATTATACAATTCGGCAATGTGGCAATTCGACAATGAGGCAATTTGACAATGAGGAAATGAGGAAATTCGACAATGAGGAAATGAGGAAACTCTACAATCCCGAAGCTTTTGTTTCGGGAGCTAATGAATGCAATGGAAGCAAATATGAGAATGGGCTAATATGCTGATATGATAATGAAATGTAGTCATGTTATACCTGAAGAAACAAACGGTTATGAGGTGGCTCTCCCATCTCATCATATGAAAGAAGCCAGGGTGAGGTTAAAAATGAACGACAAATTTGAGGAGACCATCAATCGTCAATCGTCAATCGTCAATCGTCAATCGTCAATCGTCAATGGTCAATCGTCAATCGTCAATGGTCAATCGTCAATGGTCAATCCTCAATGGTCAATCGTCCTTCCCTGCAACGCTATCTGCGTCTTAATACTCTTATCATGAATCAGTTCAAATAATTTAAGGATAAATTCCGTATCAAGACCATTATTTACTCCCCAGAGGGTTCTGCTCTCGACAATCTCGCGCCAGCGTTCAGACTGGTAGATGGGCATATTATTTTCTCCCTTTATTTTGCCAAGTTTTTCAACGAGTTGCATTCGCTTTCCCAACAAATCCACCACCTCGGCATCCATAGAATCAAGAATCTGCCTAATCTGTTCGATCTCTTCCTGTGAGGAATGATCAATGGGTGTGCGGACTATCAAACGGGAAAGTAATTCAGCTAATTGAGTGGGCGTGATTTGCTGTTGGGCATCGCTCAGGGCCAGGTCTGGTGTGGGGTGAGTCTCAATCATCAGTCCGTCGAAGTCGAGATCGAGGGCGCGTTGAGAGAGCATGGGAATAAGTTCGCGATTGCCACAGATATGACTGGCATCGCAGAAAATAGGAATGTCTTTATAACGTCGTTTAAGTTCTATGGGAATGGCCCAGTTGGGTTTATTGCGATATTTGGAACCGCTGTCGTAACTCGAGAAACCTCTATGAATCGCAGCGAGATTTTCTATACCGGTATTCCCAATTCGTTCCAACGCCCCACTCCATAATTCGATATCTGGATTAATTGGATTCTTAACCAGCATGGCCACTTTATTACCTTTCACAGCATCCGCGATTTCCTGTACGATGAAAGGGTTGACGGTAGTTCGTGCGCCTATCCAGAACGCATCGATCTCATATTTCAATCCAAGTTCTACCTGTTCTTTATTGGCCACTTCAATACAAATTGGAAGAGAGGTGATCTTCTTAAGATCACGAAGCCATTTCAACGCCTCTTCTCCCCTCCCCTCGAAATGCCCCGGTTTGGAACGCGGTTTCCATACACCTGCCCTGATCATGTCTACGGGAATTTCTTTAAAGGCAAGCGCGATGGTTTGCAACTGTTCTTCATCCTCGGCACCACAAGGCCCGGCGATGATGTATGGTTTTTTAGAAAGAAAGATGTTCATGTGGACAATTTGATAATGTAATAATGAGACAATTCGGCAATGAGACAATTCGACAATTTGACAATTCGGCAATTCGGCAATGGGACAATGAAATGCTGGGAGAAGGAAAAATTTTGTATTGTCATGCTGGAACAATTTTGTATTGTCATGCTGAGCCTGTCGAAGCACGACAATTTGACAATTCGACAATTCGGCAATGGGACAATGAAATGCTGGGAGAAGGAACAATTTTGCATTGTCATGATGGAACAATTTTGTATTGTCATGCTGAGCGCAGTCGAAGCACGACAATTTGACAATTCGACAATGATGGAAATTTAAGAATGGCTTACGGCTTACACGTTACTTCTTACAACTTCTTCCTTACGCCTTGCAACTTTCAACTTCCTCCTTACGCCTTAATACTTACAAGCTACGCCTAACTCCTTAACCCGTAACTCTCTAACTCTTAACCCGTAACTTCCTTATTTAAACGCATTAATCCCTGTCACATCCATACCGGTAATAAGAAGATGAATATCGTGTGTGCCTTCATAGGTGACGACACTTTCCATATTCATCATATGTCGCATGATAGGATATTCGCCGGTGATGCCCATGCCTCCATGCATTTGTCGAGCATCGCGTGCAATGTTGAGAGCAATCTCACAACTATTTCGTTTTGCCATACTCACCTGTTGTGGTGTTGCTTTTCCTTCATTCATCAACACACCCAAACGCCAGACCAGTAATTGACCTTTCGTGATCTCAGTGATCATCTCCGCCAGTTTCTTTTGTTGAAGTTGGAAGCCTGCAATCGGTCTTCCGAATTGTTCACGTTGCATAGTATAACGCAAGGCACTGTCGTAACAATCCATAGCCACACCTAATGCGCCCCAGGCAATACCGTAACGGGCTTTGGTTAGACAACCTAAAGGACCTTTCAAACCTTTGATTTCAGGAAATATATTTTCTTTCGGAACTTTTACATTATCGAATACAAGTTCGCCGGTACAGCTTGCACGTAAACTCCATTTGCCATGAATTTCGGGGGTAGTAAAACCTTCCATACCCCGTTCTACAATCAATCCACGAATGGCGCCACTATCATCCTTGGCCCACACAACAGCCACATCTGCATAGGGTGAATTACTGATCCAGAGTTTAGAGCCGTTTAATATATAATGATCACCGGCATCTTTGATCGTTGATAACATGCCATCGGGGTTACTTCCCGCATCTGGTTCTGTTAACCCGAAACACCCAAGCCACTCGCCGCTAGCCAGTTTTGGCAAATACTTTCTACGTTGTTCTTCACTCCCATAGGCATAAATTGGATACATCACAAGACTTCCCTGCACACTCGCTGTACTTCGCATACCGCTATCGCAACGTTCTATTTCCTGCATCATCAAACCATATGAAATATAATCGAGTCCACCGCCGCCATATTCTACCGGAATGGTTGGACCGAACACACCTAACTCCCCCATCTGAGGTACTAAATGTTTTGGAAAATGGGAATTCTGTGCCCATTCTTCAATGTTTGGGCTGATTTCTTTCTTAACCCATGCCCTGACAGTATCCCGAATCAGTTTATGCTCATCAGTGAGAAGGTCGTCGAGTTGATAATAGTCGGGATGTTGATACAGATCTTGTGCCATATTTTTTTGTATAAAAGTTGCGCAAAGATAATAGAAGGGAGGTAAAATAATCCCAGTTCATTCAGGTAATTATCCATAGGGTATATTGATAATAAGTATTGGGTTCAATACATGATTCTATAAAATTTTTATCAAGTAACTATAATTTTTCGGATGAAAGGCGTATTTTGTTTATTCTAATTAATCGGTATTGAAATTTACTTCTCTCATCGAAACTATGACCAATGAGTATCTTGCACATTGGAACAACCATGAGATGGATGAACTCGCTACATATCTATCTGAAAATATGGTGCTTAGCTCTCCCTTCATCCAACATGTTTTTCCTGAGACTAAGGATTCAAAACTCGTTTCTAAGGAACATGTGATGCGATACTGGAGAAAAGTAAATGCGGAGCACTTTATGCATTTGAGATTGAATGCACTGACAAGAAGAGTAAAAAAAATTACCTGTGAGATCCAAATTGACGATACCGCCTCCATTATGCAGGTAACTTTTCTGATCGATCAGTACGGGAAATTCACAGAAATGGATATCCGCTATCCTGATTAAAGGCAGGGGGAGAATGCTAGAATGGATAGCCCAGAGCCAGGTTCCAAACGCCACTGTTGAGTTTTAGTTGATCAATGACAAAGCCGTAATTATCTAGCTCATACGGCTTTTTGAACGGATACCCGACATCAAGTCTGAAGACAAAAAATGAAAAATCAAGACGAAGACCTACACCAGCAGACATGGCAATATCCTGCCATAGAAAAGAAGGATTAAATTCACCACCTAACACACTAGTATCTTTATTGAAGAGCCATATATTTCCCGCATCAATAAAAGCCGCTCCTTTCAGGTTGATAGCACCTGAGAATAATTTAAGAAGATTAAAACGAAATTCTGAGTTGCCTTCCAGTTTAATATCACCGGTTTTGTCGAGGATAGCGTTACCGGATTGAAAGATCTGATCCTGAGAATGCCCTGGTCCCAAGTTGCGAGATTGCCATCCACGATTACTGAAGGCACCACCCGCAGAGAATTGCTCGATGTAAGGCAACGTCCTGGAATCACCAATGGGAATACCAACGCCCATCATGATCCTGTTCACCCATTGAGATTTTGGCCTGTTGAAATATTTCCGATAATCGATATCTGCTTTTACATAACGTGCAATGGCTCTGATCGTATCCGGTGTAAGTTTCATATACAACGCGTTGATCGCCTTCAACAATGTACCAGCTTCTTCAAGACCGATTTTTAAGGTAGAGTAGTCAGAGAATGTAGTTTTCAATTTACTCTTATATTCAAACAACATATTTTCACCCTGAATCACACTACTGGAGAATGTATTTTTAAGATAAGAATTAGTTTTTCGTTTTTCACGGAAGGCATCGCTCAGGTATTTATCGGGCACCTGGGTCACGGTTAAAAAGACGGGATTCAACTTCCAGCTTTTTTGCTGGGTTTCCTGCCAGGAATATCCAAAACTTCCTGAACTATTGATAATCGTATAACTCGAAAGTCGTCGTATGAAATTATAATTAGCACCGAGAATGGTATAAGGCATATTCTTTTTACTAAAAATACTCTGGTTAAAAGGAACAACAAATTTGGGAAAGGTGAGATTACCGCTGAGATTATAATTATTTCCTGATTGATAGAATTTCTTCTTCCCTGTAAGGAAGTCGTCATTTCTGAATTCTGTTGAATATGATGCCCGCAACGATAATAAATTCGCACCATGAGCCAGATTTTTATTCCTGAAAGTCAGGCCTACGCCCGTACCAAGAAGGTAATCATCATCACTGGTACTGATATCCAGAAGTCCAACCAAGTCCATCTTTGGTGCCATACTCAGCGTAACAATACAAACGAGTTTTCCGATGCTGTCTGCCTTCTGGTATTGAATATTGACAAGCTGAAAAATCCCTAGTTGGTTCAGCCGGTTAATTGTAGTCTCATAATCCTTAGTATTATATAAGTCTCCTTTGTGTACAAATATATTTCGCACAATGGCCTTTCTATTTACCGGCAGGGTTCTGTAAAGGAAATTCACTTCATCGAGTTCTGATTGTATGATCGTTGTATCAGTCACGGGATCATCAGGCGTGTTAATAATTACATTCACTCGCTGAATGGAATACAATTGTGCGTAGGTCGAATCTCTGGAACGCGAGATCAACAAATTCACATCAATGGTATTATTTCCTTCAAAAGGCACGTAAGTAGTAGCGGCTGCAAAAGGATCATCAAGGAGGCTTTTAATTTTTTCCTTATTGGATGTATCAATTGTGAAGGAAATATTATCAGATTTAAAATCATAATAGCCGTTATTCCTGATCAGTTTGTATAACCTATCCCGTTCGAGGCCGCAATTAATATTGGTATAAGGCTCTCCTTTTTTCAAAAAGGTTTCACCTGCGTTCTCATTCACAATCCCCAAAATCGGATTCGATTCCGAGGATGTATTGACATTCCTGATCTCATAATTTTTTCCGGCTTCCACCGTATACAACACATTCGCTATTTTCTCTTTTTTAGGGATGATCTCATAAGAAATCTTTGCGTAGAAGTAACCGAGATTTTGCATGTATTGATCAATATAAACGGTACTCTGTATTACCCTATTCGTATCAAGTAACGCAGGTTTTTCCACTTTATGTTTAATGACCTTTGGATGTGTCGGATTACGTTCATAGACATTAAAATTATTATTGTATTTCCATAATTTATATTTTGGAAGGAAACTGAGATCAAAGATGTGTGTATTGGCTTGCGGGTATATAAGCGATTCTATTACACTCTCTGTTTCACCTTTATACTTCAGAGGTTTTTCTGTTTTCAGTGATATCTTATTTTCGCCCAGCAAAGTTTGATTTTGAGCTAAGTGTTTGGTATACTTGCAGGAGGCAATACTGAGGCAACATAAAACAGTCAGAACGACCTTGTAGCAATATTTTATAACAGGATTCACTAATACGATAAGGAAATGATTACGAGGTCGCAAGTTAAACATATTCAATCATTGGAAGATAAAAATTATCGTGATGAACATCAGCAATTCGTTGTGGAAGGTATCAAAATGATGAACGAATTAGTGCATTCAAACATAGTCGTTGAAACGCTGTATGCCCTGCCTGAATGGATTGCTGAACATACGCAAATGATTTCCGGTTTGGAGATTGTTCCGGTTGAATGGCATGAAATGAAAAAGATCAGTTCCTTAAAAACTTCATCTCCTGTTCTAGCTATTGCAAAAATTCCGTGTCACACGTCTGAAAGATCTACTCTTGCGATCTTGCTCGATGATATACAAGATCCGGGAAATGTAGGATCCATTCTACGCATTGCAGACTGGTATAATGTAGCGCATGTCTTTTGCAGTGAGGCTTGTGCAGATGTCTATAATCCCAAAGTGATACAGGCGAGCATGGGAAGTGCGTTCAGGATCCGGGTTGAAAAATGTGACCTTACTACGTTGGTCGCAAAAAATACTAATCTACCTCTTTATGTTTGTGTATTAGATGGAGAGGATGTGAATTCATTGGAAAAAATTACGAAAGGGTTTATTGTGATTGGGAATGAATCCAGAGGTGTAAGCAATTCATTAATAGAATTGAGTTCACATAAGATTGCCATCAAACGGAAAGGTGGTGCAGAAAGTCTGAATGCCGCTGTGGCTGCCGGAATAATTTGTCATTGTATGTTATCCTGAAGTTATTATATATTTGCAGCTAAACTTTTATTTTGCCTCTAAGGTCAGAGGCCCCAAAAATTTTAAAAAAATGAAAAAACTATTTTTATTTGCCTTCATCATCCTGCTACATCTACAATCTTCTGCCGCATGGAAAGATGGGATGATCAGATTACGACACGAAATGGGACGCAGCATTTCAATTACCATTGATGGCCGGAAATTCAATAAGATCGGTCGTTTTATTACAGTTGGCGATGTTAATCCCGGAATACATCAGATCAAGATTTATAAATACAATTCAAATGGCTATGGGTATGCAACCGGAACGCTTATCTATCAGGGGCGAATTACAGTGAGGCCAGGAAGGATCTACTATGCCACTGTTTCCAATACGGGTCTTGCCATTGAAGAAAATTGCTGTATTGATGATTATGGGCATTGGAATAATAACGACAACTGGGAGAATGAAAATGATGACAACTCCACCATGAATGACAGAGAAGAAAACTGGAACAACAATAATCAATGGAATCATGACAACCATGATGACCCGAATACAAATGATAATTCCAAACGCGACAATAATTCCTGGGGATCTTACAAAGGCCAGATGAGTGAGGGGCGTTTAAACGATCTGATCCTACAAATACGCAAAGCCTCGTTCGAAACCTCTAAAGAGAGTGTAGCCAATCAAGCCATACGATCCAATAAAGTGACATGCAAACAATTACTTCAAATCATCAATGAATTCAGTTTTGAGAGTACCAAACTTCAGGTTGCCAAAGACGCTTATAAAAGTGTCCTCGACCGTAATAATTATTATCTGTTGAATGATGCCTTTACGTTTCAAAGTTCAAAAGACGATCTGATAGACTTTCTCGATAAGTCTGGAAGATAAGTCAGGATACGTATGAAAATAAAAAATGGGTTAACCGTATAAGGCTAACCCATTTTTTTTTGAGTGTTTCCAGAAATTACCTGTTCGGTATTTTGGGTTCGCCATCCGCATCCAATTCCACAATCTTATAACCCATACGTTCAAGTCCCGGAGCGATCTTTTCTTTATCACCTGCAAGAACGATATTCATTTTTGAAGGATCAATCCATTTTTTAGCGAGAAGATTCATATCATTTGTTGTTACCGTACTCAACAATTTATTCTGCTGATCAACGAAATCCGGTTTAAGATCATACTGAAGAATATTAACCAGAAAACCTGCCTTTTGAAATCCTGTTTCATATTTTCTGGCATCGCTCTGGCCTAATGCATTTTTCATAAACGAAAGTTCATCAGCAGCAATCCCATCTTTGTTATACTTTTCAAATTCTTTCATCACTTCCATCAGCGCGCTGTCTGTTGCGGGGGTTTTGATACCGGAAGAAAATGTATAATAACCGGTATAATCATTCCCCGTAAAACTGCTACGCGCCCCATAAGTCCAGCCTTTATCTTCCCGAAGGTTCAGGTTGATACGTGAATTGAAGGCTCCACCTAACGGAAAATTCATCAATTCACTTTTATGATATTCTCCCAATGCATCATACTTCATATCAGTTACATAACCGATACGGAATTCTGTTTGTGCAGCCTTCGGTATATTGACAAGGAAGATTGTTTTTGGCGAAACAGGAAGCGGAGAAGGTAATACCGTAAAATTTACTTCCTGATCTGATAATCTGTTTAAACGTCCTAAGATCGCAAGTGATTCATTGTCTTCAATATCACCCACAACCACGACCTTCATTCCTTTTCGGCTTATATTATTTTTATAATATTCCTTAATATCATCGAGTGTAATTTTCTCGACTGTTTCTACTGTGCCTGTTGCCGGCAAACCAAGAATGTTGTTGGTTCCGTAATTTATTTTTGAATAGGCAATACTCGCAACATTTGCCGCACGCGTCTTAGAATTCTTAATACCCTCAATACGTTGTGTTTTGATCCGATCAAATGCATCTTGTGTGAACTTCGGTTGAAGTAATCTTTCTTCCAACAGATCAAGCGTCGCAACCAGATTCTTTTTTAAGCATCGTAACGTGACACCCGTTTCATCAATATCTGTTCCGAAAGAAATTGAACTTCCAAGTTTATCAAGCAAAACCGTCATTTCCTCAGAGGAATGAAGCTTTGTATCTTCCTGCATCATGGCCGCAAAAAGTTGAGACAAACCGGCTTTTGATAAATTGTTCTGCTCAGTCATTCGACCTCCTTTTAAGCCAAGAGAGATCACAACAATTGGAAGCTCGTTCGTTTTAGCACTCAGAATCTTCATGCCATCTACTTCCATCTGCTTAAACTTTGGTACTTTAATACTTGGATTAGCTCCAGAACCTGGCATTTTATTTCTGTCGAATTTATCATTAGCTTTTACGTATTTAAGTGTCGAATAGCCATAATCAGGTGCTGTGTATCCTTTTTCGGAAATTGTGTAATTGTCTTCTCCTGCCTTTAACAGTTCAAGTCCTTTGGTCATAACACTCAGGATAACCATTGGTTTATTTTTGATATATTGGTTGTAAACCCGGATCACGTCCGCCTTTGTGATATCATTATAACGTTTCAATTCATTCTTAATATTATTGGCATTTCCTGTGAAAGTTTGGAAAGACGCAAGTTGTGACACTTTCCCGTTCACGCTTTCAAGACCATAAATAGTTCTGGCTTCAAACGATGATTTGAATTTTGCAATATCATCGTCACTAACTCCTTTCGTCTCAAATTCTTTGATCGCATCTTTCACTTCTTTCTCCATTTCTACCAATGATGTTCCTGATTTTGGCATGATCTGGAACTGGAAGGTTCCTGCAAGTTCATCAGTTCCGTTTGATGTACCTACATTTAATGCTTTTTGAGTTTTTACCAGGCGCTGATAGAGGATCGAATTATTGTCACCACCAATAATTTCGG
>Ga0209181_10012787_pt1 | contig 10568 bp, 13 predicted proteins | sample MAT05_FD_187208 | JGI IMG/M metagenome (GOLD analysis project Ga0209181, IMG submission 187208) | Freshwater microbial communities from Lake Fryxell liftoff mats and glacier meltwater in Antarctica - MAT-05 (SPAdes) (version 2) | ecosystem: Environmental > Aquatic > Freshwater > Ice > Liftoff...
GCCCCCGCCCATACGGGTCAGCTGGGGGACCCTGCTGCGCCTTCGCCAGACCTGGGTGTATGCAGCGGGCAAGTTCCTGACCGACCCCGTATGGTGGTTTTTCCTAACCTGGCTGCCCACATTTTTCAACGAGAACAAGCACTTCGCCGAGCCAATCGACTTAAAGAACCTCACGGGGCCTTTCCTCATCATTTATTTCATTTCCGACATCGGCAGCGTGTTTTTCGGCTGGCTGGCCACGTCCCTTCAAAAGCGGGGATGGTCGGCCAACCTGGCCCGAAAAAGCACCCTTCTGCTGACGGCCTTGTGCGTTGTTCCTATTTTTCTGGTCTCGACCACTACCGATATTGCCTTTGCGGTAGCGCTGCTGTCACTGGCTACGGCCGGGCACCAGGGGTGGTCTTCCAATTTGCAGACGCTGCCCTCCGATTTGTTTCCGCAGGAAGTGGTGGGGTCGGTGTCGGGCATCGGGGCCACTTTCGGAGCCATCGGAGGAATTTTGCTGGCGGGAGCGTCGGGGTTCATCATCAACCGGTATGGCTATGCGCCCTTATTCATGGGTGCTTCGGTGGCCTACCTGTTGGCCTGGCTGGTGCTGGTTGTTTCGCTGCCGAAGCTGAGGCCGGTGAGGCTGGATTTTTTCCATTAAACGCGCCGACGACCGGTGTTTAATTTTTTTGTAAACCATTTAGTACTTAAAAACCAAGTAGATCGTGAACATTTCCTTTTCTAACAAAAACGTACTCATTACGGGTGCCAGTTCGGGTATCGGCAAGGCAACGGCGATAGAATTCGCCCGTGGGGGTGCGCGTGTGCTCATCAATTACAATACCAACCAGGCCGAAGCCGATGAAACGGTGGCCCTGATTGCGCAGGAGGGCGGCACGGCCATGGCCGTGCAAGCCGACGTATCCAGCCGCCCGGGGGTAGAAAAGCTCTTTACCGCAGCAACCGCTTTTTTTGGGGAAGAGCGGATAGACGTGCTGGTCAATAATGCGGGTTCCATGATTGAACGGCGCACCTTCGAATCCATGGACGACACCCTGTGGCAGGCCGTGTTCGACGTGAACCTGACGAGTGTGTACCTGTGCAGCCAGATGGCGATGCCTTTCCTGCGCCAGAGCCAGGCTGGCCGGATCATCAACGTCACATCGGTGGCGGCACGGCATGGTGGTGGCCCCGGTTCGGGGGCTTATTCGAGCATCAAGTCGGGTGTGCTCACCATCACCAAGAACCTCGCCCGTGAACTGGCCCCCAGCGGCATCACCGTCAATTCGGTATCGCCTGGCCTGATAACCACCTACTTCCACGACCGCGTTACGGGGGTCGAGATGCGTAAAACGATGGTGGAGAGTATTCCCCTCAAGCGGGAAGGCCGCCCGCAGGAAGTAGCTTACGGCATCCTGTTCCTGGCCTCGGAGCAGGCCGCCTACATTACGGGTGAAACGCTTGAAATCAACGGCGGGAGCTATATGGACTAATTGCCAATGACGACTTAACTTCCCTGAAACATGATCCTCCGACTGCTGCTGTTTTTTTCTGCCAGACCAATCTGTCTTATCGGATTGCTCGGGGTGTTCTTTTTGGGGGCTACGCCAGGTAAGAAACCGATGAATGTGTTGTTTATCGTGGTAGATGACCTTCGCCCTGAATTGGGATGCTACGGTCAGCGACATATTCATTCCCCCAACATAGACCAACTGGCCGGCGAAGGCTTTCTGTTTGAACGGGCTTACTGCCAGCAGGCACTTTGCACCCCCTCCCGAACCAGCTTGTTGACGGGATTGCGGCCGGAGGAGAATGGTGTTTGGGACCTTATGACTCATTTTAGAACGAAAGTGCCAGCTGTCGTTACGCTGCCACAGTATTTCAAAAGCAAGGGCTACAACACCATTGGGGTGGGAAAGATTTTTCATTTCGACGATGATGCTTCCTGGAGCGAACCCAACTGGCATCCGGCAAAGGTATCCAAGCGAGGGTACGTACTCGAAAGCAATAACCGCCTGGCGGCCAGGAACAAATTTGGTAACGGCATGGCCTATGAGGCCGCCAGCGTGCCCGACAATGCCTATCCCGATGGCATGACGGCTGACCGGGCTATCCAGGTCCTGCAAGGGCAGGCGGGGAAGCCCTTTTTTCTGGCCGTTGGCTTTTCCAAACCCCATTTACCTTTTGCGGCCCCGCAGAAATATTGGGACCTCTACCCGGAAGCCAGTGTGAAACCAGCCCCGCACCGCCAGGCCCCGCACGGCGCGCCCGCCATGGCCCTCAATCGTGCCGGAGAGCTGTCCACCTATGCCGGCCTGCCCCGGTATGACTCGCTCAGCGAGTCAGAAACGCAAACGCTACGGCGGGGGTACTTCGCCTGCGTCAGTTATGCGGATGCGCAGGTGGGGCGGGTGCTCGGCGAGTTGAAACGCCTGGGGCTGGATAAAAATACGATTGTGGTGCTGTGGGGCGATCACGGCTATAAAATCGGTGATTATAACGACTGGTGTAAACATACTAATTTCGAGATTGACACCCGCGCGCCACTCCTTGTGCGAACGCCCCGGATGGATCATGCAGGAAGCCGGACAAAGGCATTAGTTGAGTTTGTAGATGTGTATCCGTCCGTGTGCGAACTCGCCGGTCTGCCGTTGCCGGCACACCTGCAGGGCAAAAGCTTTGCCCCCTTGCTCAAAAAGCCCGCACGTGCCTGGAAAACAGCTGCGTACAGCCAGTACCTGCGGGACCCCGGCACGATCATGGGCTACTCGGTCCGGACAGACCGCTACCGCTTTACGGCCTGGTATCTGACGGCCCGGCCCGATAGCCTGCTGGCTACCGAACTCTATGACCACCAGACAGACCCCGACGAGATGAACAATATGGCGGCAATACCCCGCTATGGCCCGGTGGTGGCCAACCAGCAACAAGTACTCAAAAAAGGGTTCCGAGTTCTCAATTATACAGAGTCAAAGCGATGAAAAAAGGACTGTTTTTTTTACTGATGAGCTGCCTCAGCACCGGTGTATTTGCCCAGGGCGTGGTCATCGACGTGACCCGGCTGGGGGCCAAAGGGGATGGCAAAAGCAAGGACACTCAGGCCCTGCAACGGGCCATTGACCAGGCTGCCCAGAAAGGAGGAACCGTGCTGCTTCCCCCCGGTCGTTATCTCTCCGGAACGCTATTCCTGAAAAGCAATGTTACAGTACAGTTAAGCCGGGGAGCGGTTCTGTTAGGTAGCATGGAAATAGCTGATTACAAGAGCAATACGATAAAATACCGCTCATCGACGGAGAGTTACTCTACCCGCGCCCTGCTGTATGGCGAGGGCCTTGAAAATATTGCGCTAATCGGGGAGGGAACTATCGACGGGCAGGGCACGCACCCTAATTTTCAGATAAAGGCTGGTACGGACGGTAATGACAATGAGAGCATCCGCCTACGCCCCTACCTGATCAAGCTTGTCTCCTGCAAAAATGTTCAAGTAACTAACCTCACCCTCCGCCACTCGCCGGCCTGGGCACAGCACTACCTCGACTGCGAAAACGTCCGGTTTCAGGGTATGCAGGTGTATAATCACGGCAACCGCAACAATGACGGCCTCGACCTCGACAACTGCCGGAATGTACGGGTTTCTGACTGCCTGATCGATGCCGACGATGATGCCCTGTGCTTCAAAAGCACCAGCCCAGCCGGGCGGTGTGAGCAGATTGTGGTCAGTAACTGCATCCTGGCCAGCAACTGCAACGCCATCAAAATGGGTACGGATTCCAACGGCGGCTTCGCCGACATAAGCATCAGTAATTGTGTGCTGCGCCGGGCCGGCGAAAAGAGCTTTTGGGGGCGGCATTCGGGTCTGGCAGGCATTGCCCTGGAAGTGGTGGACGGTGGCCGGATGGAGCGCATTATGGTGAGCCAGCTAACGATAGATGACTATGCGTCAGCGCTTTTCATCCGCCTGGGGAATCGGGGGCGGCTACCCACACCCGATGCTGAAAAGCCGGGGGTGGGCACTTTACAGGATGTTCAGATCAGCCACATCGAAGCCCGCAGCACCCTCAACACGGGTTGTGCCATCGTGGGGATTCCAGGATATTCGGTCAGGAACATAACGCTCAGCAACCTGCATATTGTTGTGCCCGGTGGAGGCACCGAGGCCCAGGCTGCCCGGAGTATCCCGGAGAAGGAAGCTGCCTATCCAGAAAGTGAAATGTTTGGCAGGCTGCCCGCTTACGGCTTTTACATACGTCACGCCCGCAATATCAGCATCGAGCATTGCCGGGTAGAAACCCAAAGCCCCGATGCCCGCCCCGTATTAGTAACCGACGATGTTCAGAATAGTACCCTACTGGTTAACTGATTAGTAATACCCAGACAGAATTTCTCTGAATTAAATTTATTCACAACCCTTTGTCTATCAATCTTTTAAAAGGCTATTCGCTAACAGCGAATAGCCTTTTGCCACTTAACCCCATCACAAATGAACATCCGGATAAGCATCTTATTAATAGCAAGTAGTCTGCTGCTGCTCCTGGCAATAGGTTTGAGCAGCTCCCTGCCTGCACCCCAGAAAAAGCCGCCCGCCCGGCTCAATATCCTGCTTTTCATCGCCGACGACTGGGGGTTTCCCCACGCGGGCATTTATGGCGACAAAACGGCCCGAACCCCCCACTTCGACAGCCTGGCCCGCCATGGTGCCTTGTTCCAGAACGCGTTTTGTGCGGCTTCGTCCTGCTCGCCGTCACGGGCGGCCATCTTAACGGGCAGGTACCCTCACCAGTTGGAGGCCGGGGCCAACCTGTGGAGCTACCTACCCAAAAAATTCCCGGTGTATCCCGATCTGCTGGCAAAAGCAGGCTACCGGACAGGGTACACCGAAAAGGGCTGGGGCCCGGGAGGGGGCTGGATGCCCGGCTGGAAAAGCGACCCGGAAGGCTACGCCAGCAACCCGGCAGGCCCGCATTTCACGTCTTTCGACGAGTTCCTGACGACTCAGCCCGCCGGGGCGCCATTCTGTTTCTGGTATGGCCCGAAAACACCCCATCGCCCCTATAAAAAAGGAATCGGGCTGGCGGCAGGCTACCGACCCGAACAGGTTACGGTGCCTCCCTATCTGGCCGACACCCCCGCCGTGAAGTACTCCCCCAAAACTGGACAGGGTTTATAATGAAATGAACGAGTATCTTTCATCTCAAAATTACTACCCTTATGGGACGTACCCGACGCACGTTCAGTGCCCATCAGAAGACGCAGATTGCTCTCGAAGCCCTGCGCGAACGCCAATCGCTTAGCGAGATTGCTCAGAAGCACAGCGTTCATCCCTCTCAGATTACAGCCTGGAAAAAGCAGGCTACCGATGGGCTACAAACCCTGTTTGAACACCCATTAACCAATCAAACTCAGCAACAGGACGAAAAAATAGCCCTGCTTTATCAGCAGATTGGCCAACTTCAGTTCGAGTTAGACTGGCTCAAAAAAAAACTACTTAGCCATGAAACAGCCTATCTCAGAACGCTTATCGATCCCGATTCACCCCTGCCTTTCGCCCGCCAGTGTGAACTTTTAGGTTTGCCCCGTTCCTCGTTCTACTATCAACCCATCGGCGAAAGCACACAAAACCTGCAACTGATGAGACTACTTGACGAACAGCATTTACGGACTCCTTTTTTTGGGGTTGGTCAATACACCGACTGGCTCCGGGAAAAGGGTCATGTGGTCAATCCCAAGCGTATTCGTCGGCTGTTGAGGCTACTGGATTTACAGGCCGTTTGCCCCGGCCCACACACGTCTAAACCCGGCACGGGGGTGGCTCATAAAGTCTATCCATACTTACTTAGACATGTGACTGTCAGCTATGTAGGACAGGTGTACGGCACGGATATTACGGCACGGGCCGCCCCGGTACATCCCCCTAAATGGGGGCTTTCTCTATCTGACCGCCTTTGTGGACTGGTTCAGCCGGTATGTGCTGGCCTGGGAATTGTCCAACAGCTTAGATACGAGTTTTTGTCTGATAGCTTTGGAACGGGCCTGTGCCTTGAAAAAGCCCCAGATTGTTAACACTGACCAAGGGGCGCAGTACACCTCTCTGGCTTTCAGTGAGCAGGTGGTTGGGGCGGGTATTGCCTTGAGTATGGATGGCAAAGGGCGTGCTATCGACAATGTGTTTACCGAGCGTTTCTGGAGGACGCTCAAGTACGAGGAGGTGTATCTGAAAAGCTATCAGGATGGAACTGATGCCTGGCAGCAGTTGGATCGGTACATCCGCTGGTACAACGAAGAGCGAACTCATTCGGCTTTAGGTGGCCGAACGCCCAAAAGTGTTTTTGAATTGTCGTGAGGGAAGCGTAATTTCATCCCCCCCCACGCATCGGCTTCTAACGAGAGGGCGGCTTGTCCGTCCTTCGTTTCAAGCAAGGCTTAAAAAGCCCTTCGCACGCAGCAGGAATTTCATTATAATATGCCCTTTTACTGTCCAATCAATGGGGAGTACTTCACATTACCATACTGCAAAATTACATAATCAAAATCGTGTGCTTTATTTTATTTCCATCCCTAAGCAAGATTATCGAAATTAGTTGTCCATACTGATCTAATAATTTCAGACTGTGCAAGCAAGCACATCATCTGATAACCCACAGCAGGCTTTTTACCTTCAATAATACTTTCAAAATAACTTTGCCGATCTCCTCCGATAGGATAAGCTTTCTGGGCGTAATATGAGTACTCTGTTACATCATCGAGTGCAGGGAAACTACCTTCATTGTCAAGCCAGCGTTGAATATACTGACGGACTTGCTCGTCTCTATGATTTGCAAAGCGATCTGCATTTTGAGGATTCTTTGTTACGAAAATGTCCTTCTTCCACTCCCAAATGCAGTCCGTAGCAGACGGTATGTTTGAACTTACTGAAGCGCCAGCCCCTAATAATAGAGCATGAGCAGTATTTGTATTGACTTTGATGGAGCGGATAAAGGCATCATACTCAATTAGTAAGCTTTGCATAAATATTAACTGGGCTATTTCTCAAAAATAGTGAATAATCTAATGAAACACTCTTGATGATCAGGTTATAATCAGTATACTAATTTCATACCTCCCAACGACTCCGAAAGGATCGCACCACAGAAGCCTGAGTACAGGCAATGCCTTATAGACGTATAGGGGAAGGAGGCTTATTCTGGAGCTGGTGCTTTAGAGATAGAAAAAAGCAAATGGCAAAACCAACTTCACAACGTTGTGATATACGATTGAGGGTTGCTCTGTCTCATAAAAGTGAGCTTCGGTTCCTCATTCTGGAGATTATCTCGACTCAGGGTGAATAGGTGTCGCTATGAATCAATAGGCTCTGTTTATAGAATCAGGCTTTGAGTAATTGTAGGCCTTGCCTCTGATAAAGGGGAAAATTCCCATCATGGCTAATCAGGATTAGGTTTTCGGTAATGGCCTGGCAGATCAAGAGATGGTCAAAGGGGTCATTATGGATGGGTATCAGTTCCTCTAACTGTCGCATATGCATCACTTTAGAAACTAATAACTTGACCCCCAGCGTTTCCTGGAGGGTTATAGCTATGTCTGAAATGGTGATACCCTGGAGTAATTTGAAATCGGGTTTGTTCAACTTCGCTTTAATAACGATTTCACGTAAGCTCTCGTGACTAACGTAGAACTCGTTTGTCTGATCGAACAAAACGGCTTTAATAGAAGGCTTTAACTGTGAGTCTTGAGTAATGAACCAGATAAGAACGTGCGTGTCAAGAAGGTACCTCATTACTTAACGGTACGGCGCAGATCAGCACTCCAAGCGGATGGTTTACTAATAATTTTATCCTTAAAAATACCAAAACCCGCCTTCATATTTGATTTAGGCGCATGAGTCTCCTTATCGGCCCCTTTGCTACGGCTGGCTCCCTTCGATTGGGCCAAATTAGATTTGGTTACGTGTGTCATGCTGGTTGCTAATTACTTTCTGCAAAAGTAACGAATTAAGCTATTAATAAGTTTAGGGTAGTCAATGCATTCGGCTTACTACTTACGGGTGTGGACTTACTGCTAAGCAACCTGATCATTAAACGCTGCGCTCATGTGTTTAGTGAGGTTATTGCACAGCCCTATATCAATAAAGTGTTCAGAAAAAACTTAACCTAGCCAAAATCGTGAACTATTAAACTGAACGGATTTATTGAACGCAAAAAGGGCGGTTTTGCGCAACTTCCCTCCTAATCGGCCACCGTTCAGAAAAACGTCCCTTTTTGTGAATCGGGTAACATACCTGGAACGGTCATTCCTGATTCGTTACCCCTACCTGTTTCGCCTGATTAATGAAGTACTGACAGTGCCAAGACGACTCTAGGTTACGGATTGTCGTCGACAGATAGCAAATAGATTGCTCCCCGGTTGAGTCGTCAGGGCGTTTGTGGGCCTGATTTTAAGGGGCTCCTTTTGATACGATACTGATGATCAATGATTGGTTTTTACACGACAAAAGCCGTTATGATACCGTGGGAATCCCGCACAACTCTAGTGGTGTAGCATTCCGACTGTACCGGAGTGGCCCGTTTGCGAGGAAAACCCCTTAATCGGCCTCGTTAGACTAAAAAAACGGATGCTGTAAATAATCCGTTGTTTTTGTAGCTTCGGGAAAACGATTTTCCCTATGGCTACCATCCGCCTGACAATTTACGACGACGAAGGTAACGAGATTACAACGACTCAACAGGTCTTGGCCTCCGAATTGGACACTATCAACAAGATTGAAGCAGCGGTAGAAGCCTTCCGCCAACAAGCCTTGCCACAGGTCAGCAAAACGCTATTGGAGCAAAGCCAGAAAATGTTTAAAAAAAAGTAACTATCTCCGCTACCAACAGCCTGCGCCCCAATGGAACCTATCCCGTGGATGTGAAGACCCTCAATGGCAGTTTTTCCTTTGATGTAGTCCGATTTAAAACCCCCGATGGTTCAACTAATTATTTTCGGGAAGCCAAGGTATTCGACCAGTCGAGCCGCTATGAAAGTCAGGGACTGGTGGATTTTGTTTGCCGTTACGCCACCCAGATGAGTTATGAAAGGGTGAGTAAGTTGACTCACGAACGATGTGGCGGAGTGAGCATGAGCGATCAGCATATTCAGCATCTGGTGCTGGAAGCCAGTGAGCAGATCGGTCAAAAGCAACAAGTCCTCATTGATCAACACCTACATACTGCCTTACCTGATTTGGGCATAGCCGATATTTATTGCCCTGATAGCGAGGAGCTTGTATGGTTTGAACCGGGCCGCCGTCGCGGATGGTGTTTGTGTCAGTGAACAGAAGCCCTGCCGGGACAAAGTGGCTAAGTCGTCTAAGCAACGTACCACGACTGACTGTCTCTTGGTAGCTACACCTAAAGGCGGTTTTGCCCAAATCATAGCCGCCACGGGTGTTGACCTGAGTGCCTTAGCGCAGACTTGTTTGAAAGGGTATTATACAGGTAAAGTGGTGAAAGTGGTTGTACTCAGCGATGGTTCAAGAACGATCAAAAATCGCTGTGTGGGTCTGTTTGGAAGTCAGTATAGACACATTTTGGACTGGTATCACTTACAACGTAAAGTAAGGGATTTAATGACCATGATTGCTCCTGATAAGGAACTCAAATCGGACCGCCGACGCGGTAGCCTATTGTCAGGAATTACTAGGTTTGTTATGGCGTGGTGAGGGGTCTATGGCTTTAGCTAAACTGCGTAGTTATGCTTATCGGAATGCAGTAAAATGGGAGGAGTTGATAAATTACTTGGTCAAGAATGAGTCTCATCTGATTGATTACGCCCGTCGTCAAGGGGTGGGTAAACCCATTGGTTCGGGCCGGATGGAAAAAGCGGGCGACCTATTAGTGGCTCGTCGGCAAAAAGAAAAAGGCATGAGTTGGTCAGCCAAAGGCTCCAGGGCGCTGGCGGTGCTAACTGCCCACTACAATGGCGGTGCAACGGATTATTTACAGTAACAAATAATACAGCCTGTTACGTTTCATAGCCTGCGGCACAGCTACGCCACCCACCTGCACGAGCGCGGAACGGACATTAAGCTCATTCAAGAACTATTGGGTCATAATGACATTGCCACCACCCTACGCTACACACACGTAAGTAACCTAAGAATCGAAAAAATAAAAAGCCCCTTTGATTCGCTAAACCTTAAAAATGAGTAGTTTGGAAATCTAAAAATAGCTTAGTATTTTTGAAAAGTACGGCAAGTACCAAGCTAACAATACAAAAAGTACCGCAAGAATAGTGCAATCTTTTATTTGAATAGTTCAAATAAATACAAAAACTACTGCAAAACTTTCGTATATTAGATAGTTAGCTGCAAGTATGCGAAGGCCTAAACAAGACGATTAAATTTAGACAATTTAAAAAGAAATGAACGAAAAGAAAATACCATATGAACTAGTAATCTTTTTGTTTGGTGGTGTATTGACATATTTAACGGTATATTGGGCAGTTCCAAATCTGAGCGAAAAAATAAAGATTATGGAATTAGGAAGTTGGATGATTCTAGCACCATTGACAATCTTTATTCCATTAATAATCATTGGCTTTATTATTCT
>Ga0209181_10012789_pt1 | contig 10567 bp, 9 predicted proteins | sample MAT05_FD_187208 | JGI IMG/M metagenome (GOLD analysis project Ga0209181, IMG submission 187208) | Freshwater microbial communities from Lake Fryxell liftoff mats and glacier meltwater in Antarctica - MAT-05 (SPAdes) (version 2) | ecosystem: Environmental > Aquatic > Freshwater > Ice > Liftoff...
ACACGAATAACAATAGTATTCTGGGGAATCCCTTTCCCCAAAAATCCCTACTGGGGGGGGGTCTGACCCGTTCCTTAACGACTGCTTTTAAGCACGCTCTCCTCCCTTCTACTCCTGTGTGCAAGTGCATTGCAGAGTTCAGCGAGTTTGCACAATTCAACTCCTGGAATCGGGTACACATCGCTGCCGACAACATGCAAACATTTTGGAAGAGCTTTTGCAAAAGCACTTATCCAGTAGGTTATTTCGCGGTAGCCGCGTTTGGAAATGGAACCAGGGCATATACCTTGGTGACCAACGCCACGGGCCACAAATTTTGGGATCGCGTTTCTACGCTGCCTTTTGCGGTACAGTATGGCGGTGTGTGCCCAGCAACCAATGGCGGTTATGTGGCTTGTGGCACCAAAGACAATAGCGGCGAATTGGCTGTGACCAAATTTAACGCTTATGGAGAGGCCGAATGGACGTATGACTACCCTGTCAACGGTTTTGGGTGGACGATCAAGCAAGCCAACGGCGGTGGCTATGTCCTGGCGGGCACCCGCTCCGTAATTCGTATTGATGTAGCTGGAAACCTGGATTGGTCGCGGACCATCAACCTCCCCACTTCGCCAGATGGAAGCGCTTACTCTTACACCGAGTTTGAAGAGATCCTGCCGCTCACCGGAGAGAATGGCTTTATACTAACGGGTTCGGCTTTTTCCAACTCACATTCTGGCGTCTATACCGCTCGCATTAGCTGGTCTGGTAGTGTCATTTGGGCAAAAATCAATGACGTAGCCAACACCAATCTCCCTGGAACACCTGTGTGCTGGGTAAACAACGCCGTACTCTCCAATAGCGGCAGCAAAGTTATCACTTCATGGCGCAGAGGCCCTGTAAGTCCAGGTGGAGGCCTGTTCGCACAGTTGGTTAACATATCCGATGGCTCCCAAGGTCCAATCCAAAGCCTGAGCAATACGATCCCCGTTCAAGAAGCTTTTGCCACCCGTGCACATGGCAGGCTCGTTATTGGTGGTACCCGGGGCAGCTACACACAAGCGTATGCCTATTCCAACGCCACCTTCCTTATAGATAACTTAGCTCCCCAGGGCACGTCATTGGATGAAAACAATATCGCCAATGTCCCAACTGCATCCGGTTTCCTTACCAGTGTTCGCAATGCCTACCCTACCTTTGAAAATGGCAAGCCAAAATTTGAAGATGCAATTATGACCTTCGCCAGCCGTACAGCCTACACGGACCTTACTATTTTCCCAAACCCAAGCACTGGTTTGGTGTCGGTAGGTGGGGTAATGGAAGTAGGTGCTTCGCTGCGCGTGTTTGACCTTGCCGGCCGTTTGGTCATGGAGAAAAACATCCAAGAAGGCGACTCAATGGTCAATTTCGATCTTACGGGGCGGCCAAAGGGTATTTACACCGTTCAGATGGTGGGTGCTCAATATAATGTAACCCGCAAATTCGTTATCGAGTAAACGTTTTCAGAGGGTATTAAACACATAAGGCACATACGGTCACATAGAATTGAAAATCAACTATCTATGTGACCTTATGTGCCTTGTGTGTTTCATTACATCTATGCGCTTATCACTTTGACATCACTGTTTTTTCTCCACTTTCCATCGCTCAAAAAAGGCAGGGATGCAGGCGTTGCTCAATGGAGTGTGCGCATTAAAAAGCACACAAATACCGATGCCATCTCGACGGTCGAAGGCGATTTCACTCTTGTAGCCATTGACATAGCCTCCGTGATAAATAATCGTTTCCCCATTATTATCAAGCACCCGCCACCCGAGCGCATAAGAAGCTGCATCACGGGAAAGCCAGTGCGGGAAAATGCGCCGCTCCTTGTCGGTTTTCACCACAGGGTGAAATACGCGGTCGAGTGTGGAGTCCGCCACTATGTCAGGACGGTGCCCCAGGAGCAATTTTAGCCATTCCCCCATGTCAGAAATGCTTGCGTTGACGCCCCCCGCCGCCGCGGCATTGTAATAGAGCGGCGAAATGGAATCTGCACGCCAAGTGCCCAAACCAGTTGCGAAATGAGGCAAGGTTTTGTTTTGTTCTCTGAAAATGCTCTCAAAATCACAGGAGGCGCATTGCATACCGGCAGGAGCAAAGATTTTTTCAGCCAAAACCTGAGGGTATGTCTTGCCTGTTTGGCGCAGCATCACTTCTTCAATGACACAAAGTGCTGCATTTTGGTAGGCATAAAACGCTCCTTCCTTACCGCTGATGGGTGCTTGAGGGAAATAATCGGTTACAATGCGCGGGATACTGAAATCCTTTTCAATCAAATTGGTGAAGGCATGATATGGCAACCCAGTCGTGTGGGATAGTATATGCCAGAGCTGAATACGGGCCGCTTGCTTACGGTCTTTAAGTGAAAAAGCCGGGTAATATTTTTGAACAGGATCGTCCCAGCGCATCAGGCTGTCCTGCACCAAAATACCTGTTAAAACACCTGCAAAACCTTTTGACAATGAGCCGATTCGGAACACGGTATGTTCGTCAATGGAATCCTGCCTGCCTACAATTCTTGGGCCATAGCAATGTATAAAAACGATTTGGCTGTCTTTTACGATCACCATTGCTGCGCCTGGGGTGTTGGTCAGCCGCATGGAATCTTCGAAATACCGGACGTATTCAGCTATAAATGCCTCCAGATGGGACGGGAGTTTTATGGCCGTTTTGGTCAGGGAAGGAGGAGCTGCGCCCGCATTCGCCCACGGCTGCCAAGACTCGGCAGACAGGGAGGCTACCGCGGGTAAAGGCGCGTTGGAACAAGCCGAAAAAAGAAGGGAGAGAAGGAATAAAAAGAAAGGGAACTTCATAAGTGCGCGAAGATAGCGCGAACCAAGTTCACCACGGATCTAGCCTTGACACAAACTTAGGAAGCAGATGAAAGTAACAAGTTATTATTCACCCGTTCCTTAAACAGGAAAATTCAACCGCACTCATCGGCGGTCTCTGCTGCCTGGAAGCCTGTTTTGTTGGCGTTCCTGTTTGCGCTCGCGAACCTCTTGAAGCTTTTTTATCAGGGATTCTCGGAATTCGCGTTCGGCCATTGGGAGTTTGGCAATTTTCCGAAGTGGGAGCACCTTGCGAAGTTTTTGATAAGATTCGCGCTCCAACTCAACTTCCCGCTGTTTCATCTCAAAGTGCCGCTTGATTTGATCCTCCACTTCGGCATCGCTCATTTGGTCGAGTTGCTTTGAAGGGCGCAATTCTTGCTGTGCCTGCTCTCGTTTATCGGTGAATTCGTTGTACACGGGCCAAAAGCCTTGCGCTTCTTCCGGGGTTAGATTGAGCACTCGGGTAAATACTTCGGCGCGGAAGGCAGCTAAGCGGGCTTCGCGCTTTTCGGGGTCCACCTGTGCCTGTGTCAAGGTGCCAAAAGCACTGACAATCAGGACGGTGACTAGTAAATGTCTCATGGTGATGTTCATAGCAAAATGTTCTTGATTATTTTTTTACAGTATTTGTTCAAGTTCTTCGTCGGTCATCTCATCGAGGATTTTGTCCAAATCGTCCGGATGGATTTCATCAGAAGTGGAACGGTTTTTCTTTGGTGTGCCCGGAGCGACTTTCTCAATTGGTTCCGATGTTTTTTCTGCGGTCAATGCGGCAAGTTGCTCAAGCTCAAACTCCTGCACATTTTCCAATACGTAGAATTCCAAGTCATCTTCGGTCAATTCTGTTGAAACAAACTGCGCAGGCTGAACTGCTTGAGGCTGGCGAATAAACCAAACAGCAGTCAATATCAGTGCCAACGCAGCAGCCAAGGCCATGGCCGTACGAGGTCTTACGGTCCAGGGGAACAACCTGGGGCGCTTCACCAAATTCATGGTCGGGCGACCCAAATCTCCCGAGGATTTGAGGCGTGCGAATACAGCCTCCTCCATATCTTCTAAGTATCCTTCTGGGACTTTAAAACCATCACTTTTCCCCTTCAAGTCTTGGAGGAAAGGAGCGATTTCGTCATTCAATTTTTCCTGCTTCATAGTCTGCATCGTTTGTTGGTCAATGGGTGCTTTTGGATTCATCCTTCGTAGTTCAAAAACGCCGCTTCGATCTTCTTGGTGGCATGGTGAAACGAGGCTTTGAGCGCGCCTACGGAGGTAGTGAGCAATTGCGACATCTCCTCGTAGGGCATTTCATCGTAATAGCGCAGGTTGAACACTTGTTTTTGCTTGTCGGGCAATTCGGCGATCGCCAATATTAGTTTTGCCTGCACGGCATCTCCGTCAAACCACTCATCCGCCTTCAACCGGTTGGAAAGCAAGTTGGCAGTATCATCCAGTGATGACGAAGCGTGCCTCGCTTGGCTTTGAAGGTGGGTAAGCGCTTCATTGGTGGCAATCCGATAAAGCCAAGTGTATAGTTTAGACTTCCCCTCAAACTGCGAAATCCCCCGATAAACCTTAATGAACGTGTTTTGCAGCACATCATCGGCATCGTCATGAATCTGCACCATCCGACGAACGTGCCAGTAGAGCCGCTCGCGGTATTGCGACATCAGCAATCTGAACCCACGCTCGAAGGTCTGCTCGGAGCGCAATAGATCCATGATTTGTTCGTCCGTCGCGGGCTTTTTCGTTGCGGTCAATTGCAATTCGTGCGAGTTTGGAGATAAGACTGGCGGAGCGGGGGGAGGTTTAACAGGAGCGTAAAATTCACATAAGTGCCAACGCAGCCAACACGTTCTCCTCAATCCTGGAAGCTATATTTTTGGAGTCGTCTTTCACAAACGCCCGCCCCGTCATTCTTTCGAAAAGCTCGATATAACGGCTCGAAATTTCTTTCACAAAGACATCGGGCATGACAGGCATTTCTTGACCGTCTTTGCCTTGGAAACCATTGGCAATCAGCCACTCGCGCACGAATTCTTTGCTTAGTTGGCGCTGCCGTTCGCCCGAAGCCTGGCGTTCAGCATAACCCTCCGCATAAAAATAGCGCGAACTGTCGGGTGTGTGAATCTCGTCCATGAGCAGGATTTGGCCATCTTTTTTGCCAAATTCGTACTTCGTATCCACGAGGATTAGCCCGCGAGCAGCGGCCATTTCAGTGCCACGCTGGAAAAGTGCCCGGGTGTACGCCTCCATTTGGGCATAATCTTCTGCGCTCACCACCCCCTGGGCGAGGATTTCTTCTCTGGAAATATCCTCATCGTGCCCTTCTTCAGCCTTTGTTGTGGGTGTAATGATCGGCTCGGAAAACGGATCACTTTCGCGCAACCCCTCTGGCAAAGTCAAGCCACACAAAGTGCGAAGCCCTGAAGCATAAGTCCGCGCCGCATGGCCGACCAAATACCCCCGGATGACCATCTCCACGCGCACAGGATCACAACGCCAACCGATGGCGACGTTTGGGTCAGGCGACGAAATCAGCCAATTGGGGCATAAGTCGCTGCTGGATTGCAGGGCATAAGTGGCAATTTGGTTCAGCACCGCGCCTTTGTGCGGGATTGCACGCGGGAGAACATGGTCGAATGCCGAAATTCGGTCGCTGGCAACCATAACCAGCTTGTCGCCGAGGGAATAAACATCGCGGACTTTGCCACGGTAAAAGGCCGTTTGGCCGGGGAGTTGGAAATTTGTTTCACGAAGTGCGTTCATGGGGCAAAGGTCGGAAAAGAGTTTGGACTGTTGGATGAGTCATACCGATGCCGTTGCTAGAAAATACATCTTTCAAAAACTTTTTTCCCAACTCAATAAGAAAAATCGTTTCACAGCGGTCAAATGCGTGATGCTTTGTGCAAAAGCATTAGCAAATACTTGCTCATATTGACGACTGCCAAACAGGTTAACGGCGGAAAATGATATCGAACTACGCCATTTATTCAGCCGTAGATAGGCGACAGCATCGGAAGCGTAACCTATATTGTAAGGGTTGGAGCCGACGCGGTTGACCACTTGGTGGATGAATATTTTCAGATCAAAGCGCTTATTGGGTTTGACCTTGATTTGTGCCGTGGAGAACCAATTGGAGGAATGGGTAGCCGGATTACCAGAAGTATTTCGACCAGTAATTTGGACATTTTGGCTGGACAGCACCACGTTCACCCAAGTATCAAAGGCTGTACCGTAGCCCAGATTCACAGCGTAGATCTTTTGGCTCAGGGAAGTGGACGTTTCGCTGTTTAACTTTGCCGTTTCTTGCAAAAAATTTAATCCAAACCCAATTTCAAACCGAGAGTGGATATTGCGCAGGTAATGGTCTGCCCCTCCATTAACGCCGTAAGACAACCTGTCCACAGGCCTGAATTTTTCCTGCATAATGAGAAAGGGGTTAATTTGATAAGCTGTGCCAAATTGGTTTTTGTTTCGAGACATGCTTCCTCCAATGTTCCAGGAAAATTGGCGCAGTTGATTATTATATCGGTATTGCAGGCCGGTTTGATGGCCTGACAGCAAGGTTAAATCGGGAAGTCCCCGGGTAGTCAGTTGATAATCCGAAAAAATAAATGCTGGCTGCAAATCGATCAAGTCCGGCAATTCTTGCTGGAATCCATAATAACTGCTGAGAACTGCGTACTTATTTACGGTATATCGGAGGTCAATGCGAGGTTCTACAGCCCAAAGCCGAATTTTATCAAGTGAAAGTAAAACTGCCTGCAACTGTACCGGCCTGTAACTTGTGCCCATTCGCCCCCGTAATAAAAGTGGTCCAAAAGTACGCGTAGCAGAAAGGTTGGCAAAGTATCGGGGAGCTTGCAAGCGGGCATCGTTTTGATAATCCGCTCCGGGGTTCCATTGCTCACCAGAATCGTTTTCCAAATATACGTCCGATTGTATCCGCCCCCAGTTCCAATCCATGCCGACCTCGGCTTGCCATTGAACCGCATGCAGACGGGCTAGCCATCGTCCCATGAAAATACTTTCTCCTTCTTGTTGCACTACCGTTTGCCGCAATTGATTAAAAGAAGCGTTTAATCCAAAAAAGGAGGCATACCACGCGTATTGGGGATTTAAAGTGAATCGGTTTTGATACCAGGCCGTTTTGCTGATAATTTGAAAAGCAGCGGATTCGTTTTGCTTCAGGGTATATTCAAAGGAACCGAAAACATCAAAGATCCGCTGCCCTGATTGACTGACAATTTTAAAGTCATCTCCTCCGGTCTGGTGGCGCAGTAGGTTAAAATTATGCTGAACCGGCTTGCTTCCAACTTTAAAAAAACCACGCAAGGCATGTTTTTTATCCAAAGAAAAGTATTCTGATTCCGTCTGTATATTAAAGGTTCGATTTCGTTTTTTTACGAACTTGTTTTCTGCCACATCAATCAAATCAGATCCGAGTGCATAATGGGTGAAGTTGCCTGATGTTTGTCTCAACCCAACTTCTCCTGCCCATCCAGATATTTTTGTTTTAAATGCAGGCGAACCGGGCAATACAAGACCCAGATAGATCAATCCACTTTGATTTGTCTGCGTGTAACTGGATGGAAAGCCTGCCGTTTCGAGTGGCGGACTTTGCAATACTTCACGCACATTCAAGGGGTTGGCCTGTAAAGTTTGTTGTTTGCCAAAACCTTGAAACCCTCCTCTGGCAGTCCACTCAACGTCCGAAATGGCATTATCCCCGCTGTTATTGGCATTGCCGATAAGGTAGATTTTGTCTTTCCGGCTCAAAGAAAACAGATTGGTATGTGCCCGACCTTTCCATTCGTCCCCGTAGCCGCCGCCCATTTCTGCACTTCCAGACAATGCCCGTTTTCGTTCGGACTTGATTTTCAGGTTCATCACCATACGGTCTGATTCTTCAATGCCTTTCATCAATGGATTTTCCTGAAAACGGTCAATAACCTGCACTTTGGAGATCAGGTCTGCACGGATATTGCGGGTGGCTAACGTATAATTTTCGCTGAAAAGATCGTCGCCATCTATCATTACCCGCTCTATTGTCTTACCGTTATAGGTAATGAGTCCGTTTTCGGCCACACGAACGCCGGGCAGTTTTTTAAGCAGGTCTTCTACCGAGACTTCTGTGCTGTCTGAGAAGGAGGCCACGTTGTATTCTGTCGTGTCATTTCGAGCGATAACCGGGGGCGTTTTACCACGCACTACAACTTCTTGAAGTACGGTGCTGGCTAAAACAAAGTCTTGCGCAGATGGCAAGTCAAGTACAGCCAAGCGTAATGTTTGGGTACTGTATCCAAGAATTCTTGCGGTGAGCGTGATGCTGTCACAATTGGTTTTTATGGTTAGTTTATACTTGCCCTTGTCGTCGGTATAGGTGTAATCTATTATTTGTCTTTCTTCACAGCTAATGGCTACGACACTTGCATAGGAAAAAGCCATGCCCATTGAGTCGCGCACATAGCCTGAAATTTGCTGACTGAGCAGTGGGCTTAAAATCAGAAAAAACGAGGCAAGAAAAAAGCACCTTGCCAAAACCATACTATTCACATGAAGTTATATTAGTTATCTGTATTGATTTCTATAGTTTCCATCAGAGTTACGGAAATATCTATCCCTTTTGCCCTTGCTTCATTGACTAAATTTTCATTGAATTCTAATTCCTTTTTGATGAAATCCGCGTAATTAACTTTCATTTCAACACCATTTGGAGGAAGAATAAAGCCAGGTATGTTTTTTGAAATATCTAGACGATAGAATAAAAATTTTATCATCCCATCCATAGATTTTGCTTCTAAAATTAACCCTGGAAGCCCTCCCAACTTGAAGGGGCCAGAAGGTATAGGGATATCAAGAGTGTACCATGCTTCATATTCACGACCACGAAACTTTCCTATAGCACGGTTGCAGATAAATTGACCAAAACGTCTATGTTCGGGGTACAGAATCCATTTAATAGTTCCAAAAGTGTCGCTTACAATACAATGCTTTTTTGAGATCCGACCGCAAGGTAATTTACACAACATTCTGCGCTCTTGATGTAGTTTGTAAATCGGGAATCCTTGTTTATCACCGGCAACAGTAGTGGAGATGAAGTTAATGTTTTCAACTGAGGAATCTCGTGTTGGCGCACTGTTTTGAATATATGAAGACAGGGTATGATTAAAAAGAAGCGTTGCATACCCATTATTTTGAAAGTCCCCTGCTGTCCTCGCCTCTTGAATGTAAATCAATTGCCCAATTGGAATGCTATCAGATTGGGCAATAAGCATGGTGGGGAGCATGAAAGTTAAAAATGTAAATTTCATTGCCTAAACAAGATTGAAAATGTGATTTTGTATGAATAACCGTTGAAAACCAAGCTTGACAATTTAATTCTGACAGATCGTTTGCCAAACTTGGTTAACGGATTTTGGGGCTAATTCTGGCAACACCCTAACGAACATAGGGCAGTTTGCAATGCTTCCCATGCAGGATTGCAATTACCACAAGAGCAGTAAACACAAACAGTGGTTCCATTACAAGCCGCGCAATAAACGCACTGTGAATCTCCTGCTTTACATGGCTGAGTGGATGAGGGTTGGCCATATAGATTTGATTGATCCATCCTTATTTTCAAGGGATCACCATTAGAAGCAAATGCCACCGTTGCGCAAAATACAAAGGCCATTAGCAAAAATACTTTTTTCATATTATTTGAAAGATTTGAATTCACTGCCTACTCTTTACGCTTTTCGGCAATCGCGCCCTACTTCTTATGGTGTGGTTTCGGGTCAGCCCACAGTTGCAACTTGCAGGCAAAACTCCAATCCCTCAGTCCAGTAAAACTGGAACGTTCAAAAAACTTTTTCACTTTTTTGTATATCCTAACTGTAAGACAACGGAGTATGCGTACTCAAAAGATGACAACTGCTGGTTGTACTTGACTGGTCCGCCGAGCATCCTCAATAAATCGAGATGGTTGTACAAGGAGGATTTCGAAATACCGAGCCGGGAGGCAAATACTCTGGGGCTTCCAGTAGCTTTGAGGCGTATGAGCTGGTCCATTTGTTGTAAACGTTGAAGGTAATCAAAGGCTTTCATAAAGAACATTGGTGTTTTTTTGCTGTGTAAATGAAGCAGAAACAGGGGTTAGGGTTGCAAAAAGCATGGAAGTGCTTGCAGTTTGCAACCTTCATTTCAGGTTTTGACAGAAAAAACACGAAGAGGGGCGGAGCGCGGAAGGCTACAAAACGCCAGGGAGTTGCGGGGGGGGCAGATTGCGTTCATGTTGTAGGTTTTAGGAAAAAGATGCTACAAAAGTAGGCACAAGGCATACTACAAACAAGGACACTTTGCGCTATTTCACGACAGGCAGATGGCACAAAAAAACAAGGCCGATCTCCCGTCAGGAAAATCGGCCTCGTTACCCACCATATCTTCAGCGAAGGCGGGTGGTAATGGTCAAAAGTCAATAATATTTATTGCAACACCACTTCCCGCTCCGTCATCATTTTGCGAATGTAAGGTACGAAGTTTGTACACCAGCCACAAGGTAACCCCTGTACAGAAAGAAATCAAGGACAACAAAAGGAGCCTTGTACCATCCCCACTTTCTAAGCGAATCAGGGCACCTGCAAAGATGAGCATCGCAGGAATAATGTGGATAAGCAGCTTCGATCCTCTGCTCTCTAAGTTTCACCTGGGTCTAGCAAAAAATCACCTAATGC
>Ga0209181_10012791_pt1 | contig 10566 bp, 11 predicted proteins | sample MAT05_FD_187208 | JGI IMG/M metagenome (GOLD analysis project Ga0209181, IMG submission 187208) | Freshwater microbial communities from Lake Fryxell liftoff mats and glacier meltwater in Antarctica - MAT-05 (SPAdes) (version 2) | ecosystem: Environmental > Aquatic > Freshwater > Ice > Liftoff...
AGGATCACGCCGAGGCCTGAAGCCGGCCGGCGCCCGCTTCGCCAGCGCCGCCGTCACGCCATTGCCGCCGCAAACCCGTCAGCAATTTCAACCCGGCCAAAACTCAGCACGTTCGCACCGGCGCCCAAAGTGGTCAGTCCTGCTGTTGCTGCTTCTGCTACGGGCGTACGCTGCCATAGCGGCATGCTGCCCGATGGACGCGAGCTGTTGTTCGGCGTCTGGCTCAAATGGTCCAGCGTCACCCTGAATTCATTCAACACGCACTTGAGCAACTCGCGCACCACTGACTCGCTCTGGCCGTCCTGCCACACCTCGTCCATCTGCTGCAGATCGTGATGACTCAGGCGGGCCATAGGTCAGAGAATTCGTTGCGGCTCAGCGGCTCGTGCGTGGCGCGCTGTGTTCACGCGCCAACCTGCGACAGCCGCTGGCGAAAGTCCTTGACCAGCGGGTAGCCCAGCACATTCTTGATCGGCCGGTTGACCGCTTTGGTGGGCGCGTCCTTACCGCGCCCTGTGGTCACGCCCAGATGAATCCAGTTGGCCGCGCGGTAGCAAGTGCCGGCAAAGCGCTGCGGATCGACGAAGGTCTCCAGGAAATAGATCGGATGCCCATACACGCGCTGCCAATCGGCAGACAAGCTGCGCGCCATGCGGCCCAACAGATGCGACGCCAGGTGCGGCACCCTGACCCAGGGCAAGATCAGAAAGCGCGTGTTGTAGGCCAGCAGCCCAATGTTGGCCAGCCGCGCCCTCGGCGCCCAGCCGATGAAGCGGTCGCGGCTGCCCAGGTGGCGTGGCGCCGAACTCCACGCCACGCAGGCCACAGGCCGTGTGCCGGCGTAGACTAGGTACTTCAGATGCTCCCCGACGGGCTGCGCGTAGCCCAGGTAGTGATGCTGCTGCACCAGGCTGTTGAACAACGCCTCCTCGGCGGTGCGCCTGACTTGGCGGACCTCGAGCGCTCCAAGCGCGGCCAGACTCATATGCAGCGAAGCTTGATCAACATCGACCACGCAGGGTCGTGCACGGTCGACCATCGGGTTGCGAACGACGCGACGCACCGGCGGCATCTCGATGCGCCCTGCACGGTGCAGCATCAACATCATCCTGCGGCAAACCACGTCGCGCAGTGCGCCGTCGGTCTGCACCCAGTTCCATTCTTGGCACAGCTTCCTCGACAAACTCCAGCGGCTCAGCTGCGGGTGCTCGGCGATGAGGCGACGTATGAAGACGATGTCGTCTTCGGTGATCACACGGTGGCGGTAGCTCAGTACTTCTTGCATGCGCAGAACGGTAGCCGGTCTTGGCTCGGAACGTAAGCCCCCCCTCACCCCGAATGCAACCAACCTCATCGCCAAACATCCGCACTGGCAACAGCCGCACAGCCTAGCGGCCTTGCAGGGCATCGTGTATTCTGAAAACCAAAGCGACCATTGAACGTTCTGCGAGATATGAATTCCGACCCTCAGGTATTTGCGGCTATCGTCCTCGGTTCCTCCACCGACTGGGAGACCCTTCGCCACGCTGCCGATATTTTCGATGAATTCGGCGTGAAGTTCGAGTCGCGGGTGCTCTCCGCCCATCGAATGCCGGACGACATGTTCGAATACGCGGAAACGGCGGTGGATCGCGGGTTGAGGGCGATCATCGCCGGGGCTGGTGGTGCGGCGCATCTTCCTGGCATGCTGGCTGCCAAGACGGTGGTGCCCGTGCTGGGAGTTCCGGTCGCCAGCAAACACCTGCAGGGCGTGGATTCGCTGTATTCCATCGTCCAGATGCCCAGAGGTATCCCGGTGGCCACCTTCGCCATCGGACAGGCGGGCGCGGCAAACGCTGCACTTTTTGTAATTGCGATGCTTGCCAATGAAGATGCGGCACTGCGCGCCAGACTGCTGGATTTCCGGGCGCGGCAGACTGAGATCGCACGTGCGATGACAAAGGATTTGACCCGATGAATATCGTCACTCCGGGTTCTGTCGGCGTCGACGGCCAGCCCTCGACGCTGGGCGTGACGGGTGGCGGGCAACTGGCACGCATGTTCGTGCATGCGGCTCAAAGCATGGGCTTTCGCACGCTCGTGCTCGACCCTGACCCGGGCAGTCCTGCGGGGCGGGTTTCGCACGTTCATCTGGTGTCGCCATACGACGATTCGCAGGCGCTTGCTGAAATGGGCAGCCTATGCGCCGCCGTGACCACGGAGTTCGAAAACGTTCCCGCCGCGACCTTGCGCGCTCTGGCCCGACATGTGCCCGTCGCGCCCGGCGCGGACGCCGTGGAAATCTGCCAATACCGATGGGCGGAAAAGCGCCACTTCACGGCTGCGGCTGTGACTTGCGCGCCCCATGTGTTCATCGAAACAGACGAAGATCTGAGGTCCGTCAACCCTTCACTGCTGCCTGGAATACTGAAAACAGCCCGCATGGGTTATGACGGCAAAGGGCAGGCCGCAGTGACCGCGCCCGAGCATCTGGCCGCCGCCTGGGCGCAGGTGCACCGCGCCCCATGCGTGCTCGAGAAGCGTTTGCCGCTTCACCGTGAACTCAGCGTGATCGTTGCCAGGGGCGCCGACGATCAGGTCGTGCACCTGCCGGTACAACAGAATCTTCACCGTGACGGGATTCTCGCCATCACCCAGGTGCCTGCGCCTGACATTCCCGCCGACTTGGCCGCACTGGCTGTTCAGCAGGCTGGGCAACTGGCGCGGTCGATGAACTACGTCGGCGTGCTCTGCGTCGAGTTCTTTCTGCTGTCCGACGGTTCCCTGGTGGCCAATGAAATGGCGCCGCGGCCGCACAACTCCGGGCATTACAGCATCGACGCCTGCGACGTTTCGCAGTTCGATCTGCAGGTCAGGGCGATGGCCGGCTTGCCACTCGTGGCGCCACGCCTGCATTCGCGCGCGGTAATGGTCAACCTGCTGGGCGACCTCTGGTTCCGCGGTAGCGCGAGCGCACCCGTTGCCCCTGACTGGCCTGCGGTACTGGCCTTGCCCGGCGCCCACCTCCACCTTTACGGAAAGGCTGAAGCCCGGCCCGGCCGCAAGATGGGGCACCTGACGATCACCGCGGCGCGTGCTGCCGAAGCGCGCGAAATCGCCTTGCAGGCATGTGCCATCCTCGGCCTTCCAGGCTACTGAGTCATGCCGCTGGTCGACGCGCAGACGCCGGGGGCGATCGGTGAAGCCGCGCGGCGCATCGCCGCCGGCGAACTGGTGGCGTTTCCGACCGAGACGGTGTACGGCCTCGGTGCGCGCGCCGACGTTGCCGATGCGGTAGCGAACATCTTCGCCGCCAAAGGTCGCCCCATCGAGCATCCGTTGATCGTCCACGTTGCCAGCCTGGAGCAGGCCGCCTTCTTCGCCGACCCCGTCGGAGTGGCCGCGCGCCTGTTGATGGCACGTTTCTGGCCCGGGCCGCTGACGGTGATCGTGCCGCGCCGGCCGGGCATCGCGGCGGCGGCGGCGGGCGGCCAAGCCAGCATCGGCTTGCGCATGCCGTCGCACCCCGTGGCGCTGGCGCTGTTGCGAGAGTCAGCTACGTTGGGTGTGCCGGGCATCGCGGCGCCCAGCGCCAACCGCTATGGCCGGATCAGCCCGACCCAGGCTCTGCACGTGCAACAGGAACTGGGCGATGAACTGCTGGTGCTCGATGGCGGCGCCTGTCCGGTCGGCATCGAGTCGACCATCATCGATTGCACGCGCGACCGGCCCGCCCTGCTGCGGCCTGGCCGCGTCGACCGGTTGCAGATCGAACGGGTGCTTGGCCTGCGCCTGGCTGAACCGGATGCCGCTTCGCCGCGCGCGCCGGGCACGCTGGCCGCCCACTACGCGCCGATGGCTCGGGTTCGCCTGATGGAAACCGATGCCTTGCGGGCCGCAAGCGACCCTTTGCGCCGCGAGGCGCTGCCGCAGGGCCTCGCGGTATATTTGCGCGCTGCGCTGCAGTTCCCGCACGGCACCACGCTCCGCCACATGCCTGACGATGCCGGGCATGCGGCGAGCGAGCTTTTTTCTGTGTTGCGGGAACTCGATGGCACCGGCGTGCAGTTCATATGGGTCGAACTGCCGCCGCCCGGTGCCGAGTGGGAAGGCGTCCGTGACCGGCTTCAACGAGCCGCCGCCGCCTGAACGGCAACCGAACCTCATTTTCGGAGAACACATGTCTTTGATCAGGAACACCGGCTGCGGCTGGCGTCACTCACTGCTTTGCGCGTTGGCGGTGGCGGCCCTGGCGGCTTGCGGTGGTGGCACATCGCAACGCGAACCTTTCGTGCCGCAGCGGCTGATCTCCTTTGGCGATGAGTCCAGCGTGCTCGTGCAGGATCCTGCCAAGCCGGGCGGCGCGCGCAAGTACGCCGTCAACTTCATCGTCACCACCAATGGGGTGGACACGATCGACTGCGCCCAGCAGCCTTTGTGGAACCAGACGGTCGCCAACCTCTACACCTTCGTGTTCAAGGAATGCAATGCCGGCGCAGTCGCCCTGCCGCAGGCTGCCACCTTCGCGCAGGCAGGGGGGAAAGTTGCAGACCTCGCGGCGCAGATCGTTGTGGCGCGCGCAGACAAGGGCGCGTTTCGCCATGACGACCTGATCACGTTGCTGACGGGTGCCAACGACATTGTGGAGGTCTATGAGAACGGCGTCGGCACGGTGTCCGAAGACGACATGGCGGCCGATTTGCGCCAGCGTGGCGAGCAACTCGCCAACGTGGTCAACGACTTGGTCAGGGAAGGCCCCAGGGTGCTGCTGTCGACGGTGCCTGACCTCGGCCTGTCTCCGTATGGGCGTGCGCAGGAGGCCCAGTTCCCCGGACGAGCCACTCTGCTGTCGCGCCTGACGAGGGCCTTCAACGAGCAGCTGGGCGTCACGATCATCCTCGACGGCAGCCTGATCGGCCTGGTGCAAGCCGATCAGATGGTGCAGGCGATGTCGCGCTCCCCGGGCAGCTTCGGGCTGGCCAATGCGAACGACGCGGCCTGCCTTTCCAGCTCGCTGCTGCCCAACTGCAGCTCCAAGACGCTGATTCCCAATGGCGACGCCAGCAACTTCCTCTGGGCCGACGGCATCCGCATGTCTTACGGTGGCCACGCCTATCTGGGGCAGCTTGCCCAGGCACGCGCACTGCGGAACCCGTTCTGACCGGCATTGCGCTTACGCATGCCGGCTGCCACTTCTGGCCAGCCAAAGTGGGTTAACCCGGGCCCGACCGGCCTACTTCGGGCCGTATAGTGCCTCCACGATAAAAGAACGGTCGTGCCATTCCGGTGCGGTCACCAGAGACAAGCCCGTGGCACGGGCGAGCGTGGAGCAGGCATGAGGAACATCCGTTACTGGGTATTGACGGCCCTGGCGAGCGGCTTGCTCGCGGCATGCGGCGGCAACGACGACGCACCGGGCAGTGGCTCGCCTTCGGGGGCGCCTGCCACCAAAGGCAGCTTCACAGCGGTAGTGTCGTTCGGAGACAGCCTCAGCGACCTTGGTGCCTACACACCGGCCACGTCGGCCACAGGCAACGGTGCGGCACCATACGTCGGCGGCAAATTCACGACCAACATCACCGACCTGGCAACTGGCAGCAACACCGCCAAGGTCTGGGTCGAAAACCTGGCCACCTCGCTCGGTGTGATCATCACGCCAGCGGAAGTCGGCTTTGCCGGCCAGTCGGCCAAGTGCCCGGCCGCCGCCAATCCGGCACTGGCCAACAGTTGCACCGGCTATGGCCAGGGCGGCTCGCGGATCACCAATCCCATCGGTATCGGCAATGACGGCAATGACGGCGCTGCACTGACGGTGCCCATGAAGACGCAGATCGCCAACCATCTGGAGCGCTTCGGCAGCTTCAAGGACAGCGACCTGATCATCGTGTTCGGCGGCAACAACGATGCATTCATCCAGTTTGGTACTTTTGCGGCGACAGCTACGCAAATTCAGACTGACGCGGCCGCCGGCAAGATTACCGCCGACCAGGCCAAGAACCTGCTGCTGAATGCGCAGCTCGCCGGGCAGGCCGAAATGAAGACGGCGGCGCTCGAACTGGCCAGTTACGTGCGCACCGAGATTCTGGCCAAGGGCGGCAAGTACGTGACGGTATGGAACCTGCCCGACTCGACACTGACGCCGTTCGGCAGTACGTTGCCAGCCGATGTCAGGCCGGTGTTGACCAGCTTCGTCGACGTCTTCAACCTCTGGCTGCGCGACGGCCTGACGGGCCAGCCGGTGCAACTGTTCGACGCCAACTCCTCGTTCAAGGAGGTCTATGCCAATCCAACCAAGTACGGGATTGCCAATAACACCGTGCCAGCTTGTGATGCCGTGAAGATCGCAGCGATCACCGGCGGCGCCATCACTGACGGGTCCTCGCTATTCTGCAACGGCACCCCGGGCGTGCCGTTCAACGGCCTGCGCATGCTGCCCGACGGCACTCTCGCCGACGTCAACACCTGGCAGTTCGCCGACGGCGTGCATCCGACTGTCGGCGGACACAAGCTGATCAGCGATAGCGCGCTGGCGGTGCTCAAATCCTACGGCTGGCTCTGATTCGCGCGACCAGGAGAACCATCTCATGACCATCAAGCTCCAGCCGCTGGTTTTCGGCATCACCCTCGCACTCGCCGCTGGCGCTGTGCAAGCCCAGGACAACATCTTCAAGGGCGGTGCGATTTTTTACCAGACCCATGACAAGACCACCGGCATCCGGGGCTTCGGCATCCCGCCGGGCGCCGATGCCTCGGTCGGTGACGCCTGGACGTTGCTGTTCACCTACGAACGCATGTTCCGCCCGGACTTCGGCATCGAGCTCGTGCTGGGCTTGCCGCCGAAGATCGAGGCCAAGGGCTCCGGCACCACCGCGTTCCTCGGGGACAACATCCTGTCGGCGAAGAACATTGCGCCGACGCTGTTGTTCAACTATCACTTCGGCGCGCCGAGCGACACCTGGCGGCCCTACGTGGGCATCGGCGTCAACTACACCATCTTCTCCGACATCAAGTCGAAGCTGGCGTCGAAGGTGCAGATGAGCGACTCCGTCGGAATCGCCGGGCAGATCGGCCTCGACTACCACTACGACAAGAACTGGGGCGCTTTTGCCAGCATCGGGGCGGCCAAGGTCAAGACCGATCTGATCGCAGTGGAAAGCACCGTGCTGACGACCACCATCGACTTCCGCCCGGTGACCTACGCCTTCGGCGTGTCCTACCGGTTCTAGAGCCGATCCGCGCCCGGCGGTTGTGTGTCGCCGGCTGCGCGTCGCGTCTGCCGGTCGACCAGAAGCTGGGTGGTCAGGATCGTGGCTGCCAGCGCCAGCGTCAACGCGTTGGCCATCACGATCGGCCACTCGCCGAGTGACCAGCCGTAGACCAGCCAGAGCGCCACGCCGAGCGTGAAGGCGCTGTACATGCCCACCGAGATGCCGCTGACGTTGCGCGTGCGCATCGTCAGCAGGGCTTGTGGCACGAAGGACGCGGTGGTCAGCGTGGCGGCCAGGTAACCGAGAGCGTCGATGGATATCATGTCTTGAAGGCCCGAAGGTCAGCGCGCCGGGGCATCGTGAATGACCCATTGCACCAGCGCGTCCAGCGCAGGCCGGGCGGCGTTGGCGTTGGGGTGGTTGATGATCGCCACCAGCACGTAGCGGCGGCCGCTGTCCGACAGCACGTAGCCGGCGCGGCCCGCCACGTCGCGCAGGGAGCCCGTCTTCAGGTGCGCACGGCCCGCCGTGGCGCGTGAACGGCGCTGCGTGCCGTCGACACCGGTGATCGGCAGCGAGCTCATCAGTTCGGCCATCACCGCGCTGTCGAAAGCCTGCGTCAGCAGGCGGGCCAGCGTCTGCGCCGACACACGCGTGTCGCGGGACAGGCCCGAGCCGTTGTCGATGACGGTCTCTGGCGGCAGTTCGCCCAGGCGGTCGGCGAGCCAGCGGCGCAGGTGCTCGCGGGCGGCTTCCGGCGTGGCTGGCGCGCCCGGGGTGCGGGCGAGCGGCAGCGTCAGGAACAGTTGCTGCGCCATCACGTTGTTGCTGAACTTGTTGATCTCGCGCACCACCTCGGCCAGCGGCGGCGAACGCTGCTCGAAGCTTGGCGGCAGGTCGGCGGGCGCCGCGCCGTCGCGCACCTTGCCCGCCAGTTTTCCGCCCATCTCGCGCCACAGGGTGTCGATCAGGCGCGCGTTGTAGGTGGCGGGCTGGGCGTCGGCCACCGGCCAGCTTTGCTCGCCGCAGGCGCCGGCATAACTGCCGGCAAAACGGGTGCGGCCGGGCTCGAAGCTGGCCTTCAGCGCGCTGGCCCAGTCGGCGCAGGGCCCGCCCGCCAGCGGCACGCTGCGGTCCACGACACTGCCGGTGAGGGCGGGCTCGCTGATGACGTTGGCGACGCCGCGGGCCGGATCGGGCACGAAGGTGTGGATCACCGACTTGTAGTTCAGCAGCAGCGCGGCGGGTCGCACGTTGTAGGGCCGGCTGGTCTCGCCGTCGAAGTCGGCCGCGCTGCCCTCGGGCACGGCGAAGGCGCTGCCGTCGAGCACGATGTCGCCACGGATTTCGCGCACGCCGAGTTGCTGCACGCGGCGCAGCAGCAGCCACACGCGCTCGATCACCAGCTTCGGGTCGCCGCTGCCCTTGATGAACAGCGAGCCGTCGAGCGCGCCGCCCTGCACGCTGCCCTGCAGCCAGACCGGCGTGGCCCAGGTCCAGGCCGGGCCGAGCTGGTCGAGCGCGGCAAAGGTCGTCAACAGCTTGGCCAGCGAGGCCGGATTGACCGGCGCGCGAGAATTCAATGCCAGCACGCCGCGCCCGCTGGGCAGTTCCTGCACGACGACGGCCAGCGCCTCGGCCGGCACACGCGCGCGCTGCAGGGCGGCGGCGACCTCGGGCGGCAGGCCCTCGGCCGGCCAGGCCGGGCCGGCCAGCAGCAGTGCCAACACGGCGCACACCCTGCGGGCGGGACGGCTGCAGGTGTCGCTGCCGGAGTAACTGCCGGAGTAACGGCCGGAGTGACTGCCGGAGTGACGGCTCGGGCGCGCCGGGCGTGGGGTGGACCACATGCCTTTGATGATCGCACGGCTACACTGGCACCATGCTTTCCCGGCCCCTGTCCCGGCGGGCGCTGTGGTTGGGCGCCGCCTGCGCGGTGGTGGTGCTGTCGATCTGGACGTCCTTCATCCTCGTGGCGCGTTTCAGCGCCGCGCGCACGCTGACGTCCTTCGACATCGCGTTCCTGCGTTTCCTGTTCTCCGGCCTGCTGGTGCTGCCCGTGCTGGCCTGGCGCTGGCGCTTGCTGGTCGCCGGCCTGCGGTGGCCGGTCGTGCCGGGTGGCGCGGCGGGGCGGCCGCTGGCGCGCGGCGCGGCCCTCACGATGACCGCCGGCGTCGGTTACTGCGCGCTGGCCTACACCGGGTTCTTCTTTGCGCCAGCGGCCCACGCCGCAGTGCTGATGCCGGGCTCGCTGCCACTCTGGACGGCAGCCTTCGCCGTGCTGCTGCTGGGCGAGCGGCTGGCGCCGGCGCGGCTGGCCGGCCTCTTCCTGATCGTGGCCGGCGGCATGCTGGTGGCCGGCAGCAGCCTGCTCGCCGCGGCCGGCGGCGCCGACACCTGGAAGGGCGACCTGCTGTTCCTCGCCGCCGGCGCCTGCTGGTCACTCTACGGCGTGCTGTGCCGGCGCTGGCAGGTCGGCGCGGTCGACGCCACGCTGGCGGTGGCCTTCGGCAGCCTGCTGGGCGGCGCGCTGCCTTATGGCGCGGCCGTGGCGGCAGGTCTGGTGAACAGCCACCTGGCCCTGGCGCCCTGGCGCGAGATCGCCTTCCAGGCCGTCTATCAGGGCGGTGTCACGATGCTGATCGCCGGTCTGGCCTACACGCAGGTGGTGCAGACCTTCGGGCCGCTGCGCACGACCATGCTGACCGCGCTGGTGCCCGCACTGGCCGCGCTGGCCGCCGTGCCGCTGCTTGGTGAGCCATTGAGCGGCACCGCGATGGCCGGCCTGGCCTGCGTGACGGCCGGGCTGCTGTTCGGGCTGCGGCCGCCGCGCAGGCGGCCACCACGCCTCGCGGAAGGTCCGGCATGAGCATGCCGGGCGACTCAGCGGGCGCCACGCTGCTGGCCTTCGACACGTCCACCGAACGTCTGGCGGTGGCCGTGCTGGCGCCTTCCGGCGAACACCTGGCCGACGAGCCGGGCGGCGCTTTGGCGTCGGCCGGGCTGCTGCCGTGCATCCGGGCGCTGCTCGCCAGCGCCGGGCTGGCACAGGCCGACTGGAAGGCGGATCTGCAGGCGATCGCCTTCGGCCGCGGGCCGGGCGCTTTCACGGGGCTGCGCACCAGTTGCGCTGTGGCACAGGGCCTGGCCTTCGGCCTCGGCGTGCCGGTGCTGCCCATCGACAGCCTGCTGATCGTGGCCGAAGACGCGCGCGGCCAGGTGGCGCCGGGCGGTGAACCGTTCGAAGTGGACGTGCTGATGGACGCCCGCATGGCGCAGATCTATGCCGCCCGTTATGCCTGGGACGGTGGCCGCTGGTCGACCCTGCGGCCGGCCGAGCTCAGCACCCCGCTGGCGCTGGCCGAGGCCTGGCGTCAGC
>Ga0209181_10012792_pt1 | contig 10565 bp, 11 predicted proteins | sample MAT05_FD_187208 | JGI IMG/M metagenome (GOLD analysis project Ga0209181, IMG submission 187208) | Freshwater microbial communities from Lake Fryxell liftoff mats and glacier meltwater in Antarctica - MAT-05 (SPAdes) (version 2) | ecosystem: Environmental > Aquatic > Freshwater > Ice > Liftoff...
TTGCCGGCTGTTTAGCCGGCAATGGAGGACATGGAGGGAGCCGGTTGCCCGACGGCCTTGGTTGCCATACGGCGCATTCGTCGAACGGCGGCATTCCGATCAATCGAACGACCGCAGCGAGCCGCAAGCTGAGCGCCAAAGACCGGATCCCAGCGTTCAGGTGTTGGCCGGGCGCACCTTGCGAACATTCGAGATCTGCGCTTGGGCTACATTGACGTTCACGTCAACCCGCCGATTGCCACTGGCTCCCATGACCTCACCCGCACGCGCCGCCAAGACGTACACCATCAGCGAGCTGGCGCGCGAGTTCGACATCACGCCGCGTGCGATCCGGTTTTATGAGGACTCCGGCCTGCTCGAACCGACCCGCGCCGGCCGTAACCGCATTTACAGCCAGCGTGATCGCACCCGGCTCAAGTTGACGCTGCGTGGCAAGCGCCTGGGATTGAGTTTGCAGGAGATCCGCGGCTTGGTGACCATGTACGACACCGAATCGGACACGGCCCCCCAGCTCCAGGCTTTTCTGGCGGTGGTGGCCGCGCACCGGCAGCAGTTGGAGTTGCAGCTCGACGACATCCGCGTCACGCTGGCTGAGTTGACGCTGCACGAGGGCCGTTGCCGCCAGTTGCTGACGGCGGCGTCAGGTGTGGGCGCCGCCACAACCCCGGCCGCGCAGGCTGTCACCGCCGCTGCCACTGGTTTGCCAGTCCCGGCCCGCCGCAAAGTTTGAACCTGAGACCTGCCAAGACAGGGAACACTTCGGTATGATTGACGTTTACGTAAACGTCAATCAAATCCGGTGCCGCGTACCTCTGGCGTCCCGCCGTGGCATGCTTGCCCATGCCGTTGCACAACGCGCGGTCGCACCCGGCCCCACCATCAGGAGACACGCCATGAGCCAACTGCCCGGCCTCGACTTCCAGCTCGGAGAAGACATCGACGCGTTGCGCGACGCGGTGCGCGACTTTTGCGACGCCGAGATTGCGCCGCGCGCCGCCGAGATCGACCGCAGTGACCAGTTTCCGATGGACTTGTGGCGCAAGATGGGCGAGCTGGGGGTGCTGGGCATCACCGTGGCCGAGCAGTATGGCGGCGCCAACATGGGCTACCTGGCGCACATGATCGCGATGGAAGAGATCAGCCGCGCCAGCGCGTCGGTGGGCCTGAGCTACGGCGCACACAGCAACCTGTGTGTCAACCAGCTCAAGCGCAACGGCAGCGAGGCGCAGCGCGCCAAGTACCTGCCCAAGCTGATCTCGGGCGAGCATGTCGGCGCACTGGCGATGAGTGAGCCGGGCGCGGGGTCGGACGTCATCAGCATGAAGCTCAAGGCCGAGGACAAGGGCGGCTACTACCTGCTCAACGGCACCAAGATGTGGATCACCAACGGGCCCGACGCCGACACCCTGGTGGTCTACGCCAAGACCGAGCCCGAGCTGGGCGCACGCGGTGTCACCGCCTTCATCATCGAGAAGACCATGCCCGGGTTTTCTTGTGCCCAGAAGCTAGACAAACTGGGTATGCGCGGCAGCCACACCGGCGAGCTGGTGTTCAACAACGTCGAGGTGCCGGCGCAAAACGTGCTGGGCTCGGTGGGCGGCGGCGCCCGGGTGCTGATGAGCGGGCTGGACTACGAGCGCGCGGTGCTGGCCGCCGGCCCCATCGGCATCATGCAGAGCGTGATGGACAACGTGGTGCCCTATATCCACGACCGCAAGCAGTTTGGCCAGAGCATCGGCGAGTTCCAGCTGATCCAGGGCAAGGTGGCCGACATGTACACCGTGCTGCAGGCTGGCCGGGCGTTTTGCTACACCGTGGGCAAAAACCTGGACAAGCTGGGCACCGAGCATGTGCGCCAGGTGCGCAAGGACTGCGCCTCCGTCATCCTGTGGTGCGCCGAAAAAGCCACCTGGATGGCCGGCGAGGGTGTGCAGATCTTCGGCGGCAACGGCTACATCAACGACTACCCGATGGGGCGGTTGTGGCGCGATGCCAAGCTGTACGAGATCGGCGCCGGCACGTCCGAGATCCGCCGCATGCTGATCGGCCGAGAGCTGTTTGCCGAGACGATGTGATGCCATGGCGCAGCCCCGGCAGTGCTGTCAGGTCCGGCCAAGGGCGCTGCGTAAACTGTGCACTGCAGCATGACCTCCGTGCTCCCTGCCCGAAAGTTCTTCGCCGATGAGCACTGACCTGCAAGAGTTGTTCCAGAGCAACCGCCAGTGGGCGGCAGATACCGAGGCCCGTGAGCCCGGTTTTTTTACCCGCTTGCTGCAGCAACAAAAGCCGCAATACCTGTGGATCGGTTGTGCCGACAGCCGGGTGCCGGCCAATGCGCTGGTCGGCTTGCTGCCGGGCGAGCTGTTTGTGCACCGCAACGTCGCCAACCTGCTGGTGCACAGCGACCTGAACGCGCTGAGCGTGGTGCAGTACGCGGTGGACGCGCTGCAGGTCAGCCACATCATCGTGGTCGGCCACAGCGACTGCGGCGGCGTGCGTGCTGCCATGACCAACCAGCGTGCCGGCCTGGTCGACAACTGGCTGCGCCATGTGCAGGACGTGCGGGACGCGCACGAGGGCTTCCTGGCCGCCTTGCACACCAGCCTGCAGGTCAACGCGCTGGTCGAGCTGAACGTGCTGGAGCAAGCCCGCAACGTTTGCCGCACCACCGTTGTCAGCGACGCCTGGCACCGGGGCCAGACGGTGGTGGTGCACGGCTGGGTCTACGGCCTGCACAACGGCTTGCTGGAAGATTTGCGCATGACGGTGGACTCTGCCGACCAGATCGGCCTGGCCTACGACACCGCGCTGGCGCTGGTCAAGCAACGCTACCGGCAGCTGCAGGTGCAGCAGGGCGCCTGACGCCAGCCCCTGCGCGCCATGTTTCCGCACCGCCTCACCGACAGCCGGGCGTTTGATATTGCGCAGGCGATGCTGGACGGCTTCAACCGCCATTACCGGTTGTTCTCCGACACCAACCGCGCCGCCAAGCAGCGCTTCGAGCAGGCCGACTGGCACGGCCAGCAGCGGGCCCAGCGCGAGCGCATCGAGTTCTACGACACCCGGGTGGACGAGGCGGTAGAGCGGCTGCAGCGCGAGTTCGACACCGCCGTGCTGGCCGACGACACCTGGCAGCAGGTCAAGCTGCACTACATCGGTCTGCTGGTCGACCACCACCAGCCCGAACTGGCCGAGACGTTTTTCAACTCGGTCACGACCAAGATCCTGCACCACCGCTATTTCCGCAACGACTTCATTTTCGTGCGGCCGGCCGTCAGCACCGAGTACATCGAAAACGACGAGCCGGCCTCGTTGCCCACCTACCGCGCTTACTACCCGACCCAGGACGGCCTGCGCGACACCCTGCTGCGCATCGTCGAGAACTTTCAGCTGCAGCGCCCGTTCCAGGACCTGGGCCGCGACATCGACGCCGTGCTGGCCGGTCTACAGCGTCATGTGGGCGGCGGCGTGAGGCTGCGTGCCAACTTCCAGATCCAGGTGCTGGCCTCGCTGTTCTACCGCAACAAGGGCGCCTACCTGATCGGCAGAATAGTCAACGGTTTTGCCGAGACGCCGTTTGCGTTGCCGCTGTTGCACGGGGCGGACGGGCGCCTGGTGATCGACGCGGCGCTGTTTGCCGAGGACGATCTGCTGATGTTGTTCAGCTTTGCCCGGGCCTACTTCATGGTCGACATGGAGATCCCGTCGGCCTATGTGCAGTTTTTGCGCTCGCTGATGCCGCGCAAGCCGCGCAGTGAGATCTACACCGCGCTGGGCCTGCAAAAGCAGGGCAAAAACAGTTTTTACCGCGACTTTTTGTACCACCTGCGCCACAGCAGCGACGCCTTCGGCATCGCGCCCGGCATCTTGGGCATGGTGATGCTGGTGTTCGATCTGCCGTCCTTCCCCTACGTCTTCAAGGTCATCAAGGATTTTTATCCGCACCAGAAGGACACCAGCCGCGAGCTGATCAAGCGCAAGTACCTGCTGGTCAAGACGCATGACCGGGTGGGCCGCATGGCCGACACGCTGGAGTACAGCAGCGTGGCGTTTCCGCGTGCGCGCATCAGCGAGGCACTGCTGGCCGAGCTGCAGCATTTCTGCCCCAGCCAGATCGAGATCGACGGCGACTCGCTGGTGATCCGCCATCTCTACATCGAGCGCCGCATGATCCCGCTCAACATCTACCTGCAGGACGCCACGCCCGAGCAGCTCAAGCATGCGGTGATCGAGTACGGCAACGCCATCAAGGACCTGGTGGCGGCCAACATCTTTCCGGGTGACATGCTGTGGAAGAACTTTGGTGTCACCCGCCACGGCAAAGTGGTGTTTTATGACTACGACGAAATCGAGTACGTCACCGACTGCAACTTCCGCCATGTGCCCACGCCGCGCAACGAAGAAGAAGAAATGTCGGGTGAGGTCTGGTACGCGGTCGGCCCGAAAGACGTGTTCCCGGAGACCTTCGCGCCGTTCCTGCTGGGCAATGATGCGGTACGCGCAGTCTTCATGCAGCACCACGCCGACCTGCTGGACGCCGCCTTCTGGCAAGCCCACAAGGCGCGCATCATGGCGGGACATGTGCACGATGTGTTTCCGTACGACGCCAGCAAGCGCTTCAAGCATCCGCTGAGCGCCGTGCCCTGAAGCCGCCGCGCGCCCTCAGCATTGATCACGTCCGCCCTCGCTAGCTCAACCCGTCTCAACCCCTCTCAACCCCGTCTGGAGCCCGCCATGACCGAATCCATCGTCATCGTCTCAGCCGCCCGCACGCCCATTGGCGGCCTGCTGGGTGATTTTTCGTCGCTTGCCGCCTGGGAGCTGGGCGCCGTCGCGATCAAGGCCGCAGTCGCGCGTGCCGGCGTGCCGGGCGACCACATCGACGAGGTGCTGATGGGCAACTGCCTGATGGCCGGCCAGGGCCAGGCGCCGGCACGCCAGGCGATGCGCCATGCCGGGCTGCCCGACAGCACCGGCGCGGTGACCCTGAGCAAGATGTGCGGGTCCGGCATGCGGGCGATGATGTTTGCCCACGACATGCTGGCCGCCGGCAGCGCCAACGTGGTGCTGGCCGGTGGCATGGAGAGCATGAGCAACGCGCCGCACCTGATGTTTGCCCGCAAGGGCATCAAGTACGGCGCGGCGCAACTCTTCGACCACATGGCGATGGACGGCCTGGAAGACGCCTACGAGCGTGGCAAGGCGATGGGCGTTTTTGCCGAGCAGTGCGTCGACAAGTACCGCTTCAGCCGCGAAGCGCAAGACCAGTTTGCCATCACCTCCACCACCCGGGCCCGGCTGGCCAACGACGACGGCAGCTTTGCCTGGGAGATGGCGCCCGTCACCGTGCCCGGCAAGGCTGGCGACACCGTGATTGCGATGGACGAGCAGCCGCGCAAGGCCAAGCTCGACAAGATCCCCGGCCTGAAGCCCGCCTTCAAGAAAGACGGCACGATCACCGCGGCCAATGCGTCCAGCATCTCCGACGGCGCCGCCGCACTGGTGCTGATGCGCGAGTCCACCGCCCGCCAGCTGGGCGCCACGCCGATTGCCCGCATTGCCGGCCAGGCCGTGTTTGCCCAAGAGCCGCAGTGGTTTGCCACCGCACCGGCCGGGGCGATCAACAAGGTGCTCAAGCAGAGCGGCTGGGACGCCAAGAGCATCAACCTGTGGGAGGTCAACGAGGCTTTTGCCGCGGTGACGATGGCGGCGATGGCCGACTTCGATTTGCCGCACGACATCGTCAATGTGCACGGCGGCGCCTGCGCGCTGGGCCACCCTATCGGTGCGTCGGGCGCGCGCATCGTTGTCACGCTGCTGGGCGCGCTGCGCAAGCACGGTTTGAAGCGCGGTGTGGCGGCCTTGTGCATAGGTGGGGGGGAGGCAACCGCGCTGGCTGTCGAGATGCTTTAATCCAGCCGAGTTGCAGCAGATTGCTGCGTCGCAGCAATTTAGGCGCACCCACCATGTCCGACACCGAAATCCTGACCGAACCCCTTGTCGCCATTGGCGAGCGTTGCCAACGGTCACTGCGCCTGAGCCGCGAGGACATTGCCGACTTTGCGCGCCTCACTGGCGACAGCAACCCGCTGCACCACGACACCCAGGCCGCGCAGCGCGCCCGGCACGGCGAGATCATCGCCAGCGCCCAGCACAGCACGGCGCTGCTGATCGGCTTGGCGTCGTCGCATTTTTCACGCGCGAGTGACGGCTTTGGCCGCGAGCTGCTGTGCCTGAACTTCAACTTTGCGTTCAAGGCGCCGGTGTTTGCCGATCAGCAGCTGGAGTTGTCGTGGCAAGTGGCCACGGTGGAGCCGCACGCCAGCCTGGGCGGCCTGCTGGTGCAGGTGGATGGCCGGGTGGCTGTACGCCATGGCTCGCCCTGCGTGGTGGGCCGGGGCACTTTCTTGATCAAGGCGGTACCGGTGTGAGCCGTGATGAGGTCCAGGCCTTTTTTGACGGTTACCGAGAGGCCTTCAACCGGCTCGACGGCGACGCGGTGGCCGACCTGTGGCAGGGCGCCAGCGGTATCGCCGACAACTTTGGTGTGGGCGGCACCGCACGCCTGACCTGGTGGCCCGACGACGCGCCCATGCGCGCCAACCACCACGCGCTGTGCGAGGTCTACCGCCACAACGGCTACCACCAAGCCGATTTCCAGATCACCGCGCACCAGCCCCTGGGCGCACACCATGCGTTTGCCCACCTGCACTGGACGCTCAAACGCGCCGACGGCAGCGTGCTGCAACAGTTCCACACCGGCTACCAGCTGATGCGCGGCGCACGTGGCCCGCAGGTGTTGCTGGCGGTGGCCCACCAGGAAGACCTCCAGGACATCAAAAATCATGCTGCTCAGTGAAGACCACCAGGCGGTGCAAGACGCCGTTCGCCAGTTTGTGCAGGCCGAGATCGCGCCGCACGCCGCTGCCTGGGACAAGAGCGGCCAGTTCCCGGCCGCGCAATTGCGCGGCCTGGCGGCGCTGGGCTGTTATGGCGTGGCCGTGCCCACCGAGTACGGCGGCGCCGGCCTGGACTACCTGGCACTGGCGCTGATGCTCGAAGAAATCGCCGCTGGCGACGGCGCCACCAGCACCATCATCAGCGTCAACAACTGCCCCGTCTGCTCGATCCTGATGGCCTTTGGCAACGAGGACCAGAAGCAGCGCTTCCTCAAGCCGCTGGCGCGGGGCGACATGCTGGGCGCGTTTTGCCTGACCGAGCCGCATGTGGGCTCGGAGGCGGGCGGGCTCAAGACCAGCGCGGTGCTGGAGACCAGCGCAGACGGTGATGTCTACCTGCTCAACGGCGTCAAGCAGTTCATCACCAGCGGCAAAAACGGCGATCTGGCCATCGTCATGGCGGTCACCGACAAGGCCGCCGGCAAACGTGGCATCAGCGCCTTTCTGGTGCCCACCACCACGCCCGGCTACGTCGTCGCACGGGTCGAGGACAAGATGGGTCAGCACGCCAGCGACACGGCGCAGATCCTGTTCGACAACTGCCGCGTGCCGGCAGCCAACCGCATCGGCGACGAAGGCCAGGGCCTGAAGATCGCGCTCTCAGGCCTGGAGGGCGGCCGCATCGGCATCGCCAGCCAGGCGCTCGGCATGGCGCGTGCCGCGTTCGACGTGGCGCTGGCCTACAGCAAGGACCGGCGAGCCTTTGGCGTGCCGATCTTCCAGCACCAGGCGGTGCAGTTCAAGCTGGCCGACATGGCAACCCGGATCGAGGCCACACGCCAGCTGATCTGGCATGCCGCTTGTCTGAAGGACGCCGGCCGGCCTTGCCTGAAAGAGGCCGCAATGGCCAAGCTGATGGCCAGCGAGATGGCCGAGGCTGTGTGCTCGGGCGCGATCCAGGTGCTGGGCGGCTACGGCTACCTCAGCGATTTTCCGGTCGAGCGCATCTACCGCGACGTGCGGGTCTGCCAGATCTACGAGGGCACGTCCGAGGTGCAGAAGATCCTGATCGGGCGGGCGCTGGCCTGAGCCTGGCCGGGCACAGGGATGCGCGGCGCCGGCGCTGGTTGAGGCGGTCCGCTACAGCAGCGGCTGCAGGTACAGCCGGTCCGAGTAAGTGGCCAGCCAGTGCGGCCGGTAGGCGACAAAGATCGCCACCAGCATGCCGGTGATGAAGGCCTCGCCCGACGCCGCCAGGCCGCGCGCCAACAGCAGGTCTTCGGCCGAGAGGCCCGCCGGCAGCGGGCTCAGCAGCATCGCGCCGGCGCCGGCCAGTGTGGCGGCCAGCAGCGTGGCAAAAAAGCCTCGACCCAGGATGTAGATGAACAAATGGTGCGGCAGGGCGCGCCGCACCAGTGCGCCCAGGCCCAGCGTCAAGGTCGCCGGAACGGCACCCAGCCAGACGCCGCGGTGCAGGCCTTCTGCCCAGCCCAGGTCGCCCATCCAGCCGGTCACGGCGGCGACCGGTACCAGCGCCAGAATCGCCAGCGGCCAGCCGGCGCACAGCACCAGCAGCGCTGCGCCGGACAGCGGTTGCACGATCGGCATCGCAGCGTAGCGGTCGGCGCCCCACATCAGCGGCAGGACCGCCGCCCAGGCCAGCCAGGGCCAAGGCGGGCCGGCAGCGCCGACAGCGCGCCAGGGTCGCAGTGCCAACGCCACTGCCAGCGCGGCGGTGGCCAGGGTCAGGTCCAGCATCCAGGTCGAGGGCATGGGCCGATTGTGGGTCTGCCGGCGAGCGGCTGGGTTGCCGCCGGCCAAACGCCGTGCGCGCTGGCGATCAACGGTCCAGCTTGCACTGGCTGGCGCCAGACCGGCGTCGCGCGAGATCGGTCTCAGCTGCGGTCAGCGGCTGGTGTGGCGGCCTGGGCCTGCTGCACCGCAGCGGTCCGTGCCAGCACCGTGGATGCATGTTGCTCGGTGGCCAGGCGGTTCATCCCGCCCAGCGTGGCCAGCGTCACCAGCAGCGCCAGTCCCAGGGCGCTGACGCTCTGGACGGTCTGGCTGGAGAATTGTGCGGTGCGTTGGTCGGTGGTGGTCATGGTGTGCTCCAAGGGGTCGCGAGTTGCTGTGGGATGAACTCTAAGCACCCCCTGGCACCGCCACCAGCGCAGGGCGACAGACCGGCATCCCGTGCCGACAGCCGGTTGCCGGCCCCGATGAGCCGTTCCAGTCCCCAGGCTGCAACCGCCATGAAAAAGGGCCCCGAAGGGCCCTTTTGGCGTGCGGCGCACCGGCCGCATCAACCGGTGCTGGCGATCAGCCCTGCCGACGACGCGCCAGCGAGCCGATGGCCAGCAGGCCGGCCAGCATCAGTGCGTAGGTCTCGGGCTCAGGCACCGGGGTAGGCACGACCGAGAAGCTGAGCGTGTTCTGGTTGTTGCCGATCACGCTGGCAAACTCCCCAAGGCCGGCTGACGCTGTCAGGGTCAGCACGCCGCCGCTGAAGCTCAGCGAGTTGTACGACGGCGTGCCCATCGTGCCTTCACGCGCGTGATAGCCTGAGTTGTAAGTGCCCGCCGAGAACGTGGTGTTCTTGGTCAGCATACCGCCGAACACACCGGCCGGAATGCCATTGACCGCCACGTTGCCGTCCGCTTCAGCGCTGGTGCTGGCGCCGGTGCCGACCTCGTTGAACACCAGGTTGCCCAGGAAGCCGGTGATGCCCGACAAGGTGAACCCGGGCTTGGCGGTGATCGTGAACGACGGCAAGTCAAAGCTGGCCGTCTGCAGGCCCTGGCCCGCGCTGACCACGCCCACTGTGTTTGACACGTTCCAGCCGAAACCTTCGTTGGTGCCGTCGCCGAAGGTGAAGCTGACGTTGCCAAAGCCGGTGGTCATGTTGTCGTAGCTGACCGTGTAGCCGTTCAGGTCTACGGAGGCAGCATTGGCCGACAGCGCGGCCAGTGCGGTGACGATGGCGGCAAAAACAGGTTTGAGTTGCATGGTGGGTGTCCGGTAACGGGGTTTGCGAGCGTTGTGGGGGTCACAACGCGCCATCGATCGATGTCATTGAAGTGTCATGGAGATCATGCCCCGAAGCGCTGCCGCCGGCCAGACGTGATTTGCGCAACCCCCGCGAATGGGTGGGCCGAGCCCGGCCAAGCTTGGCCCGATGCGCCGATTTGGTGCGTCTGCGGGTCAATGTGACTGTCCCGTTCGCCCGCGCACCTGCGTACCGCCGCGTTGGCACCTGGCCGCCGGTGAGAATCGAGCCATGAGCGATGCAGAACCGCAAATCACCTGGCTGGACGATGCCGGCCAGCCCCAGCACACCCGCTGGCGCTCGCTGGCAGGCCATCCGCCGCCGCTGCGGGTGGTGCTGGCCGACGACACCCTGAGCGCCGACGCGGCGTTCCGCCTGGCGCAAGACGGCACCGGCCTGCTCTGGCGCGGCGACTACCAGAATGCGCGCCACCTGCTGCAAGCGCTGGGCCGCCGGCTGGACAGCCGCCCGGCGCGAAGCGGCGCGCCGGCCCGCCCGCCCGCGTCGTTGACCGCCATCTTTCTGGCCCAGCGCGAGGCACAAGCCCGGCGCGCGCGCATCCTCGGCCAGGTGCTGCTGCCCTTCGATGCCGACCATGGGGTGCCGCTGCGCCGCGCCCC
>Ga0209181_10012793_pt1 | contig 10565 bp, 9 predicted proteins | sample MAT05_FD_187208 | JGI IMG/M metagenome (GOLD analysis project Ga0209181, IMG submission 187208) | Freshwater microbial communities from Lake Fryxell liftoff mats and glacier meltwater in Antarctica - MAT-05 (SPAdes) (version 2) | ecosystem: Environmental > Aquatic > Freshwater > Ice > Liftoff...
CACCATCGGCAAAGTGATCCACTGCTGCCAATAAGCGAAGATCAGGGCGGGGTAAATGATTTTCGGCGAAAAATCGAAGAGTAGGGAGGGCACCACGATCCGCTTGAAATTGGCCGAATAAATGGTGAGGATGCTGCTGAAAACGTAACATAACGTCAGCGGAATCGCCACCCACAGGTACTCACGAAGCAGCGGGGATTTACCTTCGGTCAGTTCTTTTTGCCGCAACAGGTCGGTCACGAAATTCCAGCCCAAGGCTACGATTAAGAGACTGCCCAAGCAACCAAACAGACCAAGCCTGAGCAGCAGCCGCAGGAAACCGTGGTGCCCGGTGGCAGCATCCAGAAATTTTGGGAAAAAACGAATGGCTAGAATATTCGCGCCCAAAGCATAGAGCGGCAGGCCAATGATCGCCACCCACAGCAGATATTGCACCAACCCATAAGCCTCCAGGGCATGGGGATACACCAATAACATACTCAACGAGCCGACCACCAGCCCGACGAAATTAACTGCCGAATGCTTCAGGCTCTGCCGCTGAATGACGCCCATACTTATTCGGCGACGACCAACCGGCGGATGATTGCGCCTTTTTGGTTGCGTAAAGTAACCATATACAAACCCGCCTGGAGGCTGCTGGTGGGAATATCCAAATCATTTTCGCCGGCAGAAAGACTAATGGACCGCTGCTGGCATAGTCGGCCAGCCATATCCGTGACCTGCAATTGTGCGTCGGAACTTTCCTCAGTGATAATCAGCAAAGTAGCGGATTGGCCACCGCCGACCGGGTTAGGGGTCAGATCAGCCAGCAGCACATTTTCCAGTTCGCTGGTCGTCGAAAGATTGCGCGTTCTGAATACGCCCAGTTGAATATTGTCGTCATGCTGGCACACATCCCATTCGCTGTAAGCCCGCACCCGCCAGTACATGATACGATTGTTCGGAATAGGCTTGGTGATGTGTAACATGGTATCGTTATACACCGTTTCCAGCACCATTTTTGGCGCAAAACTTTTGGTAAAAGATACATCTACCAGGTAGTAGGTCGCGTTTGGGACTTTGTTCCAATGCAAATTGAATTGGTCATATTGCACGGTTACGGAATCAATCGGGCTGATCAGTTGCACCATCGTATCATCGGCTATTTCGCCCAAAGGTTCCGTGATCTGCAAATAGGCCGCGTGTTCGGTATGCAAATTAGCGCGCATAGCGGTGATCTGTTCGGGGGTAAACCGGGAAGCGCACTCATCATAACTATAACCCATAAAAAGGGTAGCATCCGACCGGAAAATCTCGCCAGCGGGGTCTTTCAGCGAAAACTGGCTTTCAAAATTACCGTCGCAGGGCCAGCGATAACTGATATAATCGGGGCGGGTGTCGCAAAATCGGTCGCTCGCCTCGTAGCAGTTGGAACCGTCCACCCGCTCCACGGCATTGCCGTCAATACTATTGGGTGCCGGATTTTGAAAATTCCAGGAAGTACCTTCCCAACCGACAAAAGGGTGGGGGAGCGACAGGTGGTGGCCCGCCTCGTGCGCCCAGGTGCTGTTACCAACGTTGGAGCAGCCCTTGCCCATCACAATCGCATCCTGCCACGAATAACCACAGTTACCCGCCGGATCGGCCACGATAAATGCGTTCACCCGGTCGGGCAAGCGGTTGTTGTTGATAAGTTCGGAACCACCGTCGAAGTCATGTACATACCAGGAGGTATTATTCACATAACGAACCCCATCCCCCGGCATCAGGTAGAAACGAATACGTGCATCATTGTACTGTTCGTTCATCTCGCAGACAATCCGAAAAACCAGGTCCAGCGGGTAATAGCCATTTCCGTTGTCGTTGCCGACCACGTGGACCGTCATGGGCACATAGAGCCACGTAGAGTCTCCGCTGCGATATTGTACATCATTCCGGTTGTTCTGGTAATCCGTCAGCCAGGCCGAACGGCCCACCGTACCACACCAATGATTGGAGATAACCCCTTGGGCCACAGCCAATTGGCTCACACACAGTAATAAAAAAAAAGGTAGAGTATTTCTAAAAATCATCAGCGCACGATTTTAAAAAACCACGGAGATTCGGAGGATTCGCAAAGATCGTTTTTCCTTTTCAAAATCAAGGTATTTCTCCTGAACAACCGCCAGTCGGCGACAGTTTATCGTAAAGGTAAAGAGGCGGAGCATGTTTAGAGCTCTCCTTTGCCCTACCTCCTTCGCCTGAAGAAGGCTTCGGTGGCCAAGGGCTACGGTAGGTAAAAAGGTGGAGATATTGGCTATGAATACTTTACGTTCGGTCTTTGTTCAAAACCACTTTGCATTAACTATATCTTGGGGCCAAAATTCAAAGCCATGACACCCTTATTACTTCTACACGGGGCGCTCGGCAGTGCCGCCCAATTTCAAACTTTACAGCAACATTTGCCTGCCGATTGGCCGGTTTATACGCTTAATTTTCCCGGCCACGGTGGTTTGCCGGTACAGGAACCATTTTCCATGCGGCTTTTTTCCGATGCGGTGCTGCGTTTTTTACAAGACCATCATTTGCCGCAGGTCAATATTTTTGGCTATTCGATGGGCGGCTATGTAGCGCTCGGTCTGGCGGCCGAGCATCCGGCCCGGCTACAAAAAATAGTTACTCTGGGCACCAAACTTGATTGGTCGCCCGAAGTAGCAGCAGGCATGAGCCGGATGTTTGATCCAGAGAAAATACAGGCGAAAGTGCCCCAATTTGCGGAAATGCTGGCCCGCACCCACGCACCAGCCGATTGGAAGGCCGTGTGCCGATATACTACGGCATTTTTACACGATCTTGGGAATGGCCACAGACTGCCAGCCGACACGTTTGGTCGGATTGCCGGCCCGGTTACTATCGGTTGGGGCGAACTGGATAATGTGGTGACGATGGAGGAAAGCCGCCGCATCGCCACACAGATTCCCTTGGGAAAATTCCAACTGCTGGAAGGTATGAAACATCCTCTGGAGCAGGTGGATGCAGAAAGTTTGGCCGCGTTTCTGATGACGGAATTTGGATAGTTTTCGGGGGAAATATAGACACCATATTTGGATTATAATCATAGTCCAATAAAAAACGCACCCATGCCGCCAGGCAAAATGGGTGCGGAGTTTTATAGCAGGGCTTCTTCTGATTCAGCAATATTGAGGTTACACCTGGGAAGGAGCGTCGGTATCTTTGATCGTTTTTATCAAACCAATACCAGCCGAGAAAAATACTGCGCCCAGAATGGCGTACATCGCCAGTGATTTCACCTGGCCGCTGCCGGAATTATTCATGAAAAGGTAAGCAGCGTAGATCAGGCCAATCAGGCCGAGCAAAGTCAATACTGTTCCTAATAATCGCTTGACATTCATAGCAGTTCGTTTTAAGTTTGACCGCACTACCTAAAAATCCATGCCAAGCCGATTATGGGTAATTAATTGCTTTTAGGGCCGCCAAAACGATAGCCTATCGAAAGGCGGGCAAAAACGTCGGCATTCAGCAGGGGAATATCGTCCGTGCTGGCACTGGTGCCGTCGCTGTACTCAAACGTGCGGATCAGTTTGCGGCCAACGCCGATACCCAACTCGAAAACCACGTTATTGCGTGATACCCATTTGTAACCGGTATAAACGCCGAGGGCCAATTTAGTGTTCTTGACATCGCCACCTTGGTTGGTGTCGTCACTCACGCTGGCCGTTCCCTGGGAGAATCGTAAATAGCCACCAACATTAAAACGGTCGATGCCCTTTTGCGGGCCGAAATAGTATTTACCAATCACGCGGCTATTGAATGCGTTGTTTTTGTATTTTATGTTATCGAAATCCCAGTTTTGGAAATCATAACCGACGCTGGACTCAATACCAAAATCCGGGGATACCCCAATTTCAGCACTCAGATCAACACTACTAAAAAGAATACCGATTGGGTTAATTTGAACATCAACCTGGGCCTGACTTTTATAAGCGATGCACAGGATTAAAAGCAGCGGAAGAATTGTCTTTTGCATTAGTTTGGAAAATTGTTTTAGTGAATGAATGACGGGGCAAATATATTGGCAGTTCCGTAGAATACCAAAGGGGAATAGCCGCTTTATGAAAATTTTAAAATTATTTCTTGGCTAAATCTTAAATAGTGTCTGTCTTTTCAGTAAAGCCTTGCTACAAAGGTAAGACTATCAATGTTTTAAGGGATTACAGGCGATAAGCGGGTAGATTTGTTCACCAAGCAACTGGTTTTATTCACCAAGGTGATCAATAATATGTACAATGCGATAAAAAAAAAGGGCTGGCCAGCCGCCTCGGTTTGACGATCATTGAGGCTTTGGAAAGCCTGGTCTGCTTAATGGAGTGCGTGTACGATATGACTTTGCGTAAGGAGATTTTGGGGAGGCCGTTGCGAATGACCAGAAGATTTTCTCGATCTATGAAAGGCATTGTCAACATAGTGTTCAACAAGATCGTAGGCAGCCTGAAGAATATCGTGAGCAGCAAAAACATGGAGACAAGGTTGGAAAAATGGAGGAGCGGCATAGAGGCTAATATATCCAATCTGCAACGCGGGTTCAATCTGTCCAGGGGCAACTGGAAAGGATTTGATCATTTTTCAAGCAAAGTGTATTGGAGTGTGATCGCTTACAACATTCGGGTGATGACCGCAGCAATGGTACAGCAGATGTAGATCAATTGTGGCAACCTTATTTTGGACCGTATATGGCATTGCTCGCAATGCCAATAGCCCCTGTGCAGTAATTGTATTCCACCGACCTCTCAAAAATCCTTTTTTTACACAAAAAAAAGAAGAAGAAGTTTTACTTGTCACTTTTGACATCGAATAGTGAAAAAATTGTTTTTCATATTTAAAAATTAAAAGTCACGAGTCTCATTTTAAACAAGGCCACTATTTCACGCTCAGAGAGCAACAGCCTGGAATTCGATTTTTAAGCCCGGCGAGAGGGTTTAAAAGAGCCAGTATTTTTAAATTACCTTGGTGTTTTATTTCCCAAATAATCATTTTTTCAGAATGAAACACTATATATTAATACTTATTTACTAAATTCGATAAAAAACCTATAAAATCGGCTGTATAGTTACACTTTTCCTTATTTTTGTAGCTCATTTCACAAAAATAACGCCACAGCTCATGGGCCTCGTTTTCGCAGACATCGAAATTACTAACCTGGAAGATGTCATCCTGGCTAAAGCCGGCCATCTTCCCTCCGGAAAGATCCGCCGCATGACCGTCCGCATGATGGCCGATTCCGGGGCCATTATGATGGCCATCAACGAAGAAATACAAACGCAACTGGGACTTCCTTTTTCGGAGCGACTAGTGGTACAACTGGCTGACGGCACCCCCATGGAACTGGATGTGGTGGGGCCGTTACAGGCCCGCTTTAGTGACCGTACCTCCATGCTACGAGCATTAGTGTTGCCCGGTAATGCCGAACCGCTCTTTGGAGCTATTCCAATGGAAGAAATGGACTTGATCGTGAACCCGGCCAAACAAACCCTAGGGCCGCATCCGAGCCGCCCTATTCGGCCGGTATTGAGTCTAAAGTAAATCTACGTTTATTTTTGTCCCTGTTTTACTAAAACCACCACGACTACGCGTATGGGACTTGTTTTCGCAGACATCGAAATTACCAACCTGGAAGATGCCATCCTGGCTAAAGCCGGCCATCTTCCCTCCGGAAAGATTCGCCGCATGATCGTCCGTATGATGGCCGACTCCGGGGCTATTATGATGGCCATCAACGAAGATATTCAGGCCCAACTTGGGCTTCCGCTTTCCGAGCGGCTCATCGTGCAATTGGCCGATGGCACACCGTTGGAATTGGACGTAGTGGGGCCATTAGAAGCGCGGTTTGGCGACCGTAAATCCACGCTGATGGCCTTAGTGTTGCCTGGCAATGACGAGCCGCTTTTTGGGGCCATTCCGATGGAGTACATGGATTTGATCGTTGACCCGGCCAAACAGACCTTGGGGCCGCACCCCAGCCGCCCCATCCGGCCAGTGGTGAGCCTGCGGGGCGTGCGGTAAATAACAAGGACGAACACCCGTTTAAACCACTCCGCGCACGTACAGTCCCGCCTCGAACGCCACCCGAACCAGCCCAGCCGTATTTTTTACCCCCAGTTTATGGATCAAATTGACCCGGTGCGTCTCGACGGTGCATTGGCTGATGAAAAGTTTTTTCGCAATTTCGTTGGTGGTGTGTTCTTCCACAATGAGCTGCAGCACTTCGTTTTCGCGTGGCGTCAATGAGTGCCCTGGCTTCTTTTTGGGCAACGGATCAGTCAGTCAGCCAGGCAGCAAACGTGCGGTGGACCGAAGCCGGGACATACAGCCGCCCGGCCATCACTGCTTCGATGGCCAGGCGGATGTCGCCTGCAATCGCGGTCTTTGGCAAGTAGCCATGAATGCCTTGTTTGAAGTATTTTTTGATGTCGGGCAGGTTTTCGCCGCTACCAAAAAGCAGAATTTTGGTGTTGGGCACTTTCTTCTGCAGGCTGCGAATGAGGCCGCTGCCTTTCACCCCGGCCAGATCGCCATCCAGCCAAAGCAGGTCGGGTTGATTGGTTTCCAGGTGGTCCGGCAGGCCTTCGAGGCTGGATAAAATGCTGGTGACGATGATTTGTAGATTTTCGTTGGAAGTGGGTTAGATTATCAGCAGAGGAAGGCAGGCGAAGATAGCGTGGAAATGACGCGATCCAACTGCGTAAGAAAAACTTTATTTTTCTGTCGGCTATTGCTTTTTATGGCCCAAAAACCCCATTTTTGACCCTTACAAATCAACCGTACCTCCCTATGCTCGCCATGCTTCAAGTTGTCATCGGTCTTGTGTTCGTCATGCTGCTATTCAGCCTGCTGGCCTCCACAATCCTGGAATTCATTGCCGGTTTCCTATCGCTGCGTGGCAAGCGGCTCATTACTGCCATCCAAAGCATGGTTGGCAGCCAGATGAGCCAGGAATTTGTACAACATCCCTTTTTTAAACAACTCTCCATCGGCTCGCGGGAACGGGCCAGGGTGGGGCAGGCGGAAGAAGCCCTGCCTTCGTACATCAATGCCGGGACGTTCAGTAGCATCCTGCTCGATCTGCTGGAAATAGACACCACCGAACAACTCGAAGCGCGCATCGAAATGATGGACGAAGGGATGCTGAAAAAACTGGTACTTTTCCTGTATCGCCAGGCGGGAGGCAACGTGCTGGTGTTCAAACAAAAAGTGGAGGGCTGGTTCAATGAAGTCATGGATCGGGCCTCCGGTACCTACAAGCGCAGTTCGCAACGCTGGCTGTTTTGCATCGGCCTGGCCATTGCCATCGTTTTCAACGCCGATGCGCTCATGATCTATCATAATCTTTCCATGAGTTCCACGCTGCGCGAAGTGGTGACCGAGGCCGCTGGCAGCTATGTGGACAATAACCCGGCACCGCAGGCACCCAATCTCGATTCGGCCAATGTGGACGTGGCCCGCCAGCAGATCGGTAAACTCATTAACGAAAATATTGCTTCGCTGGAGTCGCCATTGGGACTTGGCTGGACGGCCACCGACCTGCAGCACACGGACGTGATGTGGTGGCTCTACCGGATCGTCGGGTGGCTCACCACCGCCCTGTCTATTTCACTGGGCGCCACATTCTGGTTTGATATTCTAAAAAAACTGGTCAACGTACGTGCATCCGGTCCGGCACCCACCCCTGCACCACTAACCACCACGACCGTCACCCAAACCACGCCCGCCCCGGCGCAGACCGTGATGAGCAGCGGCAGTGCGCTCACTACATCGCCCGCCGATAGTATGTTTGAGCGTTCCAGTCGAGGTGCGGTGCGGCCACCCAAACCGAAAAAACCCAAATCTTAAAGAGAAAACCAGCGCAGCGATCTTTTTTTGCGCTAATAATGTTCCGGTTTAATGCTTGCAATGCATTAAGTAAATAAGCAAAATTGCAAATGGAGCGCAGTGACATCCCGGTTTTCACCGGGAAGGCAAATGGAGCAAAGCGACATCCCGATTTTTTATCGGGATAGGTAATGATAATCAGCCAGTTACGACAAAAATAACCTCGATTAATTTTGCCCGCCTACTTGTAAAGCATTGTAATTTAGCCCCACAATCTTTTTATTTCTTCACCAAAAGAAAACAAATTGCCATGCCCACCCTCCAACAACTGATTGACCGTAGTAAAAACACCACGGTTCGCAATCTCAATCTACTCGAAAACCGTCCGGCGGGCCTCGAAATCCAGACTCGCCTCTGTGATCTTGGTATTTTGGACCCCGAATTTGGGGGTTCCGATGCCACACCCTTCGGCCCGGTCCGCAAAGCCGATGGTCTGTTTGGCTCCAATTCCCTGACCGCTATTTTTGAATTTTGCCGCCTGGCGGGTGTCTCTTACGTATTCGATGGTCAGGTAAGCATTGATTTTTTGCAGGCTTTGTCCACGGCCACCCCAGAGACCTTCGCGCCGGTAAAATTCGATCCACTGCCGGGCGATAGCCCCAGTACTTTGTTAGCCAAACGCATCCTGCGCCGTATGCGCGCCCGGGGCCATTGGATAGCCCGCAGCCCTAATATGTATAACATTGTCTATGTGGAAGGAATGGACGCCACCGGCACTTCTTTTAAGGATGCTCCCAACCTGTGGAACGACCGCCGGATCGTTATCCGCATGCAGCGCGACGGGCAGCCGGAGATCATCCATAATTTCGACGCGACCACCGAGCCGGGTTTCCTGGAAAGAACCAAACCCCATGCGGACGGTCTGGCGCGTATTGCTTTTGGCCAATATAAGTCCTGGAAGTATGGCTTGCACAAAGCCAAGCAAATCGCTTTAAAACAAAGTGCCCCGATACGTATCTATCGCGACAAAGACCGCAATAATATGCGCCCCGGCGATAAGGTCTTGGTGGGTATATTTGGCATCAATCAACATTCTACCACCGAACGGCGCTCTACCGTCGGCGATTGGTGCGCCGGTTGCCTGGTTGGGCGTGAATGGGGCGAACACCTGGCTTTTTTAAATACCGTCAAATCCGACGTGCGTTATGCCCTCAATGGCAATTATGAATTCGTGAGCGCGGTGATGCCGGGCAACGAACTGGCGGTCGTATAGGTGGTTGGGGAGGGTTTCGGAAAAGGGGGGGAGAAGAATTTAGAAAAAAATGTAGCAAGGTTTGGACGCTGCTTCGCCTGAAAATGGCTTTGGCGGATAAAACGTGCAGCAAAAAAGCATTTAGAAAAAAGCCCCCTTCCTGAAAATAATGTTTGGAAAGAAACGCTCTACACTCTCTACACTCATCCTAAACCTTCCTTCGAACATGTACAAAGTAAAATATGGCGGTAAAAACGGCAAAACCGTTAATTTGGTGGAAAGCAAAGACAAGGTTGCCATCCGCACCGTAAACAATGAGGAACTGGAAGACGTGGCCATGAGCCGCGAAAGCCGAAAATTGATCCAGGATAGTACCGAAGTGGCCGCTTTTCCCGAAGCCGGAGTCACCGTGCGCAAAGTGACCGACGAAGGCCCGGCATCCAACGTTCGTCGCCGCGACGAAACGCGGGCTGCGCTCAAACAGGAAGACAATATTCGCTTCGCCGGGCGGGTCTTGCAGGATGCCAACACCGGCGAGGTGATGCTCTACACGGAGAACTTTTTTGTCAAATTTAAAGACAATGTTCCAGAGGCCGAATGCCTGGCCATGATGGAAAAACATAAACTGAAAGTCAAGAATAAACTCGTTTTCGCGATCAATGCCTGGTTTATTGAAGCCAGCGAAGGGACGGGCCTCGAAGTGTTTGAGATAGCCGATAAACTCCTGAAAGAGAAGCTGGTAGAATATTGCCATCCCGAATTGTTGCAGGAACGTCGCTTCAAATCCATCAACCCCATGCAGTGGCATTTGGCCAAAACCACCATTGGCGACAAGCCCGTGGATGCGCATGTGAACATCGAAAAAGCCTGGCAAATCACCCGTGGAAAGGGCATTTCCATCGCGGTTATTGACGATGGCATTGATCTCGATCATCCCGCCTTCGCCGGGCGTATTCGCGACCCTTTCGATGCTACGGAGAACAACGACAATCCCCGCCCGAAGACCAAAGAGGACAACCACGGCACCGCCTGCGCGGGTATGGCTTGTGCGGGTGGCCTGACCGATGGCGCCAGCGGCACCGCACCCGAAGCCACGCTTATTCCGATTCGGCTGCAAAGTGGCCTGGGCAGTATGGCCGAGGCCAACGCTTTCGCCTGGGCCACCGACCACGGCGCGGACGTGATCTCCTGCTCCTGGGGCCCTGCCGACGGCGAATGGTGGAACCCCGGCGACCCGGTACACCATCGCCGCACCGTACTGCCCGATAGCACCCGCCTGGCGATGGAATATGCGCTCACCAAGGGCCGCAGTGGTCGGGGCTGTATCATCCTTTTTGCGGCGGGCAATGGCAATGAAGACACTAAAAATGATGGTTATGTAGCTTATCCCGGCGTGATTACCGTGGCCGCCTGCAACGATACCGGCCGCCGCAGCGTGTATAGCGACTATGGCGATTCTATTTGGGTC
>Ga0209181_10012797_pt1 | contig 10564 bp, 12 predicted proteins | sample MAT05_FD_187208 | JGI IMG/M metagenome (GOLD analysis project Ga0209181, IMG submission 187208) | Freshwater microbial communities from Lake Fryxell liftoff mats and glacier meltwater in Antarctica - MAT-05 (SPAdes) (version 2) | ecosystem: Environmental > Aquatic > Freshwater > Ice > Liftoff...
TGCTCACGGGTGTCGCCGTCGAGCCCGGACAGCGGCTCGTCGAGCAGAAACAACGACGGCTCGGCGGCCAGCGCCCTGGCCAGTGAAACACGCTTGGCCTCTCCCCCGGACATCTGCGCCGGATGGACCCGGGCCATGCCCGCCAGGCCGAACCGGTCCAGCATCTCCATCGCCTGGCGGCGCCTGGCCGAGGACCGCCCGTACCTGACTCCAAAGGCGACGTTGGCCGCCGCATCGAGGTGGGGGAAGAGCGTCGCATTCTGTGGCACGAACCCGAGCTGTCTCCTCTCCGGTGGCAGGTCGATGCCGGCGCTGCTGTCGAAGAGCGTCTGCCCGGCGACCTCGATCAGTCCGTCCTCGGGCCGGGCGAGGCCGGCGACCATTCGAAGCACGGTCGACTTGCCGGCGCCGGAGGGTCCGACCAGCGCGAGCCGGCCGGCCGGCCGGGTCGACAGCTCCACCTCGAGATCAAAATCACGAAGCGGCGAGCGGAGCCGCACTGCGAGGCCCCTGCCGGAGCCCTCATCCGTGGTCTGCCGGCTGCCGGCGACGGCGCTCACAGCCCGCGCCCCTCGACCGCCCGGTCGCGGCCGGTCAGCTTGACCGCGATCAGCAGCGCCGCCGAGACGCAGATCAGCACTACCGAAAGCGCGATCGCCTGCTCGAAGCCGTCAGGATCGCTGAAGCGGGCAAAGATCGCCAGCGGTGCCGTCTCGGTCACTGCCGCCAGTGAGCCGGCGAAAAGCAGAGTGGCTCCGAACTCGCCGAGCGCCCGGGCCCAGGCCAGGGCGGCGCCGGTCGAAAGCCCGGGGCGGGCCACCGGAATGGCGACCCGCAGGAAGGTCTTCAGCGGTCCCGAGCCGAGCGTGCGTGAGGTGTCGAGCAGGCCCCGGTCGATCGCCGCGAAAGAGGCAACCGCCTGGCGCAGGTAAAACGGCGAAGCGACGAAAACCAGCGCCACCACCACGCCGGCCGTCTGGAAAACCAGTTCGACTCCGAACCTCTCGAGGGTCGGGCCGAGCAGGCCCGAGGGGCCGAAGGCGGCGAGCAGCGCGATCCCCGCGACGGTCGGCGGCATGACCAGCGGCAGTTCGATCAGGGTGAGCACGGCCGAGCGCCCGCGGAAGGACTTCATCGCGAGAAAGTAGGCGGCCGGTGTGCCGAGCAGAAGCAGGATGGCCATCGCCATCGCTGAAGTCTTGAGGCTCAGCAGCAGCGCCTCCTGGTTGGCCGGCTTCGACAGCGAGTCGATGAAGGTGGCCGGATCCGTATTGGTGAACAGCGCGACCAGCGGCAGCAGAAGAAAAGCGAGTGCAACCAGAGTCGCCAGGAAAGCCGCGATGCCGAAAAGGTGCTGGCGGCCGGGCCGAAGGGATGCCAGGGTGCTCATGGCGGCGGCAGCAGCCCTGCCCGCCTCAGCTCGTCGGCCCGCTCACCCGAGAGCAGGCTGGCGATGAAAGCACGAGCCTCTTCGCGATGGTCGGAATCAGAAACAACCGCGGCCGAGTAGGCGATCCCGGGCTGAAGTCCGTCGGGGATCCGCACCGCCCGCAGCTGCCCGGATGCGCTCTCGACGTCGGTCTCGTAGACGATGCCGGCGTCGGCAGCCCCCTGGGTCAGCTTGGCCGCGATGCTGCTCGCGTCCTGCTCCTCGGAGCGCACGTTGCCGAGGATCTGATCGGCGGTCGGCGTCGGCAGCTTCGAAATCATTTCGCGGGCATAGACGCCGACCGGCACCGATCCGTCGCCGATCACCAGGGACACACCCGGAACCGCGATGTCCGCGACCGATTCGATCGGGCTGTCTTCCGGCACCGCGATCACCAACCGGTTGCCGGCGAACTCAACCGGTTTTTCGACCAGGCCGTCCCGGTAGAGGTCGTCCGGCTGGATGGTCGAAGCCGCGGCGATCAGGTCGATGCCGGCACCCTGGCGGATCTGGCTGGCAAGCAGATCGGAACCGCCGAAGCTGAAGCGGACCGGGCCGTCTCCCGATTCACCGTCGCCGGAGCCGCCGAAAGCAGGGCGGAGCGAAGACGCCGCCGCAACGGTCAACTGGTCGTTGCCTGAGGAGCCACAGCCGGCAAGTACTCCCGCGCCGAGCGCGCCCGCACCCATGAGCACGGCAGCCGCGAGGACCGCGGCCAGGCGCCTGGGCCTGCGTGCTCCACCGCGACTCATCCGCCGATCGCGCTCATCGTGCGCTCCGGCTGCAGGAAGTCGGACTCGCTGATGCGGTGGCGTAGCTCCTTGGCAGCGACCGCCCCGCGGATCACGGCCTCGATCTCGCGGTCATCAGCACCAGAGCGAAGCGGCTCCCGAAGGTCGGTCTCGTTGAGCGAGAAAAGGCAGGTCCGGAGCTTGCCGTCAGCGGTCAGCCGCAGCCGGTTGCAGTCGGAGCAGAACGGTTCGGACACCGGGTTGATGAAGCCGATCTCACCCCGCCCGTCGGCGAAGCGGAACACCCTGGCGGTGGCCGAAGGCTCACGCTCGATCTCCTCCAGCGGGTGGATGCGCTCGACCAGAGCAAGCAACTCCGCCCCGGTCAGAACCTGCGACGGATCCCAGGAGCGGTCTCCGTCAAGCGGCATGAACTCGATGAATCGCACCTGGCAGCCGGTGCTCCGGGCCAGCTCGCAGAAGCGCGGCACCTCCTCCTCGGTGAAGTCGCGGATCGCAACCGCGTTTACCTTGACCGTGCCGATCCCCGGCTGGGCCATGATCGCCTTGAGGCCTTCGAGGACCTGGTCCATCGAGTCCCTCCTGGTCAGCCGGAAGAAGCGGTCGCGCTCAAGCGCATCGATCGAGACGTTGATCCGATCGAGCCCGGCCGCGGCGAGCTCGGCTGCGTCACGCCCGAGCAGGTAGCCGTTGGTAGTCAGCGAGAGGTCCCTGATCGTGCCCAGCCCACTCAGCCTGGCGACCAGCTTCGGGAACTCCCGCCGGACCAGCGGCTCACCACCGGTCAGCCGCACATCCTCGATCCCGATCGAGGTCAGCACAGACACCAGCCGCTCGATCTCCTCGAAGCTGAGAATCTGCTCGCGGTCCATCCAGGCCAGACCCTCGGCCGGCATGCAGTACTGGCAGCGGAAGTTGCAGCGGTCGGTGACCGAAACACGCAGGTCCGAGATGCGGCGTCCGTGAGAGTCGGTCAGCAGCTCGGGCGACCCGGCCGCGGAGGTCGCGCCAGAGCCGGGAACAGGGACGGTCGCCATCGGACTGAGGATAGCGCCGCCATGAATCACTCGGGCAGGTACTCGTCCTTCGCCTCGGTACGGGAATGACTGCGCGGGGCGAAGTGACGCTGCAGAAGCAGCGTGATCGTGCCCGTGGTGACCAGCAGGGTCAGGTTGATCGCCAGCACGACAAGTGCGCCGAGCGCCTGGTCGAGATCGCCGAGAGCCAGCGCCACGCCCATGAATCCGGATGCCGGAACTGTGGTCACCGAGATCGCCACCCCGACCGCGTTGGCGGCGCGCGTTTCGAAGGAGAGGATGGCTGCGATGCCGGCGGCGGCGGCGATCAGGACGGTCGAGTAGTCGGCGTTGGCGAGTCCGCGGAGGTCGAAGAACTCGATATTCATGCCGCGATCGATCAGTCCGACGGTGGCCAGCGCGAGGGTCATGATGAGGGCCACAATCGTCACCAGGCCCATTCCGATCACCAATGTTCCGAAGGCGCGGCGGGCGAGGAAGTAACGCCGGCCGACCAGCCCGACCGAAGTCGCGCACAGCGGCAACAGGTCGGGGCTGACCGCCATCGCACCGACGATCAGAATCGTATTGTCGGTGATCACGCCCAGGCCGGCGATCACGCCGGCGACCATCATCAACATGACGTAGCGGGCGACCGGACGGGCGTGGGCCCGGGCCTCGCCGACGATCTCGACCCAGGCGAAGCCGTCCTCGGCCGAGCTGGAGATACCAGGGCCGGGGCCGGGCGCGATCACCTCCTGCCTGAGGATCACGTAGTCGTCGTGAGGGATGCGATGCTCATGGAAGACCTTCAGGACCTCGTCGGCCGCGGCGGGCGAAAGGTCGGCCGAAACGATCCATTCCCCGTCACAGGCCTCGGGAACCACGGCCACCCGGCGCACGCCTTCGATCCCATCGAGGCTGCGCACCATCTCGTCCTTGGACGCATCGACCACCGCGACCCTGAGCCTCAGCAAGTCAGTCCCCGTTCGCCCCGGCGGTCTTCATCCTGCGGAACGGTACCGGGCCGGGGGCAACCGGCATAGGATCGCAGCAGATGGCCGACACGAACCGGGACAGCGACAGGCGAGAACACACGATCGAAGAACTGGTCGAAAGGGCGAAGGGCTACCCGTTCCCGCGACCCGCCGGTTCTTTCGTATTCACCCACGGGCGGACCTACCCGGTTCCCCATCCGGCCGGGCCATGGAAACCGGAGATGGTAATTGCCGACGGCGACCGCACCATCACCTTCGCCGAGCTCTGCGAAAGGGCCGGTGCCGGGTCTTCGCGCGGAGCTCCGCCTTCAGGTGTTCGCCCCGGCTCGTCGGCCGCCGACTACGCCTGCGACGAGCGCACGCCCGTCTTCGGCTACAGCTCCAACGCCAGCCCGGAGGCTCTGTCCCACAAGTTCGCGATGCTGCCCCATGCGGTGATCCCGTCGATCCGGTGTCAAGTAACCGACTGGGACGCGGTCTACTCCTGCCATGTCTCCAGGGGCTACATCCCCGGGGCTATCCACCCCTCGCCCGGGACCGTCCTCCATGGCACGATGAGCTGGCTGACCGACGAAGAGCTCGAGCTGATGAACGCCTCCGAGAGCCTCGGCATCAACTACGAGTTCCGGCCACTGAAAGGCACGACCGCGAAGTTCGAGAACGGCGAGCAGATCACCAGCCCGCTCGCCTACCTGACCCTCCACGGCGAACTGCGGATCAACGACCTGCCGGTCGCGGTCGAAGGCACGATCGCCGACAACCGCCGCTACGGAGTCATGGCAGAGACGCAGATCCTCAAACTCGCCCGTCCCCTGATCGCCCCCGAACAGGACCTCGACCAGATGATCGCCTCGGCGATCGAGTCATTCGAAACCCGGCAGGCCCTGACCACGAAGCTCAAGGACTGCCACTTCACCACCCCCGGCGGAACCCCCGAGCCTCCTGCCGACTGACCAGCGGCGACGCCGGTCGGACGGTGTTCACCCGGCGCTTCGGTCGATCGCGAGCTCGGCGATTTTCGCCATGCCGTTGATGGTCGCGTAGCCGAGGTCGCCCCAGGCGATCATCGGCACGTTCGGCGCGCCGTCTTTCGCCTTCGGGGCGAGGTAAGGCCCCCGGTCGGGCTCCGGGTCACGGACGTCGAATGCGAACTTTCCGTTGAACTGCCTGCGGGATCCGTTTTCCGTTTGACGGACAGTAATCGTCGCTTGCCCTCGAATTGTCACCTGATCGCAGTGATTCGGACCAGGCCGCGGCCAGCGCCCGTATCGGGATCCAGCGCTCGGACGGATCGAGCTCTGTGACCTGGGGCCCGAACGCCTGCCGGATCATCTCCATCACCTCCCTGTCCGGGTCGGAGCGGTAGCCCACGGACCCGCCACTCGCAGGGCCGGGCGCCCCGTTGTTCAGGGTCTCGACCAGTTCCGATCCACAGGCGGTGCAGCAGCGAAGGGCCGCTTCTCCGCTCTCGAACTGGAAAAACCACATTTCGTAACACTCACGACACTGAAACCAGTTGCTGTTCATAATGGGAACATACGTTCGTATCCCGAAAAATGCAAGCCCTTGGGCCGGAAGTTGCAGAATTTTCTCTCTTTCGTCCGAATCACCGGTGACAGAGGCCCGCCGCGGCGACCGGCGCTCGTCGTAGGCGCCGGAAGAAGTCGCTCAATGGTTGAGCGCTTCGTACCAATCGTCATAGATGAGTCCGTCGGGAGCTTCGACCTGAACATCCTCGTGACGGAAGCCGGAGGCAAACAGCGGGTCCTTGATTTCCTTGACCTTCGGTCCGAACACGGCCTGAATGGCCTCGAACACGTCCGAGTCAGGACCACACCGGATGATCTGCGCGTCGGGTGATCCACAAACAGGGCAAGCCGGTGGCTTCGGGATCGCCAGGACGCCGACGAAGACGTACTCCGGACGGCAGCTGCACTTGACCTTGAAATCACGCACGAACGCTCACCCCCTCCCCGAGTACCACTGATCCTGCAGGGGGAGACGCGGTCCGAAGAGCGTGTCGCATTGGACTCTGAAGCTGAGCATGACCAGAACATATGTTCGTACTCTCAATAATGCAAGTCCCTGGGCCGCAAGTTGCGGGGTTTTTGCGTTTGCGTTCGGATCAGCGGGACAAGAGCGCTAGCCGGTGCGCCAGGGCTCGTCGACCACCAGCCGCAACTCGGACCGGAGATCGCGACGGTACGGCTCCGCCCGGCGCCCCTCCCGTGACCGGCCACCCTCCCGCCGACGGCGCGACCGGCGACGGCTCTCCCGGCGCTGGCGCTCCCCCGGTGAAATCGTGCCCCGCGATACGCAGGTCTTCGCCAACAGCCGCCCACCCCGCTCGATCAGCACCAGCACCAGGTCGTCACCGAGCACGAGAAAGCTCGTATGCGAATCAGGAGCCGCGAGCCGGGACCACTCCGGAGCAAGGTCCACCGGCTCCCCTCCGGCACAGGCCAGAACCCCTTCCAACTCCCGCCGGGCCGAATCGAAATCCAGCCCGGCACGAAACCGGTCCCGCCACTGCTCCACACAATGCTTCGAAAGCTCAACCACCACCACAACAACCCCCGATCCTCGACTGCCCGCCTTGGGGAATGAGTCGGCGAATCGGGCCCGCATCTGACAGCCCTCAGATGCGGCGTGCCAGTTCGGCGATCTCCGCCAGGCCGATCGCCTCAACTCCCGGCTTGACCGGATAGCGCTCCTGCCCGGGGTAGACGACGAACCCGCAGTCAGGCTGGATGTCCTCGCTGGCGGCACGGAACCCTTTTGTGAGCTTCGGTGTGAGGCTTCGCTTGATCTCAACCGCCCATCGAGGTCCTCCCGGCCACTCGAGGACAAGGTCGATTTCAGCCCCTCCGGAGCTTCGGAAGAAGCAGGCTTCCGCCCGGGGCCCGGCCGCCGCGATCAGGTTCTCGATCACAAACCCTTCCCAGCTGGGCCCGGCAATCGGGTGTCCGAGGATCGCGTCGCGGTCTTCCAGCCCGAGCAGCGCGTGGAGGATGCCCGAGTCCCTCACGAACGCCCGAGGCGTTCTGGTCAGCCTCTTGCCGACGTTGGCAGTCCAGGGCTCCAGTCGCCTCACCAGCATCAGGTCGACCATCAGGTCGAGGTATCTGGAAGCGGTGCTGACCGCCAGACCGAGACTCCTCGCGAGATCGGTCGCGTTGAAGGGTGCCCCCTGACGGTGGGCCAGCATGGTCCAGAAGCGCCTGAGCGTTTCCGCCGGAACCCTGGAACCCAGCTGCGGGATGTCCCGCTCGAGGTAGGTCCTGATGAAGTCCTGGCGCCAGGCCAGGCTCGTCCGGTCATCGGCCGCAAGGAAACTCAGGGGAAACCCGCCGCGGACCCAGAGCCTCTCTACCTCGTCGCGACCTGTCTCGTCGACCGTGAAGCCCTCCAGCTCGAGGTAGGAAATCCGGCCGGCGAGAGTCTCTCCGCTCTGGCGGAGCAGCGCAGGCGAGGCCGATCCGAGCAGAAGGAACATCCCCGTTCCCCGCCCCTCGCGGCGCCCGCGGTCGATCACCCCGCGCAGGACCTCGAACAGTCCCGGAGACCGCTGAATTTCGTCGACCACGACCAGTTCATCGCGGTGCTGGTCCAGGTAGAGCTCGGGTTCCGAAAGCCGGGCAGCGTCGGCCGGCGATTCGAGGTCGAGGTACACCGACGGGCGCGAGCCGGCGATTTCCAGCGCCAGCGTCGTCTTGCCGGTCTGACGGGGCCCGAGCAGGCAGACGGCCGCCTGGGAAGCCAGGCGCTCCTCAACAACCGTTCGCAGCCGTCTCTCGATCATCCTTGTAATCCTAGCATCTATCGCTAGATTTACAAGGTTACTGCGGATCCGCAAGCAGCCGTTCGAGCTGCCGACGATGCCCGCCCAGCAGGTCGAACCGTGTCTCGGGCTTCGAGCCCATCCAGAGCGGCTTCTCGTCGGGAGCGAGCAGGTAGGAGGCCCTGGCGATCCTGCCGGAGCGCTCGCGGTTCGCAGGCCAGCCGCGCTCCTCCCCGAGAGCCGTCAGATCACCGCGCCAACGTTCATTTCGGGCGAGCACCTCTGATACGAAATCCGGCCCGGCCAGTGTCGCGCTCTTGCTTCCGTTGCACTTCCGGCAGGAAGCGACAAGGTTGAAGAGCCCGTCGTCACCACTCTGAGACCACGGGATGAAGTGGTCGACCTCGCGATCCTTGCCGATCCCCGCGTCGCAGTAGAGGCAGCGCGCACCCTGGATGTCGAGCAGTCCTTCTCCGATCCGCTCGAGCCCGACGCGGTCCCTTCCGAAGAGAAACCGCTCGAACTCGACCGCCGAGCGTGCGTCGTTGATGCCGGGGTTGAGCTGCGCCGCCTTGTCGGTCCACCACCGGGTGATGAAAGGCCGCAGCAGCGGGCCAAGCGATGTGAGCGCCGAAGCGACGCCGGGCTTCAAACGGATGCCCGGCCCAGCACCATCACGTCCCTGGACTTTGTACCTGCGCACCGACCAGCCGCCTTCACCATCCCACGGCCAGTCGAAGTCGTAAAGGAACGGCTCGAACGGCCTCTGAAGTCGGGGGATCGGCATCTCGGCCAGTGTGCACTCGACTTCGCGGCGCAGCTTCAGCCACGGTTTGCTGTCCTCGCCGGTCAGCGTTGTCGGCAGCGTTCGATCGCTGGCCCTGGTCGTTCGGCGAAACTCCCGGATCGAGGTGACGATCTTCGCCTGCTTCTTCGGCTGGTACTGATTCAGAACTCTGCGCGTCGACGGGTAGTACACCGTCTGCGGCCAGTACAGCTCAATCACCCGCTCGGCAAGTGAGCTGACCGGGATCACGCCCTCCGGGAACTCGGGCGCCCGGTCGATGATCGCCATCAGCAGGGCCGGCTTGTAGGTCGTGACCGTGCTCGATTCCTCGAGCAGTGCCAGCAGCTTCTCCCCGAGGACGATCGGTTCGCTCATGCGTTCCCGTCCCGGCGACCGGTCAATCGCGCGCGATCCCGGGTTCGTCCCCGCTCCAGTGATCCGCCCGCTCCGGGATAACCCACCGGACCCCACCACGCGGATCCTCCACATCCCCCGGACGGCGCGGGATCACGTGGACGTGGGCGTGGCTGACCGTCTGGCCCGCAGCCTCGCCGCTGTTGATGCCGACGTTCACTCCTTCGACCCCCGGCAGGGCACCCAGCTCGTTGGTGACCTCGCGGACCAGGTCGAACAGGCCGGCCCACTCGGCTCGCTCCAGCTGCTCGGCCCGGGCGATGTGGCGCTTCGGCACGACCAGCGTGTGGCCTTCGCTCACCGGGTAGCCATCCGGGAAGGCGACGGCGAACTCGGTCGCCGCGTAGATCGATTCGCGGTCGTTCATCCGCTCACAGAAAGGGCAGTCGCTCATGCGTTCTCACTCATGGTTCGAGTATGGGGGCGGGCGGAGGCGTGTGGCGCGCGATCAACTCGGCCGCACCGGGCCACCCACGAAGCAGCTCCTCGCTCTCGCCCAGCTCGAAGTCCTCCTCCCGGTAGCCCGGGGCCATCGTGGTGCCGACCAGGGTCCACTCCCCGATGCTCTCGAGCGCCTGCCACCTGCCGCCCGGCACGATCAACTGCGGCCGCTCGCCGGCGGGCAGGTCGGTGCCGAGAACCGGCCGATCGACCTCGCCTCCCGGCAACAGCATCGCCAGGCGCGCCGGGGCGCCCATGTAGAAGTGGAAGGTCTCCGGGCCGGGCAGCCGGTGAAGCATGGTCGGCCGGTCGCGCTCGACCAGGAAGTAGATCGCGGTCGAGCTGCCGTCGTCCAGCGTGTTTCGAAACATGCCGCCCTCCCCGGGCAGCGGCGCCAGCCCGAGCAGCTTGATCACATCCTGCGCGGTCAAGGTGTCGGTCTGGATCGAAAGCAGGGCATCGGCGATCAAGGCTAGTCGCTCGCCGCACCACCAGCGACCGCCGGCCGACTCCCCCCGGCGGCGGCGCCCGGAGTAACTTGAACCCATGAGCACAACTGAAGAGAACGTCGCCCTCGTCCAGAAGTTCTACGAAGAGGCGATCAACCAGAAGGACGCGAGCGCCTGCGAGCGCCTGCTGACCGACGACTTTGTCCACAACAACGAGTTCCGTGGCAGGGCCGGCCAGCAGACCGCGGTCAACGCCTTCCTGTCCGCCTTCCCCGATCTGAAGCACCAGATCCTGATGACGGTCGCCGAGGAGGACCGCGTCGCCGCCCACCAGAAGTGGACCGGCACCCACGAAGGAGAGTTCCTCGGAATCGAGGCGACCAGCCGAAAGGTCACCTTCACCTCGACCGCCATCCTCCTGATCCACCAGGGCCTGATCGCCCAGGCCTGGGACGAGGTCGACCTGCTCGGCCTCCAGACCCAGCTGGCTGAAGACT
>Ga0209181_10012799_pt1 | contig 10562 bp, 6 predicted proteins | sample MAT05_FD_187208 | JGI IMG/M metagenome (GOLD analysis project Ga0209181, IMG submission 187208) | Freshwater microbial communities from Lake Fryxell liftoff mats and glacier meltwater in Antarctica - MAT-05 (SPAdes) (version 2) | ecosystem: Environmental > Aquatic > Freshwater > Ice > Liftoff...
CATGGCGATGATCTTGGTCATTTGGAGGTCGTCTTCGTTTCGCACCATGTTGGCGAGTTGGCGCGAGTCGCCTTCGCCGAGGTGGATGTCGAGGAGCATGACGTGGGGCTTGAAGCGTTCGCACTCGAGCCCGGCGGCGAAGCCGCTGGTGGCGGTGCGGACTTCGTAGTTGGCCTGCTCGGTGAGGACCTTGTGGAGGACTTCGACGATGTCTTTCTCGTCGTCAACCACGAGGACGCGGGTGCGGCCGGACATCATTCCGTCCATAGGAATGTTGTGGGCCTTCATGAAGCGCATCAGCTGCGACATGGGGATTCGGCGGTCTTTGGAGCCGGGGATGCGGTAGCCTTTGAGGGAACCGGAATCGAACCATTTCGAGACCGTGCGGGGTGCGACATTGCAGATCTTGGCAACTTCGCCGGTTGTCAGTACGTCTTTGTCGAGGGGCATCGTCTCGTCCTCTGCTGGAATGGCGGGGGAGGGGCGAACCAGAATGAACACGCCGAGCTGATGCCGGCGTGCCGCGTTCCGTCCGTGGAACACGTCGGGCTTGGCAACCCCCGCCGGGGAGTTTCAAGCACGTTGCAAGCGAATCGGACTAAAAACCACCTCGCTTGACCGCACAGGTGTTGCGAGCAGCAGAAACTGAGTTTTTCGCCCAAGCGGCCCACGTGGGAGGAAGCTGGATCAATAACTGGTGGGGCGACGTGCCGAGGCGAGATGGCGTGGCGGACTGGGTCTGAAGGTGGGGGGAAGGTATCGCGGTTAGGTGTAAACCCTCAGTCCGGGATTTTCCCGAGGCTGGTGCGATTGACTGTCACTGGTCTGCAACTGGGTTCGGACGGAATCCGTATAACTCGCATTGACCAATTGGCGGCTTGTGCCGCGCTCGCGCACTCGCGTGGGTGGGCTGGCAATCTCTCTGGCGTGGGGTCACTGGTTGGTGTGCGTCTCGAAGGGGAACGTGATGAGATCATTTGGGCTGTCGTTTTCACCCGCTGCGACCGTGGCGGCGCTTTTGGGCACGGCACAGCGGGCGCATGCTCAGGCCCCGGCGAACAACGCGTGTGCGAATGCGGCGCTGATGTATGTCAACGCGTTCTTTGGATGCTGATCTCAGCCCGGTGCGAATATGGGGACTGGGTGCGGCTGGTTGGATGTGTTCGCAAAAAGTTTGGACGAAGTATGCCCGGCGGGGGCACTTATTCTCGGATCAAGTCGGCGTTGTGAGTTTTGGTTGGTACCGGGCTTTTTTATCATGTACATTTCTCGTACGGTGATCTGCGGGTGAGCGCAGGCGGCGGACGGGACATATCTTGTGGACGGACCTTGTGGGCGGGATCGTTTTCTATTCAGAAGAAGAAAGTGGAGTACTTCATGCAGAATCGCAAACTCGGTGCGGCAGTTTCGGCGTTGGTTCTTGTGGGTGTGTGCGGCACAGCCGCGGTGGCACAAAACGGAAACGACGTGTGCGCGAGCGCGACACCGGTCACGTTTCCGGTGAACGCAACCAGTGTCACGCTGACGGGCGGATCGACCGTGGCCGCGACGGCGACGGCGGGTCTGTCGGGTCTTTCGGGAGCACCGAACTGTGGGTCGACGACGGGAAGCCGCGATGTGTGGTATTTGGTGACGGCGCCGTCCGCCGGCGCGATGCGGGTGGATACGTGCAGCGCGGCGAGCTATGACACCGTCGTCTCGATTCACAATCTCTGCCCCGGCGCGGTTGGCGCGTCGCAACTGGGCTGTGATGACGACGGCTGCGGCAACACTCGCTCGCGGGTGGAGATTCAGGTGACGGCGGGCCAGCAGGTTTACGTCCGCGTGGGCGGCTTCCAGACGGGCTCGGGAACGTTTACGGCGACGGTCGGAATGGTGGTTCCGGTTCAGCACCCGGCCCCGGACTACACCGCCCCGCTGGGGCCGGATGTGACGGTTGGCAACGTCGTGGATGTTCTGCGTTACGGCACTGGCACGGCGAACGGGATTGCCGTGACGGCCTTCGCGGTGGGTACGGACTCGTGCAATCGCGGCGACCGCCCGTTGCTGTGGATCGACAACACCTCGCATCCTGGCTACGGGACGCAGGAGCATCCGGTTATCGCGCAGAACATGTTCCGGTACAACGTAGTGGGCGGATCGGGCCGGTTTGTGCAGATTGGTCAATCGTGGCTGAAGCACGGCTTCCTGTCGCTGAACAGCGGGGCTTGCGGTACTTGCCAGACACCCCCGTTTGGCGGCGATCAGCTTGGCGTGAACTGCTCAGATACGTACGGAGCGAGCCTGAACGGGAGCCAAGGAACGCTCGGGGCGCGATCAGAAGTGAACGCAACCACGGGCGCGTTCCCGTTCCCGCACGGCACTGGCAGCAGCGCCGGGATCACCAACTACAGTACGATTGGCATGCGTCTCCAGGTTCCCACTGCCGATGTCACCGCGCAGCCGACGGGAACACGATATGTTGTGGACACCCACTATGTTACGCAGGACGATGCGCAGTATGTTCGCCCCGGTCAGACGAGCGCGATCAATGGCCTGAACAATCTCTCGTGGCGTGAACTCAATGCGACGACTATTGGTAACACGAACCCCGGATTCACCGGCGGCACGCGTCAGCAGGAGCCGGGCATCTTCGCTTGGCGCCAGATTGATCCGGCCGTCACGATCATGTCTGCGGATTATCAGGAACCCAACGACGAGGCGTACCCGTTCACGGCGCCGTTCTGGACGGACAAGACGATCACGGCTCGGTTCTGGGTAGCGGCGCGCGTGACGACTCTGTCTCCGGGCAACTACCGCTACGACTACAACGTCATGAATCTCAACTCAGACCGCTCGGGTGGTTCGTTCTCGATCCCGTTCCCCAACGCTGTGACGCCGTCGAACGTGCAGTTCTCCGCTCCGCTTTCGCACTCTGGCGAACCGTACAGCAACGCCGCGTGGACGATGTCCAAGGCGGGCAACGTGATGACCTTCAACACTGATTCGTTTGCGACCAACGCCAACGCGAACGCGATTCGGTGGGGCACGATGTACACGTTCCGATTTGACACGACGGTTCCGCCCGTGAACGGGACCGCCACGATTGGCTTGTTCAAGCCGCAGGTGGGCGGGGTCGACGTTGCCTCGGCAGTCAACCTTCCCGTTCCGGAGGTTGTTATTGTGCCGAACTGCCCCGCCGACTTCAACGGCGATGGCGATCTCAACCCGGACGATCTTGCCGACTACATCGGCGCATTCTTCACGGTTCCGCCTGCGAGTAACGCGGACTTCAACGGCGATGGCGATGTGAACCCCGACGACCTGGCCGACTTCATCGGCGCATTCTTCGCCGGTTGCTGATGACGGTCCGAGGACCGAAGCGAGTTTGAAAATCGACGGCCGGGCTCTTGGGAAAGAGCCCGGCCGTTTTCGTTTCTGGGCGTGGACTTACGGTCTGGAGCTACGGCCGATCGGATCGCCGAACCGGCTTTTCGCGGTGCGGGAGCACGGGCTTGAACGATGAATTCGCCGGCGCGAGGGCGGGCGGAGGCGCGCGGCCCTGGGAAGGCCCGCCAGAAGGAGCATTGGCCCGCGCATCAGATCCCGCATCCGCCCCTGAAACGAGCCGTTTGCGAAGGATGGTGATGAGCGTGCCTGGCTCGAGCGCGGCAGGCGACAGAGGCCGGAAATAGACCTCGTGCAAACCGCCGAGGTCGCGCGGCGGGAGGACCGTCGTTGCCCCCGCGGCACCACGGAAAGCGACGAGCACCTCGGCGGGTTTGTCGGTGGCCATGATGACGTCGGGGGCGCGAACGGTGACCGTCCGGATGCCGACAGCGCGGGCGCCGATGCGCACCTCGGTGAGGTCGAGCAGCCGCTTCATCGATTTGGGCGCATCGCCGTAGGCCTGTACCAGATCGGTCTGAATTTTGCGGAGTTCCTCGCGCGTGGCGGCGAGAGAGATTCGGCGGTAGGCCTCGAGCCGGCGTTGGTCGGAGGGGATGTAGGTTCGTGGGATCACGCCGCGGATGCCGATCTCGATTGAGGTTTCGGTGGGGACGGCGATCTTTTCGTTGTTGAGTTCTTTGACCGAGCGGTCAAGGAGTTGGCAGTACATGTCGTAGCCGACGGCGGCGATATGGCCGGATTGCTCGGGACCGAGGATGTTGCCGGCACCGCGGATTTCAAGATCGCGCATGGCGATTTTGAAGCCGGCGCCGAGCATGCTGTACTGCTCGATGGCCTTGAGCCGTTTGAGGGCATTTTCTTTGAGCGGTCGTCCTTCGGGCTGGAGGAGATAGCAGTAGGCCCGGTGTTTGTAACGACCGACGCGGCCGCGGAGTTGGTGGAGATCGGCGAGGCCAAAGCGATCGGCATCGCAGATGATCATGGTGTTGGCGGTGGGGATATCGATGCCGCTCTCGATGATGGTGGTGCTGACGAGGATGTCGGCCTGGCGGCGGACAAACTTCAGGATGACGTCTTCGAGTTCGCCGTCGGGCATCTGGCCGTGGCCGACAACGACTTTGGCACCCGGCGCGAGTTTCTGCACCTCGTCGGCGACGCTGATGATGTCGTGTACGCGGTTATGGACGTAAAAAATCTGACCCTCACGGGCCAGTTCGCGGGCCATGACCTGCCTGAGCCGCGCGGCGTTGTATGGGATCACCTCGGTCACGACGGCGCGGCGATCGGCGGGCGGCGTGGTGAGCGACGAGATATCGCGCAGCCCGAGCATGGCCATGTGCAGCGTGCGCGGGATCGGCGTTGCCGAGAGGGTGAGAATATCGGCCGTCAGGCGCAGCGAGAGCAGCCGCTCTTTGTGCTCAACGCCGAAGCGCTGCTCCTCATCGATCACGACCAGGCCCAGATCGGCAAAGTGAATATCTTTGCTCAACAGACGGTGCGTGCCGATGATGATGTCCACCTTGCCTTGGCGCAGTTCGGCGAGCACGTCGCGCACCTGCTGGTCGGTCTTGAATCGCGAGATCGACTCGATGCGGAATGGATAATCCTTGAACCGGCCCTTGAACGTTCGTTCGTGCTGCTCGGCGAGCACGGTGGTGGGCACCAGCACCGCGGTTTGCTTGCCAAACTCGGCGCACTTGAACGCGGCCCGGATGGCGAGTTCGGTCTTGCCAAAGCCCACATCACCGCAGAGCAGCCGGTCCATGGGCCGGGCGCGCTGCATGTCTTTCTTGATCTCACTCATGGCCGCCAGTTGATCTTCGGTTTCGGTGTACGGAAACTCGGCCTCAAACTCGCGCTGCCAGGCCGTGTCACCCGGGAAGCGGATGCCCGGCAGGTGCTCGCGGGCGGCCCGCACCCGCAGCAGTTCCGAGGCCAGGTCCTTCACGCTCTCGCTTACCCGCTGCTTCTGGTTTTTCCAGCGCTGCCCGCCGAGGGTCGAGAGCGGCGGCTTGCCCTTGAAACCACCGACGTATTTTTGCACCAGCGCGATTTTGACTGCCGGCACGTGGAGTTTCACACTGCCATCAAACTCAAGGGTGAGATATTCCTCGGCATCATCGGATTGTTCCGCATCCACGCCCCCCGCCCCCCCCGCCCCCCCCGGCCCCAGCCGCTTGGCGGCCGCGCGCGCGGGCGAGGTTGCTTCCTTGGGCGTCATGAGTTTAAGCCCGGCGAACCTGGCGATGCCATGATCGCTATGCACGACGTAGTCGCCAGCGGCAATATCGAGGAACGTGTCGATGGCGCGGCCGGTGTTCATGCGCCGCGTGCGGCGGCGGGCCTGGAAGCGGTGGAGCAACTCGTGATAGGGCAGAATGAACGCCGCCGGGGCCGCGCTTTCAGCGCTTCCCCAAATGAAGCCGGCGTAGACATACTGCGCGAGCGACTCAACGCGCTGGGAAGCCGCGGGGGCAAACTGCTCGAGCAACTCGCCCAGCCGCTGACGCTCGGCCTCGTTCTGGCAGAACACAATGGTTCGGAGCGGCGCTGAATCGGGTGGCGCGGCGAGGTCACCGACTTCTTTTATGGCTTTAGAAACATCGTCGCTCAGCGCGGCCGCGGGGGCCACCGGCAGCGTAAAGGACTTGCCCTCGGCGCCACCCGCGAACGGGGAAAGTTGGCTGACTTCGATCGTGGCGGCGAGTTTTTCGCGCAGTTTGGCAAACACCGCGGGCGGCCCAAAGATTCCGCGGCTGTCGGTGCAGCGTTCAAAGTATCCGCGCCCTTGCTCGGTCACTTCCATCAACTCGTGGAGAATGCACAGCGTGTTTGGTGCGAGGCGATCGATGAGCGAGGTGCCTTCGTGGTGCTTATCGCCCCCGATGGCCGCCTGGGCATCCTCGGCGCGGACGGCGATTAACTGGGCACCCTTGACAGTGCGGTCGATGCCCATCGACTCAACATCGAACTCCGCCAGTTTCTCGATCTGATCGCCCAGGAAGTCGAGCCGGAGCGGCACCCCACCGGTGCTCATCTCACTGGTCTGTGCCGATGGATCGCCGGGGGGAAAAATATCGAGAATACCGCCGCGGAGCGCGTAATCACCGGGTTCTTCGACAGCGGCTGCGCGGCGATAGCCAGCGCTATCAAGCCAGCGAACCACCGAGGCGGGGCCGCCCGCAAGCGTTTGCCCGCTGGCGAGGGTGAGCATGAGGGCACCGAGAGTTTCATCGCGCGGCAGTGCCTGCATGAGCGCCGCGATGGTGGCGATCAGCACCTGCGGCGGGGCGCTTGAGGTTGCTTCCCGGAGCACGCTGAGCCGCTCGGCCAGCAGTTCAACACTGATGGCGGTCTCGCCCGGGAGGGTTTCGACGGCGGGAAACCTGAGCGCTTTGACACCAGCGGCGACGAGTTCGTCGGCGGATTGGTCGGCATCGTCAACGTGGGCCACAACCAGGAGCACGGGGCGGGCCGTGAGGCGCGCGAGTGCGGCGGCGAGAAACGAGGTTGATGAGCCCTGCGAACCGCGGACGGTGATTCGGCGTGCGCGCAGCGCTTCCTCGGCGATCTGCACAACGACAGGGTCTAAAGCGAGGAAACCAACAAGGTCCACGGGTGGAGGGTACGGCGGGGCGGATTGGAGGGGTGCCCTGGATTCGCGCCCAAGCCCGCTTCGCCCCGTTCCCATTCTTTTCATCCTTCCCCTTTTTCATCCTGTCCATCCTGTCCATCCATGTAGCCACCACCCCCCCCCAAGGATCGAGCACCAGCGGCTGACCCGGAGAAGGAACATGGATGGGCAGGATGGGCAGGATGAGCAGGATGGAATCAAACCGGAAGGCCGATTCGAGCGCGTGGCAAACGCATTATCGTCGAACTGATTCCGAACGACCCTCAATGGCATTGCGGAATTGCCACTTCGACGCTCAACAAAACGGATAATGCGGTTGCCCCGGCCGGGTGGCCGCGTGATGGGGAGCGGAGCCAAACCCGGAAGCGGGCTGCGCGCCAGCGCGGTCACAGCACTTCAGAGAAGAGCGCCTTCATGGCGGCCCACGAGCGTTTGTCGGCCTTTTCGTTGTAGCCGACGCTGGGGATCTTGAAGGAGTCGGCCTTGGGGTTGGTGAACGAGTGGACCGCGCCGCCGTATTCAATGAACTGGTAGTCGATACCTGCTTCCTTCATCTGCTTCATGAAGTTTGCCTTTTCCTCGGGCGTGATGAACTGATCGTCTGCCCCGTTACAGACCAGAACGCGGGCTTTCATGGCCTTGTTGTCGGCGGCATCCTTCATCTGCTTCATGAAGTTTGCCTTTTCCTCGGGCGTGATGAACTGATCGTCTGCCCCGTTACAGACCAGAACGCGGGCTTTCATGGCCTTGTTGTCGGCGGCATCCTTGGCAGAAAGGTTGCTGGTGTGGAAGCAGACGACGGCCTTCACGTCGGCGCCGGTGCGGGCCAGTTCAAGGGCGACGGTGCCGCCCATGCAGTAGCCGGTGACGGCGATTTTGGTGGCATCGCACGCGGCGTGGTCGGCGAGAACCTTGAGTCCGGCGAGGGCCCGCTCGCGGAGAGCTTTTGGATCGCTTGAAAGTTTTGCGGACCATTCACCGGCCTGCTTGGGGTCGGTGGTGACCTGGCCCTTGCCGTACATATCGAGGGCGAAGGCGATGTAGCCCTCCTTGGCGAGCATCTTGCACTTGTCCTGCGCGTTCTCGTTGAGGCCCCACCATTCATGGCAGACGAGCACGCCGGGCTTCTTGCCGGCCTTGGCGTCGTCAAAGGCGATGAAGCCCTGAAGCGTGACGCCGGCGTGGGTGTACTCGATCATTTGTGTCTTTACCTCGGCCCGCGCGCTGGCGGTGGCGAAAAGGGTTAGTACGAGGGCGGCGAGGGCAACAATGAGATTCGACTTCATGAGAGATCTCCGATAAAAGAGCATAGACGCGGCGGACGCGAGCCGTACGCTTGCGACCAATGCCGGGGTCAGTTCTGACCGATAATTGCCGGTTCAGTGGTCGGCGCCGTTTCTATGCACATCCGCGACATCTTCAACCTGAATCCTACGACGTTCTCGTTCGAGTTTTTCCCACCCAAAACGGCAGAAACCGCCGAGTTGCTCTACCACACGATGACCGAACTTGAGTCGCTCAAGCCGTCGTTTGTGTCGGTGACGTATGGGGCGGGTGGCTCGACGCGAGAACTGACACGAGACCTGGTGGTGCGGCTGAAGAACAGTTCGACGCTCGATCCGATCCCGCACCTGACCTGTGTGGGCCACAAAGAAGCCGAGATCATGGCGATTCTCGAGCGGTATGCGGAGGCGGGTATCAGCAATATTCTGGCCCTGGGCGGCGACGTGCCCAAGGCCCTCGCGGGGCATGATCGTTCGACGGACGCGTTTCGGTACGCGACGGATCTGGTCGGGTTTATCAAGAAGTTCAACGAACGCAACCGACATCCTGACAAGCGGGGCTTTGGGATCTGCGTTGCGGGTTATCCGGAAGGTCACCCCGGCACGCCGAATCGGGTGCGCGAGATGGAGCATCTGAAGGCCAAGGTTGACGCGGGCGCCGACTGGATCTGCACGCAGCTCTTCTTTGATAACCACGACTTTCTCGATTTTCGAGACCGCTGCGAAATCGCCGGGGTGAAGGTTCCCATCGTGGCGGGCATCATGCCGGTTACGAGCATGAAAGGCCTGATGGGGATGGCCGAGATGGCGCTGGGGTGCCGGTTCCCGGGACCGCTGCAGCGCCGCCTGGCGCGCACCGGCGGCGATGCTGACGCGATGCGGCGGGTGGGCATTCAGTGGGCCACCCAGCAGTGCGAAGACCTGCTGGAGAACAAGGTCCGCGGCATTCACTTTTACACGCTCAACCGCTCGACGGCGACCCGCGAGATTTTCCTGAACCTCGGCGTCAAGGACGCCCGCGGACTGTCGCAGGGCAACTGACGGACCGCGGTCGGGAGGCGCGGGTGATGGCGAGGGCGCGGGTGACTGGGGCCGGCGCCGAACGTAATCGCCAAGGACTGAGGCGAACTACCCTTGGTCCTCACATGCTCAATCGGCTTACCACCAGCTTCGTCGCCCGCCTCCGGTCTCAGGATCAGGATGCGTGGTTTGAACTTTGGGAAACGTTCGGCCCGGTGCTGCGGGTGCAGCTTTCCAAATGGGGGCGCGGGCGCATCGGACCGGACACGGTTGCGGACTTGTCGCAAGAAACGCTGGCGGCGCTTTCAGACTCTATCGACAAGTATGACCCCAAGCGCGGAGCCCGCTTCAGCACGTGGCTGCTGGCGATTGCCAAGCATGTGCTGGGCGACGAGATGGACCGCCGCAACGCCCAGAAGCGTGGGGGGGACAAGAAGACTGGTCCGCTGGATGAAGGCTGGATGGTTGCCGCGAAGACGCTCCCTGCGGATGTGGAGTACGAGGCGGCGGTTTTTAGGGCCAAGGTGGAGGCGGCCATTCGGCTTGCGGAGAAGGCCTCGGACTTCACCGACTTTGAGGTGTTCCGGATGCGTGTGCTGGATGGCAAGCCGGGCAAGCACGTTGCCGACAGCCTGGGCATGAGCGAGCCGACGGTGAGCCGGCGGCTGGCAAAGGTTCGGGACGTGCTCAGAGTGCGGCTTTCGGAGGTTATGTACACGTATTCGTTTACGGATGATGAGATGGGCGAAGCCACGCGAAACGGGCTCGACCTGAATCCGAACAAGGTAGATGACGCGGCTTTCGACGAGGCAGTCGCGGAGATTTACCATCGTTCGATGTTGCTCCGGCGTGCGGAGCAAACGGACGGTCGCTCAACGGGTTGACCTGTCACCGAATGCAGGTCTGCGGGCCGCAATCGGGCCGCATTCCCGCTTTTGTACTCGGAGCGAACCATGCTTTCCGCTGCGTTTTCCGGTTCCCCGGTTCTACCGATCGTGCTCGCCGTGGTGGTGGGCATTCCGGTGGGCGTGCTGGTGATCATTTACCTGGTGATGCCGGTGTGCCGCGGGGTGGCGTGGATCATCGGTCAGGCCGTGAAGTTCGCAGTGGCGACGGTGACGGATCTCGCCCGGCTTGTGGGCATAGTTCTCACGGGTGGTTCGTTCGCCGGGCTTTCGGCGTTGAATGTGCTCCTGGGCCGCTGGTCGGCCGCTCAGCACTTTGGGCGGGCACTT
>Ga0209181_10012800_pt1 | contig 10561 bp, 13 predicted proteins | sample MAT05_FD_187208 | JGI IMG/M metagenome (GOLD analysis project Ga0209181, IMG submission 187208) | Freshwater microbial communities from Lake Fryxell liftoff mats and glacier meltwater in Antarctica - MAT-05 (SPAdes) (version 2) | ecosystem: Environmental > Aquatic > Freshwater > Ice > Liftoff...
TCGCGGGGCCTACAGGTTCGGCCAGCCAGTCCAGCAGCGCCGGCAGAAACTTGTCCGCCACGGTGTCTTGCAAGCGCCCAAAGCGTGCGACGAAGGCGTCCACACGCTCCGCCAGATCGATGTCGCGTGAGAGGCCGGCGGCGCGCTCTGCGGTCATGGCTTGAGCAAACAAGCGGCCATCCGTCGTGGCGAGATGCCGTGCCTCGGCCTGCACCGTCTCGGCCAGAAAGCGCAGCCTTTCGGAAGGCGCCGGTCGCTGGCTGGGCATGTCGATCACAGCGCGATGCCGTCCCGGCGAGCTGCCGCGAGTACCGGGCTGTCGGGCGTGGCGGGGTCGGCCACCAGGATGTCGATCTTGCGCAAACCTATGGCGCGCTGCAGCCTGACGCCCAATCGGTCACCCAACGCCCAACGCTGAGGCGTTATGGCGGGCAATTCCACTAACAGATCGATGTCACTGCCGCGCAGATCGTCACGCGTGCGTGAACCAAACAGCAACACCCGCGCCTGTGGCCCTGCCAACTCGGTGGTGATCTTGCAGATGGCCTGCCGGTCGTGCTCGCTCAATCGCATCGCGGCAGTATAGGGACGCCGCCAGCATGCTGGCGGCTCAGCCTCACTTCGGCGCCAGCCGGATCGCGCCATCCAGCCGAATGACTTCGCCGTTGAGCATGTCGTTTTCGATGATGTGCCTGACCAGTTTGGCGTAGTCGGCAGGCGTGCCCAGGCGGCTGGGGAAGGGCACGTTCGCGGCGAGCGCGTCTTGCACCTCCTTGGGCATGCCGAACAGCATCGGCGTGCCGAAGATGCCCGGCGCGATGGTCATGTTGCGGATGCCGTTGCGCGCCAGGTCGCGTGCGATCGGCAAGGTCATGCCGACGATGCCGCCTTTGCTGGCGGCGTAGGCGGCCTGGCCGATCTGCCCGTCGTAAGCGGCCACACTGGCGGTGCTGATCAGCACTCCCCGCTCGCCCGTGCTCTGCGGTTCGTTGCGGCACATGGCCTCGGCCGCCAGGCGGATCATGTTGAAACTGCCGATGAGGTTGACGGTGACGGTCTTGCTGAATGTCGCCAGCGGGTGGGCGCCATCCTTGCCGACGGTCTTCACGGCCGGCGCGATACCGGCGCAGTTGATGAGGCCCATCAGCTTGCCCAGACCCAGCGCTGCGGCGACAGCGGCTTTGCCGTCCTCTTCCTGGCTGACGTCGCACTTCACGAAGACGCCGCCGATCTCGGACGCAACCTGGGTGCCGCGCTCGACTTGCAAGTCGGCCACCACCACCTTGGCGCCTTCGGCCGCCAGCATGCGGGCCGCGCCTTCGCCCAGACCGGATGCACCGCCGGTGACGATGAAGGTATTGCCGGGGATGTTCATGCTGAAGTCCTTCGCAGGGGGGAAACAGAATCGTAAAAAAGGCGCGCCGCCTGAAGGGCGGCGCAACGGGAGTCAGCGAATCAGGCGCTCAGCGCAGCCATCACGCTGGCGGTGATCTGGTCCACGCTGCCGATGCCGGTGATGCGTGCGCAGCGCGGCGCCTGGGCGTCGCCGGTGGCAGACCAATCGGTGTAATAGGCCACCAGGGGGCGGGTCTGCTTCTGGTAGACATCCAGCCGCTTGCTGACCGTCTCGACCTTGTCATCGTCGCGCTGAATCAGCGCTTCCCCGGTGCTGTCGTCTTTGCCTTCGACCTTGGGCGGATTGAACTTCACGTGGTAGCTGCGGCCCGAGGGCAGGTGAACCCAGCGCCCGCTCATGCGTTCGATGATGGCGGCATCCGGCACATCGATCTCCAGCACGACGTCGAGCTTGACGCTGGCATGCTTCATCGCCTCAGCCTGCGCAATCGTGCGCGGAAAGCCGTCGAAGAGAAATCCGTTGGCGCAGTCCGGTTGGGTCAATCTTTCCTTGACCAGGCCGATGATGATGTTGTCACTGACCAGTGCACCGGTGTCCATCACCTTCTTGGCCTCGAGCCCCATCGGCGAAGCCGCTTTGACGGCCGCTCGCAGCATGTCCCCGGTCGAGATCTGCGGGATGCCGAAACGCTGACAAATGAAAGCCGCCTGCGTGCCTTTGCCGGCGCCGGGTGCGCCCAGAAGAATCAGTCTCATCGGGTTCCTCGAGGAATTTTCTAACGTTTAATTTGCACGACATGCCCGCCTGCCGTGTTCGCCGTCATGGTCGCTGCGGTGGGAGCCGCCTTGGGTGCAACTTTGTTCGTTGCCGCTGTGCGCGGTCGCTTGTCTCAAATCGAGAATAGCACGCAGGCACACGGCCGATCTGATGCCCCCATCGGCTTGGTTTGGGCTCATGGTGTTCCCTGACGGGAGCCCAGCGGAGACCGTCGGAACTCAGTGCGGGTCGGCGATCGGCTGCGCAAAAAAAGCGCGCACCCGGTCGAGATCGGCCGGGGTGTCCACGCCCGGACCGCTGCCCTGCGCTGCGACGTGCACCGCGATGTGTTCGCCGTGCCAGAGCACACGCAACTGCTCCAGCGCCTCGGTGGCCTCCAGCCCAGCGCCGGGCAGACTGGGGAAGCGCCGCAGAAAACCTGCCCGGTAGCCGTAAATGCCCAGGTGGCGCAGCGGTGCGGGCTGTGGCAATTGCTGCAGGCCCTGCGCGTTGCCATCGCGCCACCAGGGGATCGGTGCACGGCTGAAGTACAGCGCGCGCCCGGCGCTGTCCAGGACCACCTTGACGACATGCGGACTGATGAACTCATCCCAGGCGGTGATGGGATGGGCGGCGGTGCTCATCACGCAGTCAGGCCGCTCAGTCAGCAAAGCGGCGCAGCGAATGATCAGCTCCGGCTCGATCAGGGGTTCGTCACCTTGTACGTTGACGACGATGTCATCAGCGTCCAGGCCCAGCAGCGAGCAGGCCTCGGCCAGACGGTCGCTGCCACTGAAATGATCGGTACGTGTCAAGACGGCGTCGATGCCGTGCGCATTGCAGGCCTGCACGATGCGCTCATCGTCAGCGGCCACCACCACCCGCAGGGCACCGCTGAGGGCCGCGCGCTGCGCCACGCGCACCACCATTGGCAGACCGCCGATGTCGGCCAGAGGTTTGTCGGGCAGCCGGGTCGACGCCAGTCGGGCCGGAATCAGGACCGTGAACTTCAACATCTCACAGCGGCAAGGAAGCGCTGGTGCCAGTGTCCTCAGGATCGAAGGCGGTGGCTTCGCTCTCGAGCATGACGGGAATGCCGTCGTGCAGCGGGAACAGCAGCCTGTCGGGGCGACAGCTCAGTCCGCGAGGCCGCAACTCGGCGTCGCGCTGCATCTCCAACGGACCTTTGCACAGCGGGCAGACAAGGAGTTCGATCAGGCGATGGTCAAGGCTCATGGCGGGCAGGGTGTTGGCGGTCAGGGCGACGGTAAGCCGGGGGCGTCGGGAGCGGGGAACAGCAGGCTGAGCAGGTCGGTCACCAGAATGGGGGGCAAATCCAAGTCTAGCGGCACGACCCAGACGCGGGTGCCGCTGCGCAACCCTGGCAAGGACATGGGATCGAGCTTGACCGCATCTTTTTCGGTCGTGATCACGTCGGGCGTGTCGGGCGCCCAGGGCAGCTCCGCGTAGGGATGGTGATCGGGCAGCGCCAGTGGCTGGATCTGCAAACCTGCGGCGCGCAACATGGCAAAGAACTTTTGCGGCGCTGCCAGCCCGGCTACCGCGAGCAAGGGACGGTCGCGCAAGCTCTGCAGGGGCACGTGCTGGGCGTTCTCTCCTGCCCACCAGGCAGCCAGAGGCCAGGCATGGTTGGCTTGACGCTCCAGTACCCAGCCGGGCAGGGGGGTGCTGGGTGCCGGCGCGTTGTACAACACACGGGTGATGGCGCTGGGTCGGTCGGGCAGCGGTTGGCGCAAAGGCCCGGCGGGCAGCAACAGCCCGTTGCCCACACCGCGCTCATCGAAAACCACCCACTCGGCTTGCCGCGCCAAGGCTTGGTGTTGCAGGCCGTCGTCGCAGACCAGCACATCGACCTCGGGATGTTGTTTGCACAGCGCCGCCGCACAAGCCGGGCGGTCACGGCCGACCCAAACCGGCACCCCCGTGCGGCGGGCGATGAGCAAAGGCTCGTCACCTGCTTCGCTGGCCCGGTCGTGTGCGCCCACCGCCCTGGGTTCAGTGCCGTGCAGCCGGCGGCCATAACCGCGTGAGATCACTCCCGGACGGTGGCTGGCTGCTCGCAGAGCCTGCACGGCGGCGATCACGGTGGGCGTCTTGCCGGCTCCGCCGACGACGAGGTTGCCGACCACCAGCACGGGCACGGCAGCCTCTCGGACGGGTGTCGCTGCAGCGCGTCGGGCCGAAAGTGAACGGTAGAGCCACGACAGGGGTCGGAGCAGTTGGGCACTCAGGCCGGGCGCAGGCTGCCACCACTGCCGCTCCAGCCAACGTCCGATCAAGCCCGACCTCGGGGCGAACGGGCGCTTCACCCGGGCCCGGACGGTCGCTCAGGCGACCGCGTCACTGGCCGCCTTCAACGAGCGCCCGCGTCGGCACTCTGGGCGGCAAAGGTCAGGCGCGAGAGACCGGCACGGCGGGCGGCATCCAGCACGTTGATGACCGACTGGTGGGCCGCCATGGCGTCAGCCGAGATGATGACGATGGCGTCAGGTTTGCCTGCGGCGGCCGCTGCCAACTCGGCGCTCAGCACGTCCACGCTGCGGCCCTCGATGACTCGTTTGTCGATCACGTAGCGGCCGTCGCTGGAGACTGCCACGACGATCTCCGAGGGCCGTTCGCGCAGCTTCTCGGCTTCGGCCGCCGGCAGATTGACCTGCAGCTCGGTGAAGCGGGAGTAGGTCGTCGAGAGCATGAGGAAAATCAGCACGACGAGCAGCACGTCGATGAACGGGATCAGGTTGATCTCGGGCTCCTCCATGCGCCTGCGCGAGAACTTCATGGCTGCTCGATCAGGACTCAGTTGCTGCGCACGGCAAAGCGCATCAGGTGCGGCACCATGCGCTCTGCCGCCAGTTCCATGCCGAGCTGGAACTCGTCCACCCGACCCCGGAAGTAGCGATAGAACATCAGCGCCGGGATGGCGATCATCAAACCGAACGCGGTGTTGTAGAGCGCGATGGAAATGCCATGCGCCAACTGCTGCGGATTGCCGCCCGTGCCACCCCCCGCAGGCGCCTGGGAAGCGAAAATCTCGATCATGCCGATGACAGTACCGAACAGGCCCAGCAGCGGCGCTGCTGCTGCGATCGTGCCCAGGGTGTTCAGGTAGCGCTCCAAGCCATGCAGCGCGCTGCGACCAGCGGACTCGAAGGCCTGACGCAAAGAGGTTTCGGTCAGCCTGGGGTCGGCTATCACGGCGCGCAGCCCGGCGGCGAGCACCGTGCCGAGGACCGAGTTGTCGGCCAGTTTGTTGACGACATCCGCCGAAGGCAGGCTGCTGCGGGTGACGCCGATCACCTCGTCGAGCAGCGAGCTCGGCACAACCAGCGGTTTGCGCAGGTGGTAGAAGCGCTCGATGATCAAGGCCATGGCAACGACCGAGCACAGGATCAGGGGCCAAATCGGCCATCCGGCCGCTTGTATGATGGAAAACAAAGGTGTTCTCGACGGGTGGCGGCAGGCGCAGGCTGCACAGGCGGTGCTGACGGGCAGGAGGCCCCAGGTGCTGCGCCATTATGTCCGATGGGTTCCTGGCCGCTGAGGATCGATCAGGGCGGTATGCGGCCCACAGTTCGTGCAGGCCGAGAGTCGGCAAGCCACCAGGTTCAAACTGGGGATAACTCTGTGCAGAACCCGCGCAAAGGTCGCTTGAATCGGGCCGCAGGCGGCGTCTGCTCATTTCTGCCAAAAGATCGAGCACGGATTTACCCATACAAATCATGCACTTGCACCGAATAGACACGCCAAAGTCCACGTCTCGGCCTGTTTGGGTGAACAACAGCGCGGCTGTGGAGTTCTCTGGCCTGAGAGGGCGCGGCGGCTGGCATGGATGAGCCTTTCTTCAGCCCGGCGCAGCGCCCGGCCTGGGGCGTGGCCGACTTGTTGATGGCGACATCCGACGCGCTGGGCACACGCTTTGGTGCGCTGTGTGTGCGCGGCGAGCTGTCCGGTTTTTCCCGTGCGGCCAGTGGCCATTGTTACTTTTCCCTCAAGGACAGCGAAGGCGCGCCCGCCCTGCTGCGCTGCGCGATGTTCCGGCGCGCCGCCTTGCTCGCCGGCTTTTCACCCGCCGACGGCCAGCAGGTCGAACTGCGAGGTCGGCTCGGCGTCTACGAGGCGCGTGGTGAGCTGCAAATGGTGGTCGAGTCGATGCAACGCCTGGGCAGTGGCGCGTTGTACGAAGAATTCCTGCGCCGCCGCAGTGCTCTGCAGGCAGAGGGTCTGTTCGACGCTGCTCGCAAGCGGCCTGTGCCAGCCTATCCGCGCAGGCTGGCGCTCATCACTTCGCTGGCTGCAGCGGCATTGCGCGACGTCCTGACGACGCTGCAGCGACGCTCGCCGCATGTGCAGGTGGTGATCCTGCCCAGCCTCGTTCAAGGCGCCGAGGCACCGGCGTCGTTGGTGAGTGCGCTGCAGGCGGTGTCGCAGGTCGATGGCATCGACACCGTGCTGCTGGTGCGTGGGGGCGGTTCACTCGAAGACCTTTGGGCTTTCAACGACGAGCGCGTCGTGCGCGCGGTCGCCGCCTGCCCGCTGCCGCTCATCTGCGGCGTCGGTCATGAAACCGACATCACCTTGTGCGACCTGGCCGCCGATGTGCGCGCCGCCACACCCACCGCAGCGGCCGAATTGGCGGCGCCTTCGTGCGTCGATGCACTGAGCGAGTTGACGCACCGTGAGAGCCGGTTGCAGCGCGCGCTGTCACGCGTGTTGCAGCAGCAGGCCCAGCGGCTGGACCACCTGGGCCAGCGGCTGGGGCAACCCGGCAAAGTGCTGCTGCTCCAGGGGCGACGCCTGGACGACCTGGAAGTTCGCGGCCTGCGTGCGCTGAAGTCCTGTGTCGAGCGAGAAAATCTGCGGCTGGAACAATGGCGGCAGCGACGGGGCAGGGCGCTGGACTTCGTGCTGCAGCAGCAGCGCTTGAGGTTGCAGGCGGCACAGGGCAGCTTGCTGGCCCATGACCCGAAGGCCGTGCTGCGGCGCGGTTACGCCTGGGTGGAGTTGCCCAGCGGCCAGCCGTTGGTCAGCGTCAAGGAGTTGGCGCCTGGGCAAACGGTGAAGGCGGTCTGGGCCGACGGGCACGCGCTGACCGAGGTGCAATCGGTGGTGCCCCTGCTGCCCTGAGCGTCATCGAGCGCCATGCCGGGCTGCCTACAATATTGTCGACCTTCACCTCACAAGGACTCTGCATCATGGAACACACCCTGCCTTCACTGCCTTATGACATCGACGCCCTGGCGCCGCACTACAGCCGCGAGACCCTCGAGTTCCACCATGGCAAGCACCACAACGCCTATGTGGTGAACCTGAACAACCTGCAAAAGGGCACCGAGTTCGAGACCATGACGCTCGAAGACATCATCCGCAAGTCGTCCGGCGGCATGTACAACAACTCGGCGCAGGTCTGGAACCACACCTTCTTCTGGAGTTGCATGAAGCCTGCCGGTGGTGGCGAGCCTTCTGGCCCGCTGGCTGCGGCCATTGAAGCCAAATGGGGCAGTTATGCCGCCTTCCGCGACGCTTTCATCAAGTCGGCAGTGGGCAACTTCGGCTCCGGCTGGACCTGGCTGGTCAAAAAGGCCGATGGCTCGGTGGACATCGTCAACACCGGTGCTGCGGGCACGCCGTTGACCAGCGACGACAAGGCGTTGCTGACCGTCGATGTTTGGGAACACGCTTACTACATCGACTACCGGAACATGCGCCCGAAGTTTGTCGAGACCTTCCTCGACAAGCTCGTCAACTGGGGCTTTGCCGAGTCGAACTTCGGCTGAGCCTGCGATTGGCGCCGCCGCTTGCAATAGATGCCGCCTGAAGGCAATTTTCCTGACCGCGACCCGGCGTCCAGATCGTTCGTTTCATGGCGCCGAGTGTGGGTAGGTCGGCAGATCAGCTCTCTATTCGGTGAAGGGCTTGCCGCGCAAGCGCAGGCCTGCCTTCAGCCCACGCTGGCTGAACCAGCCCTGCTTCATCTCCAGCGCGTAACGCACCGGTTTGCTGGAGCAATGCGACTGGTCGGAACGCGCCTGCATGTCGGCCAGGTTGGTGATGGTGCCGTCATCGGTGATGAAGGCGATCGTCAGCGGCACCAGGGTGTTGCGCATCCAGAAGCAACGGACCTGGCTGTCCTCGTTCACGAACAGCATGCCTTCGTTACCGTTCATCGCGGTGCGGAACATCATGCCGGTCTGCTGCTGCTCTGGCGAAACGGCCAGCTCGGCCTGAATCAGGTGCATGCCCGCCTGCAGGGTAATGGTCGGCAGTCTGGGTTGTGGGCCGGTTTGCGCGCGTACCGGGGCTGTGCTGACGGTCAGCAGCAGGGCGAGCAGCGGCAGCAGGGCAGAGCGCGCCTTCGGAGACCGGAGTCTGCGGCGGGGCGTCGGCGTCACGAATGAAGTCAGGATCATGGCGTTACGTGGTTCGGTTGCCCAGACCTCACCGATGAACGGCAGTCGAGCTCGGTCCAAGTGGGCGGTGTCGGGCTGAACGGTGCTGGAACGGAGACGATCTTAGTCGCGTGTGTTCAGCGCCTCGCGGCAGCGCTGCGCTCGCGTGAAACTGTCAACAATTCACCCGGCCTTGCCGAGTGGATTTGGTTGGAAGCAGGCGGATTCGGGTGGAGGTCCGGCGAGACCTCTGGGTCCTGTCTGCTTACTTCGTCGGCGCGGCAGCAGGCTTGGCCTTCTTGGACTTCGTGGCCTTCTTCATGGGCTTGGCGGGCTTGGCGGCCTTCGCTTCAGCGCTTGCAGCGGGCTTGGCTGCGGGGGCAGCAGCAGCCTTGGCGTCGGCGGCGATGGCGCCTGTGGTGCCAAAGACGGCAACGATCAGGGCGGCCAGGAGCTTGTTCATGGGCGGATCCTCGGGTGAGTTCTGAAAAACATCCCTCCAGGTCGGAGGCCCATTCGAAACGCCGCTTGCACTGGCGCGGTTGACGGCTTTGAGCATGGGGGGCTCAACTAGAATCCGCTGCCTTGAAACTAGAAAGCCGGTATGCGAACACCGGCATGGTGGAGACCCCGACATGTACCAGCACATCAAGGTGCCCGCCCAGGGCCAGAAGATCACCGTACGGCCCGATTTTTCACTCGACGTTCCTGATCAACCCATCATTCCGTTCATCGAAGGTGACGGCACAGGGATGGACATCACGCCGGTGATGTTGAAGGTGGTCGACGCAGCCGTGGCCAAGGCTTACGGCGGCAAACGCATGATTCACTGGATGGAGGTCTACGCGGGCGAAAAGGCGACCCGCGTCTACGGCCCCGATGTCTGGTTGCCGGAGGAAACGCTGCACGCCGTGCGCGACTACGTGGTGTCGATCAAAGGCCCGCTGACGACGCCGGTGGGTGGCGGTATTCGCTCCCTGAACGTGGCGCTGCGCCAGGAGCTTGACCTCTACGTCTGCCTGCGTCCGATCCAGTATTTCAAGGGTGTGCCCAGTCCGGTGAAGGAGCCCGAGAAGACCAACATGGTGATCTTCCGCGAGAACTCGGAAGACATCTACGCCGGTATCGAGTACGAGGCCGAGTCGGACAAGGCCAAGAAGCTGATCAAGTTCCTCATCGAAGAGATGGGCGTGAAGAAGATCCGCTTCCCCAACACCTCGGGCATCGGCATCAAGCCGGTCAGCCGCGAAGGCACGGAACGCCTGGTGCGCAAGGCCCTGCAGTACGCCATCGATAACGACAAGCCTTCAGTGACCATCGTGCACAAGGGCAACATCATGAAGTTCACCGAAGGGGGCTTCCGCGACTGGAGCTATGCGCTGGCGCAGCGCGAATTCGGCGCCGAGTTGATCGACGGCGGCCCCTGGTGCAAGTTCAAGAATCCGCGCACCGGCAAGGACATCGTCCTCAAGGATTCCATCGCCGACGCCTTCCTGCAGCAGATTCTGCTGCGGCCGGCCGAATACTCGGTGATCGCCACGCTCAACCTCAACGGCGACTACGTGTCGGACGCCCTGGCCGCCCAAGTGGGTGGCATCGGCATCGCGCCGGGCGCCAACCTGAGCGACTCGATCGCCATGTTCGAAGCGACCCACGGCACGGCGCCCAAGTACGCCGGCAAGGACTATGTGAATCCGGGTTCCGAGATCCTGTCGGCAGAAATGATGCTGCGCCACATGGGCTGGACCGAGGCTGCCGACTTGATCATCGCGTCGATGGAACGTTCGATCGCCAGCAAGAAGGTCACTTACGACTTCGCCCGCCTGATGGAAGGCGCGACCCAGGTCTCGTGCTCGGGTTTCGGCCAGGTGATGATCGACCACATGTGATCTCGTTTCACGGCGGCTCATGACGCCCCGTCCGCTCCGTCAGCCCCTGATTCTGTTGCAAGAGTCAGGGGCTTTTGCTTGTCTGTTCGTCTCCGGGTCGACCACAGAATGCCGCAAGTTTCGAGGGCAGATGGGCAGCAGTCGTTGCGCAA
>Ga0209181_10012801_pt1 | contig 10561 bp, 5 predicted proteins | sample MAT05_FD_187208 | JGI IMG/M metagenome (GOLD analysis project Ga0209181, IMG submission 187208) | Freshwater microbial communities from Lake Fryxell liftoff mats and glacier meltwater in Antarctica - MAT-05 (SPAdes) (version 2) | ecosystem: Environmental > Aquatic > Freshwater > Ice > Liftoff...
AAAAGGCGATAGCCATACTTCCTTAATTGCAGCTTCTAATGAGTTCTTTTTTACATTAAGTTTAGTGGCAAATTGCCCGGCAAAACTTGCTTCTGCGCTATCCTCAACTCCTGTGCTGCTGCGAACCGCGAAGCTTGAAGAAGTTCCTACAAAATCCAGAATTTCTTCTATCCATTTCAAGGGAATGATAGCTTGTTCGACTCCTTCCTTTGAATAGATCAATCCTTGTTCGCTTAATAACTCATTTAACGCTGAAAATGTGATCACACAAAATAATGGCACATTAAATCCCAACTCGCGAATGACAAACAGATTTTTCGCCTTATTTCCTGTTTCTATATGTGACTGTTGCGTTGTGATCATTTGTTGAAAAATATGCCGATGCCAAGATTCAGGTACATACCAATAGCCCAGAGCCCTGAGAGGATCTCAAATAGTTTTGAGTTTTTTACTGAGCGCTTAGTATAAAAATAAAAACCATACACGGCTGTGATTATATACATGAACGTGAAGACAAGATGATGATAGATATTTAACTCCGCATACCAGGCTGCACCGAGACAAAGAACATAGGTTACTCCCAAAACCAACTGGAAATAAAGAAGCGACTTTTTAAACCCGAGCGATAAACTATAGGAATTCGATTCTTCATTCTCTGTTGCTTTGATCTTTCTTCCCAGTTCGAGTGTGCAGCCATTAAAAAACGATACCGCAAAGAACCAATACAATCCATTTACATCCGGACCGCTATTCATCCAGTCGAAGGAACTTGCCATAGTATCAACGATCGGAATGATCATCATATGCGAAACCACATAGGCCAGTTGATGTTTCTCAAGCCAGTGTTTACAAAAGAATTCATGATACATAAGAAAAAGGTATACGAGAATAATGGCATAAATCCAAAGGTGTTGTGAAGCAAAAAACAGATCGAATAATGTAAGAGAGATTAGCAAACCGATCCCGATCTTTTTAAGTTCCTTCAATGAAACCAATCCACGAGGTACAGGCAGATGAGACCGGTTACGTTTATCGTACTCAGCATCTTTAAATTCATCGGAGATTCGTAGTAATAAAAAGAGTGAGAATGTATTGACAAATGCCTTCAAAAAAGAAAGCCAGTAAATAGGTGTATCATCATGTCTGCAAATGTGCGAATAGGCAATCGCTGAAAATGTGAATGCCGCGATCAATAATCCGTGTGCAACGATAGGGAAACGCTCCTTTTGATATTGCCATATCCGTTGTAAAAAAGATCCGCTCATAATTCGCTATTAATGTTTTCTTCCGAATTTCTGATGGGCTTGTGAAAACTGTCCGGATGCTATGGCTGCTGCGATCGATATTTCTCCTGCTAATGCCAAGGCACCACAGATCTCTGCAAATTTCTGAACTTTTCCATCGCCAAAACAGCCGATCATATTCAGACATTCTTTTTGCGTTGGCAAACTTGTTCCTCCACCAACTGTGCCTACGATGAGGTTTGGAAGGGTGACACTTGCGTACACACCGCCATCGGATGTCAGCTCCATACGTGTAATTCCTACTGCGGCTTCAGACACGCATGCTACATCTTGGCCAGTGGCAATAAAGAGTGCGGTGAGTCCATTCGCTACATGCCCCTGTGCACCGATCGATCCGCTTTGAATGACACCGATCGTACTGCTTTGCCAGTATTGGACCATATCTGCGGGTTTACATCGCAAGGTTCGTTCTACTACTTCTTTTTTCAAATGAACTTCTGCAGAAACCTTTCGCCCTCGTACATGTGTGAAGGAAACCGCAGATGCTTTTTTATCGCCACTGTAATTGCTTTCAATAAACCAGGCCGTGGGTTTAACAGGTGCATTCTCTACGAGCCATTTACAAATAAGGTCCGTACAGATGGTCACCATATTCTGACCTGCAGCATCACCCGTATAATATTCGAAATTGATGATGAGTTGATTGCCTTCAATATTGTATTTGACATCGAGCACTTTTGCATGCCGACTAGCAGAGGATACGATTTCATTGAACTGAGCCTTGCATTCTATCGCGAAGATGAGAAACTGTCCCATTTCAGCCATATTCTCAAAACGAAACACGGGGCTTCGTTGCACACCTTCCAAAAAACAAATACTGGTAATGCCACCACACAAACGACTTGCCTTTGCGCCTCTGTGATAGGAGGCGACCAAGGTACCTTCAGTTGTGGCAAGCGGAACAAAAAAATCACCACTTGCCGCACTGCCAACAATATGCAGAGGCCCGATAACACCAATCGGCACTTGAGCACTTCCGATAAAATTCTCACAGTTGCCATTCAATGAATCGGCTTCTTCAAAGCAATGTTTTTCAAAAACAGCAGGAAATGAATTTCCAATTTGCGCTATCAAAAATGATTGACGTTTTTGGGTTCCTTCGTTGGTATTATGTCCTTCAACAGGCAATGAATGACTGATGGGAATTTCTTTTTTATTCTTGACAGACTCAATATAGGCCTTGATATCCACCCGTTGGGTAATTGAATGAAGCGATCGTTTTGTGGTTTCAAATCCAGAACTCATAAGTATGTTTAATCTTGCTACAGGTGACCACAAATATAATGTAAAATACCTGCTAACCTGAGTTCAAACAAAAAGCAACGTAGTTCTATCTCAACAGATTCAAGTACAGAACAAAAACATGTTCGGCTTATAGTTCTTTTGAATGTTTATCAAAAAGAGGAAAAAGTTCTTCTGAATGAATATAACCGTATTGTATCACAGTTCCGGCATCATTATAAATAATTGAATATGGAACGCCGATGATATCCTTTCTACATTCTTCACAGATTTCCTTTCGGAATAAAAAACCTTTTTCCCTCTCATCAAAGCGTTTATCTTTATGGCGATCACTATTTATAATATATACTGTCGGGAACGTTATCTCATTCTTTTTCAAAACCTCCATCAATTCTGGAATTCTCCTGTATGGTGCGCTACTGCAAAGCATTACATTCACATCCTTATATTCACTGATAGTTTTTTTTACATTACCAAGTACATATTTTGTCCCTGGACATGAGTTGGTAAATATTACTACCCAAGTAAGTTTCCCTTTCTGAAGGGGCAGAATTTCTCGAAAATTGTCTGCATCAATTGACTTCAAGTAATTTGTATCAATTTGATGATCTGCCACATACTTTCTGAATTTATTTTGTGTAAACCCTGATGTACTTAAACATATCAAGAAAACTATTAAGATTGTTATTTTGTGTTTCATAAAAATATTTATTAGGGTAAAAAATAGAGGCTACCCCATTCGGGATAGCCCCATGAGAAAATTAGAAAAGAATAATTACATGGCCAGCTTCTATAAAACATTTTAGATTGACCGATCATTTATCGGTTTGCAACCGATCAATTATAGGCTACCCCCTTCTTTGAGTTCTGGATATCTCTTTTTACATCTTCAAATTCCTGTTTAATCGCTATTCTCCCTGTTCACAAACAAATATCCCTGTTGGTTAAATACCTCTATATCAGACGAATGACATCTATAACTTTAGTGAATTAAAACTAATTTGAATTTTATGAAAACCACAGCACCACATTATCTGCCTGAAAATCTGAAAGCATTGAGAGAATTATCAAACCATTCTCAACGTTATGTTGCCAAACAATTACAGGTTTCACAAAGCACCTTATCTGATATCGAGAAAGGACTTATTTTTCCGAATGAGCAGAAACTGATTGTTTTTACAGCCTTATATAATTTATCAAAGGAGGAACTGCTAGCATTGTCCATGCATCCTCCTATGGAGAATATCCGTCTCGCCTTGAGCAAGATTAATGAACTAAGTTCCATTGCAGAAAAATAAAGTAGGCAACACTAAATTTATATTGAGAAGGGATATTCTGTCCATTAATGTCACTGCGGCAACGCGTGTAGAATAGCTCACGTCTTGAAGGACGAGACCTCGCATGGGTATATTCGCCGGGTGGACGTGTCTGGCGCCGAACCGCCGCGGTGGCCTCACTAAAATATTGGCTTAGCCACTAAAGGAAGAAATTATTTAATCAACTGAAAATAATTCTCCACCATCTGTTTGTAGTATGGTTTCAATTCAGCCGGAACTGTTTTATAATAATCAATAACAGATTGTTTACTTTTTAAGATATCCTTCAATTGCTGAGGGATCTCCCTTGTCATATCTTTTGCAGAATTGGATTCACGTTCCTCACCCTGCTCCTGCTGCCGTAGCGCATCTTTAGCTTCCAGTAATCTGTTTAATATTTCCGACTGTCGTTGTAAAAGGTCGTTGGTAATTCGTCTGTTCACAATATCCGTCTCATTCTTATCCATATCGCTTTGGATTTTCGTTAAGTTAGGATTGCTTTTACCATCCTTACGCAATTGATTATTTATATCACTCAACTGTTTACGTAAAGCGGACTGTTGAGCTGCGATTTTTGCCATTTGTTCGCTGTCTCCACCACCTTGCTCGCTTTCACCATTTTTACCATCTTTACCGTCCTTGCCATCCTTACCGTCTTTCCCACCGGGCTTCTCTCCAGGCTTATCGCCAGGCTTCTCTCCAGGTTTACTTCCCGGCTTATCGCCCGGCTTACCCATTTTGTCTTTCAACTGTTGCATGGCTTTGCCAAGCTGATCTTGTTTGGTAATGATATCCCCTAATTGCATCCCCATTCCTTTACCACCTTTTTTTGATGGTTTACTTCCGGGTTTGCTGCATGAACCACTGCCTTCTTTTTCTGCCTGAGCTTGTTTTTCCATTAATTGCTGTAATACCTCATTCAACATCAACGCAAGATTATTCGCACCTGTCATGATGTATTGTTGGTCGACGGAAGCCTGTGGTATTATACGTTGCTCCAGATAGGTAATACCAGATTCCATGTGACGATTTATGCCATCAATCTCTTTATTCACGGTAGACGACAACATCGATAAACGTTTGCTCAATACAAACAAACTATCGGCGATCATCTTACTATCTTGTTTTAATTTTTGTTGTGTTTTGATATTCTGCACATACTTCGGATCTGAGATCGCTGTGCTTTTTACATTATTGATAAGGTCTTCCTGAGAGAAAGACATCCTGATTAGATTCTGTAATATCTGCCTGGTTGCTTTCACATCAATTTCGAGTTCATCGGCACCACCACCTGCTGCAGAATCCTTCATCTTCTTCGCCAGTTTTTCAAGACTCTCTTTTGCTTTTTTCTGAGATTTTGAAGACTTAGATGGACTACCACTCTTTAATTCTTCTGAACTCTTATCCATATTTTGCTCTGCATCTTTCTCATCTTTCTTCATATCCTCCAGATCCTTCTTATTCTCCATACTCTCATTCAGCTTGGCAAGCTCTTCTATGTCCTTTTTCAGCTCATCCATTTCCTTGTTGAGTTCGTCCTGTTTCTTCTTTAACTCCTCAGGGGTCTTGGTATTGCTGTCAGTCAGTTTGTTCAACTCATCTTGTTTCTTCGCAAGCTCCTCGGCTTTTTTCGCAATATCCTCCATACGCATATCGCGCTCCAATTGCTTCATCATTTCCACCATACGATCGAGGTCTTTTTCCATCAAATCGTTATCCTGTTCTGTCTGTTTTAATTGCTCAAACATTTTATCCTTATCCAGCAATTTCATCAACTCTTCCATTTTCTTCATATGCTCGTCGAGTTGATTATTCTTCAATTCGTCCAGCAACTTTTCTACATTCTCCTGCTTTTCCTTGACCTGGTCTGAGTATTGTTTTTGGTTTGCCTGTTTATTATTTTGTTCAAATTTCTTTTTAATATTTTCGATCTGCTTCTGTACGTTCTCATTGCGCTCCATGATTTCTTCCATCTTCTTCTTATCCTCCCAGTCAAGTTCATTCTTCTGCAATAATTTCTCCTGCATCTGTTTAATATCCTTATCCATTTTATCATTTTGCTTAGAGGCATTATTCAGGTCTTTTGTAATCTGTTCCTGATTTTTTTCTACCATTGAATCCAGTTTTTTAACGGTTGGTTTCTCATAGTTAAAAACCACACTTCGTGCACACTTGCTTCCATTCACAGCATCGTTATCACAGGCGGAAAAATAATAGGACAGTTTATCACCGGCTTCAAGATTAAGCAGCGAGATATCCAGAAACTGGTTAAACTGCACAGAGGCTCCAGCCTTAACAGGTACAGCAATCGTTCCATTTTTTACACCCCCAACCGGCAAACCTTTGTCATCAGATTTTTGAATACCATAATTTAAAGAGACACTTCGGATACCATAATCATCTCCGGCTTCTCCGACAAACAGCACATAATCACCGGTCAGCGAATCATTATACTGTTGTACATTAATGGATGGCAGTTGATCAGGAATTACTGATACATTGTAATGAAGCGTATCCTTTCTTTCTATCTGTTTATTCGATACAAGAATCGAATAGCTTGTATCGCGCATGAAGCGATATCCATAAAAAAAGCTGCTTCCTTGTTTACCCATGGAAATAGGATTCTGCCCACCTAGGGCAAATTCAATATTGTCGGTGTTCTCTGTATTAAAGGCCCAGGCTAATGAAGTTCCTTGCGGTGCAATAATATCCCCGATATTATCTAGTATCTCATCTTTTCTACCAGTATACTCAGGATAATCTACAGAAACTTTGAATTGTTTGATAACAGGCTTTTGCAAAATCTTGACTGTATATTCTTTGCTTGAAAAACCTGCAGCCGAAAAATGGAAATCCGTTCCTTTCGACAACTTGTATAATGTATGTGTGAAGGTTCTGTCTTCTCCTTTTTGCATCACTACTTCCTGCCCGTTATAATTGATCGTCACATTGTCAGGAATTGTATTTCCGTTAATTTTTACTTCGATCTCGATATCTTCAAATTGAGGAACACTTAATTTTTGAGTGCGTAATTCAAACGTGAAAGGTGCTTTTGGTTCAAATTTTTGAGAGGGTGCCAATAATCTTTCAGCGGATTCCTTAAACACATTAGGCGCCGCAAAAAGAATGAAAAGAACGGCAAATACAGGAATCAGGACATAAGGCAGATAACGCCTATTTTTCGCGAGGTTAATAGCCGACTGAAAAGGAATGGGTGATAATTCCTTCGTTTTTTGTTCAATACTGGCTTCGATCAGATCTTTACTGGTTTCATCATTGACTCGCTGTTTGAGTTGGAGAACGTTCAGGAGTTTATCCTGTACATTAGGGAAATGAATTCCTATAATATTTGCAGCCTTTTCGTGCGAAATCACCTTCCCTAGTTTTTGCATCTGCATTAACGGTGTGATGATCAGGTAAACCAATGCAAAACCGCCAAGACTGATAAAACTGGCCAACAACGTAAAACGTAACCAAGACGGAAAATAGAAATAGTACTCACCTACACTCACCACCAAATAAAATGCCAGTGCGGAAGCGAGGAAAATTAACACCCCACGGAGTAAGCGGTTGGCATAATACTTCCTGATAAAAGCGTCCAGTCGAGCAATCAGAAATTGATAATTATTCATACGAGTCGCAAGTTACTCTTTGTATATACGTGGCAATTTTTTATTTCCTTATTTTTTGTGAAAATTAACTAAACCAAATTGTCTTTATTTAACTGTCATGATGGCCTCACAATAAGTAACGGGACCCTCTGCAGGATCCCGTTACAAGTGGTTCTTTATTCTTCCTTACGGATGACTTGAGAATACAAAATTATTCACATTCGTCTCAACGACTGGCGTATCTAATATATCTACATTACCATCGCCATTGATATCCGTAGCGATGTATCCGAAACTAAACAGCGTAATATCATTCTCGATGAAGCTTAGGTCAATCACATCCGCATTCTCATCCTGGTTCACGTCGCCGGTATAAAAGCCATAGACATTCGGAGATGTGGATATCAGTTTCATGTTATTGCCAAATGCTTTAGTAATGGCATTACTGAAATCGTAGCTCACAGGCGAAGGACCTACTGCAACACCTGCACTGCTCCAGGTCTGAACAGCATTTCTGTGTTGTATTGCAATATAATACGTTCCTGTAACCGATGGTGTAAATACAGCACTGGCAGTTCCGTTGACATTCAATACGGCTTTTGTTGTAGCTACTACCGCGTATGGAGCTGTTGTATGTCTGAGTTGTACAAGAATAGAATCGACCACAGAAGTATTCAAGGATACCCCTTGATTAAATAATACTGGTGTCATTAACGATGGCCCGATATAAAAGCCTTCGATAAATAATTTCAGATTCACTGTTGTATTGCAATTTGTTACAGTGATTGTTCTTGTGGCGGTTTTGGTACAACCTGTTGCGGTAGTCGTTCCTGTAACGGTATACGTCGTTGTCGTCGCAGGAGTTACAGTTACTGTTGTTCCGCTTAATCCTCCAGGATTCCAGGTGTATGTATTAGCTCCCGTTCCGGTAATACTTGTTGATGATCCTGCACAAATTGTTGCATTCGTCACAGTCGTTCCAACGGTTGGTAACGGATTTACAGTGATTATTCTTGTGGCTGTTTTTGTACAACCTGTTGCTGTAGTTGTTCCCGTTACAGTATAAGTCGTTGTGGAAGCAGGAGTTACAGTTACCGTGGTTCCGCTTAATCCTCCCGGATTCCATGTGTACGTATTCGCTCCGGTTCCGGTGATACTGGTTGACGTGCCCGCGCAAACTGTGGCGTTCGTGACGGTTGTTCCTACTGTTGGTAATGGATTGACTGTGATTGTTCTTGTGGAGGTATTTGTACAACCTGTGGTGGTATTGGTTCCGGTAACAGTATATGTTGTAGTCGTTGCAGGAGTTACAGTTACCGTTGTTCCGCTTAACCCTCCAGGATTCCAAGTGTATGTATTGGCGCCCGTTCCTGTAATACTGGTTGATGTTCCTGCACAAACGGTTGCATTGGTAACGGTTGTTCCTACGGTTGGTAAAGAATTTACTGTGATTGTTCTGAGTGCTGTATTGGTACAACCGGTGGCCGTTGTTGTTCCGGTAACGGAATAAGTCGTAGTTGTCGCAGGTGAAACCGTTACAGTTGTTCCGCTTAATCCTCCCGGATTCCAAGTGTATGTATTCGCGCCTGTTCCGGTAATGCTGGTTGACGTGCCGTTACAGATAGTAGCATTCGTTACAGTTGTTCCAACCGTTGGCAATGGATTTACTGTAATTGTTCTTAGTGCTGTATTTGTACAACCGGTGGCCGTTGTTGTTCCGGTAACGGTATAAGTAGTAGTCGTTGCAGGAGTTACAGTTACAGTTGTTCCACTTAATCCTCCGGGATTCCAAGTGTAGGTATTCGCTCCGGTTCCGGTAATGCTGGTTGAAGTTCCAGCACAAACTGTTGCATTGGTAACAGTCGTTCCTACGGTTGGTAAAGGATTTACTGTGATTGTTCTTGTTGATGTATTCGTACAACCAGTTGCTGTATTAGTTCCTGTCACTGTATAGGTCGTTGTTGTAGCAGGAGATACATTGACGGTTGTTCCAGTTAATCCTCCAGGATTCCATGAATACGTATTGGCACCTGTTCCAGTAATACTTGTTGATGTACCATTACAGATCGTCGCATTGGTTACAGTTGTTCCGACAGTTGGTAATGGATTTACAGTAACTAATCTTGTCGCAGTTTTTGTACAACCTGTTGCTGTAAAGGTTCCGGTAACGGTATAGGTTGTTGTTGATGTTGGCGATACCGTAATAGAACTTCCACTTAAACTTCCGGGCATCCATGTATAGGTATTTGCTCCTGTTCCGGTAATAGTTACAGAAGAACCAATACAAATCGCTGTGGATGATGTAGTGGTTCCCGTAGGAGGAAGAGGATTCACCGTAATTGTTTTTGTAGCTGTGGTAATGCAACCTGTGGCACTAGTTCCGGTAACGGTATAGGTTGTTGTCGTAGATGGTGTAACTATGACTGAGGACCCACTTAAATTTCCGGGCATCCAAGTATATGTGCTGGCTCCGGCTGCATTCAGAGTGGTTGGGGTTCCGTCGCAAACGATAGAGGCTGTTGCTGTGACAGAGGTAATTTGCCATGCATTTAACGCAGATGTTGTTGCTAATGCAAAAGCGCCATAGTTTGCTGTGGTTCCTGTTTGTGTTACAGAACCAAAGGATGCAGTACCTGTTGTGGCGGAGTTGCCAAGATTATTCCATTGAGGCCCTGCTATACTATTCCATCTGGCTACAACCATACCCGGCAAATTGGTGATTCCAGCATTGACACATGGATTGCTCCAGCCCAATGTAACCGCTTCTGAGTTTGCTCCGGAAATTTGATTGAGGGTCCAGTAATGATAAGGCGCAATCTGAACCAACGACGCATCTTTTGAGTTCACATTATATCCATCATCATTCGGATGATTCAAAATGATACATGCCTGAAATGAATCTGTAATGGCAGCTGGTGCAGAAATAGATAATGGATGATATCCAATACCGTTTCCTAATGGAAAGGCAAATGCGTCATTTCCGGCTTTTGTTACACAACCGACCACATGACTGTTATCAGCAGCACCTGTATGGGTAATATTATCCGGGAAAATCAATGAATTGGATAATGTGGAATTGATATAACCT
>Ga0209181_10012802_pt1 | contig 10561 bp, 6 predicted proteins | sample MAT05_FD_187208 | JGI IMG/M metagenome (GOLD analysis project Ga0209181, IMG submission 187208) | Freshwater microbial communities from Lake Fryxell liftoff mats and glacier meltwater in Antarctica - MAT-05 (SPAdes) (version 2) | ecosystem: Environmental > Aquatic > Freshwater > Ice > Liftoff...
CAGCAGTTTGGCGACCTGACCCAAGCGCCAGCAGAGCTACAGCCCTACTTAGCCGACTTGGCGCAATTGGGCGTGTTAAACGTTAGCTCAGGTCAAGAGTTTAAGCCCAACCAGGTAATCACGCGGCGCGAGTTTGCCCGCTGGTTAGTCGCGGCCAATAACCGCCTCTATGCCACCCGACCTGGTAATCAAATTCGGCTGGCAGTCGCGACAGACCAACCTGCATTTCAAGACGTTCCCCGCAGCGATGCCGATTTTGCCGCGATTCAGGGTTTAGCCACTGCTGGGATCATTCCCAGTCCGCTTTCGGGCAATTCCACCACGGTTACCTTTCGACCCAATGCTCCCCTCACCCGAGAAGACCTAATTCTGTGGAAAACCCCCCTCGATACTCGTCAGGCATTGCCCAATGCCACGCTCGATGCCGTACAGCAAACCTGGGGGTTCCAAGATACGCCACGGATTGATCCCAAAGCGCTGCGAGCAGTGCTAGCCGACTACCAAAACTCCGACCTCGCCAACATTCGACGAGCCTTTGGCTACACGACGCTATTTCAGCCCAAAAAGCCGGTTACACGCGCAGAAGCTGCTGCCGTCCTCTGGTATTTTGGGACACAGGGGGACGGAATGTCGGCGAAAGATGCAGGGTAGAAAAAAGGGGCAGAGGGCAACCAAATGAAAAAAATCAGGTGTACTGTAGAGCAAGAGCTACAGCATGAGCAAATCTGTGATGCCTCAGGGGCGATCGCGCTCGGAGAGGATCATTTTGTAGTAGCTAATGATGAAGACAACCTGTTAAGAATCTATCAGGCTGATCGCTCGGGCAAGCCAGTCGAGGTTGATATAAATCATTACTTTGACAATAACCCTAACGGCGAAGAAACAGACTTGGAAGCGGTAGCTCAGCTAGATGGGATGATCTACTGGATTACCTCGCATGGTAGAAACAGCAAGGGTAAATTTAAGCCAGCCCGCCATCAATTTTTTGCCAATCGACTGAGTAGCTCCAAAGGAATCAAGTTTGAACAAGTAGGCCGTTCTTATACGCAACTTGTTCTGAGGGATATGTTTAATGATCAACGACTAAAATGCTATCAGTTGGAAGCGGCAGAAAAGATACCGCCCAAATCAGCAGGTGGTTTAAATATTGAAGGTTTAACCATTACACCTAAGGGACACTTGTTAATTGGCTTTCGCAACCCGATTATTCAGGGCAAAGCGTTATTATTACCGCTAAAAAATCCGCGTAAGCTGGTCGAGAAGAAGGGGACAAAGGCAAATTTTGGCAAGCCGATAGAACTCGATCTAGGCGGTCTAGGGATCCGCAGCATTGAATATTGGCAGCGTGAACAGTGCTATCTAATTGTGGCAGGAGCCTATGATAGTAGCGAGCAGTTTGCGCTCTATCAATGGTCTGGATTAGACCAAACTCCTCAGCGCTTGGACGTCATGGGTTTGCCCTCAGATTTTCGACCCGAAGGGATCTTGTTTTATCCAGGTCGAGAGCAGCAATTTCAACTGCTTAGCGATGATGGTTCACTCCAACGCATTGGAGACGTTCCTTGCAAAGAAATTGCAGATAAGAACTCTCCACAAAAATATTTTAGAAGCCTTTGGGTGAGGGTGCATGAGGTTTAATTCGTCATCCTGCGGTTAAATTATCCAATTGCTTTAAATTGGATCGAGGTTGGTTGTGTTGGAGAAATTGGGTTGCCGTAGACACATCTAGCGGACGGCTAAATAGGTAGCCTTGGATTTCTTCGCAGTGTAGCGATCGCAGCTTAGCCAGTTGGGAAGATGTTTCTACCCCCTCGGCGACAACACTAAGATTCAACCCCCGCCCCAGCGCAATAATGGCCGTGATAATCGCCACATCATCGGAGCTATCGGCCAAATCTTGCACGAAGGATTGATCAATTTTGAGCGCGTGCAGGGGAAATTTCTTCAAGTAGCCCAACGACGAATAGCCGGTGCCAAAGTCATCCAGCACAATGCGCACTCCCATCAGCCGCAGGTTATGCAGCAGGGTCGTAGTAAATTCAACATCCCGCATTGCAGCCGTTTCGGTAATTTCTAGCTCCAGGCAGGTAGCCGACACTCCCGTTTCTGCCAAAATTTGGCCAATTTGTTCTGCCAAGTTGGGCTGTTGAAACTGCCGAGCAGACAGGTTCACCGCCACCCGCAGCGGCGCACAGCCCGCCTGTTGCCAAGCCTTAATTTGCATACAGGCTGTGCGCAGCACCCAGGCACCAATCGGCACAATCAAGCCGTTATCTTCTGTCAAAGCGATAAAAGTTTGCGGTGAAACAAGTCCTTGGTGCGGATGCTGCCAGCGCAGCAGCGCCTCCAGTTGGGTCACTTCTCCGGTCAAGATATTGATTTGAGGCTGGTAGTAGAGTTGGAATTCGTTGCGCTCTAATGCATAGTGGAGGCTGCTGTCGAGCGTTAGTCGTTCTGATGCTTGGGAATTGAGTGTGGGCGTATAAAACTGGTAGTTGTTGCGGCCGCGATCTTTGGCTCGGTAGAGTGCGGCATCGGCATTTTTAATTAGCGTTTGGGCATCTTTACCGTCTTGAGGATAGAGGGCAATGCCAATGCTGCTAGTAATGCGCAGTTCGTGGGTTTCTAGACAAAAAACGGGTTTGAGCGCGTAGGAAATCCGCTGAGCAATCTTAGCCGCCGCCTCCACGGAGTTAATCTCTGGAAACAGCAGCGTAAACTCATCGCCACCCCAGCGCGCAATGATGTCTTCTTCGCGCAGGCAGGTCATCAGGCGCTGAGTCGATTGTTTTAAGAGCTGATCGCCAATCGAATGGCCCAAGGTGTCATTAATGGTTTTGAAGTGATCGAGATCCAAAAACATGACGGCAAAGGTTTCTGCGGTGCGGTGGGCACGAGCCAGCAGCAGATGGATCTGATGGTTGAACATTGTGCGGTTGGGCAACCCGGTGAGGGTATCGTGGAAGGCTTGATGCCGCATTTGTTCATCGGTGCGCTGTCGGCTGATGGCACCGCCAAGGCTAGCGGCGATCGCCACCAAAATCGATTCTTCACTGTTACACCACTGCCGTTCGCTCTGGCAATCATCGAACCCAATATAGCCCCAGAACTCTTTCCCAATAAAAATGGGCACCATAATCAGCGACAGAATCCCGTCGCGCTCCAAAATTTCGCGTTCGGCTGCGCAAAACTCTTGCGCTGTGCGGCTAATCGAGTGTCCGGCGGCAAAGGTCTCATACCAGCGACCTCCACTAAACGTGCTGTAGGGTTGATTTTGCCAATAGGGTTGGTGAATCCCAGCAGAGGTGGGCGATCGCAGCCACTCATAGCGCAGGCTCATGGCCAGCTCACCCGAGTCAAGCTGCGGGTGATTTTCGTAGATATAAGCCCGGTCAACCCGTGCCGCTTCGCCCAAAATAGCGAGCGCTTGGGGAATCGCTTGCGTGGAGTCGGCATTGGTCAACAAACACTGGGTTGCCGCCGCAACTCCCTGCAACAGGTTATCGCGATTCAGCAACGCGGCCTCTACCTGTTTGCGCTGGGTAATATTGTCTACCGTGCCTTCATAGCCCACCAAGTTGCCCGCGCCATCGTACACCGCCCGCGCCGATTCAGCAATCCAGATGATGCTCCCATCTTTGCGATACACCTCCGATTCAAACCCTAAAACTTCTCCCTGTTCTGCAATCAGATGCGTAAATTCGCGGCGGCGATTGGGATCGACATATAGTTGATGCTGAATATTGGTTAAACTGCTGCTCAAATCTGCTGGAGAATCATACCCATAGAGCCGCGCCAGCATTGGATTTACGGTAGTATAGCGCCCCTCAGGCGTAGTCTGAAAAATCCCCTCTACTGCATTTTCAAAGATGCCCCGATATTTAATTTCAGCCGTTTGCAGAGCTTCTTCGGCTAGCTTTTGTTCAATCGCAATCCCCGCTAAGCGGGTGGCCATCTCCAGCAGTTGCCAGTCTTGAGGCATTGGCTCACAGGGATATTGACGGTATAGCGCAAAGCTGCCTAAGATCGCCCCTTGAGACGAAAAAATGGGCATCGACCAGCACGATCGCAGATGATGACGGCGGGCGAGATCGCAGTAGTCGCTCCACAGTGGATGTTCGGTAATATCGCTGACGATGACGGGTTCACGTCGATACATGGCTGTACCACAGGAGCCAACGTTAGAGCCAATGGCAGCCCCATTAATTTGCTCAATGTAGTCAGTGGCCAGGTTTGGTGCTGCCCCGTGGCGCATGTGGATGCCATCAGCGTCAAGCAGCAACACGGAGCCAACAACCCTGTCGATTTGAGCTTCAATCAAGTACACCAGGCCGTTGAGCACATCGGACAGGGTGGCATTGGTCGCAATCATTTCTAGGATTTGCTTTTGCCCTGCCAGCAAATTTTCGGCTTGCTTGCGCTCGGTAATATCTCTAGAGGTGGCAACAATTTCATTCACCTGACCCGTTTCGGGGTCTAAGATGGCCTTGCCTTTGGTTTCAAACCAGAGATACTCACCATTTTTGCGCCGAATCCGGTAGCGATAGGGACTGGCTTCTGGGCTACCTTGATAGGCGGCGGCTAGGGTTGCAGTATGGCAGTGACGCACCAAGTCTATATCTTGAGGATGAATAAAGCTGAAGTGCGATCGCCCCAGCATTTCATGCGGCTCGTATCCTAATAGCGTTCGACAGGCGGGCGAGGCATAGCAATATATGCCGCTAGGCAGATAACGGGCAATCAAATCAGTGGAATTTTCGGCCAATAGTCGATAGCGAGCTTCGCTAAGGCGCAGGGCAGTAATGGCTTGCGATCGCTCTAACGCTAGTGAAATCGCGGCGGCGGCGGCTCGCAGCAAATCAACTTCTGAGGGTTCCCATGCCCGCATTTCAACGCAATTATCAAACCCAATAAAGCCAAAAAACTCACCATTCACACTCAGTGGCAAAATCAGAATCGACAAAATCCCCTGCGGTTCCAACAGCGCCCGCTCTGACTCCGACATCGTAGCCACAATCCCAGAATAAACATCGCCCCAAGATAAAAGCGGCTCTAGTTGAGCTGCAACATCTGCATAGGGAAGATTTTGCAGACTAGGGCGATCGATTTGGGACGAGACACCTGCCGCGCACCACTCAGCTTCTTGGCTCATCAACAGCCGCCCGTCCGCGTCATGGCTGTTTTTAAATATATACGCTCGGCTGGCACCCGCCACCTTGCCCAACAGTTCCAACGCTGCACTATAGATATCGTCTTGGCGATCGCAGGCCAGCAGTCGCCGCTGCACCTCCACCAACGTCGCTAAATACTGTTCGCGTTGAGCCAGTGCGGTTTCTGCCCAGCGCCGTTCGGTAATGTCTTCGTAGGTGCCCAACACCCCAATCACATCACCGTCGGCATCGTGAATTGGCACTTTGCTCACGTCTTGCCAAATTTCTCGCCCATCGGCATGACGCCTACGACGGATCTGGTGCAGGAACGGCACATCGGTTGCCATCACCTGGTGATCGATTGCCCGAAACCGATCTGTCTGCACCTCGTCCCAAAGCTCGGCATCGGTTTTACCAATCACCTCACTGGGACTAGCCAACCCTGCCGCCTCAGCAAATAACTGGTTTGCCCCTTGGTAAATCGAATTTCTATCCTTCCAAAAAATATACTGGGGGATATTGTCGAGAATTAACCGCAAAAACGCTTCTTGTGCTTGCAGGGCGCATTCAACCCGCTTGCGTTCGGTGATGTTGCGCACAGTTGCTACATAGGAGCGATCGCCACAGCGCGCTAGGCGGGCTTCAAAATAGCGTTCTTTGCCCTGCAACCCCAGAGCATATTCATAGGTCTGTATCTGCCCCGTCTGTTGCAGGCAGGCCATACTTTGTCGGGCTTGCAGAGCCAGTTCTGGCGGTAAAACCTCCTCTAATGATTTCCCAACCAGTTGGTCTGCTGGCCGAATCAAATCCTCTGTTTGTTCGGCTTGGGCGTAGAGATAAATGCCCTGATCGCTAAGCAGGAACAGCATCTCGGGAATTGCGCGCAGCAAATCTCGGTTATAGGTTTCGCTATATCGCAGAGCCGCTTCTGCCTGTTTGCGTTCGGTGATATTTTCGGTCATGCCCAGGGTAAATCGCAGCGCTCCAGCGGCATTGCGCACTGCTGCAACGGTTAAGCGGCACCAGAAAATCTCACCTGTTTTATGGATGTAGCGCTTTTCGATTTGATAATAATCGCGATCGCCCCGTAACACCTGTTGAAACAGCGCTAGGTCGGTGGCAAAATCGTCGGGATGGGTAAAGTCGGCAAAATGCTGATGGCGGAATTCGTCAACGGTATAGCCAAACAGGTCAGCGGCGGCGATGTTGGCATCGATCACGACTCCTTCTAGACTAGTCAACCCGATGCCAATTGCCGCGTTTTCAAAAACGGCTCGAAACCGCTGTTCTTTTTCGCGCAGATCCGTTTCAGTCTGTTGCAGCTGAATGACTACACCGAGCTGAGCAGCGATCGCCAAAACCAGTCCTGCTAGTCGATGGTCTTCCTGGCGCGGTTCAAACATAAAAAACACCAGCACCGCCACCACGCGCCCATCGGCCAGAATCGGTACTCCTAGCCCTGCTTTGAGGCCACTGCTAAAGGCGGCATCGTGCCCCACAAACCCGCCCTCAGACGGAGCCGATCCATCGGGCACCCACTCCGGCTGACCGCTGACCCAAACTCGACCGGGCAACCCAATACCGGGCTGTACCACCCCGGCCTCGCGACTGCGATGGCAGGAATATAGGGCTTCAGGGTCATTGCTGTGCCAAATGGAGCTACAGGTCAAAACAGCGCCGTCATCGCTGGGGAGCCAAACTTCTCCGATGCTCCAATCGGTGAGCTGGCAAACCTGTTTGAGCACCGCCCACAGCGCCATTTGAACCGCATTAGCATCTGCCTCAGGCACGGTGGGCGATCGCGCATTGGCTGCATCACCCACAGCAATAGACGGCGCATTAACCAAATACCCAGCATTGGCCAAGGCATCTAAACTAGACGGAGATTGCCAAGAAGAGTCGGAAATCATCGGTCGTTAATAGACATCTAGATGAAAAGCGCACTATCAGGTCGCAAAGCAACAAATATCTGATAGCGTCTGCAAAAAACCTGCCTCGCTATCCTTTCACAAAAACTACTAATGTTGAATTTAATTACTCTCTAATCTAGCTGCATGGTGCCCAAATACTTTACCAGGTAGGGTGAAAACACCTCGTAAATCAGGGTCAACGGTCGGCCGTGATGCCAAAACAAGTAGTGGCGACCCCAAAATGGCCCAACCTGTTCAAACGCTAGCTCTAAAGCCGCACAGTGTCCATAGTGAATCCCTTGAATATCGCGGTAGAGTTCGGTTCTCAGGCGGCTCAAGCTAGCCCAAATCGGGAGCGAGCGGTTTTGCAAATAGTCGTCAACGTGGCTTGCTTCCCACCACGAGGTCGCATAGGCAAGCCGCTGACCAGAGGCCGTCCGCAGCCACACCTGTCGCCGCAGCCGAGGGCCAGGAACTACCTCAATCTGTTTGGGTGCATCGTCGTCGTCCATCCCAATCAACGACATATCGAGCACATCTACCTCAGTGGGTTCTCCCGTCAGCAGCTGAAGATGGCGGGTGGGAGACCCATCTCCCAGCAGCAGCATTTGCCATGCGGGGGCAAGCTGGTGGTGGGGCAGTCCCTGCTGAACTACCGCTTCTCCACCTTGCCAGAGGGGGTCGAGTACATGCCACGGTGCCGACAGCGCCGGAGGTTGGGTGGATCGGATGGCTGGAGTCAAAATTTTACAAAACTTTAAGTTCTATTTAAATCATAGAACGTCCGCAGGATTCCTGCACCTGATTGGTTCCGCACCTGCTTGACCCAGCGGCAAATTGAATCAGGCCAGCATACTGCTGACCCGCTAGCCACCCTAAAATTTTCTATAGCGCCTATCAAAAATTCAGAGTGTCTAACCGTAACGTTCCCCATCTGAATGCTTTAAGCTTAAAACGAACAGATTCACCCCGATCTACGTAAGACATATGATTTTTCCAGGTTCAGCCGTTCGGGTTATCAACGCTAACGATACCTACTACGGGTTTCAAGGATTGGTTCAACGCATCAGCAATGGCAAAGCCGCTGTGCTGTTTGAAGGCGGCAATTGGGATAAGCTGGTCACCTTTCGGTTGGCAGAACTAGACCTGGTTGATGCCACTGCTGGACGCAAAAAGGGAAAATAGTTTAATCAACCCGCTCTACTCTGGCTCGAATGCCATTTTGGTCGAGCACCGTTTCCACGTCTTCAGCATTGTCTCGCTCATTAAATGCCCCAACCTGCATCACCACAGCTTGGTCATCGTCATAGGTGAGAAACGCCCCCGGAAACAGTTGGAGCACGCGTTCTTGCACGCTGCGATCGCGAGCATTGACCACAACTCGGTAGCGCAACCCTAGTTCAGCGGCGCGACTCGCCACCGGGGTCGTGGGGGGCGATCGCCTTACCGCACCCGCCCCCGCACCCGATACCGTAATCGTAGGCAGAGTGCCAAGATTACCGAGCGGCGCGTTGGGATCGGGAACGGGAAGTAAATTATAGCGGGGGGCGGGGCTAGGACGAGCGGCTGTGCGGCTAGCGCGATCGCGGCGGCTACTAAACGACTGCCGTTCGGTAGCCTCTGGCCTTGCCGGGGCAGGAACTGGCACTTCGACGCTGGCTTGAAAGTTGAGGATGGATTGAGGTGGGGCAGACGCTGCGGTTCCCATGCCGCCCTGTGAGGCATTGACTCCACCTGGTAGCCGATAGCGCCCAAAAGAGGCTGGCGGCGGTACCAGAATAGGAATGGCGACACTCGATTGAGCCGCAGGGACTACCCGTCTAGACCGTGCTGCAACTGGCTGGCTGGTCGTCTGTTCAGCGGCAGGGATGCTCGGAGCCAGGGTTGGCGGACGAACACTAATGGGTACACCTCTGACTGGGGCGATCGGAGTCGAGTCTGCCTGGGACGTTGCCGCTGAGCTAGTTGTCCTAAAGGAACTAGCAGGGACTGCTACGGTATTGGGCAGGTCAGCGTTGGGCAGTTGAGTATTAGGCAGTTGAGAATTGGGCAAAGCCGCATTCGACCGGGTGGTAGGGCGGAATTGGGAACGAGGTGCCAACGTTCCGGGGGGGTAGTCGCCCGTCAACACCGAGAAACTGGGTGCGGCTGGGGTAGCCGCTGCTGGTGCTCGATTGACTGCTGCCGTGGGGTTTTCAGCCGCCCAGCTGGTGACGATAGTCGGCGATAATTGACCACCCACCACATTGCCTTGAATCGTCACTCCGCGCTCTTCGCTGGCAGGGTTTTCTTGCAGGCTGACAGTTGGGGGCAGGGTAATCGGGAACCGTTCGCCGGTTTGGGCGCTGTAGGTGCCTGCGGCCAATAAGATGACGGTGTTTGACTGAGCCAACTGGACGGCACGCGTGATGCTGCGTAGGGGCGATCGCTGCCCCCCGTCGCTGCGGTCATTTCCGGCGATCGGGTCTACAAACAGCAGTTGGAATACAGCAGCGCGATTTTGGCCGGCAGGTGAGACGTCATTGATGCGAGGCTGATTCGCCCAAGCAGGGGTGACTAGGCTGGTGGCAATGATGGCGATCGCCATCCCCAAACCCGCCTCCGTTCGGCCAACCCAGCTGGTTGAGGTTGGCTGAGCCGATGTGTTCTTAAAAAGGCAGCGCTGCACTGCCAAAAACGTTGATACGTGCATACCCGTTCTCCCCGTGCCCCGGTCTTCAATGGATAGATGAATTTAACTGTGGTTGTACCGTATTCGGACGTTAATAGTAACGAATTGGCAGGAACTTGATCACTAAATTTATATCTCATGCCTCTGAGCAAAACTGTAAACTCTGGGTAGAAGACATGTCTCAAACCTGAATGCAGGGCGGAGTAAAACAGTCATGACGGTGATTGCAACGATTCTGGGAACCTTGGCAGATCTACAAAATCAGTACAGTGAGGCCGATTTTGTGGTGCTCACGGCAGAGGAGCGGTTGAGTCCCCATGGGGTGCTGCACAGTGTGGGGGGTCGCACGCTGCGGGTGTCGCTGCCACGGGGCACAGAGCTGGTGGATGGCGATGTGTTGGCGATCGCAGATCAGGTGGCGATCGCCGTCCAGGCCGCTCCAGAACAGGTACTGGTCATTACTCCGGTGGATGCCCTCACCTGGGGCATCGTGGGGTTTCAGCTGGGTAACCTGCACCGCCCCGTGCGCTTTACGCAGACCGCGCTGCTGACCCCGGCAGATGCCATGATTGCCGAGATGCTGGAGCGACTAGCGGTGCCCTACGAGCAGCGCCTCACCCCTTTTGTGGGTAGACAGTATATGTTTCAATCCAGCAGTCATGCGCATTCCAGCCATCAGCCACATCACCATGATCTGCCCCATCCCCAGGCAGAGACTTGATGGTAGACTGCTGGCGTCAGTCGATTTACGCCTGCAACCTAGGACTCATACGCTATGCGAAAACCCGTCAGAATTGGTGTCGGTGGCCCCGTGGGGTCGGGCAAAACGG
>Ga0209181_10012805_pt1 | contig 10558 bp, 8 predicted proteins | sample MAT05_FD_187208 | JGI IMG/M metagenome (GOLD analysis project Ga0209181, IMG submission 187208) | Freshwater microbial communities from Lake Fryxell liftoff mats and glacier meltwater in Antarctica - MAT-05 (SPAdes) (version 2) | ecosystem: Environmental > Aquatic > Freshwater > Ice > Liftoff...
CCAGTAACAAGACCAGTAACAAGCCCTCCTGTTTGGAGGTATGGCGGCGTTGAGAACCCATCTCAATGGGGGGAACTAAGCAATGATTTTACACTATGTGAATCAGGCCGAGATCAATCCCCAATCAACATTAAAGTTAAAGAGGCTATAGAAGGTACGCCTGCAAAGATTGGTTTTGATTATAAACCTTCTACCTTAGTGGTTGTTAATAATGTTCATACCATTCAAGTAAACTATGCTGAAGGCAGTACGGCTACTATTAATGGTCAAAAGTATGCACTTCTTCAGTTCCATTTCCATACTCCAAGTGAACATGAAATTAATGACAAAGCTTTTGCAATGGAATTACATCTAGTTCACAGTAACGAAACGGGTAAACTTGCAGTGGTGGGAGTTATGCTCACTGAAGGGAAAGCAAATGCTCTGATTCAAGAAGTTTGGAAGAATATTCCTGCTACTGGTAAAACTAATACGGTCAGCGATCGCATGATTAATGCTTTAAGTTTGCTACCTAGTAGTAAATCCTACTTTAGTTATGATGGTTCTCTAACCACTCCACCATGTAGCGAAGGAGTTCAATGGAATATTTTAGTAGAACCGACAACTATTTCTGAAGCGCAGATCGAAACTTTTGAACAAATTTATCAAGTGGATGCTCGTCCAATTCAGCTTACTAATCGGAGAGCTGTTCAGTTGCATCATTAAAAACTGACTCAAAGAACATTCCAAAAAAGCAAAGGGACGCTTAGTGTCACTTTGTCTTTTTGAGTTAGTATGAGCGCATCATTCTTTTATCTGCATCAATGAACGCAAATCAATGGCAATGGCAAGACGGTGTATTAACTTGTGATTTATTAGCTGACTGGTCACATGGATTTTTTACCCGATCGCACGCTCCTAAATTACCAACCGATCTGCATGATCACCTTGCCTCATCTGGAAAAGCATATCGCGCTAAACAAGTGCATGGTAATCACTTAATTCATACTGGTGAAATAGAAGCTGCTTCAGATATCACATTAATCGAAGCTGATGGTGTATGGGCAACGCGCGATGACAATAATCGCAATCATTCGGTATGGGTCTGTACCGCAGATTGTGTTCCTGTATTGATAGGCGATCGCAAATCAGGCTCAGTTGCGGCTGTCCATGCAGGTTGGCGCGGCACGGCAGCAGGGATTGTTACGAAAACAATTGCGACATTGCGCGATCGCGGGAGTGAGTTGAAAGATTTGCGTGTGGCGCTTGGTCCCGCGATTTCAGGCAGTGTTTATCAAGTGTCCCAGGATGTTGCTCAACAGGTCACGGCGACGCTCAATCAACCAGTTGGGTTACATCCTGATGATCATCCTGAAAGAGTAAAACTGGATTTGCGTCAAGTGCAGTTACAGCAACTCCAAGAATTAGGAATGTCAGTAGAAAATGTGGCGATCGCGCCTTACTGCACTTTACAAAATGAGGAAATGTTCTTTTCTTATCGGCGTTATTTTCTTAATGATTCCAATCCTCATCCCAGAGTTTCACAGGTACAATGGTCAGGAATTGCGATCGCTTAAGTTTAAAGTAAATGGAGTTTCGTGGTGTCTATTCTAAATTCTCAGGTAAAGGTTTATCATCAAGCAAAGCTTCAAGATCAGCAAATACATCAGCTTCAGCAAATACATTAACTTCAGTAACAGGCTCTTTAATCTGAGCTAGAGATTCCTTATTTGCTTTGTCTGCTATGTTAAGAGCTTCTATTCGTGCTAAAAACTCATCGACTAAAAGCTCTTGTTCATTGTATTCAGGCTCCTTATATTCAGGCTCCTTATATTCAGGCTCCTTATATTCAGGCTCCTTATATTCAGGCTCTTTTTGCTCATTTTCAGCTTCTCCTTCAGATAAAGATTCAGCAATTTCTTCCGTAACTTCAGTTTTTATCGCCAATAAGTTGTCGGCAATAGTCTCCACATTCATTGGTATGTTTGCTTCGGCGACCTCCGCAATAGCCTCAACTTCGTTGACTTCTTGCAAAGGTTCTTCTAAGTAGTTTTGAAGGATATTTTCAACATAGATATTAAATGCAATAAGCTCATCCAATTCATCATCAAAATCATTAGAACTGTTGTCTAATATTTCTGGCTCTTGCTTGATAAGATCATCAATCTCCAGATCTAAATTAATAGTTTCAGCGATCGCTTCAACATCAGATTTTTCGATTTCGACAATCTCTAGTGCTGAGATGGTTTCTGTAATATCTAGAATCACATCAATTTCAGACACCTCGACGACACCATCGACAACAAATTGACTAGCGTCTAATTTTTCGGGTTCTTCTCCAAGAATCTCTTCATCTAAACTTGCCTCAACCTCAGCTTTTTCAACGATTTCATCACTTGTCGGAGGCGATACATTTTCTTTTCCCTCAGCAACTTTAGATTTCGCGTTTTTGGCATTGATTAATTTGTCTGGAATGATTTGCTCATCTTCAAAAAACTTTAATAGTTGGGGCGATCGCCAAGCGATGTTGGTAAAGCTATTTCTGATCTTGGCGATCGCAAAGGGTTGCAAGCTGAGTAACTCTGACTCAGGAGTTAGCCGCACACGCAAAGCTGAAAAACCAGCTTGTAGCAAAACATTACTTAGCACAAAGAAAAACTCAGCCCATAGAATTCCCAAAAATCTCAACCAATTAGGAAATGGCGCGATCGCTTGCGCTAATGGTGCTGAAATATATATCTTGTAAAACACGACACTGATCAAGACTGATACGGCGATCGCAATCCAGCCTGTTACATACCAACCATTGCTATATTGCTTAATCAGCGACAAGATGCGGCGATCACGCACGCTCAGACTTTCGTTTGGCTTAGCTACAACCCAGAGACTAAAAGGCGAGAGAGGCTTTTGCCACTGCACCCAAGTTACCAAAGCGATCGCAGGAAATCCCAACAAAATTATTTCAACCCAAGCAGGAAAGACAGGATCGCCCACCGCTAATCCAGCCATACTCAGAGACAATAACCAAGGAACACCTGCAAGAATAGCCATATGTCCCCAGATAAATGGGTTATTAATTAAAGAAATATCGTTGCTTGAGGCGTTGGGATTTTGTGCATCCATAAAATTATCCTAAACCTGTGATTAAACGTGTCCAAAAACCGTTATAAATTTCGGAAACTTTATCATCGAGCTTGGTAATGCGATCGCTTTTAGAAATCATTGCCTCGGTTGGCTCTAAAGCTTTCATTGATTTAAGATCTTCAGGAATCATCGATTTTGCCAATTTATTTGTCGTACCGAAACTATTAGCATCGCTAATTTTGGCAGCAATTTCAGGTTTCATTACATAATTTATCCATGCATGAGCGCCTTCGATATTAGAAGACCCTCTAGGTATAGCGATCGTATCTGTCCAAATCGATGTGCCGCTATTTGGCAAAATATATTTGATATTAGGATCTTGTCTGGCTAGGCTGATTGCATCTCCTGAAAAAGCCATGCACATCATTAGATCGCCTGAAGCAAGCGGATCACGCCATGCATCGGTGGTGAAATTGGCGATCGCAGGCATTAATTCCCGTAATTTTTGAAAGGCTTGCTCAATTTTTAGTGGCTCTTTGGTGTTGTAAGAATTACCAAGAACATGTAAAGCCATCCCCATAACTTCACGCGGATCATTAACGAGTGTAATTCTCAGCTTACTTTTGTGTTCCCATAAATAATTCCAATCAGTGGGTTCTTCACCAATAATTGAGTTCACGGCTTTAACGTTATAAGCAATTCCTGTAGTCCCCAAACTTACAGGAATGCTAAATACTGCACCGCGATCGTGGGGCAAATCTAAATAATTGTTAGCAATATTATTCAGATTTGGTAATAATTTTTTATTAAGGGGCGCAAGCAGTTTCAGATCTCGCATCTGCGTCACCATATAGTCGCTGGGATAAATAATGCTATATCCTGAGCGGCCACCCGATGCTTCTAATTTTGACAACAGGACTTCATTAGAGTCGTAGGCATCACCGACAACTTTAATTCCTGTCTGTTTGGTAAATTCTTCTAAAACTTCTGTGTTGTTAACATAGGTAGACCAGCCGTAAAGATATAAAGTTTGCTTATCTTGAGTAACTGGTCGCACTACCTCATCTTTGCCAGACTCATCAGCTTGTGGAGTCTTATCAAAAATCCCACAGGCAGCTAAAGTCGATGCACTAGCAAGAGCCGATGTGGCATAAGCAGTTTGTCTAAGGAATTTGCGCCGAGAGATGCTCATAGATACTTTTTCTTGTTAATTTTATAAATATGTACAGGGTTAGCGCCTTACATACTCCCTTCCCAGTGAAAGATTAGACGGTGCGGCGCTCCGCGCCGCACCGCTAATTCTTGGGTTTTAATGTCTATTTTTCTACTGGGAAGGGAGTATCTAGTTAGCAACTGTAGTTTTAGGCAGAGCCACGCAATCTTCTGGCAGCCATGAAACGTATACTTGACTATCAAAAGGAGGCGTTTTTTCGCCTTGGTGATTGGAACGAACTAGCATGACCCTGACAGGCGGCACATTTTCACTAGCATTAATATCCACCACAAACTGAGAGTGATCGCCTAGATACAGCACATTATTTAAAATGCCGCGATAGGTATTGTAAGGCTGGTTAGGATATTCGGTAGAGAGTTTGATCTTTTCAGGACGTACACTCACCACAGCTTCGGCTATGGGTCGCCAGTTTTTCGGCTTTGCTGCTACGATCGCTAAACCCGTCGATGAACGCAGCTCCACAAATGCGCCATCCTGCTCAATAACTCGACATTCAAACAAATTAGTTTCGCCGACAAAATCTGCCACAAAAGCCGAAGAAGGACGATCATATACTTCTGCAGGTGTGCCGATTTGCTCGATTAGTCCTTGATTCATCACCGCGATTCTTGAAGAAATAGCCAGCGCTTCTGCTTGATCGTGAGTGACCATAATAAAAGAAATTCCTAACTCATACTGCAAATTGGATAGTTCTACTTGCAGTTCTTTGCGGAGTTTAAAGTCTAGAGCTGCCAATGGTTCATCTAGCAAAATCACTTTGGGGCGATTGACAAGGGCGCGAGCCAGAGCAACCCGTTGCTGCTGACCACCTGATATTTGACTAGGATAGCGATCTTTTAAATGATCGAGGCGCACTTGTTTGAGAGCATTTGTCACCCGTTGCAAGATTTCTGATTTGGCAACCCGCTTAACTGTTAAGCCAAAAGCAACATTATCAAAAATGGTCATATGACCAAATAGGGCATAGCTTTGGAATACGGTATTTACAGGTCGCTGATAGGCAGGCACATAGGTCATCGGATTGCCTTGAATCAACACTTCACCTGCTGATGGCTCTTCAAAACCTGCAATTAGTCGTAATAGCGTAGTTTTGCCACATCCTGAAGGACCTAAAATGCTAAAAAGTTCGCCTCTCTGGACTTGCAGATCGACACCTTGGACAACCGTATTTGTCCCAAATATTTTAAATACCTTTTGCAGTTCCACATCGGGAACTGTTCCTGTTGCGGTGGCGCTCTGGTTAGCAGTGGTTGACTGTGCCATGTTGTAATGCTCAAACGTCTACTAATAATCATTTAGCTAATAATCATTTAGCAACTAATCACTTAGCAACTAATCACTTAGCAATAATAGGCGAGCCTATTGTCCATTCTGATGTCACTAAGTTATGTTTCTCGCATTCTAGCGCGTTGTAGTTGATAAATGAGCTGCAAGGACAAAGCAATTATTATGGAAATTTGTCCTGCGAAGGCAAGTATAAGATCAGAAAGTTGGATATTTGACATCACAACCCAAGGATATCCAAAAAATAGCCAGACTCCTGCATAAAGATCGGGGGTAATCGATAAACTGAGCATGATTATAACGGGCAGAAAAACCAAGGCAGAAATTGCTCCTGCTGCCCATGCTGTCGGGTTACGAGTATTCAGAAATAAAATCAATTGGGTAATTAAAGCAATCAAAACAATTGAGATCGTAAAAGAAGCGAGGATAAACATCGCTTTTCCGCGAGTTTCTAGATTGCCCCATGAGTTTACCCAAATTAGAATTGGTAATTGAGTAAACAAAAGATTGATGGCGATCGCGATCGGGGCAGGGCTTTTGTCTGACCAAATCAGGTCACGCATAATATAGCCAACTCCTGATGGATGTTCCTCAGTGGTCGATAATGCTCCAAATCTTACCCAGTCTAATAAAGCTTGTCTGGTTGGAGTCAGAGATGAGATTGTCATTAAAAACAAAAAACAATTAGCAATGTATATAAGTAATAACATTATCAATTGAATATCTGAAGAACTGATGAATTTCACACAAAATCCCAACATTAGGATCTCTAAATATGCGGTGATTACATAACTTTGTCCTTTACTAATCAAAGTTGCCGTAGGATTGTGAAAACGCCGTTGCAGAATACGCCAAATCGCCAAACTAAAAATTGCTAAATTGAAAATTGTAAAAAAATGTGAAGTCCAAATATTAGATGTAATCGATAAATACCACCAGTCAATTTGAATCTGATTACTCAAAGTGCCAAGAAAGGTTCTACTAAATGAACTCCATACTGTGAGAGTATTCCACCACATAAAGGCAGGAACTATTAATATAAAAGTAACAAATGAAAATAACACCGCTCCTGCTGATACTTGTCCACCAAATTTGGATTGCCAACCACTTAGTAAAGCTACTAAAAGTGAAGTACTAAATAGAAGAAATGCTGTTCCGATTAGTAATGTGTAAAAGCTCAGTAAAAATGCGATCGGGACATTTGCCCCGATCGCTGTTATTAAGTGATAAGGAATTGCTAGTCCTAGGCTGATATAAGCAAGCAGAGGAACCCCCATAATCTTGCCCATAAGAACACTAATACTGGATCGCGGACTAATGCGAATAAAGTTGAGAGTTCCTTTGTAGTCTTCGAGGGCAAGGTCGGACACTAAACCATAAACGCCAGCTAAAAACAAAATAAACGGTTCAGTCCAAGTCACAAACCGAAACTGCTCTAGCCACCAACTTTGCCAAGATGTGGCACAGCCAAATCCGCGTACTTGGATATAGCAGTCTTCATTTGGGACGCGTTGACTGTAGAACAAAAGTAGCAATATTTGAAATAGTAAAGATAAGCCGATCGCAACCAAGAGATTGCGTAGTTTTAGCTTGCCACGAATCTCCCGTAATAGTTGTGGATTCCAGTCACCAATGCGATCAAGCCAAGATATTGCTTGTGGGGAATTCGGTGGGGAATTATTCATAAGTTATTAGTAAGTTATTTTAGTAAAGTATTTTAAGCGATCGCGATTGTAATCAAATATGATTGAATTTTAGAATAATCCTTGCTTAGTGATGATTATGATGAGCCTCTATTTACTTAATATAGTTACAGGATAAATATGGAACATGAGACAGATAAAATAGACCCCACAGGCTCAATAGAATTACTACCTGAGCGAGCAGATATTGAAGATGATCAAACATCAGACATTAATTCTCAAAATCCTAAAGATCGAAAAATCCGTTTCGGATTACTTATTCTCTTTGTTAGTAGTGGTTTATTAATCTTTATGCGATCGCTTATCGATAATAATATTGGAAAACCTACGCCTTTCACATTTCCTGAACGGATTGAATTTGCACAAGCAGAAACCAAATTATTAGAAGCTAAACAATCAGCAACTATTACTGATACAAAAGAGTTCTTTGGTAAACCCAGATATTTGTACGGCAAGAGCTATAAGTATTTATTAGATGATATGCCTGTAGATATTGATTTGAGATATGCGATCGGCACTGATGGCGATCTTCCTTTATATCTCAAAGAGTTAGGCAATATTGAGATTAAGGAAGATGAATTAAGACAAAAAACCGTCTTTAAAGCTACTATCGGACACTATACCGCTTTTGATTATCAAAATCGCACATATTTGACTGCTTGTATTAATCCGCGTGGCACGTCCACTTTTACTAAAGAACAATTTGAAGATAATGCTAGCGATCGCGCGTTGGATCGTGATGTAGTGATTGGTTGGTTGCTTGGTCAAAAAGATTTACGCGATCGCCGTTGTCTGTGGACTTTGATGTCTACACCAATCACATCAGCTAGCGACCGTAACGCTACTAATCAAAAATTAGAGAAAACTTGGATTTCGTGGTATGAATGGTGGAAACCTCGGTTCCCCACACCATAAAATATCGTGTTTGCAAACTTCTATACTTTCAATGAAAAGTGTGGAAGTTTGTTTAGTGCAATTTGTTTAGTGCAAAGCGCTGTAATAATTAACTTTTACTTAAAAACTATGAATAGCCCAAATTCAAATTCTACTGAGGTAATTACCGCGAACTTACTTCGCTTTGCAGGTTACGGACTGTTATTATTAGCATTTTCTAACTTTGCTGAGGCTCTAATTCCACCCAAATTTGGTCAAGATGCAACATGGGAATTTATCACATTGGGTAAATTAGTTGGGACTTCGCCCGTTCCAATTATTGGTTTAGTATTAGTCTTTTATGGAGAATCTACAGCACGTTCAGCATTCGGCAAAAACATCCTTAAGTTTTTATCATGGCTGTCGTTGTTACTAAGTATTTTATTTATCGTGATGCTGCTAATCGGTATCAGTGCTGCACTCCGAATTAATAACGACAATACAACCCAAGCTAATTTAGTCCTGTCACAACAACTTGCTCAATTTAGTACAGTTAAAACAAATTTAAAAAATAGTAACGATGCTAATTTGCTTAGATCTGCTGAATTTATTGAAAAGCGATCGCCTAATATTAAATTGAATAAAAGTAATCTTACTGAACTGAGAAGTCAGTTAGAAAATGAGATCGTGAAAAATGAAAATGGGGTTAAAGCAAATGTCCAAGAAGGGCAAACTAAAGCATTTCGTCAACTCGTTAAGCAAGCTGCTAAATCATATTTTGAAGCATTAGTTTCCGCTTTTATTTTACTTGGTATTTGGAGCCAAACTAAATGGGCAAGGACAAACTTACGCCGCAAGAAAAAAAGTTCTAAAGCTCCAACTAGTCTTGCTGATGTGGCAAGTGCACCCACATTTGAAACTGAATCATCTGATTCTGAAGTAGATGACAAATAGAGAACAAAGTTAGGGCTAAGTAATGACTTTGTCAGGTCAACTGCATACGTTTCTTAACATTTCAATTTAGCTTATTTTCAGGAACGAGTTTTCTGGAATTCAGCGATTCAAGATCGAAAACATCTTTATAAAGTTTTAATTAAGATTTTTAAATGGCTTGTTTTCTCTTGCCTATCTCCTTAGCTAAAACTTCTACCCAGCAAGCATTTGGGGATTGATAGCAAAATGTTAAGAAACGTGTGCGGTTGCCCTAATAAATAATCATCTTGAATTGACATACTATTTTTTTTCTGAATAATGTCATAATTAACTTCTAAATTAGTTACTGCTTCATATAAAAATTGAAAACTTTTATATAAATTCCTTTTCAATATGAATAAGTAGTAGCTTAATTTTAAAATTATCTTCTGTTAGTATCAATTTCTAGTCCCTTCTGTTAGTATCAATTTCTAGTCCTTTGTCTAATTGTATAGATAGTTTTTGTTCGATTGCAATTCAGTCTTGATTAATGACAAATATGTAAACCTCGTTTAAGGAAATCTCCAATGTTCAACAAATCATCGGCTCAATCATTACTATCAAAAAAACTGCTGAGCTTTGCTGCAATCACTTCGCTCACTTCGGTTAGTTTTACGGTCTCTGTTCATTTACCTGCTGCCGCCGCCAACCTCATTCCAGTAAATACTGAGCTATCACTACTGGTCGATGTCTCTGGTAGCATTAGTACTCAAGAGTACAACCTTCAAATCAAGGGATATCAAAATGCTTTCCTTAATTTAGCATCCGAATTTGAGTCAGGTGCGTTTGGCAGCGTTGCGGTTAATTTAATCCAATGGTCTGGCGCAAACCAACAGCAGCAGTCAGTCTCTTGGACTCTTTTGAATAATCAGGCTAGTGTCACTCAGTTCGCGGCAGCAATTGGTGGAGCTGTTAGAGCTAGTTCTGGTAGCACAGCTCCTGGTTCTGCGATTCAATTTGCGACTCCTTTGTTTAGCAGCAACGACTATGATGGTAAACGTTGGATCATTGATGTATCAGGAGATGGAATTCAAAATTCGGGGTTTTCGACAATTATGGCTAGAAATAATGCTTTAGCTTCGGGAGTATCAGCTATTAATGGATTACCTATTCTTCTTTCCCCTAACGATCCCCTAGAGGCTTGGTATAAAAATAATATTCAAGGCGGAGCAGGCTCATTTGTTCTTCCTGCAAATGGATTCGATGACTTTGGCAGGGCAATTGAACAAAAGTTGCGCCTTGAGTTAACTGCGCCTCCGACTACACCAACCCCTGTACCAGTGCCTGGCTCTGTATTGGCAATTTTCCTAGCAGGTGGTGGGCTTACCTACTTTAAGCGTCGTCGCTCAGTATAGTGATGATTTAGATTTTTATTGAACAAAGAGGGTAAATACCCCGCCGCTCTGCGGCGTGAGTATATTCGGTAAAA
>Ga0209181_10012808_pt1 | contig 10557 bp, 10 predicted proteins | sample MAT05_FD_187208 | JGI IMG/M metagenome (GOLD analysis project Ga0209181, IMG submission 187208) | Freshwater microbial communities from Lake Fryxell liftoff mats and glacier meltwater in Antarctica - MAT-05 (SPAdes) (version 2) | ecosystem: Environmental > Aquatic > Freshwater > Ice > Liftoff...
CGTCCGCCGGCTACAGCGGCCCGCTGGTGCGCGACCCGGACGTGCTCGACACCTGGTACTCCTCCGCACTGGTGCCGTTCTCGACCCTGGGCTGGCCGGCCAAGACGATTGAGCAAGACCTGTTCCTGCCCAGCAGCGTGCTGGTGACCGGCTACGACATCATCTTTTTCTGGGTCGCCCGGATGATCATGATGACCAAGCACTTCACCCAGTCGGCCGACTGCCCGGCCGGCAAGGTGCCCTTCCACCATGTCTACATCCACGGCCTGGTGCTGGACGCGCAGGGCAAGAAGATGAGCAAGAGCGAGGGCAATGTGCTGGACCCGGTCGACCTGATCGACGGCATTGCCCTGGGCCCGCTGCTGGACAAGCGCAGCACCGGGCTGCGCAAGCCCGAGACAGCGCCGAAGGTGCGCAAGGCGACCGAAAAAGAGTTTCCGGACGGCATCCCGGCTTACGGCGCCGACGCGCTGCGCTTCACCTTTGCCGCGATGGCCACGCTGGGCCGCAGCATCAACTTCGACAGCAAGCGCTGCGAGGGCTACCGCAACTTCTGCAACAAGCTCTGGAACGCCACCCGCTTTGTGCTGATGAACTGCGAGGGCGCCGATTGCGGGCTGAAGGAACATACCAAGGCTGAATGCCAGCCTGGCGGCCCGGCGCACGGCTACCTGAAGTTCTCGCCGGCCGACAAGTGGATCACCAGCGAGCTGCAGCGGGTCGAGGCTGCCGTGGCCGAAGGTTTTGCCGGCTACCGGCTGGACAACGTGGCCAACGTGATCTACCAGTTTGTCTGGGACGGGTATTGCGATTGGTACCTGGAGATCGCCAAGGCACAGATCAGCATCGGCTCGGACGCCGAGCAGCGCGCCACCCGCCGCACGCTGTTGCGGGTGCTGGAAACCGTGCTGCGCCTGCTGCACCCGATCACGCCCTTCATCACCGCCGAGCTGTGGGCCACCGTGGCGGTGGTGGCGGGACGCAAGCCTGCAGATTCGACCGACACCGTCGCTACCGCCGCTTACCCACAGGCCCAGCTGAACCGCATCGACTCGGCGTCCGATGCCTGGATGGCCCGGCTCAAGGCCCAGGTCATCGCCTGCCGCAGCCTGCGCAGCGAGATGAACCTGTCACCCGCCGCCCGGGTGCCGCTGCTGGTTTTTGGCGACACAGCGTTTGTCAACCAGGCCGCGCCGCTGCTCAAGGCGCTGGTCAAGTTGTCCGAGGTGCAGGTCTTCGACGACGAAGCCGCGTTCAGCCAGGCCAGCGCCTTGTCGCCGGTGGCCGTGCAGGGCGCCGTGCGCATGGCACTGCAGGTGCCTATCGATGTCGAGGCCGAACGCGCCCGGCTGGCCAAGGAGATCACCCGGCTGGACGGCGAGATCACCAAGACCCACGCCAAACTGGGCAATGAGAGCTTCGTGGCACGGGCCCCGGCCGCCGTGGTCGAGCAGGAGCGCGCGCGCCTGGCCGACTTCAGCCTGACGCTGGCCCGGTTGCGCGAGCAGGCCGCACAGTTGCCACCGGCCTGACGCAACCTCGCCGGCGTCAGTAGCCGGCTGCAGCGCTGTCGGGCGACAGCAGCTCGTCGATGCGCCGCGCCACCTCCCAGGCCGCCCTGACGCGGGACTCCAGCGTGGTGCTGGCCACCCGGGGGGTGACCTGCAGCGTGTCGATCTGGTGCAGCGGGCGGCCCGAGGCCAGCAGGCCGGGCTCCAGGCTGTCGAACCAGGCCGCGGCCATGCGGCCGCTGCCCAGCACCTCGGCCAGCGCCAGTTCGTCGAACAGACTGCTGGAGGCCAGGCTGACCAGTACCTGGTTGACCTTGCACGAGCCCAGGTAACGCTCACCCAGCAGCCCCTGGTAGCGCGAAAACGCGCTCAACATCACGCACACGCCGTCACTGTGCTCGATCAGCTCCCGCAGGCCGACCGGCTCGACCAGCCATCTGGCCCACAACGGGTCATTGGCATGCAGCACCGGGTCGTAGCCGATCACCCGCGCACCAAAGGCCGCCAGCAGCGGCGCAAGCACCTGCGCCGCTGGCGCCATGCCGATCATGCCCACCGTGGCGCCGCCCAGCTCACGGCCCACCAGCAGCCCCTCGGCGTTGACCACCGGCACCCGGCGCAACATCTGCAGCAGCGCGCCGATCATGAACTCGGCCTCGGCCTGGGCAGTGGCGTCGCCCGGTCGAACCACCTCGGCACCGGCACGGGCGCAGGCGTCGAAGTCGATGTTCTCGACGCCGGCCGACAGCCGACCCACGGCCTTGAGCTTGGGCGCGGCAGCCAGCATTTCGGCATCCAGCGCCACCGTGGCCGGGATCACCAAAGCACGCACATGCGCCAGCGCCTGCTTCAGCGCGCCAGGATTGCGCGCCAGTTCAGGCGCATAGCGCACCGGATGGCGCGCCACCAGCCAGGTCATGACTGCCGGGTCCAGCGGCTCGATGATCAGCACCATGGCGAACGTGTGCCTGGACTCGACACCGCGCCGGTCACAAACGCCATGACAGAATCATTGCCAGTTCAACTTCAAGAAGAGTCATCGTCATGCTGGTGAAAAAAGCGATTTTCCCGGTTGCCGGCCTGGGCACCCGGTTTTTGCCGGCGACCAAGGCGCAGCCCAAGGAAATGTTGCCGGTGGTGGACAAGCCCTTGATCCAGTACGCGGTGGAAGAGGCTTACGCCGCCGGTGTGCGCGAGATGATCTTCGTCACGGGCCGCCACAAGCGCCCGATAGAAGACCACTTTGACATGACTTTCGAGTTGGAGGTAGCCCTCGAACAGGCGGGCAAGGCCGAATTGTTGGCCGTGGTACGCAGTGTCAAGCCGCACGACATGGAGTGCATCTACGTGCGCCAGGCCCAGGCGCTGGGTTTGGGGCATGCGGTGCTGTGCGGCCAGCGGCTGGTGGGCAACGAGCCGTTTGCGGTGTTGCTGGCCGACGACTTGATGGTCGGGTCGCCGCCGGTGCTCAAGCAGATGGTCGAGCAATTTGACGAATGGCGGGCGTCGATCCTGGCCGTGCAGGAGGTGCCGGCCGAGCACACCCGGCGCTACGGCATCGTGGCGGGCACCCCGGTGAACGACCGGGTGGTCGATGTCAACCGCATCGTCGAAAAGCCCGCCCCCGAGGACGCCCCCTCGCGCCTGGGTGTGGCCGGCCGCTACATCCTGACGCCCGGCGTGTTCCACGAGATCGCCAGCCAGCCGCGTGGCGTGGGCGGCGAGATCCAGCTGACCGACGGCATTGCGTCGCTGCTGCGGCGCGAGAAGGTGTTTGCGTTCCGCTACGAGGGCCAGCGCTACGACTGCGGCAGCAAGGAGGGCTGGCTGCAGGCCAATGTGGAACTGGCGCTGGCGCACCCGGAAGTGGGCGCGTCGTTTCGCAAATACCTGCACGACCTGGCGATCTGACCCTGGTCGCCGGGCAGAGCCCGGCGCGCCGCTAGCGGCGGCGCAGATAGTGCACGAACTCGTCGCCCACCGTGCTCTGCTCGATCAACTCGTTGCCGGTCTGCCGGGCAAAGGCCTGGAAGTCGCGCACTGATCCCGGGTCGGTGGATAGCACCTTGAGCACCTCGCCGGCCTGCAGCTCGGACAGCGCTTTTTTGGCCTTGAGGATGGGCAGCGGGCAGTTCAGGCCGCGGGTATCGATTTCTTTCTGCGCTTCCATGAACCGGTCCTTGGCGAGGGAAAACCGCGGATTCTAGGTGCGGCGTGGCAGGTCCATGAAGCGCGGCTCGATGCCGCGCCGGCGCAGCCAGTCGGCCAGCGCATAACCGGTACCCGCCGGCCAGCACACCAGGTCGGCCGGCTCGAACAGCTTGTATTCGGCCAGTTCGGGCGACAAGCGCACGTCGCCGCGTGCCACCGCGTGGTAGGCGATGATGATCTGGTTCATGCGCTGGAAGTCGTAGACGCCGATCAGGTCGAGCGACAGCACCTCCAGCGCGGTTTCCTCGGCCACCTCGCGGCTGATGCCTTCTTCGGGCGTCTCGCCGGCCTCCATGAAGCCGGTGATCAGCGCAAACATCCGGCCCGTCCAGGCGGTGTTGCGCGCCAGCAGCACCTGCCCGCCCCGGTCGGCACATTCGATCACCGCGGCCAGCACCGGCGTCGGGTTGTTCCAGTGGGTCCATTGGCAGGCCGGGCAGCGCAGCCGCATTTTCAGGCCGCCGTCCTCCAGTTGTTCGATCGGTTGCAGCGCGGCAGCACAGGTCGGGCAATAGCGGTAGGGGTTGCTCATGGCGATGGTCGCTGGCTCAGGCGGGGAAGACGCCGGTGGAGAGGTAGCGCTCGCCCCGGTCGCAGACGATGAACACGATGGTGGCGTCGCTCACCTGTTGCGCGAGCTGCAATGCCACCCAGGCCGCACCGGCCGCCGAGATGCCGGCAAAGATGCCCTCTTGCCGGGCCAGCTTGCGCGCCATGTCCTCGGCGTCAGCCTGGCTGACCAGCACCAGCTCGTCGACCTGCGTCGGGTCGTAGATCTTGGGCAGGTAGGCCTCCGGCCATTTGCGAATACCCGGGATGCGTGAGCCCTCGGCCGGTTGCGCACCCACAATGCGCACGCCCGGGTTCTGGCTCTTGAGAAACCGGCCCACACCGGTGATGGTGCCGGTGGTGCCCATGGCGCTGACAAAGTGGGTGATGCGCCCGGCCGTCTGGCGCCAGATCTCGGGCCCGGTGGTCTCGAAATGGATGCGCGGGTTGTCGGCATTGGCAAACTGGTCCAGCACCCGGCCCTTGCCGTCTTTTTGCATCTGCTCGGCCAGGTCACGGGCGTATTCCATGCCGCCTGAGCGTGGCGTCAGGATCAGCTCTGCTCCGTAGGCCTTCATGGTCTGGACCCGCTCGATCGACAAGTCCTCCGGCATGATCAGCACCATGTGGTAACCGCGGATCGCCGCGGCCATCGCCAACGCGATGCCGGTATTGCCCGAGGTCGCCTCGATCAGGGTGTCGCCCGGGCTGATGTCGCCGCGTTCTTCGGCGCGGTGGATCATGCTCATCGCCGGCCGGTCTTTCACCGAGCCGGCCGGGTTGTCACCCTCCAGCTTGCCCAGGATGACGTTGCCGCGCGCATCGCCCGCCGCCCCGGGCAGGCGCTGCAGTTGCACCAGCGGGGTGTTGCCGATGACATCTTCGATCGTGGGGTATTTCACGGGGTTGATGGGCGCAGCCGGCGTGCCGACGGTGGATTTGGGCATGGGCAAAAGTCTCCTCGTGCATCGATTGTGTCAGCGGCCGTCCGGCCGCGCTGAGCCCGCATGACATAATCCGGAATCACGCCGCACCATGCAAGATCTTCAAGGTGCGACCCGCCCTCGTGACGAAATCGGTAGACGTAGCGGATTCAAAATCCGCCGCCGCAAGGCGTGCCAGTTCGAGTCTGGCCGAGGGCACCATTTCCACCCCCCCCGCCGTTGCCATGCCGACCCTGCCTCCCGTCACCAAGGCGTTGATGCTGATCTGCACGGTGGTGTACTGCCTGCAGGTGCTGCTGCCGATGTTGCCGGTGGATGCGCTTTTTGCGCTCTATCCACTGGGCAGCGGCCGCTTCTGGCCCTGGCAACTCGTGAGCTACGGCCTGCTGCACGGCAGCCTGGCCCACCTGCTGCTCAACATGCTGGGCCTGTGGATGTTCGGCTCCGACCTGGAGCGCCTCTGGGGCCGCGACCGCTACCTGCGCCTGATCGGCGCCAGTGTGCTGACCGCCGCACTGGCGCAACTGCTGACGGGCGTGCTGCTGGGCTCGATGGCACCGACGATTGGTGCGTCCGGTGCCATCTTCGGTCTGCTGCTGGCCTACGGCCTGATGTTTCCGCAGCGCCAGTTCGACCTGATGGGCTTTTTGCCGATGGCGCTGATGATGGTGCCGATCAGCCTCGTCAACATGCTCGGCCTGGTGCTGTTTGTCGTGATGCTGACCAACCGGGCCTCGCTGTCCTTTTTGCGGCCGATTCCGATCCGGGCGCTGACGATGGTGGCGATCTACGGCGTGGTGGAGTTGTTCATGGGCGTCACCGGCACCGGCGCCGGGGTGGCGCACTTTGCGCACCTGGGCGGCATGCTCGGGGCCTGGTTGATGATCAGCTGGTGGCGCGGCAAGCTGCCCTTCAGCGGCGGCCCCGGCGCCGGGCCGCGCCGGCGTCACTGACGCGCTGAGCGCGCCGCAGCCGCTCTGCAGCGCAACAACCCCGCAGCGGCAGGGTTGACGGGAACGGATCATGCTTGTGATCGTGAGCCTTACCGGGAGCGCCACGATGAAGCCTCGTCTTCCCCCTGTGCCCGCCATTGCGTGGATCACGCTGTTGGCCCTGCTGGCCGCCTGGCTGCTGACGTGGTCGCTGCCCGTCGAGGCGCAACCGCAGCCCGGCTCTGGCCCCGACCAGGCCTCACCCTCATTGGCATCGCAATCGCAGGCACTGCAGCGCGCCCACCAGGCCATGCTGGGTGTGCAGGCTATTGCGCTGGAGGGTGCGCGGTCCAATACCACGCTGGGCCAGGCCCGCAGTGGCTCCGGGGTGCTGATCTCGTCCGATGGCCTGGTGCTGACGATCGGCTACCTGGTGCTGGAGGCCGAGCAGGTGCTGCTGGTGCATGACGACGGCCGCAGCGTGCCGGCCCGCGTGGTGGGTTACGACGTGGCCACCGGCTTCGGTCTGGTGCAGGCGCTGGCGCCTTTGGTGCAATCTGCAGCCTCGCTGGCGCCGTCGTCGACGTCAACGCCTGAACGGGCCGTGCTGCAACCGGTGCCGCTGGGCCGGGCGCAGCACCTGCTGGCCGGCCAGCCACTGATGATCGCCAGTGGCGGCGACGACGCCACGGTCAGCAACGCGCAACTGGTCTCGCGCCGGCCGTTTTCAGGGTTCTGGGAGTACCACATCGACGGCGCGCTGTTCACCGTGCCGCCACGCCGTGACCACAGCGGCGCCGGGCTGTTCAACCCTGTGGGTGAGCTGGTGGGCATCGGCTCGTTGGTGGTCACCGACGCCAGCGGCGTGTCGGGCGACCAGCAGGCGCGCCAGAGTGGCAACATGTTCGTGCCGGTGGACCTGCTGCTGCCCATCCTGGACGAGATGCGGCAACGTGGGCGCAGCGCCGCCAGCCAGCGCGCCTGGCTGGGTCTGAACTGCGTCGAGCAAAACGGCAGCCTGCGCGTGGTGCGGGTCAGCGACGACAGCCCGGCGGACGTGGCTGGCCTGCAGGTGGGGGATCACATCCTGCGCATCGACGGCCAGGAGGTGCGGGCGCTGGCGGCCCTGTGGCTGACGCTGTGGACCGGTGGCTCGGCAGAGCGCGAGGTCACGCTGGAGATCGTGCGCGACCGCCTGCCGCAGACGCTCAAGGTCTACAGCGTGGACCGCATGAAGACCCTGCGGCGCGCCGAGGGCATCTGATTCAGGCCAGCAGACCTTGCAACACCGTCGGGTAGCGCAAGCGCAGCCGCAACTCCTGCTTGAGCCGCCGGTTCTGGATCCGGCGAGACTCGCCCATGAAGCTCAGCTGCATCGGCGACAGCACGGCCGCCGCCTGCACACGCGACAGGCGCACAGGCCGCGGCAGGCCACACAGGTCGGCCGCCAGGTCGAAGTAGTCGCCCATGCGCAGATCGGTGTCGTCGCAGACATTGACCACCCGCTGCGGCGCGCCGCGCCACAGCGCCGCCACGCAGGCCCGCGCCAGGTCGTCGGCGTGGATGTGGTTGGTGTAGACATCGTCCTCGGCACGCAGCACCGGCGCACCGCGCGCCAGCCGCTCGCGCGGATGGCCGCCGGGCCGGTCGCCGGCGTAGATGCCGGGGATGCGCAGCAGGCTGACCTTGACGCCGCAGGCAACACCGTAGGCCCGCAGCCGCGCCTCGGCATCCACCCGGCGGCGCGCCCGGTCGGTGGCCGGGGCGACCGGGCGGGTCTCGTCGAACGACGCCCCGGCCGCGTCGCCATAGACCCCGGTGGTGCTGGCGTAGACCAGCCGACGCACCCGCTGGCCCCTTGCCAGGGCCTGTACCAGGTGGGCGGTGCGCTGGTCAGACACGCCAGCAGCTGCCGGCGGCGCCAGGTGCAGCACCGCGTCGGCCAGGCCGGCCAGCCGGCGCAGCGTCTCGGGCTGGTCCAGGTTGCCCAACAGCGGCACCGCGCCGGCCCGGCGCAGTTCGTCAAAACGTGCGGGCGACGAGGTGAGTGCCAGCAACCGCCAGCGCGTCCGCAGCAGGCGCAGCACCCGCAGACCCACGTCACCGCAGCCCACCACCAGCAGGCTGGGGCGGCCGGGCGACAGGGCCGGGCGGGGCGGGCGACAGGTCAGAGGGGCGGGCAGCATGGCGGGCACAATCACTTTTCCAGTCTACGTGCCCCGGCGAGATCAACTTGCCCTATCCCGCCGCCATGAATTTCACCGTCACCCTCCAGCCCTCGGGCCGCATGTTCGAAGTACAACGCGACGAACCCCTGCTGGCAGCGGCCATCCGCCAGGGCGTGGGCCTGCCCTACGGCTGCCGCGACGGCGCCTGCGGCTCTTGCAAGAGCCGGCTGCTGACGGGCAGGGTGATCCACGGCGCACACCAGCAAAAAGCCCTGAGCCTGGCCGAGGAAGAAGCCGGCCTGATCCTGACCTGCTGCGCCACGCCGCAGACCGATTGCGTGGTCGAGGCGCGCAGCGTGCCCGGCGCCGGCGAGTTTGCCGTGCTGAAAATGCCGACCCGGGTGATCAGCATCAGCAAGCCGACACCCGATGTTGCGCTGCTGCGCCTGCAGTTGCCGGCCAACCAGCGCTTCCAGTACCACGCCGGCCAGTATGTCGAGTTCATCCTGGCCGGCGGCGCCCGGCGCAGCTACTCGATGGCCAACGCGCCCGGCCGTGTCGGCAGCCCGCCCGCCATCGAACTGCACCTCCGGCATATGCCGGGCGGGCTGTTCACCGACGCGGTGTTCAGCACGGTGAAGGACAAGGACATCCTGCGGCTGGAGGGGCCGTTTGGCAGCTTCTTCCTGCGCGAATCGGCCAAGCCGATCATCCTGCTGGCCTCGGGCACCGGCTTCGCGCCGATCAAGGCGCTGGTCGAGCAGCTGCAGGACAACGGCTCGACCCGCCCGGTGCAGCTGTACTGGGGTTGCCGCAGCCGCCAAGACCTGTACCTCAACGACTGGGCCGAGCAGGCCGCTGCCGAGCAGCCGCGCTTGAGCTACATCCCGGTGCTGTCCGAGCCGCTGCCGGGTGATCACTGGACCGGCCGGACCGGCCTGGTGCACCAGGCGGTGATGGCCGACTGGCCTGATCTGTCCGGCCACCAGGTCTATGCCTGCGGCGCGCCGGTGATGGTGGACGCGGCGCAACGTGACTTCGTCGCCACCTGCGGCCTGCCGACTGAGGAGTTCCTGGCCGACGCCTTCACCTCTGAAGCCGACAAACACGGCGCCTGAGCGGCGCTCCCTCCAGCACCCGCACCCGCACCCGCACCCGCGCACCCCCACCGACCATGATGACCCTGCACCGCCGCCACCTGCTGCTCCAGACCGCCCTGCTGGCCGGCCTGCCCCTGGCCGCCAGCGCACAACCGGCCCGGCCGATCCGGCTGGTGGTGCCCTACCCGCCCGGCGGGCCGCTCGACACGGTGGCGCGGCTGCTGGCCGAGCGTGTCAAGGACACGCTGGGTGTGGTGGTGGTGGACAACCGGCCCGGTGCAGGTGGCAACCTGGGCGCCGACCTGGTGGCCAAGGCCGCACCCGACGGCCACACCCTCGTGATGGGCGCGGTGGCCACCCACGCCATCAACCCCTGGCTGTTTGCCAAACTGCCCTATGACCCGGTCAAGGACTTCAGCCCGATCACGCTGGTGGCGCAGGTGCCCAACGTGCTGGTGATGAATGCCGAGACGGCGCAGAAGCTGGGCATCACCAGCCTGCGCGACTTGGTGGTTTTTGCCCGCAAGCACCCCGGCCGGCTCAACTACGGCTCGGGTGGCAATGGCAGTGCCGGCCACCTGGCGGGCGAGATGTTCAAGGCCCAGGCCGGTGTGTTCATGGTGCACATCCCCTACGCCGGCGGCAACCCGGCGCAGCTGGGCCTGTTGTCGGGCCAGGTGGACCTGAACTTCGACAACCTGGCCAGCGCGGCGGCCAACATCCGCTCGGGCAAGCTGCGGGCGCTGGCCGTGACCAGCCGCCAGCGCAGCGCGGCCATGCCCGACCTGCCCACCCTCGCCGAGGCCGGCCGGGACCTGGGCCTGGCCCGCTTCGATGTCGGCACCTGGTTCGGCTTGTTCGGCCCGGCCGGTCTGCCGCCCGAGGTGCTGGCACGCTTGAACAAGGCCTTTGTCGCGGCACTGGACGCGCCCGAAACCAAGGCCCGCATGGCCAGCCTGATGGCCGAGCCCTCGCCCACGTCGCCCGAGCAGTTTGCGGCCTTCGTCAAGGCGGAGCTGGCCAAGTACGGGCCGGTGGTCAAGGCCTCCGGCGCCAAGGTGGATTGAGCCCCGCACTACCGGCACCACCGGCACCACCGCCGACACGGCCGACACGGCCGACACGGCCGATACGGACACCCC
>Ga0209181_10012811_pt1 | contig 10555 bp, 5 predicted proteins | sample MAT05_FD_187208 | JGI IMG/M metagenome (GOLD analysis project Ga0209181, IMG submission 187208) | Freshwater microbial communities from Lake Fryxell liftoff mats and glacier meltwater in Antarctica - MAT-05 (SPAdes) (version 2) | ecosystem: Environmental > Aquatic > Freshwater > Ice > Liftoff...
ACTTCTACAACAATGGTCGACCGAATGAAGAATACCGAGACAAATTTGAAAAGGCGACTCGGGAGGCTCTGGATGAACACTTCGAAGTGCTGTCGGTGACATTTGAGCCGGAGTCAATCAATTCTCGTTCAGACGCCGAAGCAGGCTGGCGCGTGACTCCCTATGCTTACGTGCTTTTGAAAGCTCGCGGACCGGAGATCGACCGGATTCCTCCAATGCGTCTCGATATGGATTTCCTCGACACGACAGGATACGTCGTGCTCCCGGTCGAAACACCAGCGTTGCCGGTGGATTGCAGTGTTGAGCGCGGTGACATGCGACCGCTGAGTGAATTGAGTCTGACGCAGACTCTTGACGAGCGTGAAGCAAAGGACGGGAAACTGAGCCTGGAGGTGAAGGCCGTTGGTCGAGGTTTGATTCCACCCCTTGAAGATCTTGTGGATCTGAAGTTTGATGATTTCGAAGTGACCAGCGTTGAAGACAACAAGTTGTCGGTCTCGAAATTTGACCAGGACAGTCCTCAACCTGCAGTGCTCTCTGAGCATCTCTGGACAGTTTCACTCAAGGACCGCAACGACGCCAGCGTCCGGGAAGACCGCATGTTCCAGTTTGCATCCGCCAGAGTTGAACCGAAAGAGTCTTTCTATCAAAGATACGACGATGCTGACCTGAAGGCTGTTGAACAGACTGTGACGCTGGTTCAGAACTATGACAAGCCGGTTTCATCCGGCTACAAGTTGATCGGTTCGATCCTCGTCGGACTTCTCTGCGTTGCAGGAATTGGCGGATATTTTCTTTATCGATCTGGTACATCCAGGATCACACAGTCCGCAGCCGTGTGGCAGGTGCCAGAGGACATCACGCCATTCAGCGTTTTGACGTTGCTGAAGAGCATTGAGAAAAACAACGGTATGCCAGCACACGCTCATGCGGATCTGACACAGTCGATCGCTCAGATTGAACGTTACTATTTTGCGAATGATGCGGATCTGGTGAAACCGGATTTGGTATCAGAAGCACACACCTGGGTTGGGAAAGCCAGATAGTTCACCGTTCAAGTGCAGCCCGTTTCGCATCAGACAAACACCATCTTCGCTGGCGGCTACGGTCAGGCCATCGGCATCGTACCGGCAAGCTGACGCATGCCGCGCGCCGGATCGAACCTAGGGACATCGCCACTTTCATCGCTGAATACTGTCCTCTCCTACTTGACAGTCGATACGATCTCGTCAATTTCGCTGGCTGTAAGATTCGTCTTTGTTTCTGAGAGCATTTTTCTTAAATGTCGTTGACCTTCGATACCTGACGGGAACCCAATATTTCCCGTTGGGCCTTCACTATCGATTAACAGCGTCTCTTGTGCGTCGAAGATTGCGTGGAACGGGATTCCGAAATGTTCGCGATCGCTGACAATACGATTGGCCATTTCAAGGCCATGTTTGTCACGAACATTGTCGATTTTGAGGAGTACGTAGTCACGTTCCAACTGTTCCCGGTTTTCGTCGAGCCATCGGGATAGTCGGAAGCAAGGTCCGCAATAGCGTTGACCGATTCGTGCCCAGACTTTGCGACCGCTGCGTTTGGCTTCCGCGAATGCGGCATCCCATTTCGCTTCAGCGTCTGCTGGAGCGGGGGCATACTTTCTGAGGAACTCAGCCGCCTGCGATTGGACGTCATCGGCACGAACGTCAAGCGTGGCTCGACCCAATTCCTTTCCAGTGCCATCCAGGGCACATACGAAGACATCGCCGCGCTGCGGTTGCGGCCATGCTTGCACTTCAATGAACTGGTGGGTTGCGGGGTCGGCAGCATCGGTCTCGCGAATTCGCAGATCCATGAATGACATGGCTTCGTTTGTGAGTTTGTGGTCCATCAGATTCCGGCCCACAAAATCGTCCGAGGTCGAATCAAAAATCATGACCAGCAGGTGAAAATCGTTCAGCTTTGCATCGCGCAAAGTCGCGTCGTATTTCTCACTCAGCGAGCGGTTGTCCGGCGCGGCAGCACCTAAACGGCTGATCGTTCGCGGTCTGGCTTCGCCGGGCGTGAGGGAAAAATCATTGAGATAAGCGTCGTGATCGGCCCCGTCAATCGGATCAGCCCGCATACTCAGGTCGATTCCTGTCGGCAATTGTTTCAGCGTGTAGTTGCCCTGATTGTCAGTCGTGGTCTCAAACGTCTTCGTCGTGAGCGCCGTAGAGAATAAGTGACCGAAATCCTGTTTTCCTCGCACAGCCGGACGAACGCGAACGCCGTGATTCACCAGGGGCTGGTCGCGTTTGCCGAGCAACTGCCCGTTGAAGTCTGCGGTTGGCGAGAGCTTGAGTTCGAGTGATCCGTCCAGCGATTCCGGCTTCAATATGCCCGCCGCTTTACCGTCTGCTGTGTACGCGAAAATGCCGAGTTGAATTGCCCGAGTTGTAAACGTGAACTGCCCATTCGCATCGGCCAGACACTTTTCTTCCTCATCCGTCTCGCCGTCGATCGAGCCGTAATAGATTTCCGCGCCCGCCAGGTCCTGATACGAGCCCGGCGGAGCAACGAGCTGCCCAGAGACATTTCGCTCGACATCGACTTCGCGATGGAATTCGACTACCGTCAGTTCGTTCTCGCCAACCGTGACCTTTCGATCATCTGAACGCCAATTGCCAGCGTAGACGCCGATTTCAAGAGTTGAACCGGCGTTCGCTCGCGCCTTGGCAACCCCGTTCGCATCGGTGTAGACTCCCCACGAACGACCGCCAAAGCCGAACTTCTGCTCACCATCTTCGTACCATGAGTAGTCGTGATTTTCCTTGATATTCATCCAGGTATGTGCCATTGGGCGGCGGCTGGGGCCGGTGGTGACCCGGATCTCGATGGGCTGTCCTTCAGAAACTGTTAGTTCAGCCCGATTGGATTTTCCTGAGTCCGGTTCGTACGGAATCAGATCAATAATGTTGCTGACAAGCCGCACGTCGCTGACGCAAACGCAGTACGTCGAACCAGGGATGCAATCAGCGGAGAATTCACCATTCAAATTCGTAAATGCGGAGACATGGTCTGAGTAGCCCTCTTCCTCGGCTTGAAATGAATGGATTTGCAACATCAGGCCACTCACGTTGTGGCCGTCTGAAATGACTTTCCCAATGAACGGCTCGCGAGGCCCGCGTGGTCTGAGTTTCATGACGAGCGCGCCGTCGTCTGTCGTTTCCAGCTTCTCTAACGCCTTCGCCCAATTTGGATCGACGATATCAACGTAGGCACCGTGCTGCTCCCAATCCGGAAACCATCGGCAAACAGCCTCACCATGCGTGTCGGTCGTCATGCGTGAATGAGGAAAAGAGTTTGGAACAGCAGCGAAGTTGTAGTTCGGTGGCCCCGTTCCCAGGACAAGGTTGAAAGCGACATTGGCGATCGGCGAATCGTTTTTAGCGTGCAGCAGTCGCACGGTCTGGTCCCGGCAGGTTTCCAGTTCAATCTCGAAATCGCTGCCGAGCGGATCAGGACGTGGCTTCCGCGAGAACGAGTATCCACCGATCAGATAGTCATCGGTCCATGCAGTTAGCTGATCAATTTCTTCGCCCTGCAACATCGAAAATGTTGCCTTACCAGAGATGTCGGTCGTGCTTCGTTGTGGGCTTTTGGCCAGCGTTGCCGCGACGACGTGAGCATTCTCAATGGGTCTACCATCCTTTTTGATCGTGACTGTCACGATCCGGTCGGCGTTGGCAAGCTGGAGACGAATGCCGTCAATCGCATTTTGACGGAGGTCATTCATTGCGAGACCTATTGTTGCCACTCGCAGACCGTCTTTCGATTGTGCGGTGAGTTCAACATAGAACCAATCGTTTCCTCCAACTGGAATCCAGACTCGAAACTCATTGCCATTGGACTCGACGTTTCGTGCTGCTCTCCCATACTTCGTCTTGACATTGGCACTGATTTCCACATCGCTTGCGGGCGAGCCGTCAGCATCCAGCACAACACCTCGAAGAAGCATTTCAGCATCTTTCCCACGGCCACGAAGCGTTGGTGCGGCGTTTTGGCGAGTCAGATCGGATTTCACTGCGTTGTCGTGCTTAGGCGATTCGACTGTTGCTGCGGTTTCAATCTGCACATCCGCCACCAGCGATTGAGACTGCTGCGCGATCGCGACCCGGAATGTTCCGAACGCGGTGAAAATCGCCAGCACAAAGGTCATTGTGGCGACAAGCAGCTTCGACAGAGTACCGAGCCTCAACAGACGACTTCGCCTTTCATCGAGGAGTCCGGCGACTCGGTTTTCGAGTTTCCAACTGGATGTAAAAAGTCCAACTGTGCCGGGAACTGCCGCGCGGGCTGGAATAAGTTCGGCGAGCGTCAATAACGTGTGGCTGTATGACGGAGGATTCGACGTGTTCAGGACATAGTTGTCACAGACTTCTTCACGAGCCTGAGCCAACGCGCGGTTCATCGCGTGTGCCAATGGATGTGGCCAGTAGCAGGCACTTGCGAAGTTCTGGAGGAGGACTTTCATCTGGTCTCGACGTATGATGTGTGCGACTTCGTGGATCAGAATGTCATGCAGCTGATCGTCCGAAATCCGATCGCACAACTGCGCGGGCAGTACGATGCGTGGCCGGAAGATGCCAGCCGAAATCGGACCGGAAACGCCGTCTGAGACAACAACTTCCGGAATGTGCGGGATACGCAATTCTCCCGCAATCCGCGTCAATATTTTTTCCAGTTTCAAGTTGTGACATGGCTTGGATTCTCGCAGGAATTGCCCGAGTCGGTACCAATTGACTGCCAGTCGCAGCCACAGCATGATGGCACCAGCGAGCCAGACCCAACCAGCGCCCGCCGCAATACGAATTATCGTCCTGGCAATCGTTGATTGCTTCGTGCCACTGGCATCTCTTATGACGTCAGTGGGTGTGGCGAACGCCTCGACTGACAAATCGCCAATCGGCCTGTCACCTAACGCTGACGGATTGGCGGTATGGAAGTCTACGCGATGCATCGCTGACGAATGAGAGTCAAGTGGCAACCCATGAGGTTCACTTACGTTCGCAAGCGGATCCACATCACCGTCAATTGGAATCGCATGGGATTCATGCCAGTTCGACGGAGACTTCGTGGCCGCATGGATTTGCTCAGAGTCAGACAGATTCCCGGTGGATTCATCTTCGCTGTCATTCACTGGTTCAATGGTGAATGCCAAAATGCTGTGTTCCGACCAGAGCATCACAGCAGTGACCGGCAGAATGAGCAGTGCGAGAATCAACGCCGAAAACAGCACTCCACTCCGCGCTGCCGGACTGCGTCTCAGCAGCGTTGCAATCGCAAGGCCGCAAGCGGCCAGGCAGGTAAATTGAATCAGAACATTCACTGTCCAGTTCACAACGAAGTCGCTCATGCTTCTTGTCTCCAGGTGATTTCATTTAGACTCACTCACTTCACTTTGACTTCTCGTTCCCTTGTTTCTTTTCGGCTTCACCAATCATGTCGCGAATCCGTTTTGCTTCCGCACGTGACAGTCCGCGATATTCCAACAATGCGGTCACCAGCTCTTCCGGCGAACCTGCAAACAATCGATCGATCATTTGCGAAACTCTTGCACCAAGCGACAGCGTTTTGGGTTTGTTTGTTGAGTAAACGAAAGTGCGTCCATCTTCTCGATGCTTCAGCCAGCCTCGCTCCTCAAGCCGCACCATCATCGTTTGCACGGTATTTCGAGCCACTTGACGCTTGACCGCAAGTGCCTTGCGTACATCCGCGACGGTTACTTCACCGCGATCCCATACGATTGTCATGATTTCCCGTTGCGCTGTCGTGAGTGGACTTGATTCGGCATTCAACATGGCGTCTCCTGAGATTTAATTGCCTACACTGTGTAGGCCATTATGCCTACATCGCGTCGGCGCGTCAAGCAGATCACGCGAGAATTATTCGCAGCCGGTCGTAATTGCCGCAATCGCAGAAATCCTGTTGATTTCAGATTGATATGCCATATGGCATTGTTAATAATGCCATGTGGCAAAATCAGGAGGGAGATTTAAAATGGAAAATGTCAAAGCACTGGCAAAATTCATGGGTGGTGCTTCTGTTGTCGGCTCGCCGAAATCGGATTTCGAGTTCATCAAAATCATCCGGCTCGGTCTACCTTGCAAGGTCATTGAATGCGTTGTTCGGTCGTCTGCTGTGAGTGAAGAGGTTATCTATAGTGCCCTTCGTATTGCGAAGCGCACGGCTGCACGTCGCAAAGCCAGTGCATCGAGGCTCAAGGCTGCCGAATCAGAATTGATTTACCGGTTTAGCAAAGTCCTGGTTGCGGCAACGGAAATCCTGGGTGACAGAGACAAGGCGCGAGACTGGCTGTTGGCCGAAAATCATGCACTCAACGGCGAGCGCCCTATTGCCCTGCTGGACACGGGCATTGGGTTTGAAGATGTCATGGATGTTCTCCATCGGATCGAATTTGGCGTGTACAGCTAACCATGGACGTCTGGCGAATATGTCGATTCAGGAATGAAGCCTCTGCTTTCTCCGGACATGGTGCGGAAAAGACCGGTGGGCGCTGGAATTACAAGGGACACCCCGCAGTCTACGCCTCCGAGAATCTATCACTCGCGGTCCTCGAACTGTTCGTGCATGTCTCGCCTGACAACTTCCCCTCCGACCTCGTATCCATTCGAGGTAAATTCCCGGACACAATTTCCACAGACGAGATCGATGAATCGAACCTGCCCGTTAACTGGCGCGAATATCCTGCCCCCGATGAGCTGCAACGCATCGGTACAGACTGGCTCGTGAGCCTCAGATCACTCGTGCTGATCGTTCCTTCTGCGATTAATCCTCGGGAAAAAAACATCATCCTCAATCCAGCACATTCGGAAATCAGGATGCTCAACGTGGAAAAAGGGCAGCCATTTGCGTTTGATCCGAGAATGTTCGGCAAATGACTCTACTTCGGGAGATAAAAGGTATCCGAACAAAGGGAAACGCAGGCCCGCCATTGGGCTCCCGGTTTTGTGATTGACCAACGATGACTTCAAACTTCATGAATCGAAGTGTAATCAAGTCAAATAGTCCAGTGCATTCTGCAGAGGTGCGGTTATGATCAAACTTGCGTCGGTTCCGACAACACGCCGGACAGGCTGTCGAGTTTTGGCTTTCAACTTTTCTGCTCAAGCAGTCCGGCCAGCCTCAGCAGATATTTACACAAGTCAGTCAGGCATCCATGAGTCAAGTCATACGGGTTGAATGTCCGCAGTGCGGTCGTCGATTGAAGATTTCAAGGGTCGAAGTTACTGCCAAACTCCGTTGTTGATACAGAAGGAATCCCCTGTGCGGAAATTCGGTTTCGATATCCAGCTGGCACCAACGGCGACGGCCAGAATTATGCGGTCGGATGGTCAGCCTGTCGCAACTATCTTGTCGGCATGACAGTGTATCAGTTCTCTGTCGATATCGTTGACGGAGTGCTGCCGGCGGATCAGGCCGAAAAGCGGCTCGATCAATTCTTCGAGTCCATTCGAAACACTTCCGCACTCTCGCCGACTGCCGGATAGTATCACCGTTGGTGATTCGATTTTTACGGCGGCGTGGAATGTCTCGCTATTCCTTCCGCGAAAGCGCGCAACGCTAAAGTCAGACACCGAGAGCTACGGAGCCAATCGTTGATGTGTCCACGTATCTTCGGTTTCACGAAGGTACTCGAAGCGATCATGCAGTCGGTTTAATCGTGCATGTTTCGAACGCGGGTTCTGTTTTGAGGTATGATAATGTCGTTGGAACGGCGATTATAGGTGATCCGATGCTGCCGTCCAGAAGAGCACAGAACAGCAGAAAAGGGACGCTGTCATTGTTTCTTAAATGATCTACGACACCACGGTGGTACTTACGCACCCTTACCTACTCCCCGTCAAGACTCGTCTTCCTGGATTTTTCGTCTTCGACGACAATTCGTGTTGATCGTGGCGGAGATGGTTTTCGAAGTGATGTGTTGCGTAATGAGAATGGAGTCTCGATCCGATGTCCTTTGCAAAACGATTGCTGGAACAATCGCCTCGGCCCGAGTGTCTGTCTTTTCGGACTTCCTTGCTGCGATCGTCTGAACGTTGGCGGCTGGTGGTTACGGTCCTCGCGTTTCTGACTGTGGCTCTCTCGGGACAACGGGCGCATTCCGACGATGTCGAGCCATCCGCCAGCACTGTCTCATGCAAAGAAGCGGTCTCGACATCGGAGTACTATCTCAAGCACGGACTGTGGTTGCTTCCGGCGACGATGAACAATCAACCGGCGTTGGCGTTATTTGGCACGGGATCCAATGTTGTCAGCGTCCACGCACCAAATGGCCCGGATTCTTTCCCGAATGTCGGTGTCCGAATTCCGCCATCGATTGCCAATCCTATGACAGTCTTTGCCGATATGCCGTTTCAATGCCTCGGGTTGCCAAAGAAATCCGATTACGCATTGGGTTCCAATTTCAAGGACCGGCAGAATTCAATGTGTATCCCGTTGACTGCAATTGTGGGATCGCCATACCTGCGGCACTACGCATTTGTGCTGGATCCCTCCATCGCAAAGATTGAGTCCGTGTCCTCTCCGGTCATTTCGGCAGAAGGCGTTCAACTGGCAATCACATGGAAAGACGGAGTCCCTCAGTTGCCTGTCACGTTTCCGATACTCGGCACCCGGAACGTTGTGTTGGAAACCGGCAGCACGGCATATATCTGGCTGTCCCGTGAGAGAGTCGATTCGCTCGAGCGAATGGGGCAGTTGCGACAGATCAAGTCGCTATTGGTACGACAGCCGAGCCAGGGACGCGAAGTTGACGTCCCTACAAATCTCGGTGTTCTGCGTTTCATGGAATTCGCCGGGATTCGCTTCCACAATGTTCCAGTCATTATCGCGGACAAAGATATGATCGGACTCGGACTGCTGGAGCATTTCTGCACGACGCTCGATTTTCCGGCAGGTCAGGTCTGGTGTGAAAAACTGAAAGCCGATGAAGTCATTCATCTTTTGCCTCCAACTCTTGCCTGCGCACCGTTTTTCTCCTTTCAGAATGCAGGAGCGCTGGAGGTGGTTGCTTTCAACGAATATTTTTCCAACGCTGATCACGGCCTGGAAAAAGGCGATCGTGTACTCAAACTGAATGGGACAGATTCGAAACATCTGTCCATAGAAGAACTTTTCGAAATTATGTCGAAGGCAGGTACGACAGTTTCGCTGGACATGCTGCGTGGTGACCGGCGTTTTTCCGTCGATCTGAAACTGAAACTCCCTTATCCATGGCCGCTTGAATGGGAGTCTGAAGGAGTGACATTCGATCAGGATTTTGAAGCTTCGCTGAAGTAATCCCCTGCCTCAGGATCACTCACAGGTCGTGCAGCAATTCAACACGTAATTACCCCTGTGCATGATACCGATATCTCAGGTCCGGCTACAACTTTATCCCATCGCTTGAAGTGAGGAATTGAATAAGGGGACATTGTGTGCCGGGATAAAACCGGCTTGGAATAGAGAATGAAAGTATCTTACGAAGAAGGACTAGTGCATTGTCAACGCTTGATCTTGAGGTTGGCCAGGGAAAAGGGGTCAGCGACGTTCTTGAAAAGAGTCAACAGTAGATTCGAAAAAAGATTTTCGAATTCGATTTTTGTGAGGTTTGGCGAAGGGATTCGGCAGGGATGTTGGATTTTTTGAGGCATGTGGTTTCAGTGTTCGATGAGTTGCAGTTGAGTTGTTGAAACGTGTTAAGATTGTGAGTACTGTTTCGGGAGCAGGTGAAACGGAGCGCAGCTCTGCGGGGACGCAACTGTGCGAGGGATAGCCTGATGTTTCGGTGCGGCGATGACGCTTCGGCGGCGTTCTGGTGACAGGATCATCAGAGCGCCGTTTTCGTTTGTGCAGTTGCAGGATCCTGCCACAGTTGGTCGGTTTGGACGAGTGTGTTCAGGATGATGATCAGTTTTCGCATCGCGGCGGTGAGCGCCACTTTTTTGAGTTTTCCTTTGGCCAGCAACCGCTGTGCGAGAAAAACGGGTCAGTGTGCGAGAAAAAAGGGTCAGGTCTCAATTCAATGCGACCTGACCTTTTTTTGCCTGTTTTCTAAGGGGACATTCTACTTTCCAACTAAAGTACAATGTCGCCTTTTGACCTTTTGACGCCCTTCGCTTTTGACGTCCTTCTTAGTCTCAGAAGCACACATGTGGGTCAGAAAAGCCGGATAGTTCGCCGTTGAAATGCAGCAGCGTCACAACAGTCGAACCCATCTTCGCTGACGGCTATGGTTGGGCAATCGGAATCGCATTGTACCGGCAAGCTGACGCATGCCGCTCGCCGGGATCGAACTTAGCCGTCAGGATCGTCAATAAGTTGTTGCAGGCGTCCGGCGTGTTCGGGCAGCAGGTTTGGAATCCAGGTCGCATCCACCAACCCGATGGAGATAAAATCTCGCAGATACGTGCGGTCTTCGTCGCGGAAGGAATTCAGTTTCATTCTCACCAGAGCTTCCAGCGTCAGCACGTCGTATTCTTCGGCATGTTCGATTTCCGTAACCTCGGCGGACGGCGTGGCATAATGA